>Ga0247843_1005977_pt1 | contig 16315 bp, 12 predicted proteins | sample LaCruzMarch2017__FD_192420 | JGI IMG/M metagenome (GOLD analysis project Ga0247843, IMG submission 192420) | Freshwater microbial communities from meromictic Lake La Cruz, Castile-La Mancha, Spain - LaCruzMarch2017_8m | ecosystem: Environmental > Aquatic > Freshwater > Lake | place: Spain... | reverse complement strand
TGGACCGCCTGCAGTGCCGCCTGGATATTTACGTCGGCGCGCACAATGCGATGATTGATTTGAAGCACCAAGGTCGCGGGACGCAGAAGATCTGGCCGCTTGGTGTGCTGGCGCTGGCCCCGGCAGGCGCAGCCATGTAGAGCAGTTTACCGGTTTTGAATGCTCTGCTCCGCATAGCGGATGCAGGGCTCCAGTTTCGTGACGTCCCGCAGGCGAATGGCATGATCCCGTGGAAGTGGGCACAGGTAGCGGTATTTAGGACACGCGGCCTTGTATTCCAGGCTGGACGGCCGCTCATTTTTTTTCGCTGACTTGATATCAAACACCGTAACGACTTCGGCCTTGCGCTGGATTTCGGTCTTGCGCGCGGACTCTGCGTCTAATTTTGCCTTCGCCAGGACGGTGGTCAGATCAGTTGCCTGGCTTTGCAGGGTTTGGATCAGACCTGACTTTGAATCAATCTTTTGTGCCAGCTCCAGGTCGTAGTTCGAGGCGGCAACCTTGCTCCTCATGGCATTGATGAGTTTGGTTTCGCTGGCTAGTGACAGGTCCACAGCTTTCTTCTTGTTCTGAACGCTTTCCTGTAATTTTTTGGTTTGGTTCATCTGGTCCCAGGAATCCAAATACATCCCCGAAGTCACACGGCGGCAGGCTTCGCGCAGGTTGACATCATCGAGGGCCTCGCTTTTTGGTTTGGTACGGTTCGTTTTGCCCGGTCCAAAGGCCAAAACCTGACCGGAATGGCCTGCGAAATAAAACACAAAAAAAGCGGTAAACGGTCGCATTAATGGGTCCTTGCGTTGTAGCCTAAAGGTTACCACAAATTTGTTCGGGGGATGCACCAGGCGATGCAATCTGCAATTCACAAGAAGTCTAATTTTTTTTCCGACAACGATGACTTGCTGTGGCACTTCGACAACAAGTTTAAATTCGACGACGCCTGGAAATGGATTTCTCCTGCGGCGCGCGAGGCCAGTGGTGTTTCCTCTGCAGTCGAATATGCCAAGCTGTGGCGCGACGTGCTCGGGGGGTTCGGCGAGGTTTGTGGCTCATCGATCGCCCCCAATGCCCGCAAGGTTGAAGAGGACGGCATTGAACTTTCAAAGTCTGGCGATGTCATCGTGCCCGAGACTTTGCGCCGGAACATCGAAGTTATGATCCAGATGGGCGTTCCCGGCGTTGGAACGAGCCCGGAATACGGCGGATCTGGCGCCCCGATGTTTATCGAACTCTCTGCCAATGAATTGGTCTATCGGGCCTGCCCGAGCACCGCCCTGAACACCTGCTGGTGGGGGCCAATCTCTCATGTGATCGAGCGATTTGGCGGCGAGCGCGAGCGTCAGATGGCGATTCCGAAACTGGTGACCGGGGAATGGTCAGGCGCGATGGCTTTGACCGAGCCTGATGCCGGGTCAGACCTTGGTCAAATTTCGACGTGGGCTGAACAGCAGCCCGACGGCACATGGCGCATCACCGGCACCAAACGCTTTATCAGCAATGGCAACGCCGAAGTGGTCCTGGTTCTCGCTAAAAACGCCAAAGGTGCGACTGGCCTGAATCGATTGAGTCTGTTCATGTGCCTGCGCGATGACGGCGGCGCAAGAAACATCACCGTCACCAAGATTGAGCACAAGTTGGGACTGAAGGCCTCGGCAACGTGTGAGCTTAAATTTGACGGCGCGAAGGCTTGGCTGTTGGGCGAGGATGGCAAAGGCTTTCATGCCATGCTGCAGCTCATGAACGAGGCACGCATCGGAGTCGCCCTGCAAGGCGTCGGCCTGATGGAAGCAACACTGCGCATGGCGCAGGATTACGCGAGCCAGCGCAAGGCCTGGGGCAAGCCAATCGCCCAGCACGAATTGATCGCTGAAAAACTGTTGGACCTCGAGGTCGAGCTGAAGGCGGCTCGAAGCCTTTCACTGGCCGCGTGCTATGCCCACGGCATGGTCCACCTTGGTGAGGAATACTTGAGGACCAATCCGGAATTGCCGTCTTCTGAAAAATCCGCCGTCGAGGCAAAACTTGCGCGCTACCGCCGGCGTGTGCGGCAGTGGACCCCGCTCATCAAATACTGGTTGGGCGAGAATGCTTTTTTGCATGCGCGAAATTGTATGCAGATTTTTGGTGGGTACGGTTTCACGACCGAATACCGCGCGGAATGGTGGCTTCGTGAAGCCATGATCCTTCCCGTGTACGAAGGCACGTCCCAGATTCAGGCCTTGATGTGTCTGAAAGACACAATCAAAAACGCCATCAAACGCCCCCGTGCTTTGCTGGAAAAGGCGCTTGGCAGCAAGTTGATGGCCGTTTCCTATCGCGATCCATTGGACCGCAAGTTGGCCAAGTGCAGGCAGTTGTATTACTCGAGCCTCCTCACGATCATCAGACAGGTGGTCGGAGAAGCCTACCGGTCCAGCCGCCGGGATTCGGGAGGCATGGACCTCATCAAGTCGATCAAGGCACTGGGCAAGGAATTGCAACGCCAGGAAAACTTTGGTTCTGCGTTGATCAATGCGGAACGCATTTGCGAAATGAAATCCCTGGTGGCATTGGCCGACAGCCTGCGCCGCGACGCAAAAATCGATCCTTCGCGGCGTTGGATTTACGAGCGGTTTTTATACAAGAGCCTTCCACGCATCACATCTTTGAAAATGATGGTGGAAGTTCAGGATCCAGTGATTGCGTCCAGGCTAGGTCGCGTCGCCGTTGGCCAGATTTCCGGTAGCCACGCCGCGAGTCAGGCGGACCGTCTGAAGGTTGCCGCTGAAACGGGAAGCCGTCACGTCGAGGTTGACGGGCGTGTAGCCAGCCGCGCGGACAGTGACCTTCCAGGTTCCAGCAGGAGTGAGGCGGTGGACTAAACCACTGCGGAAGCCGACGCTACGCGGTGAATTGGACGTCACGACCTCGGTTTTTCCGAGGGGGGCGCCCGTCGCATCATCGACGACATTCAAGTGGATGCCAAGGGTGCTGCGATCCAGAAAATCAAGGATCGCCTCGCGGTTTTCATTCCAAACCGTCTCCAGGCTGCCTTCGCTGACGGTCTTGGCGTAGGAAAGTTCCACCGTCGCATGGGTTGCCTCGCGATAGGCGATGGACCAGTCCTGCATCCCGCCATCGACTTCATACCATTCGTAGCCATAGGTCACACCGTGATCAAACGTGCCGCCGTGATTGTCGCGCATGGTCTTGTTGGTCGAGGTGTATGCCCTTGCCAGTGAGGTCACATAGGCATCATCGCCAAATTTTTCGTTGGCCGGGCGGTTTGGTTTGGTGTCCCAAGGCAAGTTGTAACAAACCGTCCCGCCGTGAAAGTTCAGGGAATTTGCAAACGCATAACGGTCATGCATTTTCATCACGGCGGCCACTTCGGATGGACGACCGTTGACCGAATCATTGGGGTCGTCGGTGAAATCGGGGAAGCTTCGGTTCAGATCCTTGTAATTGGTATTCCAGCGCTGGCGGTCCTCGAAGCCATCTGGATTCATGCTGGGCATGATGAAGACTTGCGAACCGTTCATGATCCTGGTGATGCGTTCGTCGCGGCCGTAGCCGCCAAGGAGTTCGCGTGTCAGGTAGACCATGAGTTCGCGCCCAGCCGTTTCATCGCCATGCATGTTGGCAATGAGCAGGGTCCGTGGCCCGCCGTTGGCGGCATCTAGCCTTGAACCAGCCTTCATGTACCAGAGGTTTCTGCCGGAGACGCTTTTGCCGGCATTTTCTAGTTGAGCCAATTGCGGGTTTGCGGCGGCAAGGGCCTCCAACTCAGCGGTTAGTTCTTGATAGTCATGGTAACCCTCGAAGGTTTTATTGCCCGGTGAGTGCGCGGCCTCCTGCTGGATTTCAACCATGGTGTCGGGATCAAAGGCGCTACCTTGCATCGCCGTTTCGTCCAGGACTTGGATCCCATCGCGAATGCGGGAGGAATCGCTTTCAAGTATGGACTTGCTCAAGGCCGAACTCTTGATCCAGCCGAACGCGTGCGTCTCGCCGCGGGCGTGATCCTGCTCAAAGCCCGTTTCCCGCACAAATTCCGGTGTCGCAATTTCACGACTGATGCGGATATAGGCAGGCCTTTCGCTTTCACGAAAGTCCGAAGCATCCATGAAAAAATGAGATCGCGCCGATTTGCCTTTGGTTTGGATTTCTCCACATCCAGTGGTCAAGGTTGCAATGCTCGCAACGGTGGCCGTGATACCGGTTGATATGAGGAAACGATGGCGGCGAATATTTACGATCATGTGACACTCCCTTGTCGCTGATCCAGGTGAGAACTGCTGTCATGATATGGGAGTTTGCTTCAGACACGCAACAAATTGAGCAGGGCCGACATGAATATGTCGTGGCTTGACGCGCCGCGTGAAAGGTCCGAGTAGGGGTTGGCAAGGCCTTGCAGGATTGGTCCGTAGGCGTGAAAACCAGCCAGGCGTTCGGTGATCTTGTAGGCAATGTTGCCGGCGCCGAGGTCTGGAAAAATAAAAACGTTGGCCCGGCCCGCAGCCGCAGAACCAGGACACTTGCGCGCGGCGATTTCAGGAATCAATGCGGCATCAAATTGAAGTTCACCATCAGTGGCGACATCTGGATGGCGGGCCTGGAAAAGTTTGGCGGCGGCAGACATTTTTTCAGCGGCAGGGTGTTTGGCCGAGCCTTTTGTGGAAAACGACAAGAAGGCAACGACGGGTTCACGACCCGAGGCCTCAAAGCCGCAGCCAGGGACGAGGTTGCGCCAGGTTTGTACCGATGCCGTGGCAATGTCGACCAGTTGTTCCACGGTGGGTTCGATGACGACCCCTGCGTCGGCATACAAAAATGCGGCTGCTGATGTGCCGTTGGATGCCGTTCTTTCCATGATGAAACTTCCACTGACCGTCTTAAGGCCGTGGGCAAGGCCCGTGGTGCCAAGGGCGGCACGGATCACTGCGGCGGTGGTGCTCACAGCCCCGGCCAGTGCGCAGTCGGCCAGTCCAGCGCAGATCATGGCTCCTGCTTGAAACAACGGATCTTTGGAGAGGGCTTCGGCATTCGCCGGGTCCAAAATCTTGCCGCGATGTGCAGCATTTTTTTCGATGATCTGCTGGGTTTGCTTCGCAAGGTCGGGAATTTTGTCGCCGGTCCAGGTCACGCCACTTTCAAGTTCGCGACAAAGTGTTTGGTTTGCAGACGCGGCGCGGATGCTCGACTGGCGGTCACCGACTACAAATATTTCGCGCGTTGCCTTGTCTCGCACCAGGCGAGCGATGGCTTCCAGGGTCCGCAAGTCGGTGGCTTCAGGAAAAACAATACGCCGAGGTTGGGCCTTGCAGGCATCCAGCCAAAGATGGTCCAGTTTTTTTTCGATGCCACCCAGCTTGTTCATGTTGTTCATGGGCGCCTTGTTTGTTTTTAAATTTGGGGGTCTGATCCATTGTGAACAAAAAATAGCCAAATCGAAACAACTACCGTCTGAGTGGGGGTAGACGGGGACGAAATGGCACTTATCCACAGACACTGTGGATGAATATGTGGTCAGTCAAAAAGAAGTGATTAAATTAAGCAATTCAGGGATTTAGGGATTTACCAAAATCCTTCGTTCCAGCGCCCCAGGCGGGATTTACGAGGTTACGGCAACCCTGCAGTCAAGTGGCGCTCGCGGATGTCCGATGCCTTCCTGTGTTGTTGCAGGAACGCTGGAGGATTTTTCTTTTGGTCCACGCCCGCCAAGTTGTCATTTTTATGGCCAAGAGCCGTGCCCAAGATTTGCGGCAGGTGCTGGAGTCATTTGGTGGGAATGTTGTTTTTATCGATCCCGCCGGGCCCGATGCGGCGCTTCGTCTGGCCAGTGCAACTGGCGATGTCCTTTTGGTTGGGCCTGAAGCTCCAGCAGGGATGTCAGGGATGTCAGGGATGCCGGGTGCCGTTTGGCTGGACCTTTTGAACGGCATCAACATGCGCCTGCCCGTCGTGATCTGCGGAAGCATCCCAGAAAGCGCCAATGGGAAAAACTACCGCGGCCTTGAAGTGATTCCTGAATCCGAGGGAGTCGAGGGTGTGGTGCTGCGTTTGCGTTCCACAGGTATTTTACAGCCCGAGGTTCCGCGTCGGATTCAGACCCAGGTCGCCGACATGGATTTAGGCGAGATGCGGGTCATGTTGCGCAAGAATGGCGTCCTCAGTGTCCTGTGCGTGAATGCCACAAAACTGCGCAAGCTTGCCACCCGGTTTGGCAACGATGCCTTTGAAGACGTAGTGGCCGAAGTGCGGCGGACCCTTCTTGGAATGTGGGGTGAGCCGGGAAGTTTTCGCGCGGAAGATTTGCTTTGCCAGCGCCGCGATGATTCCCTGGTTTTTTATGTGGTCCTGCAAAATGCGCGGGGACGTGATTTGGTTCCAGCGCCAGGGACCTTGGAGCGTCTCGGTGAAAGGCTCACGAGCCGGCTTCTTGGGCGCCTCTGGCGGGCCACGGGCAATCCCAAGGGCGGACTGCCTTCCTTTGTTTCCTTGATTCCGGAAATCGGTACCGGGCATGCCACCACCATTCACAATCCAGCGGTCGATTGCCACGATCAGATTGTTCAGTTGCTTGAATCGGCGCACGAATTGTCGCGGAGTCAAATTGCCCGCGTGCGCGAGCGCCAGCGCGAACTTTTGATGACGTTGATCAAGTCCGATGAATTGATCGCACCAGCATATCAGGCTGTTTTTAACATGGCAGGCATGGACCTGAGCAAGATCGGCAGCGCGTCTGGGCTGCAGGTTTATAAAGATTCGATCTTTGGATTTGAATCTTTGATCCGGGTGAAAACAGCGGCTTTTGATCAGCGTGTTTTTACGGATCTAGTCGGGCATTTTGATGCGAAAATTCTGCGTCCCGACGTCTTGTTTGCCTTGGCGCATGAAAACCATCTGGCATTGGAACTGGATCAATCGTGCATGTCCCACGCCATCCGTGGCAGCGCAGGATTACCTGGGGATTTGATGGTGAACATCCTGCCGCGAAACTTGTATCAAGTCGAAGCCGTGAAAGACATGACCGGCAGCCGCAAGGGGATTGTTCTTGAGGTTTCCGAGTCAGAAGAGATCGGCAATTACGGCAAGCTTTCTGAGGTTTGCGCAGCCTTGCGCAGCATGGAACTTAAAATTGCAGCGGATGATTTCGGCAAGGGGTTCAGTGGACTCGACCGCATCGTCAAGATGCGTCCCGACATCGTTAAATTCGACCGATCTTTGATTGATGGGATTGATCGCGATCCCGCCCGCCAGGCTTTTTTAAAGTCGATGTTGTCGGCCGCAAAATTAGTCGGGGCAAAGGTCTTGGCCGAAGGGGTCGAGCGGGTTGAAGAGGCAAAGTTTTGTCAGGACAATGGCGTCGATCTTGTTCAAGGCTATCTGTTTCACCGCCCACAATTCAGGGCTGAAATCAACCGTGAGCTGGCAGTAACCGAAACCGCAAGCGGACCCGACCAAGGTTCAGCCATTCAAGGCGCGGCTTAAACGAACCGTTCAATGCGAGCGGTCAAAGGAATCATCGCCGTCTTCATCATCGTCATCATCACTGAATGAGTCTACGTGATCCATCAGGGTCCGTTCGGTATCAATCCGTCCAAAGCCAGATGATTCACAGAATTCACAAATGGAATCCAACTGCCGGCCCAATGACTCTTCGGAATGGGCCAGACTAGCCACGGTGACGACAGGTGGTTCCCCGGGGCCGCCCACCTGACCGGGAAGGACTGCGATGCGAAAGCGTGCGCGAAGTTTCTCAACCAGGGCCTGTAGGTCATGTTTCAGTTTGGATGAGTCGACGGTGGGATGCTCATCTTCGATCATAAAAGTTATTTTCATGACTGCGAAATACATTGGTCGGCCTCACGATTTCATGAAAAAACGCCATTCCATCAGGCAGGGCCTTTCGCCCCGTTGGCAGCATACACGAATTTGGCGGAAACGCACTGGTTCTAGGCGGGGCGCCCGACCCACCGGGATGCCACAAGACGCAGTCTGCCAAAAGGTTTCACCCGGAATCGCCTCCCCGTTTTCTTTATGGCCTTTGGCCCTTTTACGGTGAAGGATGACGGCATTGCACGAAAACCCCACAGGACTGGTCATGCCCCCCTGTTCGACGTTCAGGGCGATCCCGCCCAGTTGAACTTTTGGCGTGGCCTGCCCCTCACATGCCCGGGCCATGGTCTCTGCGGGGTCGGTCTGCAGGCTGCGGCGCAGGGCCAGCGAGGCTTTCAGGACGGAGGTCATTTCCTTGTCCGCCTTGTGCAACAAGATACCAGAGGCGACCAGAACCATTGCCGCCCCCGCCATTCCAGGCGACGTCATCAGGATCATGATCAGGGATCCCAAATCGCATCGCCCGATCCCGTTCGGATCGAGGTTGCCTCCAGTTCCGCAAAACGCGACTTCACCGTTTTGCTTAGATAGCCAAGGGCCAGCAGGGTCGTGGCAAGGGCAAAGGTGGTCACCATGATGTATTCAAGGGCTACTCCGCCCGAATTTCCTCGCGTTAGTTGGATTTCTTTTCCCATCGTTATGTCCTCCGCTATCGCATTTTTTCAATCTTGTTCGCGGCAGTGCGCCAATTCGCTGCCTGCACTTCAATAGGCGAAACAGGGACGAGTCGCCCAATGGCATTGCAAGTCAGCGGGTACCTTGGCACTCTGGAGGCTGCGTTATTTTTTTTGTCGGCTCTACGGAGAAGAGAACCATGCATTTTCAAGATGCGTCGAATGCCTTGCGTGCCCTTCGCGATCAGTTGCGAGGCCTTGTCTTTGGGCAAGAGGCGTTGATCGATGAGTTGGTCTGCTGCCTTGCCGCCAACGGGCATTTACTGATGACCGGTGCCCCCGGCCTCGCCAAAACAACTCTCGTCCGGACGCTGGCCGATTTTGTCCAGCTGCAATTCAAACGCATTCAGTTTACGCCGGATCTTTTACCGTCAGACATCACGGGAGCCGACATCCTGAACATCGACCCGGGTTCTGGACAGCGCGAGTTTCGTTTCGTCAAAGGACCGGTGTTTGGTGGACTTGTCCTTGCTGACGAAATCAACAGGGCTTCGCCGCGGACCCAATCAGCGTTATTGGAAGCCATGCAAGAGCGTTCCATTACTGTCGCCGGCATCACCCACGAGTTGCCCAAGCCCTTTATTGTTTTTGCGACGCAGAACCCCTTTGAATCCGAGGGTGTTTTCCCCTTACCCGAAGCCCAACTGGACCGCTTTCTGATGCACTCTCTCGTCGACTATCCGGGGGCCGCAGCGGAATTGACCATGCTCGACGAATACGCCGATGGAAAACTGGTGGGCGAGCACGCCGCCCAGCCATCGTTAGATGCCGCCGCCTGTGCAGGAATCATTGCCTGCGCAAAAAAAATCCCGGTGGATCCGGCCTTGCTGAAGGGGATTGTTATGTTGGTTCGGTCGACCCGGCCATCAGCCACTTCAACGACACATTCATCTTCAACAGGCACCCATGGTTCAAGTGGGCAAGACGGTCACGAGGCTCCGGATTTTATCAATGCCTCGGTCGTGTACGGTGCCGGTCCGCGCAGTGGACTCGCCCTCGTGTCTGCGGCCCGGGCACTGGCACTTCTGGAAGGCAACGAACCAGTCCAATGGCGTCACGTCGAAAGGCTTGCAAAACCGGTGCTTCGCCACCGTATTCGCTTGAACATGGGGGCGGTGCGTGATGGATTGACGGAAGATTCCCTCGTTGACCGGTTGCTGGTCCACTGCCGTGAAAAGCTCAGGCTCGAAACGTTGCACGGTTAATCGATGAGGCTGCTGTGAAGGATGAATTTCCATGCAAGATTTGACGGCAGCGATTGCGAACGCCAATTCCACCCACACGATTGCAAAGTCGGCCACAAATACTTTGGCAGGCTTGATCCCAGGGTATGAAGCCCGCAGGATTCAGGCATCGGCCCGTTTTTCGATGCGCCCCTCTGGTGGTGCCATCCAACGCCTGAAAACTCCGGGCCGCGTTCCGGAGGAAACTCGTCCCTATCAGGCTGGGGATCCTTTTCATTTGATCGATTGGCGGGCGTTTGGCCGGACCGATCAGTTGATTCTGCGGCAACGCCGCGAACAAGCCCCCCAGCATGTCCGGATTCAGATGGGCCAGCACGATTCCATGCATTGGCCACTGACCCGCTCTGGTGATCAATTGCTGACAAAATCTGAACTGGCCTGGCGTCTGGCTTTGTTCATAAGTTTTGCCTTGATGCGCCGCGGTGACATCGTGGAACTTGCCATTGAAGGTGGTCCCGTCTGGCGTCCCTCCGGCACGCGCATGATCGGGGATCTTTTTACCTGGCTGAAGGACAGAAATTTCGAATCCAATAAAATTCCAAATAATATTTTGCCAGAACTTTCGCAGGCGGGGGATTTGCCCCTTTCGCCGCGAATCCGTCGTGTGATCCTGAGCGACGCCCTGGAAAAGGCGGGAAGTCATTGGATGCAGGTCCTGCGGCCCGGCGATCTTTTTCTGCACGTCTTGGCGGATCAGGAAGTTTCAGATGCATGGCGCTCTGCGGCAGATGTTTTCACAGACGATGACGTTGATGGTTCCAGCGGTGCTGCCCGCGCAGCAATGCATGAATGGCAGGGGCAACATCTGGAAACCACAATTGAGTCGGCACGCGCATTGTGGTTCGAAAAAATGAATCTGACTTTGAAAAATCAGGGAGTCGACGCGATCCGCTTGACGGGATCTGTGCCGGTCGACGCATTTCTGGTTCTCTTCGAGTCCTGGTGTGGAGGCTCGCGATAGTTCACCTTGCCAATCCTTTCATTCACATTGTTTAAAAGTGTTTTCCAGTTGGCACCGCTGTCGGCATTCGTTGCGGCGCTTGTTGTTCTTGGTCTGGCATTGTGGTGGCTGGTTCTTGTGCGCCGGCGCAAGGTTTGGTTCCCCCTCATGCGCCGTCTTGAGATTCCGCCAAAGGTCACGCCGCGCGTGCGGCTCGAACCGCCACCCCTCGTCCCTTTTCTTTGCTTTCTTGTTGCCGCCGTTGCCGCAGGGTTGTTGGCCTTTCAACCCGGCAAGGTTGAACCGCAATCCAACAAAAGAACGAGCATTGACTCTCATCTGTTGATTGATCTTTCGCCCTCCATGTCGCGAACGTCTCTGCCCGAACTTCTGGAAAAAACCGTTGTGGCCTGGGAGGCTCTTGCAAAAGACGGCAAGGTCACGGTCGGGACCACGCATGGCGCAGAGACGTTTGTGCCCAATTCCCGCGACGAGGTTGCGCAACTGGTCAGCAAGGCCGGATTTTCTCGTACCGGAGTGCGCCTGGCCGCCATCTTACAAAAACAATTGGCGGGCTTGGAAAAGGTCGACCGGATTGTCCTTCTTTCCGATGACGATGCTCATTCATGGGCTGGGCTTAGATCAGGATTTTTTCGCGACCGTGCCGTTTTGACCCGTGTTGCAGCAGTCGAGCCCTCTGCCGTTCCCAATCTTTTTATCGAGTCCGTGCGCAGGACTTCTGGTTTTTCTGCGGGGAGCGGCATTTTACTCGAAGCCGATCCTGGTTCCGGGCGCGAAGTGTGGGAGGTGGAAATCCTGCGCCGTCGCCGCGAGGATCTTGTCGGGCTTGTGGTCCGCATGCCGGAATCTTCTGGCACGATTGAGGTCCTGTCGGGAGAAAAAGTTGTTGGTCGTGGAACATGGGCTTTTCCTGCTGGGGGCTATCGCGTCGTTGTCTCCATTGAGATTGAATCGCCTGGTGAGATCCTTCATTTTCGCATTGATTCCGACGGCTCCGAAAGACCTGATGCGATTAAATTGGACAACGAGTTTCGCACGCGCCGTGAAGCCGGACCAGGCAGTGTGGTTTTAATCAGCGAACCAAGAGGTGAGGGGATCCTTCAAGATGATTCGTGGCAACTCGCCACCGTTCTTGGAATCCTTGGTTACGACGTGCGCCGCTTTGATTCCGCCTCCGCGGCGTTCACTTCCGGTGTGAAGGCCGCGCGTTGGATTGTCCAGTCTAGTGGCACCGGCCACCTTGAAAACGTTTGTCCGGCGTCGTTATCCCGCCACCTTTCTGCCGTTGAAAGCATCTGGTTGGCCCCTCGCGGTGCGGTGGAAAATGTTTCGTGGAATGATTTGTGTACTTGCTACTCCAGGCTTTCGGGGACCAGTAATCCAGAACGTTTTTGTGGTGAGGTCAATACCCGCCAGGCTTGGCTTGGCCTGTTGCCTTCCCTTGGTGCCAAACAGGTTGGTGGTCGCCTTGGTGATTCAACGGGGTCTTTTGCATGGCGCGGAAAAGCAATGGCTAGCATTGCCACAGGCAAATCCAGTGACGCCACTAATTCCAGTCAATCAGGATCTGACATGGCGGCTGGTTCAATTCTCGCGTTCACCCTTCCCCTCGAGCCATCAGTTGCCACCGGAATTGATCACGCGCGTTTTCCATTGCTGTTGAAAAACCTGCTGGAAGTAGAGCGGGGGACTTCGCGGGAATTGGTGGCAAATTGGCCACGCATTCCAGATTCTGCGGACGCCGGTGTTGATCCGCGCGATTTGCCGCTGAGCAATGTGCCAACGGCGGAAAGCTTGCTTCAATCCGCCGCCGCTTCGGATTTGCCGCCGTTTTTTCACGCGCCTGGTTCCGGGGTTGAAGGCAGTCAAATGGCAGAGGCAAGCACCAATCAAGAACAAATCAATCCGTGGCCTTGGGTCCGCGGTCTCGCAGCCGCCGCTGGTGGCGCTGTGGCTGTTGAGGCTGTCTGGCATGGCGGAAAATGGCTTGCAATCCGGGGCCTTCCCCATATTTTCGGATTAATATTGACTTTTCTTTTAGCTGCTTCGGCTGCAATGACTGGTGCAATAACTGGCGCAGCGCCTGCGCAGGCCGCCGTCGAATTGATTTTTGCCGGCAGTGGATCGGCTTCCCGATTCACACGCCTTTCGCGCGAAGTTTCGACGCGGACCTCCATCACAGTGATGCCGTCGCCTCAGGCTTGGAGTCCTTCTGCTCTCGCTGGTTCTGGCCTCACTAGTTCTGGTGAAAAGCCTTCAGGAATCGATCAGCCTTGGTTGTGGTCCAACGGCCTCAAACCACTTTTGGCGACTGGGTCTAATTCCGGAAAACTTTTTCCTGCGGCCGGTCGTTGGTTGCGCCGGGGTGGATTTCTCGTGGTCGAGGGAGTTTCATCCAAGGAAACCCTCGACGCTGCATTTAAACAGGAATTTCCTTCTGAAAGATGGGCACCCGTGCCGACGGACCACGAATTGATGCGCAGTTTTTATCTGCTCGATGCATTGCCCGCATGCGCGCCGGAGATCTGGCATCAGTTTACTTTTGACGGTAGGGTGGCCGCCGTGGCAATTCCGCAGAGGCTCAGTGAGATGTTGCGCGATGGGGCGCCTGCCGATGCGTTCCGTTGTCCCGGCGAGGCCAAAGCCGGATCCCCTGAGAAAGGCTACCGCGCCTTTATCAACCTGCTGATGGTGGCATTGACGACTGATTATAAAAAAGATCAGGTGCATCTGCCTGAAATTTTGAAGCGATTGAGGTGAATGATGTGGCAATTGTGGCTCGCCTTTGCAGCCAGGCTTGCCTGGTGCCTTCCCTTTATTCTTTGTTTTTTTCCGGAACGAATCCGGGACGAAAAACCGCGAAGTCCGGTCGCCAAAGTCGTACACGTTTTGGTCGACGACTCGGAAAGCATGAAGCTGCGCGTTGGTGCCAGTGCTCGCCTTGATGGTAACGAACGCCGCAGCGAAGTGGCCTCGCGAATTGTCGCCGATGCCGCCGCAGTTTGCCGGGACGCCGGATGTGAGATCAAGTCCACCCTTCTGAGTGAACTGGATCGCAGTGCGTCCCGCGGATTTTCTTGGATCGAACGGGGCCTCAATGCATGGCGGCTTGGCCTTGGTACGGACCCGTGGATTCTCGTTTCTGACGGGGGCGATTCCGCTCAAAATTCTGGCATTTCGGCCGAAAGCAGCGCAACGGTGCAGGGTCCTGGTTTGATCGTTGGTTTTCAACCGGCGGATCCACGCAATCTTTTCTTTGGCGCAGTGACGGTACCGCCCTACGCGTTTGATGGCCGGCCGGCTCAAGTCACCGTTCATGTTGCCCGCGGCGACGGCATAAATCGCACCGCGGGACTGCCGCAAGAATCCGTACAGGTTCAAGTGCGATCAGGAAATCAGGTCCTTTCTGCTGTCGATGTTTCCTTCAAAGAAGGCGAGGCAGAGGCATCGGCCCGTATTGTTTTGCCGGCACTTCCTCGTGGTGAACAGCCGTTGGAATTTTTTATTCTGCCGTCGCCTGACGAGGCCATGGTTTGGGACAATTCTTTGGTTGCTGACGTCGAGGTTTTACCAAACACCCTTGGTCTGCTGCATTTGCTAGGCTCTCCCGGATGGGACGGAAGGTTTTTCCGGCGCCTCGTGAAGAGCGAACCAAAATTTGATCTGATTAGTTTTTTCATTTTGCGCGACCCATGGGACAACCTTCAGGTGAGTGACCGTGAACTCAGTCTGATTCCGTTTCCCGCAGAACGATTGTTCAAGGAAGAACTGCAAAGTTTCCGCGTCCTCGTTTTGCATGACTTTACCCTGGCGCAATTTTTACAGCCGGATTATCAGGCCAATCTCGTCCAGTTTGTTAAAAACGGTGGCGGATTGCTGTTCATCGGCGGGCCCCGCGCCCTTCACCGGCTGGATATGGCCAGTTCCCCTTTGCGCGAGATTTTGCCATTCACACCCGGCGCGGAAGCGATCCTGAATTATCCGCGCGGACGTGACGCGGCCGGAGGCCTCGATTCTGATTCCAATTCTAATTCTATTTCTTCTTCCGCCAATGTTTCTGACCCGGGCGGCGGCAACGCCCTTAATCAACCGCAATTTGCAGGTGCCGGTTTTGACACACTCGGCGCAGCCTACGACGGCACCAGGGCATTCAAGATTGAATTTGCGAAACCGGCTCCAGAACAACGTGAATTGGCCAGCGTGTACGACGATTGGCTAGCGACAACGCCAGACTTGACCCGAGTGAAAGGTTTGAAGGGCCTTCACGTGATTCCTCCGGCCCTGGTCGATGCAACACGGACCACGCCGCTGTTGAATGCGCGCCTGGCTGACGGCTCGGCGGTTCCGTTGGCGTTGGCGTCTTTTCCGGGGCGGGGTCGTGCCCTTTGGATCCTGAGCGATTCGATGTGGCGCATGGCAATGGCTGAAAATTCCGGAATCGCCCGTGAGACCTATGACCGGTTCATGCTCGGCGGAATCCAGTGGCTCTTGCGCCAGGACCTGCGCAAGCCTCTCGTAGCCAACCGGTTTGCCATTCGCAGCGGTGGCCCTGATGCTGGTCGTGATGTAGGTCGTGATGTTAGCCGTGATGACGAACGCGACACGGACGCAAGCCAATCCAAAAAATCACGTGCAATTCTTGACTGGTCAGTCCATGTGAGTGGCCCGGCAACCCATCATCTTGATTTTTTATCGTCTGATGACGAGAAACGATGGCGCCTCTCCATTTGCGGTGTGATGCAAGATAGTCGCGCAATTTCCGTGGCTCGCATTGCATCCGACCAGTTTGTTCTATCGGGGACCTTGGCATCGGGAGCCGTTCCTGCGTTAAAGGACAACGCGGCTGGCGGAACTAGACCTTTTTGCAAGGTCGAGATCGAGGCCCTGCACAAGTCCTTTGGATCAGTTAAATCCGTTTCCAGTGCCTTTATCCATACGCCACTGAACGACTCGGACGCGCGAGATTCCGTGGCATGGCTGCGTAAAGTCCAGGAACGCGAGGGGGCATCCACCGAAATGATTCTAGTTGGTGCCTCCGCGCCGTACGAGTCTCCTGGTACGCTCGGGACTAGGATTGGCAGGTGGTTGCGCGCCAACGCCTCGTCTGATGAAAACTCTGCCGGGGATTCTGCGGTTGCCATTGAACCCGCGCAGCCCGCGCGCGAGGATCCCTACTGGCCATTTCGCCATTGGTGGTCCTGGGCTCTGATGGCGATGATGCCGGTAGAAGTTTTGGCGCGGCGGTTGCGCCGGACCTTCAACTAATTGACGTTGATTTGCAGGCGTTTTGCGGTTCCGCTGCGCTTGAATTCGATATCCATCTGATCTGCTTGCTTCAGGGACTTCAGCAAGGTCACGGCGTCAGAAACACTATTTAATTTTTGGCCATTGATGCCTGTGATCACATCGTCATCGCGGATGCCACTCTTGGCGTAAATGCTGTCTTGATCGACCTGGGTGAATTTGAATCCTATAAGAGCACCGTTTTCCATTGCTGGTTCTGCCGTGGCCTGCATGAGGATCTTGGCTAAATCTTGTTTCACGAGGCGGTCCCG
>Ga0247843_1005976_pt1 | contig 16315 bp, 17 predicted proteins | sample LaCruzMarch2017__FD_192420 | JGI IMG/M metagenome (GOLD analysis project Ga0247843, IMG submission 192420) | Freshwater microbial communities from meromictic Lake La Cruz, Castile-La Mancha, Spain - LaCruzMarch2017_8m | ecosystem: Environmental > Aquatic > Freshwater > Lake | place: Spain... | reverse complement strand
TAGTGAACCCGCGTTTTTACGCCATGTTGCATGATGTGCTTCGCTTTAACCGTCTTGCGACCGACATCGCATTGCGCAACGCCGAGGGCGAGTTGATGCAGCCCTTGCGGGAGTTTTTAAAGCAGCACGCCTTTTCTAACGAGTTTCAAGACTGGTATTTTTTACCGATGCTGGGTTGCATCTGGAGTTGCCCCACAGACCAGATGATGGAGTTCCCGGTGGCGACGATGATTCGTTTTTGCCATAACCACGGTCTGATTCAGGTAAGCAACCGACCGCAGTGGTGGACGGTGACTGGCGGGGCCCGCCATTACGTAGAAAAGATCACGGCCCCAATCAAAGACAAACGGCTCAACACGCCCGTAGCGCTTATTGAGCGCGACGCGCAAGGCGTTTTGATTACCAGCCACGGACAGACCGAGCGCTTTGACAAAGTCATTTTGGCAACCCACAGCGACCAAAGCCTGGCCTTGCTTAGCGACGCGAGCGCCCAAGAGCGCTCGGTGCTGGGCGCTATTTCTTACCAAGCCAACCAAGCCGTTTTGCATACCGACACGTCGGTGCTCCCGAAGCGGCCGCTGGCGTGGGCCGCGTGGAACTATGAGCGTTCCGCCCAGCCTGCCAACGCCCATCAGACCCAGCGCGTTTGTTTGCATTACCTTATCAACAAACTCCAACCCTTGCCGTTTCAGCAAGCCGTGGTGGTGTCGTTAAATCCCTTACAAGAAATTAACCCGAGCCATGTTTACGGTGTGTTTGATTACGCCCACCCGGTTTTTGATTTGGAAGCTACAGAAGCGCAGGCCCACGTTCCCGCGCTGCAAGGCCAGCAACATACCTATTTTTGTGGCGCATGGACCGGTTACGGTTTTCATGAAGACGGGCTCAAATCGGGCCTGGACGTTGCTGCCCGCCTGCAACCTTTGCTCGGGCTTGGAAGCTAAGACCGATGTTATTTAACGCCCAACCCTGTATCGGTTTTGGCCAAGTCCGCCACACCCGGGTTCAGCCCAAGCGCCACGCGTTTGCCTACCGAACCTATTTTTTGATGTTGCCTATGCGCAGTTTAAAAAAATACAGCGGCGTGTTGGCAGTTAACCGATTTTCTGCGTTGAGTTTTTTTGACAAAGACCACGGTGACGGACGCAGCCCCAAGGAGGGCGGCGCTTTGGCTTGGTTAGATGACGTGCTTCGCGCCGAGGGGATTGATGACGCGAAAGGAGAAGTCTGGCTGCATTGCTATCCCCGGGTTCTGGGATTTACCTTCAAACCAGTTAGTTTTTGGTATTGCCACCGTCCTGATGGCAGCTTGCGAGCGGTGTTGGTGGAAGTCAACAACACCTTTGGCGAGCGCCATTGCTACGTTTTAGACCACGCCCGTTTTGGAGTCGAACAACGGGCTGAAAAGGTGTTTCACGTGTCGCCTTTTTGCCCTGTAGAAGGGGAGTACCGATTTCGCTTGATGGTCAATACCGAACGCACACGCACGGTTGCGCGGATTGATTATTTTGATGCCGCAGGGCCCGTTATCCAGACCAGTGTCAGCGGCAACTTAGAGTCCGTGACACGCCAGTCGCTGCGTAAAGCCGTCTGGACTTACCCGCTCATGACGCTGGCTGTGGTGGCCCGTATCCATTGGCAAGCCTTTCGCCTGTTCTTAAAACGGCTGACCTTTTTTCGCCAGCCACCGCTGCCTTCTCACTTTATCAGTCGATAACGCTTTTATGACTATGCCAAGCCCTCAAGCCCCTCTTTCACGCACCTCCGATTCCGCAAACGGATCGCACACAGCGCACACGCTCACGCTCACGCACATGCAGCCGCAACCCATGCCGGGCGCGGCAAAAACGGTTTTAAAACTCCTGCAACGTTTGCGCCACGGAAGCTTAACTGTGCATTTTCCCGATGGAAGCATGCAGCGGTTTGGCGGCGATTCGTTGCCTCACGCCACCTTGCATCTGAACAACTGGAATGCGTTTACCGGCGCATTAAAGTCAGGGGACATTGGTTTTGCTGAAAGCTTTATTGCCGGCGACTGGACCACTCCAGACCTCACCGCCTTGTTGCGCCTTTTGGTGAAAAACCGCGCCGAAGTGGACCGGATTATTTTTGGAAGCTGGGTCGGACGCTTGGGCTACCGCATCAAGCACAGGCTCAACCGCAACACCCACAGCAATAGCCCCAAAAATATCCACGCCCATTACGATTTAGGCAACGCGTTTTACACGCTGTGGTTAGACCCCACCATGAACTATTCCTCGGCGTTGTTTAACGGCGATCTGGGGCAAACGCTCTCACAAGCGCAAACCGCAAAAGTGCAACGCACCTTAAACCAAACGCAAGTTAGCGCAGGTAGCCGGGTGTTAGAAATTGGTTGCGGTTGGGGCGCTTTGGCTGAAATGGCAACCGCCCGCGGCGCGCACCTCACTGGAGTCACCCTCAGTACCGAACAGCTAGAGTTTGCTAGAGAGCGCATGGCGCGTCTGGGCTTGAGCGCCAAAGCGGACTTGCGTTTGCAGGACTACCGCGACATCAATGACGCACCCTTTGATGCGATTTGCTCGGTGGAGATGATTGAAGCCGTTGGCAAAGACTTTTGGCCCACCTACTTTGAGACCGTCGCCAAACTCCTGAAGCCCGGTGGCACCGCCTGCATCCAAAGCATTGTGATTGATGACGCTTTGTTTGAGCGCTACTTGACCTCAACCGACTTTATCCAACAGTATATTTTTCCCGGCGGCTGCCTCCCAAGCCCCAGCGCCTTTCGGGCCCACGCCTACGCAGCCGGTCTGCATGTGGTCCAAGAATATGCGTTCGGCCACGACTACGCTGAAACCCTCAAACGCTGGCGGGAAGTGTTTATGGCCAAGCGCAATGAGGTTCTTGCGCTCGGTTTTGATACCCGTTTTTTACACATCTGGGAGTTTTACTTGGCCTATTGCGAAGCAGCGTTTTTAGAGGACAACATTGACGTGGTTCAGTACACCTTGCGAAAAGCGCCACTGGCTTTGTAAGACACACCATGCAAGCCCCATCTGCGCAACCCAGCCGTCGCCACATTGTTTTGGGCTTGCCCGTGCTCATGGCAGCGCTAACAAGCGCAGCCAAGGAGCCAACACTCCCTTCGCTTATTCCCAAAGAAATTGCCATTGCGTTTGATTCGCCGAGGCGGTACGGCGCAAGCCGTTTGCGATTCATGGCTTGGGATGTTTACGACATTGCTCTTTGGACAGGGCCTGACTTTGAGCCTGCTAACTTCATCAAGTTTCCATTTGCCCTGGAACTCACCTACCTACGCTCGATCAAGGGCATCGACATTGCCAACCAGTCGATCAAAGAGATGCAGCGTCTAGGCGCGATGAGCAAATCACAAGAAAGCCAATGGCTTTTAAGTATGCAGTCGGCTTTTCCTAACGTCCAATCGGGCGACCGGCTCTGTGGACTTCACCAACCCGGCCAGCGAACCCGTTTTTTTCACAATGGTGCGCTTCGCACGGAGATTGAAGACGCCGCATTCGCACCCTACTTTTTTGGTATTTGGTTGAGCGACAAAACCAGCGAGCCACGCTTGCGTTCGGAGTTACTCAAAAATGCGTCTCTTTGACGGTTTACGTTACGGGCTCATGGGCTTGCCCTTGGCGTTTGTGGCTTTGCCTTTGTACGTCGTACTGCCCAATTACTACGCCAAAAATTTTGCTGTTCCCTTGGCCAGCTTGGGCGTGTTGCTGCTGGTCGTTCGGATGTTTGACGCGTTGGTTGATCCGTTGCTGGGCCGTTGGGCAGACCGCCTTTTTAGACGCACACCCGCCCAAATCTTTGGCCAAATCGCTGCCTTGGCATTAGGCCTGGTGCTGGGATTTGTCGCTTTGTTTTTCCCGCCTGCTTTCGTTCTTCAATCCGCTGAAACTTTTTTCACTCCGCCTTTGCTCCTGTGGGCCGGCTGGTGTTTGGTGGTTTGCTATGTCAGCTTTAGCGCTTTGAGCATTGCCCATCAATCCTGGGGAGCAATGCTTGGAGGCGATGCTGCGAAGCGCAGCCGCGTTGTGGCTTGGCGTGAGGGCTTGGGGCTGCTGGGGGTCGTGTTGGCCTCAGTAACGCCCCTCCTTTTTGGGCTCACTGTTACCAGTGTTTTACTGGCCGGATTTCTCGCTCTGGGGATTGGGGCATGGGCCTACGCGCCGCGACCGGCCATCGCGGAGCTTGCCTCAAACCAAGAGGGAGGCAGCCTATGGGCTCCCTTGTTACAGCCCGCGTTTCGTCAATTGCTGTTGATTTTCATGGTCAACGGAATTGCCTCGGCCGTTCCTGCAACTTTGATTTTGTTTTTCGTTCAAGACCGGCTTCAAGCTCCAGCCTTCATGGAGTCTTGGTTTTTAGGTGTTTACTTTGTAGCAGCCGCCTTGGCCTTGCCTTTGTGGACGCGGTGGATTGCCCAGTTCGGACTGGAAAAAAGCTGGCTTACAGGCATGGTTTTGGCGGTCGGTGTGTTTGTTTTTGCAGCGCTGCTTGACGCAGGTGACACCACAGAGTTTTTAATCGTCTGCGCGCTCTCGGGCGTTGCGATGGCGGTGGACCTGGTCGCCCCTGCGGCCTTGTTGGCCGGTCTGCTGCAAAACAGTGAGAAAAAAATACCCGATGCAGAAAAAATGACCGAGGCAGGAACTTACTTTGGATGGTGGAACCTAGCCACCAAGTTCAACCTCGCTTTGGCTGCGGGAATCTCGCTCCCCCTTCTTAACCTTTTGGGTTACGCGCCTGGCATGCGCTCTCCTGAAGCACTGCAAAGTTTGACCTGGACCTACTGTCTTTTGCCCTGCGGACTCAAAGTCATTGCAGCCTTGCTACTTTTATTTCACACTCTTCGAAAGCCCTTATGAAAAGACGTCTTCTGCTCTCTTCCGCCCTCTCGGGCGCTGCGCTTGTGGGCCTCGCCAGCCTGAGCGGTTGTGCCTCGCAACAGGTCGACAGCTACGCTGCTGAAAAACCGGTACTCGATCTCAAACAGTATTTCAACGGCACCTTAGACGCCTACGGAATTTTTACAGATCGCTCTGGGGCAGTCGTTAAACGGTTTACTGTGGTGATGGTGTGCGACTGGGTTGGCAATGAAGGCACCTTGGATGAATCATTCACCTATTCCGATGGCAGCACGCAAAAGCGTGTTTGGCGCTTGACCGCGCTTGGCGATGGGCGCTACAGCGGGCGCGCTGACGATGTGATCGGGCTAGCCCAAGGACAAACGCGGGGCAATGCGTTTCACTGGAATTACACCTTGGCATTGCCGGTGGACGGCAGCGTGTACCACGTCGCTTTAGACGACTGGATGTACCTGGTCAACGACCAGGTCATGCTCAACAAAGCTTCGATGCGTAAATGGGGCGTCGATCTTGGCGAAGTCACTTTAAGCTTTACCAAACGCAAGCCATGAGTCTTTTTCCTCCTTTGAATCCGCCACTTCAAAACTGGCAAGGAAAAACGGTTTGGCTGATTGGCGCGAGCACGGGCATTGGTTACGCTACGGCGTCTGCCTTGCATGCCCAAGGAGCCCACGTGGTCGTCTCGGCCCGCAATGCGCAGGCGCTCGAAGCGTTTGTCGCCGCGCACCCCCACAGCCAAGCGCTCGCCTTAGACGTCACAGACCCTGACGCCGTCAGCGTCTGTGCACAAACCATCGCAGCCGACGGGCGCCTCGATTGCGTGGTGTATTGCGCAGGCCATTACAACGCGATGACTGCTGACACCTTGGATGCCAATGACATGCTGCGCCATATGCAAGTGAACTACGAAGGCGCTGTGTATGTGTTGAAACACGTCGTGCCTTGGATGCGCCAACAAGGTTCTGGTCATATCAGTTTGGTCGCCAGCGTCGCAGGCTACCGCGGACTACCCCAAAGTTTGGCCTACGGACCGACCAAGGCGGCGCTCATCAATCTGGCAGAAACCTTGTACTTGGATTTATATCCGCACGGTATCGGCATCTCCCTCATCAACCCCGGTTTTGTAGACACGCCGCTGACCGCTGGAAATACTTTCACCATGCCTGCCTTGCTCACCCCTGCGCAAGCAGCACAAGCGATACTGCGCGGCTGGGCGCAAGGGCGTTTTGAAATTCATTTTCCCAAACGTTTTACGTTTTGGATGAAAGCATTGCGCCTGTTTCCTAACCGGCTCTATTTTTTCTTGGTTCGCCAAGCCACCCATTGAAGTCTATGAATCCGCCATACCCGTCCAACCCTTCGCCCGCAACTGATTTGCGTGCGCAATCCCTTGACCGTTTGGTGGTTTTCTTTGAAACGCTGACCGAGACAAGCGTGGCCGATCTTCCTCTTATTTACGCACCTGATGCGCGGTTTAAAGATCCGTTCAATGCGGTCCAAGGTTGTGCTGCGATTTCAGCGATTTTTTCCCACATGTTTGTAGCACTTGAAGCGCCGCGCTTCGTTGTCATCGAGCGCATTAGCCAAGGCCAGCAGTGTTTTTTAACCTGGGAATTTAGATTTCGGTTTAAGAATTACCAGCAAACGACCGAACAAGTGATCCTAGGCGCAAGCCATATCGTTTTTAACGAACAAGGCTTGGTCAGCCTTCACCGCGACTACTGGGACGCGGCCGAGGAGCTCTATGAAAAACTGCCCATCGTGGGCAGTGTGATGCGCTGGCTCAAGCGCCGGGCTAACACCTAAACCGGCAAAAGCCGCTTAGGCTGGAGTCGTATCGGCAAAGCTCGCGCGTTGTACCAGTTTCTCTTGAAGGCGGGCAAGGTTGGGGTGCTGGACACGCCAATCGATATGCGCAAAGCGGAAATCCAAATACCCCAAGGCACAACCAACTGCGATATCTGACAAAGTCAGGTGCACACCGGAGCAAAAAGCTTTCTCACCCAAGCCGGCGTCCATCGCGCGCAAAACGGTATGAATTTTTTCCATATTCCGGTCGATCCACGCCTTGCTGCGCTCTTGGGCACCACGGCCCGCCCACGTCGCCTCAAGACGCGCAGCAATCGCGCTGTCCAGCAAACCATCGGCCAAAGCTTCCCAGGTTTTCACTTCCGCCCGCTCCCGGCCGACGCCAGGAATGAGCTTGCCCACGGGGGACAACGTATCTAAATACTCCACAATCACCCTGGAATCAAACAGCGACTCGCCGCCATCCATGATCAGGCAAGGCACCTGGCCCAGCGGGTTGGAATAAGAAATGGTGGAATTAGCGGCCCACACATCTTCAATCTGGAAGTCATAGTCCAGCTTTTTTTCGGCCATCACAATGCGCACTTTGCGAACATAGGGGCTCGACACGGATCCAATAAGTTTCATGGGTAATCAGTTATTAAAGAATGGTTCATTCTATACACCGAAATCGCCCCTTCCCTGACCATGGGTACACCTACAATCGCACCATGACTTTCTCTGCTATTTCCGCCCTTTCGCCCTTAGACGGCCGCTACGCCGCCAAGCTCGCCACCCTGCGTCCCTTGATGAGCGAACAAGGGTATATGCACCGCAGGGTGCAAGTCGAAGTGGCTTGGTTTATTGCTTTGAGCGACGCAGGCTTCGCAGAATTCAAACCCTTGAGCCCAGGGGCGCGCACTTACCTTTTGGGATTAGTCAAAAACTTTTCGGAAACCGATGGTGAAGCCATCAAAACCATAGAAAAGACGACCAACCACGATGTCAAAGCGGTGGAGTATTGGCTCAAATCCAAATTTGAAGCCCGACCCGAATTGATGAAGGCCAATGAGTTTGTGCACTTTGCCTGCACCAGCGAAGACATTAACAACACCAGCCACGCTTTGCAACTGCGCGTAGCCCGCGATATGGTGGTCTTGCCCCAACTCGACCGCTTGATCCTCAAGCTACGCGATATGGCGCATGCCTATGCCGACGTTCCTATGCTCAGCCGCACCCATGGACAAACGGCCAGCCCCACCACGGTGGGCAAAGAAATTGCCAACGTGGTGGTGCGCTTGCAAGCGGCCTGTGAAAAAATAGCCAACGTCAAGATCATGGGCAAGATGAATGGGGCGGTTGGAAATTACAACGCCCATCTCAGCGCCTGGCCTGATTTTGATTGGGAAGCGTTTTCTAAGCGCGTCATTGAAACCCCCGAACCCTTGGGTCTGGGCTTGGTGTTTCAGCCCTACAGCATTCAAATTGAACCGCATGACTACATGGCAGAGCTGTTTGACGCCATCGCCCGCGCTGACACGATTTTGATTGACTGGTCCCGCGATGTGTGGGGCTACGTCTCTCTGGGCTACTTCAAGCAAAAATTGCGCGATGGGGAAGTCGGCTCCAGCACCATGCCACACAAGGTCAATCCGATTGATTTTGAAAACGCCGAAGGCAATTTAGGTATGGCTAACGCGTTGCTTAAACACCTCAGCGAAAAACTCCCGATCAGCCGCTGGCAGCGCGACCTCACAGATTCCACCGTGTTGCGCAATATGGGCGTGGCTTTGGGCTACGCGGTGTTGGCTTACCAATCCTTGTTGGCGGGTCTGAATAAATTGGAAATCAACCACGCGGCCATTGCCAAAGATTTAGATGCGTCGTGGGAAGTGTTGGCCGAGCCGATTCAAACCGTGATGCGCCGCTACGGCTTGCCCCAGCCGTATGAACAGTTGAAAAAATTCACCCGTGGCGAAGCCATGACCCAAGAACTCATGCGGGGCTTTATTGCCGCGCTTGAGATTCCTGAAGCAGAAAAACAACGTCTCTTGGCGATGACACCTGCCAGCTACACCGGCAAAGCGGCAGACTTAGCACGCCGCGTTTAATGAACTCGCTGCGTTTAGTCAGGCGCAGGGGTTTTTAAAGCCAAAGCCCGTTCATACAAGGCGTTGCGCGGCTCCCCGCTGATATCGGCGGCGAGTTTCACGGCGGTTTTCAACGGCAATTGCTCCAACAGCAATTTCAATATTCGGTCGTCATGGGCGACTTCATTGGTTGCGGGTGCCGGATGCAACACCAAAGCAAACTCACCGCGCAAACGGTTGGTATCGTCTGCCAACCATTGCACCAGCGCATCAGCGCGCAGCGTTGCAATTTCTTCAAACTGCTTGGTCAACTCCCGCCCCACCGTCACCCCGCGCCCGCCTAATACCGCCAACGCTTGGGCCAAGGCTTCGATCCGGTGCGGCGCTTCTAACACCACCACCGCATGGGTCTCACCTGCCAAGGCCGCTATCGCAGTAGCGCGCTCGCCAGCCTTCGTTGGTAAAAACCCAGCGAACACAAATCCACTGCCGCGCTCGCTGTCTTGCAGAACTCCCGCCGCACTCAGAACCGTTGTCACGCTGCTCGCCCCTGGCAAGGGCACGACACGCAAACCTTGCAAGCGCACTTGCGCCACCAAACGCGCCCCAGGGTCACTCACCCCCGGCGTTCCCGCATCACTGACATAGACCACCCGCTGGCCCAAACGCAAGCGATCGACCACGGTATGGGCAGCCTCTTGTTCGTTGTGTTGGTGCACCGCCAACGTCTGCGCGCTGTTTTTTTCGATCCCATAGGCTCGCAGTAGCGCTTGCGTGTGGCGGGTGTCTTCACACGCCACCGTGTCGGCTAACTGCAAAACGTACAACGCCCGCAAACTTATATCCGCTAAATTCCCAATCGGTGTAGCCACCACATACAGCGTACTTTGCGGATAATGCTGCGAACCAGCCGCTTCAAAAGCGGCCCCAAGGGCAGAGATAAAAGAAGCACTCACAAATGGGATTCCTTCCAGACAACACCCAACATACCAGTACCAAACGCATCGGCGATGCGGCGGAAGACGAGGCTTTGCAGTATTTGCAAGCCCAAGGCTTACGCTTGGTGATGCGCAATTATCGGACGCCCGGGCGCGGCGGGGGTGAAATTGATTTGATCATGCAAGACCAAGACACCACTTTGGTGTTTGTGGAGGTACGCAAACGCAAGTCCACGCGCCACGGCGGGGCCGCCGCCAGCGTGGGCCGCGTGAAACAAAGGCGCATTGTGTTTGCTGCGCAGTTTTACCTCTTAAAACTGCGCACCCTGCCGCCTTGCCGATTCGATGTGGTGGAAGTTACGCCCGACGGATTGACCTGGCTCAAAGCCGCTTTTGACGCATCCTAAGTTTTCTTTTGTCTTGGGCACACGGTATCATTGCTCCCATGCTTGAACAACGTATTGAACAACACTTCATTGACAGCGCCGATCTGAAATACCAAAGTGCGCAAGTCTTGAGCAAACCCATTGCTGCGGCCATTCAGGCCATGCTGGCCTGTGTGACCAGTGGTGGCAAGGTCTTGGCCTGCGGTAACGGCGGCTCGGCAGCCGACGCCCAGCATTTTTCGGCCGAGTTTGTAGGCCGCTTTGAGCGCGAGCGCCCTGAGCTTGGCGCGATTGCGCTAACCACCGACACGTCCATCATTACCGCGATTGCCAACGACTACGACTTCAACGTGATTTTTTCACGCCAAGTGCGTGCGCTCGGTCAACCCGGCGATGTGTTGCTAGCGATTTCCACCAGCGGAAATTCTGCCAATGTACTCGCAGCCATCGAAGCAGCCCACCAGCGCGAGATGGTGGTAGTCGGTTTAAGCGGACGCGGGGGCGGCAAGATGGCCCAGGTGTTGCGCGATACCGATGTGCATATTTGCGTGCCCCACGAGCGCACCGCCCGCGTTCAAGAAGTTCATATCCTGGCGCTGCATTGCATTTGCGATGGCGTCGATGCCCAACTGATGGGCGACCAAGAAAGCAATCCATGAAATTAATGCTCCGACCTCTGGCCTTAGGCCTGCTTATTGTTAGCGCTGCCTCTCAACTCACCGCTTGCTTTCCTTTGGCGGTGGGTGGCGCGGTGATGACTGGTATGGTCGCCACTGACCGACGCACCTCCGGCACCGTAGTGGAAGACCAAGCCATCGAATTCAAAGCCAGAAGCCGCATCCGCGACAGCCTCGGCGACCGCGCACACATCAACATCACCAGCTTTAATCGCCAAGTGTTGATCACAGGCGAGGCACCCAACGCCAAAGACAAGGCCTTGGTTGCGCAGATTGTGCGTAACGTCGAAAACGTAGAGTCCACCGTGGACGAAATCGCGATCATGGGCAATAGCAACTTCAGCGAGCGCTCAAGCGACCTCATCATCACCGGCCGCATCAAAGCGTCCTTACTAGACTCGAAGGACATTTTTGGAACCGCTTTCAAAGTCACCACCGAGCGCGGTGTGGCCTTTCTCATGGGTCGAGTGACCGAGCGCGAATCCAAGCGGGCCACCGAGGCGACCAGCGTGATTCCTGGGGTGAAGAAGGTGGTTCGGGTGCTAGAAATTATTTCTGAAGACGAGCTTGCGCGTTCCCAAAACGCACCTCCGAAAAAATAAGCAGTCTTGAACCGCTTTCGAATGGGCCTTTCGGCCCATTTTTTATTTCAGGCGTTTAATCAAGCTCGAGGTGTCCCAGCGCTTACCGCCCATTTGCTGGACATCGGCGTAAAACTGATCCACCAAGGCCGTCACCGGCAAGCGGGCTCCATTGGACTTGGCTTCGTCGAGAACCAACCCCAGATCTTTGCGCATCCAGTCCACCGCAAAACCAAAATCGAACTTACCCGACACCATGGTTTTTCCGCGGTTGTCCATTTGCCAGCTCTGGGCTGCGCCCTTGCCAATCACATCCAACACCAGGTTCATGTCCAAGCCAGCGTGTGATCCAAAAGCCACCGCTTCGCTTAATCCCTGAACCAAACCAGCAATCGCAATTTGGTTGACCATTTTTGCCAATTGACCCGCGCCGCTTGCGCCAACTAAAGTAAAAGCCCGTGAAAAAGCCATCCCCGTGCTTTGCACGTGATCAAAAGCCGCCTGCGTTCCGCCACACATCACCGTCAGCATGCCGTTTTGCGCGCCTGCTTGGCCGCCGGAAACAGGGGCATCGACAAACTGTAAACCGAGGGTGTGAGCGGCTTGGTTTAGTTCTCGGGCAACCGACGCTGACGCCGTGGTGTGGTCTACAAAAATAGTGCCAGGACGCATGCCGGCAAACGCGCCATCCGCGCCCAAGGTCACGCTGCGCAAGTCGTCGTCATTGCCAACGCAGCAAAAAACGATGTCGGCTTGCATTGCCGCTTCACTTGGCGTTGCGGCAAAACCTTGCGCTCCTTTGGCGCTGACATCTGCTGCAAATTCAGTAACCCACGCTTGGGCTTTGGCTGGTGTGCGGTTGTACACCGTCACGCGGTGGCCCGCCTTCGCCAAATGACCCGCCATGGGGTAACCCATCACGCCCAGGCCAATAAAAGCAACCGATTGGGCTTGCGCGGGTTCGTAGGTTTTAGCGTTCAAAGAAGACGGTGAGGTCATGGAATTTCCTAAGTTGTCAATGAAAAGTTCTCTGGCATTTTGGCATTGCTGCGGGCTTCTTCTAAAGTGATACGCTGCGCGCGCACCAAGGCCATTAAATGTTGGTCCAAGGTTTGCATTCCCGCACCACTGCTTGTTTGCATCGCTGAATACAGCTGCGCAATTTTGCCTTCTCTAATTAAATTACGCACAGCAGGGGTTCCTACCAAAATTTCGAAAGCTGCTAAGCGACCATCGCCGGTTGGCGTGGTGCACAAGGTTTGCGAGATTACGGCCAGCAATGACTCTGACAACATCGTTCGCACCATGTTTCTTTCATCCCCGGGAAACACATCAACGATGCGATCTATGGTTTTAGCCGCACTGGCGGTGTGCAGACTCGCTAACACCAAATGCCCGGTCTCTGCCGCCGTAAGGACGAGGCGAATGGTTTCTAAATCGCGCAATTCGCCAATCACAATCGCGTCTGGGTCTTCACGCAAAGCCGAGCGCAACGCTTGAGAAAACCCTTGGGTGTGCGTACCCACTTCGCGTTGGTGTACCAAACTTTTTTGGGAGCCATGAACAAACTCAATAGGATCTTCGATCGTCACGATGTGGCCACGGTGGTGCGCGTTGCGGTGGTTCGTTAAGGCCGCGAGCGTGGTTGATTTACCTGAACCGGTAGGTCCTGTCACCAAGACCAAGCCCTGCGGCTTCAAGGCCAACTGCGAAAAAAGCTCAGATGCACTGAGCTGCTCCAGCGTCAAAATTTGGCTCGGAATACAACGAAATACGGCGCCTACCCCATGCAGCTGGGTAAACGCGTTGACCCTAAAACGACTAGCGTTGGGGCCCACGCAGGCATAGTCCAACTCCCACTGCGCGGCATACGCATCACGCTGCGTTGGGGTCATGGTGGCTTCTAATAGGGAGCGAATTTCCTGATCGCTCAAGGCCGGCAACTCGGTACGGCGTAATTCGCCATGCACCCGCAACATCGGCGGTAAGCCCGCAGAAAGATGCAAATCCGAGGCGTGGCTGTCCACGCAAAGTCTGAGTAGTTGAGAAATATCCACGGCCGCGCTCCCTTTTTTTGCATTATCCTCAACCGCATGCCCCACCCCACCACCATCCCTGCCCAACTGCGCCAGGTTCAAGAACGTATCCAACAGGCTTGTGTAACCGCAGCTCGCGATCCTCTTTCGGTCCGTCTGCTGGCTGTGTCTAAAACGTTTCCTGCATCCCAGGTTGCCGAGGCCTTTGCCGCAGGCCAAAGCGCCTTTGGTGAAAACTACATTCAAGAAGCCGTTGAAAAAATAACGGCGCTGGCGCACTTGCCCTTAGACTGGCACTGCATCGGTCCCATTCAAAGCAATAAAACACGCTTGGTAGCAGAGCATTTTGATTGGGTGCATTCAGTAGACCGCCTGAAAATCGCCCAGCGTTTGAGTGAACAGCGCCCCGATAACCTAGTGCCTTTGAATGTGTGCCTGCAAATCAATATCGATGGCGGCCCCACCAAATCAGGGGTTGCGCCCGAGGAGGCTTTGGCTTTAGCGCAAGCGGTCGCGCAGCTCCCGCGCTTAAGCCTGCGCGGCATCATGACCATCCCCGAACCCAGCGAGAACTTTGCCAGCGTCAGCAAAGCCCACCGAGATGCTCGCGCCTTATTTGATTCTCTGTGTCAATCCGGCTTGGCGCTCGACACCTTATCGATGGGCATGAGCGCAGACCTCGAGTCTGCGATTGCCGAGGGCAGCACAATGGTGCGTGTGGGCTCCGCTATTTTTGGCGGACGGGCTTAGCGCAGCAGCGTTAAACAGGTGGTGTTTTTAACTTCTTCCATCACCGCGTAAGTGCGCGTCTCACGCACTCCGGGTAACTGCCACAACACGGTACCCGCAAACGCGCGGTAGGCGGCCATGTCAGCCATTCGGGTTTTCAGCAGGTAATCAAAGCCGCCGGCGACCATGTGGCACTCCATGATTTCGGCGCGTACTTGTACCGCGGCCTTAAACGCCTCGAACACATTGGGCGTGGTGCGGTCCAGTAGAACTTCCACAAACACCATCATTCCCGCGCCCAATTTCAAGGGGTTTAAACGGGCCTCGTAGCCCAAAATAAATCCCTCTTTGCTCAAGCGCTGAACCCGCGCCAAAACAGCGGTGGGCGACAAAGCCACTTCCTGCGCCAATTTCAGGTTGGAGATGCGTCCGTCGTCTTGCAGGCAGCGCAAAATTTTGAGATCGGTTCGATCTAAATCAGCTTGAAAAGTGGTCATGTGTTTCATTATTCACTATTTACTACCTTTATTTTGGTGATTAATTAATCTTTAAACGGTAGAACATAGTGCATTACACCTCGCCGGATTTTGAAAGCCTACCATGACCGTCTCCCAACGCCTTCCCAGCCCCTACCGCCCAGAAGCAGACATTGTTTCGCACCGGCTCCAAGCCTTAGCCAACGCCTTGGACTGGGCCGCAGCGGCCCAAGTCGCTGCGCCCTGGGTTCAGGCCGTGCGCGATAACCCACCGCCGTTTTGGGCCATGGAGAGCCTGCTCAAGGAGTACCCCATTTCAAGCGCAGAGGGTTTGGCGTTGATGCGGTTGGCCGAAGCGCTGCTGCGTATTCCCGATATGGACACCGCCATTGCCTTGACCGCGGACCAACTCGGCCGGGCCGACTTTGCCGATGGCGGCGACCAAGTGTTGTCACGGCTCTCAAGCGCTGCGATTGCGCTTTCTAAACATTTTTTACCCGAAACCGCAACAGACGGGCCGCATAAAACCGGCCTCATGGGCAAACTCGGGGCCAAGACGGTGGTCGCAGCGACGCTGCGGGCTGTGCAATTATTAGGGCGGCAGTTTGTGCTGGGCCAAAGCATGGCTGAGGCTATGAAAGAAGCCGAAGCAGCGCGAAAAAAAGCGAGTAATACGCTCACGTTTTCTTATGACATGTTGGGCGAAGGCGCTCGCACGGAGCGTGACGCACAGCGTTATTTACAAAGTTACCAAGACGCCATCGGCTTTATTGCACAACATACGCAGGCCGGCTCTGTGCCAGAAAAAAGCGATGGCATCAGCATCAAACTCAGTGCCTTGCACCCGCGTTACGAAGACGCGCAAAGCCAACGCGTGATGCGGGAGTTAGTTCCGCGCGTTGAAAGCCTGTGCGAGATGGCGGCGCAGGCCAACATTAACCTCACCATTGACGCAGAAGAAGTCGACCGGCTGGAGTTGTCTCTTGAAGTGTTTGAAGCCTTAGTGGCTTGGGTTGCAAAGCACCACCCAGAGTGGCGCGGCCTGGGTTTGGCAATGCAAGCCTACCAAACGCGGGCACTGGAATTGATCGACCATGTTGCACATCTTGGGCGCACCTACCGCGTGCGCTTGATGTGCCGCTTGGTCAAAGGCGCGTATTGGGATGCAGAGATCAAACGCGCCCAGGAACTTGGGTTGACGCATTACCCCGTATTCACCCACAAGCACCACACCGACGTGTCTTACTTGGCCTGTGCTCGTGCGCTTTTGGCGGCAAGCGATGTGATTTTTCCGCAATTCGCGACCCACAACGCTGCAACCATCGCAGCCCTCTTGCAGATGGGCGCAAAAAGTGCAGCTCCGTTTGAGTTGCAACGCCTGCATGGCATGGGCGAGGGCGTGTACCGCGAGGTGCTGAAAAATCCTCTGGTCGGCTGTCGCGTGTATGCCCCGGTGGGTGCCCACAAAGACTTGCTGGCCTATCTGGTTCGGCGCTTGTTAGAGAACGGGGCCAACTCTTCGTTTGTGCACCAATTGGCTGACGAATCCGTCGGGATGGAAGAGTTATTGATTTCACCGCTGCGCCTCGAACCGCACCCCTCGCTTCCCTTGCCAGACAACCTATTTGGCGCAGACGCAGGGGGCAGGCTTAACAGCGCGGGCCTCGACCTCACGGTGCCCAGCATGACAACGCCTTTATGGACCGCATTCGAATCTCAAACAGTGCCCAACGTTGC
>Ga0247843_1005974_pt1 | contig 16321 bp, 12 predicted proteins | sample LaCruzMarch2017__FD_192420 | JGI IMG/M metagenome (GOLD analysis project Ga0247843, IMG submission 192420) | Freshwater microbial communities from meromictic Lake La Cruz, Castile-La Mancha, Spain - LaCruzMarch2017_8m | ecosystem: Environmental > Aquatic > Freshwater > Lake | place: Spain... | reverse complement strand
AAAAAAGCGTAAAAAATATTGTAAATAGTCCGGATTGATCTGCATAACAGTCTTAACTTCTATTAACCATCATGGCAATGCCATATCATTTCGTGTATGTGTATAGCTATCCATCATCTTGATGTTCCTTATCATAGAAAAATACACGTAATCACGTTCTATGTACATCAACTCTACGACCAAATCCGATTAAATCACAAACCACAACAACAACTCTCTCTCTATTGCATCAACTCTAACACATCTCCCATCGCCTCTATTATTATCATTACTATGTAAATGCCGAGATGAATAAACTCACACCGCACATATATAGCAATACAAGGAATATCCAACGTATAGTTTCTTTGGCATCACGGACATATTCAAAAGCAATACCCCCACTATAACCACCTAGTAACGAGAAGAATATTACACAGGTATATAATTTCCAATCCTCCTTTTGATATCCGATGTAATATTCTTGATATCCTGGTGAATCTTTCGAGTGAGGTGCAAAAGTACCGTATAAATAAAATACCTGACGTTGTACCGTACTCGTACACATGATCACCACGCCCGTGGCACGTTGACATAAGTTATCGAATACTAATGGCGAAGGTGGATGCATGAAGTATAACATTAATGGTGGCGTGCGTATCCCAATCATGCCCCCGAGGAAACCACTTAAACTACCAGCCATTGTTGTATCACTGGTAACTCTATTACAACCAAATTGTACCTCGACATGTCCCGATGATGAATGAGAGGTTGATTGATGAGAATGTTGGGGAGGATTGGCTGATGTTGCAGTAGTAGCCACAGTATCGGCATTTGTATTTGGAGCAGCATCGGTGGCAGCAGTAGAACCAGCAATACCATTTGTCGTGGATGTATCTTCGTTCGCTTCTTCATTCTTGGAATTTAATTCTTTCTCCTCACCTGCTTGTCCTTGATCATCAATCTCTTTATCAAGATCATGTAATTGTGCAACAACTTGGGGCGATAATACTCCAGCCTGATCCTTCATGAACATGGAACTCGCACGACGTATCCCTTGCGTGACCGGTTCGGTAATTTCTATCGGGATATGAAATGTGATCGATTCATAATATTCACTTGGTTCGGCGCGTTGTGATTCGGATACTACTCCAGTAGTAGCGTCGGCTAGTTCAATTTCAATGCCTCCTGGTTCGATACAATCCGAAGGTAGTATCTCTGCCGAATCAGTGTTCGTCTTCGTCTTCTTTCTGCACAGGATGGTACGTATTTGCCTTCGACGGGAATGCGTTTCGATCGCCGCGACCATCAGCACGACCACGCCGGCAATTAGCTTCATGAGCGGTATCGGCGCGATCCCGCCCACGTACTGCCCGACCGGCGTGAATATCAACGTCGTGGGCACGAACAGCAGTAATATCCGTCGATGGGCATATTTCCGCACCGATGTTTCGTGCAGTAAGAATGGCTGGACGCTGAAGAGCGATAACGATTGGATGAATATCGCGCTTTTGAAGTCTCCGCCATCGTAGCCCAACAGGTCGACGATTTGCCAAATGAAGAGGAATATGATCGCCTCGCCGAAGCCCGTTAGTGCCGCGCCGAAATTACCAAAGAAGCTACAGCACGATAGCAAGGCGATCGTGGCCGTGCTAGCGGTCATTATAGTGGTAAAGTGTGCGGATTTGGAACTTAGCGTCCATCGATGAACGACCGCTGCCGGCGCCGCATCATGCCCACAGCGTCGTCAGTCGGCCCCTATGTTGTAGATACGTACGATACAGTTGTGAACTGCTCTTTTTGCGGGAATGAGTCATTCTGGTCATTCTCGGGTTGGATCAGATGACCGAAGCCTGCGCGACGTCAAAAGCAGACGAAAGATGAACAGTAGTACAAATTATCCACGCAAGAGGCGTTCCAACGCCGTGCCCACTGCTGCAGCTGCCAGTGTGTCACAATATACTGGTAGAATGGTTTTCGATGGACAGAAACAACAACGACAACGACAACGGCGTGAAGATCCCGCGCCTGGCGGCGATGGCCGAGGGGGTCGACCAACTACTGTTATGAGGCGCACGACGGAATCACAACGGCAGCAGCAGCGGCATGCTGCTTTTCCACTGGTGTCAAAGTATTTACTCAATAACAATGATCGCGCCGACGATGAGAATATTAACGATGACGACGACGATGACGAGTATCCGGAGAAAAACGGGTATCGTTCACCGCCAATTCGAGACTACGATGATAATGAGAATGCAGCAGCATTATTCTCCTCGCGGTACAATAGCAGCAATTACTATTACGATTGGGCCACGTCGCTAGTCAATTCATCCACGTTATTATCCTCTTCCTTCAATGAGGGTGGGGGTGAAAATAATAACAGCAGTAGTCGTAGTTCTCATCGTCGTCGTCGTCGTCGATATAATGCGCTGTCACTGCTGTGTCTCTGGGCTGTTATTTACTACTACTACAACAGCAGCAGCAGCAACAACAACAACAATATGATGGTCACGATGCTATCGAGTATACCCGGTCTTTCACATCTTTCTGCTACACGTAACTTGGAAGAGCTGGGTGGGAAGGATGGTACAAAAAACGATGACACCAAGAGCAAGGACGACGACGATGATGATGATGATATAACTGATGATGATATACTACGTCCAGAATTCGTATATGAACATCCCTACGTTTCAAGCTCCTACTATACCTCCACGAAGAGTATAAAAACATTACGATCCAATGAAGAGATGCAGGTACGTAAAAATAATTTAGCATTACAGCAAAAGCAGCAGAGTGGTAGCGACGGATTAGAGACTGAAGTTGTACGTACACGACTGGCAATAGTACGACCATTTTGTGAATTTGATGCAGAGGCATTACCGACTACATTTACTTGTTGGAATGCATTGCCGCCGTGTAAGGCAGCGAGTGATGATGTCGGCGATATATATGATGAAGACGACTATGAGGAGGAGGAGGAAGTAGAAGAATATGAGGTTGGTCCAAATGGTGAATTAATTTTAGTTCCTAATAACACAACCACCACTACTGGCAACAATCGACGACGTATCAACAATAATCTATACGATGGGATCATTGATGCAAATAGACACATGTTTGACTTGGTCGGAAGTGACGCTATGCGATATGCCAAGGCAGACGTATTCTTATTCTACTCACAAACATATTCTGAAAATGATGTTGCCATCAAGGCTGTGGATACAATTATTGATCAATTCTTCGAACCGGGCGGGTGGAGTCAATGCTTTGGTAATATATATGCCATTGAGGCGAATATACCACAGGAATTAGATTTGTATATCCCCAGTGCACAAGAGGAGTTGTATAATTGGGTCAACGGGCCGAATAGACAGTATGAGGCGGCATTTCGGATTATACAAAGTGGAGAATGGGGTGATTATGATGGTTTCTATTTAATGGAGGGAGACTCAGTCCCGATTAAGGCACATTGGTTAGATGTCATATTGAGTGAAATTGAGGTCAATAGACCATTTGCTGTCTTGGGGGCACAGTACGATGGAGATAAATGGGATGTATTCTATGAAAAGATACCCATATCATTACTGCATCATACCAATGGCAATGCAATATACAATACCTCACATCCATTACTTGAACGTCTTGTGGGACAATTAGAAATTGAGGCACCGTGTCCATATAATTCAATACCCTATGATTATCGCATGAGTCAAATGTGGGTAGAGGGGACATTGGGGATTGTACCCACATTAGCACCAAAAATCATGCTCAACGAAGAAGGTGAAAACATTACATTATCCAATAATACTGAAATGTTTAGTAAGTGGGCTGATATATGGGAAAAGACGAACCCGTACAAGTATACATCAGCAATACATAATTATGCGGCAACGAATTTAATCCCACGTCATCTTGGTCCCGAGTATGTAATTCACGGCGCCAAGCTTTATAGTCCATGGGACCCAACCAAGACTGAGGTAACACTTGTTATATCCGAATGGTTCCAAGATCGGTCTAAGCACTTAATACAGAGTTTGGATGAGAAGGATCATCCTTTCTCAGAGGTTATTATTATGGTCCCACCTATAATCCCCGAACGTGATGACTATGATCAAATGACGGAGGTACCAGTCCACACACAACATCGTGGTGCACCTGACTACATGGACCTGTGTGAGGCCGAGGTCAAGACTGATTGGTTTATGATCACGAATTCCTACCATTCTGTTGCCCGGCATGTCGATTTAATGTTCACTCCTGGACAATTTACCCCTGTCATACCCTTCACACCCGCAACATATGCATTCTGTTTCAAGTACCCCTACTGTAAGGAGACTGTCAACTTGGCTCAACGGATCAATCCAGGACATGATAAGGTAATTCTTGACATGGATATGCTATACAACACAAAGTTACGGAATGAATTTTGTAAGGAATGGAAAGAGGCAAATGGCGACGAAGGTGAAGATTTATACAAACATCAACAACGACGATTAATGTTTCGTAAGAAAATTATTGGACCCCCAGGACCAACGGGTACTGCCTACTTGGCATATCTTGGTAAAGTGAAGAAGGATGGGTTATACAAGCTTACAGATCGATCACTGTATGGCGCTCGACCACCATTTGTGAAGATATTTGCTAAGGAAGAAAAGCTTGATGGTATGTCCGAGGATGAATTAGCGAAACGTGTGGGTATGACACTAATTGATAATTCCACAGACTGTAATTGTAAGGCATTTGAGACAGAGGTTGATTGTATCGAGTCGGGTATTGGGTGTTCGTGGCGACCACTGTTTGAAAGCTGTCATCCACCCGAGCTAATTGATGGAGGCGAACCGATTTGTTCCACGACGGAGGCTCCAACCATGTCACCAACAGTGTCTCTTGAGTTTGATGATACTGAGAGTCCTACGTCGGATACTGCAGTGTCAGATTCTGCTGTGGGGTTAGTCGGTGAAAGCGATCCATGGTATATTAACATGTTCAAATCAAGAGAACATGAATCATTATCCGAATCCAATAGCACAGAGGATTCAACGTTGATGGCAGATGACGATGATGCTATTCTTGAACCACAGGGAAGGAAACTTAGTACGACTGACTACGAATCCTTTTATGATACCAATTTAACTGCAGATCAACGAATGGATGCATTTGCAGCAGATGGTGGAAGGAGAAGGCAATTACAATCAATCGATGCGTGGTATGGCAAAGTAACCATTCTCCCTCCAAAGTCGTGTACTTCATGGGATCCCAGCATCGTTCCACGGAATCGTACAGTATCAATTGATTGGGATGGACCATCGATAGACCCTGAGTCGAGGTCATTCACTGCCACGGCAACTGCACGTCCAAGAAAACTCCATGGCTCGTACTTGCGTTATCAAACGCTAATGTCTCAAGAGCAACAGTCAGCGTTATCGAGTCTTATTGACTCGACTTCCCCAATGAAGGATTCTTGGATCACATCATCTATTCCAATAAACAAGCCCAAGTACGACATGTACGGTGAAAACAACATTCGTCCTAAGAAGAATACAGTATTATTTGAAGTGCCCTCAACAGATCACAAAACTTTTATTACTTATGAACACGGTGATACCTATAATCCCATTCGGATTACATTCATAACTGACCACTTACTTAGTAATAATATCAATCATGACAAGTCTTCCACCAATGCAAATGGGAGAAAACTATCGATGATGGATACGATTACAAAAATTGAGGCATTATCAGGTGACATCTTACCATCTGTGTCTGAAGTATGGGCCGGTGCTATTTCACTTCTTAGGTCAGGCGATAACTTATTTCCATATCAAGATCAATGCGGAGAAGCAACGATTCCACCTCATCATTTAAGTCAGGGTGTGCCAAGCACGGATACTCTCATTTATATCACTGTTAATGGGTCACGATGTATCGTTGATGGTGATGATGATACACAGTCTATCGTATCGTTTGCTGCTGTCTGTTCCTTTGATCAGAATATGCGTCCAATATCTGCAAACATTGACATATGCCTCGAGCACATAAAAGTCTTTGATGGAGAAGTATTGGAAGAGGAAATTCTACGTTTAACATCAGAATTGACAATCGAAGTGGGAAAGATACTCGGTCTTAGCCCTACTCTATACCACCATTATCGCAATTCTGAATCAGCTCAACCATTTGGATCCACCGAGAAGTCTGTTATTTGTGTGGACGGGACTGAGATGACAACGTTAGTGCCAAATATATTGCATTCTACACTCATTATTGATGCGTCTGGTACGAAGAGAGGGGTGTGGGAAGTGATCACACCAACCGTAAGACAAGTAGTCCGGAATCACTTCGATTGTCAGAGTCTATCTGGAGCAACACTCGCTGCCAAAATGGCGGAATCATCCTCCTGCTTTGGTGACTCTTTCGATCCTCGATATCATTTTGATGAAGACTTCACATCAATCGGTAGCGGATCATCTGACATGGCATACTCATTAAGTCCACTAACTCTTGCACTCTTGGAAGATTCGGGGTGGTATCGTGCCAACTTTGATAAGTCAACAGTGCCACTGTTCGGTCGAGGAGCAGGTTGCGGCTTTGTAAAAGGCAATTGTATTGGAGAATCGAAAGCTGCAGTACCCGACTACAGTCAAGGATTCTTTTGCAATGACCTTGCTAATGAGAAACAAGAGTTAGACCAACCGTCCGGATGTGATTACACTCATAATCACAAGGCAGAATGCTCGAGTTTTGGTTTACAGGAACCGGCAAACGATGTTTGCCCGATGAGAATGACAAATATCAAATCTTGCTCAGATAAGGCAAATTTACCATCACTCACCGGTGAAATATACTCTCCTAATAGCCGTTGTTTCACGACAGATACTCCGATGTCTGTTTGCTTGGAATCGTACTGTAACTCCATCGATTTCAAGCTTGATATTGTTGTGAATGAAAAAGTACTCCAATGTGACTATGAAGGGCAGGATCTTGATTTAGGTTATGGCTATACAATATCATGTCCACGAGTTGCTGTCGTTTGTCCCCACCTTGCTTGTCCTGCAAATTGCTCTGGAAAAGGAATATGTGATTATTGCTTAGACGTACCCGTGTGCATATGTGATAATCCATTTGATAAGACGCTGGGCTGTTATGGAGTTTGAGAAGAAAACAAACCAACATGAACCTCTATTGTAAATAGTCCTAATTAATCTGCATACAGTTTTACTTCAATCAACCAAAGTCACTTTAAAGAGAGTGCAACTGGCATTTCCACATCGATCCAAAGATAATTATCACGGCCATGTCATACTATTTTGTGTATGTGACTAGCACTCAAGCCCTATCGTTTGATATCCATCATCTTGATTCTTTTGTTTACGTTTGCGTAGATAATGGATTGCAATCAAAGCAGCAGCTGTTATGGAGTACACAATCACAGCACTCCCACTTAGCAAATTAACAATGAATTCACTCCCACTCTTCTCACTCCCAACAAGCTTGGACTCCAAAGAAATGTAATCAGGAGACCGATACATTGCGTCTGCAGCTTCAAAGCAGTCCATTGAACCAGTATAGCCTTTCAGGTTACTCAGAATGCGTGCACGCATCGCATCTATGCGAAACACTGCAGTTTCAGCAGCAACACCTCTGTTCTTGGAATCGAAAGAATCAAACTTGACTGGCATCTCGACGAGTATACCCGACGTATTGAGTGTCATTGTATGATCAGCAAAGAAAACGGGTGCCATGAATGATATCTCAACACCCTCCCCATCGTATACAAAGTGTAGTCCCGATCCTGGAGGAGTGGGTGTACTTTCAGTGTGGTACGGGGGTGGTAACGTCCACGTCATCCCCAATGCCGTAGCCACTGCATTCAAATCACTATCATGACCAAAGATGAGGGTGACATCATCCTGATTTTCCATACTACTTAGTGAGTGTAATATCCGTGCCATCATCACACCTCCACCGGCCGCGGCGACATTATTCCCCTCAAATTGTACGTCGCGTCCCCAGTGTTCCCACTCGAAGAGATTGTAGAATTCGTCAATTGTAATATTTGCAAACGAATCGTCATGTATCCCTGATGCACGAGAATATAAAATAGACTGTGCTATATACTTGACAAGAGGCCAGGCTAAAAAGAATGAAGTGATGAGGTGTGAAGGTTTACACTAGATACTGCATATTTTTTTTCTCTATGCACATTCCGAAGCGATTTGACAACTTACCCCCTTGAATACCACTGCCATCTGACGACACTAATAATTCATCAACGTTTGTTGTTGCTGATGAGTGTTGGTCAGATTTAAGTTCGAAGGCATGAAATAAGTCTTGTCGTCCCGACTTGTTCTCCATCCATTCCATGATATCCAACATGTTCCCAGGTGGCTGTATTGTTCGTAAACGCTGTTCCATTGCCTGCACAGTATCAGTAAGTGGTGGTGTCGTACAAATGGCATGTTCTTCAATGACTTGTGATCGAAAGCCATTCCGTTCAAACGGATGAAATATTTGTGGATCAATATCAATATTGTCCAATCCAACCAATTCAACGTATGGAGAGTTGTTGTGAGACGTTTGATTTGCAATCTCTTCGGCCATGCCGGACATCATCGCGAATGCAGTTTGGACGTCACGTGGACGATTGTCAGATATGAATGCAATACGCTTCATTTCCTTAACACCATCATTATCATCATCAGTTAAGAAGCGTTGCAACAAGAATTTGCCAGTGCCTTTGATAATTTCGGACCCCACCTCCGTACACCAGTATGGCTGTGGGAAGTAAAGGATTCCAACGAACGACGAAAATTGAGACGAATTACAATATTAGACAGACAGGCAGCTTTTAGTCATTCATAATAACATACCGGAGTGTTCCATTCGGGCCAGTTGGGAAGGTAATCGAATGGATCGGTAGACGGTGCACCGGACGAGCCATGGAAATCAATGTCAGTGTTGAGACTGCGGAGACAGTGCCGAAAGAGAAAGACGTGTCGCTCTTGTTTTTTCTTAGGCGGCAATGATGACATGATGAAGCTCTTTGTAAATAAGATAACAGTGCCGACAATGATGCAAAGATGCCCGATGAAGACAATGGTTTAGGCGGATTAACTGTGGTTATACACTTGGGATCCACGATCCCTTGAGAATTGTGAGGCCAGAAGATGGCGCACCCTCCTGCTCTTAAAGTTTCAGCGGGAGAGAGAAGAGAAAAGAATCGACCCTTTCTCCATGTCAAAAGTGTGTTTGTCTATTTTACATGTCTTTTCCGTTCTCCAGCCAGCGCCGAATCAACGAATATTGATTGCCAACGCCGAAGTCAGCGAATCAAAGTAGGGAAGCCAAAGTCAACGAATGCGAAGCCGAAGTCGACGAATCCGAAGTCGAAAGCAAAGGCACATGAGAAAGAGAAAAAGCATAGACTCATCAGAACATAATGCTCATCCACCAAGTCGCTCCCAGCTCTACTGCATTGAACGAGATGATCTTCTTGTCCATCCTCATCCCAATATTCCTCATATTCAACTGTGCCTCGGCTCCTGGTACCGCCGAGACTGATTATTTCCTCGTTCAGACAATCGTCGTTTCCCGACACAGCATTCGCATGCCCTACGGTCCACCTCTTGCAGCTAATGCATCTTTCTTTGACGATGATTCTTGGTCCATGTGGACATCGGAGGCACCACCCACACCTGAAGAATGGGGAATGACAAAGGAAGAAGTGTATGCTGAGCCGATGTTAACTCCTCGTGGAAAAGAAGTGGCCCGACTAACTGGAGTATGGTTCTACGAGGCGACGAGTGGTGTAGTCATTCCTTGTGATCAAATCACAATTTTCTCAGATGAAGCTTCCCGTGACTTGCAGACTGCCAAGTTTTGGATTGACGGGTTCGGCTGTCCAAATAATACAATAATAGAGATCACTGACAAGAACCTACCAGAAATGATACCTATTGTGACTGCTTTTTCTTCAATCGATGGGTGTAACGGCACGACGGAAGATCAGGTCCTTGATATGTTCCCAGATCGTAATGTCAATGCGTTGACACAAGAATTCAACAGCTCTATTGAAAGAGTACAAGAAGTGTTGGACATCCCATGGGATGCAACAGCGTGCACCAAGGTGAATAAATCCTTTGTCCCGACCCAGGAAGACCCTTGTACATTATTCAAGATGCCGTACGAGTGTAAGCTTATCGTTGCTGCTGTTACCAATTCTTTTTGTCTGTAATCACAATATAATGCGTATCCTCACAGTGCTTTCTTTGCTTTTGACTTCCATTCATAGACACTGGACAGGTTTGGAGTATATTCCAGGGTCCCTTATCCTACGCTCAATTCTTTGTTGCATCATGGATGTTAGAGTATACATCTGGTGTCAAGAATTGGGCGTATGGGAAGCTTACAGTTGAGGAATTAGAAGAGTTGTTCAACATGCATGTTGAATCAATGAAGTACTCTACCAATCTTTACAATAGCCGGGCGTTCGGGAGTGAGCAGCTAATTTACATCTTAGCATCGCTTAACAGTGCAGCCAAGGGAGAGAAGGTGGGAGGTATTGAGCATGATCCGCTTCATCGACTTGTAATGTTCTTTTCACACGATGCCAATATCTATTACCTTCGCAACCTACTTGGCGTGGAGTGGCGGTTGCCCTCTAACGATGTAACTACTGCCAGCATGCTCCGCTTCGAGCTAATGCGTGACAAAGTAGGAGGGAAATTCTTTGTTCGTACCTCTTATATAGGGTCAAGTCCAACAAATCAGCGTAACGCCAAGAGCTTTATCGTAGACAGCCCAACTGTGTCGTATTTAGTAATTCCAATATGTGGTGAGCAAATGTGTCCGCTGGAGACCTTTCAGTTGGCTGTCATGTCTTCTGTAGATCCAAAGTGCATGCTTGGCAAGACAAAGGACTACGCCTTGCGCCTGATGGAACCCAAACCGCCGTCGTCTAAGAAATATCTGGCGTCCTCTGTTACGTCTACAATGTATTATTCAGTCGGTAGGTAGCTAGCAATCTTTATACGTCTACAACATAATTACTCCATCAAGCAGGAAAAGGCTCAGGCAAGGTGAAGACAGGTAGAAAAAGTATTATGTGCATTAGTATGTTTCTTAATAGTGTGACAGATACTAGGAACGCATTTACTATTACAGCATCGATTCTGGTTGCAATTCTTGTTCCCACTCTGTAGGATTATATCCGTTGGCGGCGACACGCGATGATGCAGCCATGCCAATGCCACCACTTCCATCATCCACGTCTACCACTAATACTTCACCATCACTTCCACGTTTAATTATTACTGTTGGCAAACCAAGACTCCCATTCGTTCCCATACCCATGTCCACCGCACCGCTATCACCCTCTTGTAAAAAACCACGCACGATTGCATCGCTAACTGCATCTTCGAACAGTCTCTGTGCCGCTCGACGCATGGGCCGTGCACCAAATTCAGCAGCATTTATAGTCCCATCATTCACAATAGAATCAATTAATGACTCTGACACAACGAGTGTAATAGATCTCTCCTTGAGTGCACGGTCAATAGATGCATCCACAATAGCCCTGGCAATGTCTCGTAAATTTTCATCGTCTAGGGGTGAGAAGACAATAATTTCATCAATCCTATTAAGCAACTCAGGCTTCATCTCCTTCTGAAGCTCATCCTGGACAATTTCAGATAAGACAGAGTACTCCTCTGCCAGGACTGACGGTGAAACATCACTTGAATAATTATCAACGTTGCCATTAACACTCCCGCCACCGCCCATGACATAATCTTCAAAGGAGGTTTGACTCTCTTCGCCACCGGCTCTGCGTTTCTTCTTCTTCCTTGCGTTCGTTGCACGCTCAAGTCGTTGCCGTCCGACTAGTTCAAGAATCTGTCGACTGCCAACATTTGACGTCATAACAAGGATGACATTCTTGAAGTCTATAGATCGACCTTTCCCATCTGTTAGTACACCGTCTTCCATCACCTGCAACAAGACATTCAACACATCTCTATGTGCCTTCTCAATTTCATCAAGCAATACAACCGAGTGTGGAGCTCTCCGGACTGCCTCGGTAAGTTGCCCTCCCTCTTCATATCCGATGTATCCTGGCGGTGGCCCTGTCAGTCTTGATGCTGTATGTTTTTCCATATATTCAGACATATCAATACGTATCATATCCTTCTCACTGCCGTAATATTGTGCTGCTAATGATTTTGCCAACCATGTCTTACCGACACCGGTACTACCACAGAATAGGAATGAGGCAACAGGGCGACCAGTATCACGAAGTCCACTCCTCGCACGTCGTACTGCACGTGCAATAGATTTGATGGCACGTTGCTGCCCCTTGACACGAGAGGCAAGAGAAGATTCCAATGTTAGGAGTGTGGATGACTCCGTGGATGTGAGCTTACCAATGGGGATGTTCGTCCACTGCGAGATGACTTCGGATATATCTCGTTCGGTAACATCGGGAGGAGGGTCGGGTGTGACTAAGGATTTGAATGAATATTCCATTTGCACCTTGGCTCCAGCCTCATCGACCAAATCAATTGCCTGAGATGAAAACAAAACCCAGTATTAAGTAGGCAGTGTGTCAATATCAATTAGCAAAACACACAGCATCATAAAAGTGCTCTTCAAACAACCAAACGCACCTTATCAGGAAGGAATCTATCCGTAATGTATCGCTCACTCAACTTTGCGGCAGCAACTAGACTTTCTCGAGTATATCTCACACCATGATGTGCACCATACTTGCCAGAAATTGCCTCCAATATTGATACAGTCTGTTCAATCGTTGGCTCCTTTACTAATAACGGCTGCAGTCGTCTTTCAAGTGCCGCATCCTTTTCTATATACTTTCGATATTCAGATATCGTCGTGGCACCAATAACCTGTAGTTTGCCCCGTGCTAGTGCCGGTTTTAACATATTGGCAGCATCAATACCCCCCTCGGCCGACCCAGCGCCTACTAATGTATGTATTTCATCGATAAATAATATAGTGGGGGGTGCACGATCATCCGTCACTTCTTCGACGATGGCCTGTAATCGTTCTTCGAATTCACCCCGATACTTCGTCCCCGCCACGAGGTTGGCCAATTCTAATGATACCACGCGATGATTCCGTAATTTTGCCGGACATAATTTTGCCAATTCACGTACCCTATCGACCTGATCTTGTTTCACGAAGACATCATCATCACCATCGGCACCATCCAATGATGATGTCGTCCGATCGAATAATTCATCAATACGATCCAACATGTTCGGTGCTGCCAATATCTGTGCCACTCCCTCGGCAATGGCCGTCTTCCCCACGCCAGGTTCGCCCATTAAACATGGATTATTCTTCCGCCGTCGTACTAATGTACGCAATGCCGCCATTATTTCCGCATCGCGTCCGTGTACTGGATCTAATTCCAGTCGGGTCGCCATTTCGGTTAGGTCGGTACCGACTTCCGACAATGTCGGCGTGGCCGATGATTTACCGGAACCGCTGACCAATTCGCCCTTTTCTCGTCCGGGACCACCATCTTGGGGATATTTAATATCCATGACCAAACGACGACAAAATTCCCGTGCGGAGAATGCACTTCCCACTCCACCATTCTCGGCATTATTATCCACGACGACTGCGACATTATTATTCAACCCCCCCTCCATACGTAAAAAGACGGCCAATGCGCCCTTGGCATATCCCCGTTCTTCGACCGTGGCATCGATTTCATCGGGCACACGACCAGAGACGTGATCATATCCTAATAAACTCAGCAGCACGTGTTCGCTATTGACCGTGACCGAATCGAACGAGTCCGCGATTTGTCCGGCGCGCGATAATACGCGCTTCAACGGCGGCGCGAAGGGCAATTCGACGTCGCGCGCCCTGCGATTGACGGTCAAACCGCCCATGCCGGCGCCGAACAATCCGCCGCCATTATTCTTGTTTGCTTCCTCCGCCTCGTCGCGGAACATGTGTTCGACGGTGAGTCGCGCCCTGCGCAGACTGACGCCGTACCTTTTGAGCGTCGACCGGGCGCGTTCCGGACGGTCGATGACGCCCAACGTCATGACCTCGCACCCCACGGCCGGCTGGGACAATCGCGCGCTCTCGCTCTGGGCGGTGACGAGCGATCCTATGCATTCCTCGGACATTCGTTCGAATATCATCGACAGTCGCGTCGACGACGACGAGGAGGCGGAGGAGGGCGAATGAGAGGAAGAACGATGTGGCAGAAACGTCGACCGTCCGATGGTAACGAGTGAGCGATGATGACGATCGCCAGTGGCCGGTGAGTACGCCGAGCAGCAGCGCATTGTTGTCGTCGTCGTCGATGCGACGAAGAGGACGAAGAAGTAAGGAGTACCGCGCATCGTAGTGAGGAAGGAAACGACGAAGGGTCGCCGTCATTGAAAATGCTCCGGCGGGAAGACAGCTTCCCGCAAAATCGCGACCGTTTTCACACCTTTTTCACAATGAACACCTCGGCGTACGGCGGCGGACACGGCGTCGGCGGCCACAGCGGAGAGGATGATGGTCGATCGACACAAAGAAGTATCGGCATGGCAACATGTGATGAAAATTTCACTGCCGACCATCGGCAATTCAACGATGCGATTCAGGATCATTACCATCCCCCCGTCAGCATTGGTGGAGGAACGAATATAAACAACAACAACAACAACAACGAGTACATCCTCGACGAAGACAAGATCAACAACAACAACAATGACAACAACAACAATGACGGTGATTATGAAGATAATGATGACGCAGCAACGATTGAGGCCATGGCTGCCGTGACCAATGAACGCAAATTATTAAAAACTGAAAATACTGCCAAGTTACAAACCATACTCGATTCTGTCAAGAATTCTACCAAGATGATATTACGTGAAATGAAAACCTACCTACGCGAAACTGAAGTGCTGGAAAAGACATATATCCAATGTCGAGCGAATACACAAATCGAAAGTCGTAGGATGGAATGTGTCGAACTTGATGTCCTTGCGGCGACGCAGGGTGAGTAGAGTTATGTTCGATCTTGGTCCACTATTTTCTATTTTGCACGATATTCATATTCAATTCGGTCGTCCAGGATTGATTATGGCAACGAGGAAAAGAAGACACGAGACATCGTCCATGGCGACCAACGAAGAGGACAATGCTTTCATCTACAAAATGGGTGTCGAGGTTCTCACGACTGTAACTCGCGTTCGCATTCATCCATCAGTTCGGGGTATTCCACCACATGCATTCGGCGGATGCAGAGACTTGGTCGAGGTTGAGCTCAATGACAACCTGCACACGATTGGAACTTGTGCGTTCGAAAATTGTGCATCATTGCTACGAATTAAGATCCCACCCAATGTCACTACGATTGATAATTGTGCATTTCGTGATTGCACGTCATTGTCAGTAGTGGAGCTGAGCGAGGCCCTCCTCACAATTGAGAGTGGTGCGTTCAAGAATTGTACATCACTCACTTCCATGAAAATTCCACCGAATGTCAGAGCCATTCGTCATGAAGCATTTAGCGGATGCAAATCTTTAACAGATGTTGAGCTGAGCAAGGCCCTCGTAGGACTTGGGCAATGTGCATTCATGAATTGTACGTCGCTGCGTTCCATTGAAATCCCACCCAATGTCACCTCCATTGAGAACCATGCATTTGAAGGATGCACAGCATTGTCAGTAGTGGAGCCGAGCGAAGCCCTTATTACAATTGGTGAGAGGGCCTTCTTTGATTGTTTGTCACTGACGACTATCAAAATTCCACCCAATGTCACAACAATCGACGAAGAAGCATTTTTTGGATGTTTTAATTTGCGAGAAGTTCAACTAAACAATGTCCTTAATACACTTGGAGAGGATGCATTCAACAGTTGCTTTTGTTTAGCTTTTATTGAGATTCCAGCAAGCATTACAATTGTCAGGTCAGGAACATTTTACAATTGCACTTCATTGCAAATGGCTATTCTCAACGAGGGAACAACATTGATTGACGAAGAAGCATTCAGCAATTGTGATACGTTGCTTGGCATAACAGTACCAGCAACTGTAAACTCGATTGCGTTGGATGCATTTAAGGAATCAAATTTATTGCGGAATGTCTCTATCTCCCCAGCATCCAATTTGACACAAGAGACATTTGAGCAGTCTTTCCCTGCCTTGTCAAGCATGAAAATTACCCTTGATATGATCATGCATCGATTTGATAAATTGCCTCTGCACAAGTTTTGTTACGACTATCATTCATCCCACGAAGATCAAGAATTGGAAGGCTTCAAACATCAGGTTGCCCGGCTTCCAGCACACGGAATCAATCAAG
>Ga0247843_1005973_pt1 | contig 16325 bp, 13 predicted proteins | sample LaCruzMarch2017__FD_192420 | JGI IMG/M metagenome (GOLD analysis project Ga0247843, IMG submission 192420) | Freshwater microbial communities from meromictic Lake La Cruz, Castile-La Mancha, Spain - LaCruzMarch2017_8m | ecosystem: Environmental > Aquatic > Freshwater > Lake | place: Spain... | reverse complement strand
CGCTGCGGAGCGGTAGTTCAGTTGGTTAGAATACCGGCCTGTCACGCCGGGGGTCGCGGGTTCGAGTCCCGTCCGCTCCGCCATCATTCAAATATCAAGCGTCCTTTGAGGCGTTTTTTTTGCCTATCGCACTGATACGCTAAACAATGTAGACTTGATTTATGAATTGGTATGTCGTCCACACAAAACCCCGCCAAGAATCTCGCGCGCTCCTGAATCTCGAGCGTCAGGGGTACGAGTGTTTTTTACCCACGATCGCCAAAAAGAAAGTCGGTCAAACCGCACTTAAGCTCGTTACCGAGCCTCTGTTTTCCAGATATCTGTTTATCTCTCTCGATACGGATCTCAACAGTAAAAGTTGGTCGCCCATTCGATCAACACTTGGCGTCAGTAAGCTTGTGACCTTTGGGAGCGAGCCTGCAAAGGTTCATCATCACCTGATCACACAGCTCAAAGATAATGAAGCTAACCTAAGCAGCAATCCTCCATCACCCTTTCAGACAGGTGATATTGTCACCATCCGTGACGGTGCTTTTGCAGGAATTAAAGCCATCTATCAGATGGATGACGGGGAGGCACGTGCCATGGTGCTGATTGAGCTACTACATCGACCGACGCGGATGGCGATTCCGATTACTAATTTACAGCTTGCGAGTTAACTTTGCTGCATTTTCTGGGTATTGGCGCACAAAAATGCGGCACGACTTGGCTCTTTGAGACGCTTAGCGCGCATCCAAATATTTGCTTTTCCGCCGGCAAGGAGATTCATTACTGGGATCGTCCGGACGACAGATCCGTTGATTGGTTCGCGGATCTGTTTTCTGATAACAAGCTTTGCAACGGAGAGATCACACCATCGTACGGCATCCTGCCGACAGAGTGTTGGCGCCGGTTGAATACCCCCAACTGGTCAATTTTCAACCGGCGTCAACACGTTAGGCATCATCCCAATCACATATTGTGAATACTGCCGCTCATTAAGGCATCAAAAGAAACCGAGGCAGCGATGAAACTCGGATTCAGTACGTCCGTTTTACCGTAAAGGAGTCGATTGCCCGAGATATCGTAGACATGCCCGCCTGCCCCTTCCAAGACAGCCTGCGCCGCCGCAGTGTCCCACTCACATGTGGGTGCAAGACGCGGATAGACATCGGCACAACCCTCGGCGATCCTGCAAAACTTTAGAGAACTCCCCGCCTGCACCAACTCCGTCGATCCCAACCGAATGATAAATGCGGAGGTTTCCGGATTGAGGTGACTTTTACTGGCCATAACCCGATAGGCATTGCCGGATACGACCGGGGCAGCAACGCGAATCGGTGCGGCCATCGGTGGCGTCAAGCCATTCGCATTCAACCGATAACTTCCGTAAAACCTTCCCCCCCAAAACATTTGGTTGAGCGCCGGTGCGGCCACCACGCCCCACACAGGCTCACCCTCTGTGATCAGCGCAATATTGACCGTAAATTCCCCATTACGTGCCAAAAACTCCTTGGTTCCATCCAGCGGGTCAAGCAACCAAAAACTTCCTGACTGCGTGCGGTGAGCGAGCGAATGACCGTCTTCTTCCGAAACAACGGGGATATCCGGCGTTAAGGCCGTTAAGCGCTCAACAATTAAGTGATGCGACGCAAGATCCGCCATCGTCAAAGGACTGGCATCTGCCTTAGCGGCTAATTGAGCCGCGCTCGATGTGAAGTTTTGGTAAATCTGCATGACCGCAGCACCAGCATCCAATGCCACCTGACACAGCTCAGTTGAAAGCATATCCACATCGATTTGTCGCATTTTATATTTATTCGCTATTATGATAAATTTATCATGCTAGTATAAATCAATTTAATTCAATAATTGTTTAAAATGCAAACTGCGACAAGCTCGAACTCCAAGACCCTTTACGGACTCGATGCTCAACGGGTGTGGGATACCCAATGTGCCTTTGAGCACCTGCAATCCTTAGGTCAGGCAGATACCAAGCGCACGGCCGAGCGTCGACTCCTAGAACTCAAACTGTTTCCGAATGAGCTCAATGAGGGCTCGCTCGAGGACGAGCTCAGTCGACCTGCGAATCAAGTCGTCCTGAACTGGGCCGCCGCAAAAGCCCGCAGTCAGCGCAAACTTGTGCTTTTCGTCCAGCTATTTCCTTTACCAAATGGCCAAACCTGCCTGCATGCAAACGATGCCCGCGGCGGGAGATACTGGCTGCCTTTAGTAGGTTCCGCAGCCCCCCTTTTAGCCCCAGGCACAGAATACCAAGCTTGCTCAACTGAAATGATCCTGGAGGGACTGCACAAGCTACAACAGCACCTCGCCAAAGATATCGCCGTCTTTCCACATGGCACCCTAGTCGGACTGCTCCGCGATATTCAGTCCACTGAACACATCGCCCTGACGCCCTCGGCCTATCTGCCCATTTTAAATCTGCCCGCGCCAAACACACAGCGCGGCACCACCACCCCTCACCTGAAACGCCTCGAGGCGGAGAGTATCCATATCATTCGCGAAGCGGTCGCCGAGGCAGAACACCCTGTCATGCTCTATTCAGTAGGTAAAGACAGCTCTGTCATGTTGCATTTAGCACGCAAGGCCTTTTATCCTGCGCCCCCCCCTTTCCCACTGCTACATGTTGATACGCGCTGGAAGTTTCAAGAGATGTACCTCTTTCGAAACCATATGGCAAAGGTCAGCGGCATGGATCTTCGCGTGCACATCAATCCAGACGCCATCGCCAAGGACATTAATCCCTTTGACCATGGCTCGGCTATGCATACCGATATCACCAAAACCGAGGGTTTGAAGCAAGCGCTAGATCAACACAAGTTTGATGTCGTGTTTGGGGGTGCGCGCCGTGACGAGGAAAAATCCCGCGCTAAAGAACGTATATTTTCCTTCCGGAGTCAGACACACCGCTGGGATCCTAAGCAACAGCGTCCCGAGCTCTGGAACCTGTTCAATACAAAAAAGAACCGTGGTGAAAGCATCCGAGTCTTTCCGATCTCAAACTGGACAGAAATCGACATTTGGCAATATATCCACCAAGAGAACATTCCAGTCGTCCCCCTGTACTTTGCTAAAAAACGTCCTGTCGTTGTCCGCGATGGCATGATTTTGATGGTCGACGATAGTCGGTTTCGTCTTCTGCCCGGAGAAGAGATTCAAGAAAAAGTCGTCAGATTTAGAACACTAGGCTGCTATCCCTTGAGTGGTGCGATCGAATCCACAGCTTCCAACCTGCCTGAAATTATCCTCGAACTGATCAACGCACGAAGCTCTGAACGCCAAGGCCGTGCCATTGATAGTGACGCCTCAGCCAGCATGGAAAAGAAAAAACAAGAGGGGTACTTCTGATGATGCGCGAATCTAAAAAAAAATCCCTCACATCTCACCACATTCATCAGCCAACCAGCATCGATGCTTTTTTAGCACAACAACAGGGACAAGATCTTCTGCGTTTTATCACCTGCGGTAGCGTCGATGATGGCAAAAGTACCCTCATCGGTCGATTGCTCTGGGAAGTGCAGCAGCTTTTTGACGATCAACTTGCCGCACTCCAATCGGACTCCAAAAAGCACGGCACACAGGGAGAAAATATTGATTTTTCCCTGCTGGTTGATGGACTTGCTGCCGAACGCGAACAAGGCATCACCATTGACGTGGCTTACAGATTCTTTGCCACGTCCAAGCGCAAGTTTATCGTTGCAGACACACCCGGTCATGAGCAATACACTCGGAACATGGTGACAGGCGCATCCACGGCAGACGTTGCAATCTTGCTGGTCGATGCACGCGCAGGTCTATTGACGCAAACACGCAGACACGCTTTTTTGACTTCGCTCATGGGGATCAAGCACGTTGCGTTGGCGATCAACAAAATGGATCTTGTTGAATACAGTCAAAATACCTTTGAACAGATCAAAGAGGCCTTTGAGACCTTTGCCGCCACACTTGGTTTTGAGTCGATCACTGCCATCCCCCTTAGTGCACTCAGGGGCGACAATATGACAGAACGCTCCGCCAAGACGACTTGGTATCAGGGCCCTACACTCATGGGATACCTAGATACAGTTGAAGTCGCTCAAATCAAAAACGAAACAACCGTTTTCCCCATGCAATGGGTCAATCGGCCTGACTCAAATTTTCGTGGTTTTAGCGGTACGCTTGCTCAAGGACACATCAACGTGGGGGACGAGATCCGCGTGACGGCGTCAGGCCAAACAGCCCTAGTCTCCGCTATTGTGACCATGGATGGCTCATTGACATCAGCCAAAGCAGGAGACGCCATCACCATTTGTCTGGATCGAGAAATCGATGCGTCGCGAGGAGATATGTTGTCCTTAGCAAAGTCGCCACTAGAAATGACGGATCAGTTTGAAGCGACTATCGTTTGGATGCATCAAGACGAGGGATTGACGGGACGTAATTACGAGTTGAAACTCTCGACACAGTGGGCGACTGCATCGATGACCAACATCAAGCATCGCATTGATATCAATACGCTCGCAACTATCGCGAGTAAAAGCTTGAAACTCAATGACATCGCTGTCTGTAACATCACAACAGCAAAACCGATCGTCTTTGAACCCTATGAAACTTCCCCCACCCTAGGTGGATTTATTCTCGTTGATCGTTTTACACACGCGACGGTTGCAGCGGGAATGATCAGGCACAACCTGCGTCGGGCACAAAACGTTCACAAACAGGCGCTCTCTATCACCCGTACCGATCGCGAGCGACTCAACGGCCACAAGGGGAAAGTTGTCTGGTTTACAGGCTTGTCCGGCTCAGGCAAATCAACACTTGCCAATACGCTCGAGATACACCTTCATCGCCGGGGGTTGAGGACTTATATTCTTGACGGAGACAATATCCGTCAAGGTCTCAACAAAGATTTAGGTTTTACGGACGCTGATCGCGTTGAAAACATCAGGCGGATCGCTGAGGTCGCAAAACTCATGATGGATGCAGGCATGATTGTGATGACTGCGTTTATTTCCCCGTTTATCAGAGAGCGTGAAATGGCGCGAGATCTCATTGGAGCCGATCATTTTATTGAGGTCTTTGTTAACACCCCACTTGAGATATGTGAACAACGAGATACAAAGGGACTCTACAAACAAGCTCGAGCGGGAAAGATCCCTAATATGACTGGCATCAATAGTCCCTATGAAGCTCCTGTCGAACCTGAATATGAGGCAAACACTCATTTACAACCCATAGATTCGATCGCGCACGAATTATTCAAATTGATTCTCGATTCCGATTGAGAACATTTTTCATCTAAAAACACCGCTGATCATTTTTACCGAGCCTATGAATATTAATGAAACAGACATTTAAAAACACTTTAAATCTTGTCACTGCTTATCGCCTACGCGTCCTGAGTAAACTCAAAAACTTAGCAAATTCTATTGCGAATGTATTTCAGCCTATTCGCATAGAAAACAATTTTTATCCAACGGTTAATGGCCGCTTTTATGATGAGACATTTCCAAATAAAGTAACCCGACCCCAATCTTTGTCTTTGTTTGAGGGCGGTCAATCCAATCATTTCCTTTTTCGACTCACCGGTCATGCAAAAGGTCATTACAGCCTAGCCATCGTCAACCGTGCACTCGCTATTGCACTCAATCAACGCAGCAACAACCAAGCCCTTTTTGTTCCGTTTGATGACGGTGTCAAAAAAACTCTACAACAATTACCAGAGATCACCGATCGCGACTTGTGCTCGGTCATCAACAACAAGAGTGCTTTCGATTCTAAAAAACCCATCGTCTCCATCGTTCATCACTATCCAGTCATCACCGACGATGAAGCCGCTGATCTGCGATTCATCCTTTTCTTTTGGGAAGAAACGAGCGTTCCCGCTGCAACTGTTGCTCTCTTGAATCAACAATTTGACGCGATCTTAGTCGCCGCCGAATTTGTCGCAATTGCTTTGCGTAATTCAGGCTGCTTTCAACCTATTTTCGTTATTCCTATGGGCGTAGATCATCTCGTCGATTACACAGCGCCATTAATGACCTTGCAAGAAATCGGTCCTGGTCAACCATTTAGATTTCTTCATGTTTCATCAGTATTTGATAGAAAAGGTCCTGAGTTTTTACTCGCCTCTTTCATTCAACAATTCGATGCAAACGATCATGTCGAACTCTACATCAAAACCTTTCCAAATCCACATAATCAGATTCACCAACAACTCGCACAAATTTCCAAGACTAAAAAAAATCCACCACGCGTCATTATTGATGAAAATGAAGTGTCAAAAGAGAGCCTAAATGCGCTCTATCGTTCGTCACATACACTCGTACTGCCCACCCGAGGAGAGGGTTTTAATTTGCCTGCTGCAGAAGCCCTTGCACTTGGCTTACCCGTCATCGTGACAGGCTTTGGCGCCCATACGGATTTTTGCACGACACACACCGCGAGCCTCATTCCCTTTCATTTCGATCTTTCACAAAGTCATCTCAAGTCCTCTGATAGTTGCTGGGTGACCCCCGATACGCGCGCGCTCTCTTCTCTGTTGCAAGAAGCCTATGATGAAGTCAGCAACCCGTCGAAGGCTTGGCAACAACGGAGAAAGTTAGGCTACACACTCATGCGATCGACCTACACTTGGAATCAGTCTGTCGAAGGTATTACTAACGCATTGCATTGGCTGACCCTTCACAGAACATCCCTTCAGTCAAACAAAAGTGAGTTGTTGATTGAACACATACCCTCCGCTTCCCTTGAGACTCTGGCGACATACTCTCTTGATTCAAAGCCTGTTGATGCACTGATATTTAAACTGGATGCCCGACTCCTCAGTGCGGACATTTCAGAAGCCTTATTGAATAACCTCTCAAAGTTGAAACAACGTGTCATCCTGCTATTGGAATTGACACATGGCATTGACTCTACAAACCTTAAGGAAAGTTTTATCTTTATGCGGGCTTTTCTTAAATGCTTTGATCGTGTTTGCGTTCAAACGCTAGAGGATTTCAATCTCATGCTCGGTTCAGGAGAAATCAGAAACGTCATTTTTCTAGCTAGCGCCACTGGTGACGCAACAGCCAGTGCATCAAGAGATTCGCGAATTAAAAATATGATTCGAGGCCTCAAACATGACAGGCAATGTCTCAGCGTCTAACGGTCTGGGGAGCGCGAGCTCTGCTATGATTGAAGGCTACTTGAAAGACTGTGACATTCCTTGTGAAATTAGGTTATTTACTTAAGATTAATGGTTTCAGGCTGACAATTTTGTTCGGTCTGGGCCTCTTTCAGACTATGGCATCAAGTCAAAGTTTGGATGATGCGATACGTTCTGCTTTAGTACAGTACCCATCCATTATTGCTGCCCACGCGCGCTACGAGGCCTCTCGCTCAGATATCCTGAAATCTCAGGGTCAACATTACCCGCAGGTCAGTTGGCAAGGGACGACCAGTAATTACAGCGGGATCAATTCCAACGGCGCCGCGGCCGCTTCAGGCCTACTTCCTGACAATACATGGATACAGTCTCCTAACGTCACCATCAACATTTGGGCAGGCGGACGCATTCAGGCTGATGTGGACCGATCCAAATCCACATCAGCCGCACGCTTTTATCAACAACGACTGACCCGTGACGAGGTCGCTTTACTTGCCCTCGAAGGATATATGAATTGGGCGCGCGGACTTGAGTTGGTTAATCTGGCACGCGCCAACGTAAATGCACACCAACGCATTCTCAATGATGTCAAAAAAATCACCTATGTTGATCAAGGACGCATGATCGATCAATACCAAGCCGAGGTCCGTTTTGAAAATGCTGCCTTGACATTGAAACTGAGGGAAACAGAGTTAGCCGTCGCCACCCAACGTCTAGAGCGTATGCTTCTTGGACCGACTCCATCCAAGCCTGCCGGCATTAATCACATTCGTGGTGACCTCCCTCCAACAGCAGCGCTTGCTGTCGCACTCATTAACGACGGACATCCCGCCATTGCGCTTCAGCTTTCCCAAATAAAGGCTGCAAGAGCGTCGCTTGATTCGGCTCGCTCGCAATATTCTCCAACAGTCGATCTGAGTTATGGCAAACAATTCACTCAAGGCACCGGTCAGGGTGACTTCATTACTCAGATTTCAATTAAATTTCCAATATTTAGTGGCGGAGCGACATACGGCGCCGTTGGCAGCGCGAGTAATGAGCTACTCGCGACTCAGCAGGGTCTCAGCGAAGCGCGGATTCTCCTCAAGGAACGTATTTTGAGTCTTTGGCCCGAGCTGCAAAACGCCAGGTCACGCAAGGAGCTTGCACAACGTCAAGTGACGACAGGAATCAAGCTCGTCCAAGGCTATGACCAACAATTCCGGATTGGACGCCGCTCTCTACTAGATTTGCTCACTGTTCAAAACGACCTGTTTTCTTATCAAAGCAGTGCGACAATCGCGACCTTTGAAGAACATATTTTTAAGGGACGTCTTCTTGCAGCAATCGGAAAGCTAGCCGAAGCCTACCAAACGAATCAACAGTCTACTGAAATTCCGACAGCCGGATATTCTGGTAGCCTGTTGGGTGCCTTGACTCAATCAAGAAAGGCCATACTCGCTCAGCCCATCCAGCAGACTGAGCCTATCGCTCCCTGAGTGCTTCTTTAAAGGATTGAGCAGGACGAAACAAATATTCCAACACAGTCTTTTTATCCGTCAGAATATCAACCGTCGCCGTCATTCCAGGCTGAGGAACAAGCTTCATACCTTTGCGTTCCACGCCTGGATTCAAAATTTTAATTAAGACTTTGTAAAAGCCTGGCTCTATGTTCACAGGATTCGACGTTGCTCGACCACCCGTTTTACTTTCATCAGTTAATGCATCTGCACTCAACAACTCAACGACGCCATCCAAGCCACCATAATGGCCATAGTCATAGGCACTGAGCTTCACCGTGGCGGGTTGACCTACCCTTAGATAGGCAACTTCAGTCGGAGGGACGAAAGCTTCAACAAGCATTTCTTCGTGCAATGGCACAATTTCCAAAATCACCTGACCAGCTCCAATCACCGCACCAATCGTCGTGACCTTAATTTCCTTGACTACACCTTGCATGGGGGCGCGGATGACCGTGCGCTTATATACATCCTCGTAGTTTCTCAGCATTTCGTTCGCCTGCGCCAAGTCAGAATCAACCCTGACTAATTCGTTATTCGCATTTGCGAAATATCGCGTACGAAGCTCTGCGATTTGCCCCTCAATCCCTGACTCCTGACGTTGCAGACGCAGGAGTTCGACCTCTGAAACAACACCTTGTTTAACCAACGGCGCTGTTAAGGCAATCTCTCGTGAAAGCGCCTTTAAAGACTTTTGAAGCGCGACCACTTGTTGATCCATCGCTTCCTTTCGTGCCTTGAAAGCTTGAGACTCTCTTTTAATAATCTCGGGATGCTCTAGAACAGTTTTGGGGAATTGAAGAGGCATGTCATAAGCTTCCGCACTAAGACGTGCGGACTGTGCAGTCAGTGACAACCACTTTTCAAACGCTTCGCGATAAATGGATCCGGCGCGCATATCATCGATCCGCAGCAGTACTTCGCCTTCGGAGACTTTTTGCCCCTCATGAACAAGAATCTCACGCAAAAGACCTGCCTCGAGACTCTGCACAACTTGACCACGGCTCGTCGGAATGACTTTACCCTGCGCGACGGTGACCTCATCAAGAGAAAATATTGCTGACCAACCGATTGCCACGAAAAGAACAACCAGTGTCACCCAAATCATGTAACGGCTGGACCGACGCTCATCTTGATCAAGCGTTGAGACCCCGTAATTTGACGAGTATTTTTTTGATTTCAAGGGCTTAGTCATGCTAATGGTTCAGTCTGTGAAGGAGAAGCATCAGAGATTTTCTCAGCTTTTAATTGTTTCTTGGCCTGGGCACCCTTAGAGAGTTTTTGCAAAATTTCATCTCGAGGCCCTTCAGAAACAATTTGTCCCTTTTGCATGACAGCGATACGATTCACCCACGCCAACAGTTGTGGTCGATGCGTTGAAATCAAAAGCGTTTTACCTGTTAACCACTCGCCAAGAACGCGTATGACACGCGCCTCGGTATCTTGATCCATATTGGCCGTCGGCTCATCCATGAAAACAAACACAGGATCTCTAAGCATCAGTCGAGCCACAGTCAGCAATTGGCGTTGACCACCCGACAAGCCGCCGCCTGCTTCCGTCAAGGGCATATCCAAGCCTCTGGGATGTGCGGCGACAACCTTGTACAAGTCCAACTTTTTTAGCACTTCAGTGACTCGAGCATCACTAATCCAGCTATCGGACAAGACCAGATTCTCTCTTAAGGAACCCATAAATAGTTGCGCGTCTTGACCAACATAGCCAATTTTCGATCGTAGTTCTGTTGGATCAATCTGCAAAATATCAAGGTCATTAATGAGTACGCTACCGCTTTTAGGTTTGTACAGCCCCGCCATTGTTCTTAACAAGGTACTCTTTCCGCAACCCACAGGACCCAGTAGCGCCAAATGATCACCTGGCGCCAGACTGACAGATACTTTATTGAGTGCTGGCTGAGGATGCTCACTGGGATACTCAAACTCAACATTATCCGCACGCAACGCTCCCGTGAAAGACTCAGGGACAATGTAGCGATGATCATAATCACGATCACGTGGACGCTGCATCAATCCATCTAATGTTTCAAGAGATGTTTTAGCCTGCTGATAACGCGTAGCTAACTGCACAATGCTGCCAAGCGGCATCACCGCACGTCCAGCGAGAATATTGCAAGCGATCAAAGCACCCAACGTCAGTGTATTGGCATGAATCATATAGACACCCAAGACGATGACACCCACCGAACAAACCTGTAGCAAGGTTGTCGTGATACCAATCACAACGGCCGAACGGTTACGGATCTCCATATACGAATCTGAAGAAGCAATATTTGCATTCTCCCAGCGACGCTGCAGATAACTCTCAGCATTATGAGCCTTGAGCATTTCAAGATTCATCATGGCTTCCATCAACACGCTCTGACGCTCACCAGCTTCGCGCATATTTCGGCGCATTGCCAACATCAATGGCCTCTGAATTAAAAAACTTATGATCAGCAATATCGGGATGATCGCGATCGGAATCCAGACAATCGGTCCACCGATGACCCAGATTAACGCCAAGAACATCACAATAAACGGCAAATCAGCAATCGCGACAAACAGTGACGAAGAGAAAAAATCTCTCAAGGCCTCGAAGTCGCGCATCGAGCTCGCGAAAATTCCAATAGACTGAGGCCGATGATCTAGTCGTACGGCCATAATCTCACGCAACAGTGTGGCATTGATTGCCAAATCCGCTTTTTTACCCCCTTGGTCAACCAATCGAGCCTTGATGAGCCGCATCGCAAACTCAAGCAGCATCGCTAAAGCCACACCGATCGTCAACGTCCATAATGAGGTGTATGCCTTGGCCGGAATAATCCGATTAAAGACATTCATCGTAAAAAATACAGTTGCAAGCGTCAGTAAATTTGCGACAACCGTTGCTACCATCGCATCATAATAAAAGTGACGGAATCGCCACATCGTGTCCCAAAACCAGCTGAATGCCGCAGTTTTGAAACCAACTAGTTGTTGAGCGCCCTTTTTTGGAGGTGGCTTTATGACTAACAACTCGCCGGTTGCAAGCGCATCGAGTTCTTCGATCGTCAAGTGCTGATCTGTCATGCCTGTTTCGGCAAACAGCACTGTTGCTACCCCGTCTTTTATTGAACGCAACACTACGGCTCGGCCATCGATAAATGGCACAACCACAGGCAGTGCGTAATTCGGCATACTTGAGGGCAGATGGCGTGACCAAGCAGCCATCATGTGATGGCGACGGACAAGATCCGGGATCGCCCCGGTAGGCACTCGGCCCTGATCGTCTAACGCAAACCCAGACTTCAATGCTGAAAGATGAATCGGCAGTCCAAACAATTTGGTAATGAGTGCGATGCACGTTAATAACGCATCGTCGTTTTGCTTTGGCAAGTTTTCTTGCATAGTGATGAATGTTTGATCAGCCGATAAAACGAGTAATCGTTTTTTGGGTGAGCTAGAACCCTATTTGATATTTGTTTTGGTGATAGGAGCTTGATAGGCAAGGGCCAATCTACCCATTGCAGCGAGTACTTTTGCGTGAGCAACACGCTCATCAAAAGTGGCGAGAATCATGCTCGTCTGATAACTGTACAAATCACTTTGAACAGTCAGCAAATCCAATAGAGAGCGACGCCCGACCCGAAACTGTTGATCGTAGCCCACAACAAGTTTCTGCCCAGTTTGAATTTGGCGCTCGCCAAGTTTTTTTCGTTCTCGGGCCGAAAGTAACTCCGGCCAAAGACTCAGTAACCGCTCTTTGACGATCAATTGCGTTTCCCGCAAACCTTGTTCGACTGCGATCAGCTCATTTTTGGCGCTTCCTACAGCACCGTAGGTAGAGCCTCCACTAAAAATTGGTACGTTTACGTTGACCTGCGTAATGTAATCGCCCTGACCACTCCCTTGGGAAACCTGCTTGCCATAACTCATATTGACAGTCGGCGAATGTCCAGATTGAGCAAATTTCACGCCCGCTTTAGCAGCGTCTATTTGTGACAACTGAACAGCAATCTGTGGGTGTGCGTTATTGATCGACAAGAGCGCGTCTTGAGGCGAGGACGGAAGCTCACCAGTGACCTTAGTAAAGCCTGAGGGGGTCTTGGGTAGAGGACCTAACAGCATTCGTTCAAGACGCTGAGCAGAAACTGCTAACTCGGTTTCACGCTGCTGCAAAGAAAGGGTGGCATTCTCAAAGCGAACCTCAGCTTGATCTTGATCAATGCGCCTTCCTTGATCAACCAGCGTGATCTTACGTACATCGTTCAATATACGCCGATGGGCCTCTACATTTTTTCTAGCTAAACTGACCAACTCAATGTTGCGCGCCCAATTCATATAGCCCTCGAGCGCAAGCAAAGCAACTTCATCTCGCGTGATGCGCTCCTGATGGCCACGCGCTTGTGAAATAGACCTGCTGCGCTCAACTTCGGACTGAATACGCCAGCCAGACCAGACGTTGAGCGTAACATTAGGTGACTGAATCCACGTATCATTTGGAATCAAACCACCCGCTGCTTGAGGACCATCAGCATTGATACCGCTATAGTTGCTAGCGGTACCTTGCCAACTGACTTGGGGATAATGCTGTCCTTGAGCACGAATAATGTCAGACTTAGAGGCGTCTACCCGAGCTTGTGCGGCAAGAATCGTTGGATACTGCGCTAACGCAATTTGCACGGCTTCAGTTAGACTCTGAGCTTGTGTCAAGATGGGCGCAAACAAAAAAACCCAAAGAAAGGTCGTTCGCGTTAACACAAAGACAGAACGAAGAAATGACATGTAAATTCCATTGCAAACCTGTTAGAGAAGGCAGCGACATTTTCAGTATTAGTGATTTGTATCACAATTATACATCAGCATATTGCGGATAAATGACCCCTACTGATAAGAATCACTCTTCATGACGCCGAACTTTAGTGTGACCGAATCAAAGAGCTGAGCCAATGAAAATACTGATCGTTCATCAAAACTTTCCAGGCCAATTCAAACACCTGTTGCCAGAGTTACTCAAGGACACACACAATCAGGTGGTCGCGTTCACAATGAACAAGTTTGCTGAATCACATGCCAACTTGCGTATGATCAATTATCAAGCAGCGAAAGGGACTGCTAAGGATGTTCATCCGTGGGTCGCCGAAACAGAAACGAAAGTCATCAGAGGAGAGGCGGCCTTTAGAGCAGCTCTCGCACTCAAAACCGAAGGATATCAGCCCGATTTGATCCTCGCGCACCCGGGATGGGGTGAAAGCCTATTTCTAAAAGAAGTTTGGCCTCAAACAAAACTCATCATTTATTGCGAGTTTCACTACGCGTCAGAAGGCTCAGACGTCGGTTTTGATCCAGAGTTTGCGCATCAGGGCCCGGATGAGGCGTGTCGGATCAGAATGAAAAATGTGAACAATTTTTTGCATTTCGACATCGCCGATGCTGGGATTTCCCCGACAGCTTGGCAAAAAAGCACCTTTCCAGAACCCTTTCGCTCCAACATTCATGTCGTGCACGATGGCATCGACACTGAGAATATCAAACCGCTCCCAGACATCGGGCTCGAAATAAACAACATCAAGCTCACGCGCAATGACGAAATCATTACCTTTGTCAACCGCAATATGGAGCCTTATAGGGGATATCACTCCTTCATGCGGGCACTACCAGCCATACTCAAGGCAAGACCAAACGCCCGAGTACTCATCGTTGGTGGAGATGGCGTGAGCTACGGCGCAAAGCCCCCGATTGGCCAGTCATGGAAGCAAATGTTCTTCGACGAAGTCAAAGACAATCTAGACACAAGTCGCGTGCATTTCCTAGGGAATATTGATTACAAATACTTCATTCCAGTTTTGCAGCTCTCACGCGTTCACGTTTATCTCACGTATCCTTTCGTTCTGTCTTGGAGCCTACTCGAAGCAATGGCCTGCGGTTGCGCAATTGTCGCTAGCGACACTGCGCCAGTCAGAGAGGTCATTAAGGAGGGACAAACAGGCTTACTCGCCAACTTTTTTTCACCTGAGGATATCGCCAACCAAACGATCCGCCTGCTCGAGAATCAAACACTGAGAGACAGTCTCGGTCAACAAGCGCGCGCCTTTGCCGTTGAACACTACGACTTGAGAAGCGTGTGTCTGCCAAAGTTAATATCAATCATCAACGATATTAATGCAAAGACCCCGCCGACGGGCTAACCCCACCGAACGCATCACCCTTCATCCACTCAGGCCAACAGTCCAATGTCCACTGCGCGAGTCGATACTGACTCAACACAATACCTAACCACTGCCTGAGCTGAGTAGAATTTAAATTTAGTTTAGTGATTTCAGTAGGTAGGGTGCCCTTAAATGCGAGTTGCATCACGTGTTGGTTAGAAGTGACATCCACCGACACTACGAGCCAATCTACATCAAGCGCACCCTTGAGCACCGGAGCTTGAGGCGTCAAACGCGCTTGAGCAGCACCTTGCGCAAACTCCTGTAGAACCTCTGGGCGAACATTCGTCAACGTCTGGGTATCGAGCCATGCAACCAAGTTCGTCACCAAACGACTCATTAATCGCTGAGTGAGCCATAAAGTCACCGTTTGATTGGCCCCTACTTCGCCCGAAAGGCGAATACGATCCTCGTTCTCAATAAATTGCGTAGTGATTCGCTTTAAATCAGACATCAGGCATTATCACTTATGATAAGTTTTCAAAACTGATGGTCGTGTCGTCAGCCAGAAACGACAAATCAGTCTCACCCGATTCTGCTTGATTGAGTGCAACTGTTTTAATAGCCTCTTGTTGCGCTTCTGCAAGTTTTGACAGCATCGGCAGATGTTGCATAGACAATAATTGACAAAAAATAAGGGGTAAAGCGCCAGCTTGCCGGATCTCAAACAGAGCCTCAGACGGCAAAAGGTTAAATGCAGTCTCGTCCAATCGATACAGACCATTCATCGTATGTTCAGTTTGATCCGCTCCCTTTATTTTGATGACCCAAGGTACGATCAGCTGGTGCTTTTGTATGACTTTAATGATCTGCATGGTGACCAAACGATTGGAGGCGGTCTGAGTCAAGAAGTCAAATATATCTTTTACTGCTTGGGTAGGCTCAGAAGTCTGCTCAAAAAAAGGCTCGCCATCGACATCAGAAATAACTCCAGGTGCGTCGCTGATACAAAAAACTTGACGACCATCTTCCGTCTTCGCTAAAGAAAAAGGATAACCGCGAAACACGGCGGGAATATAACGGCCTATCCACCTTCCGTCCAAGCTCACAAATAGATTTTTACCCGTATTCAAGCCAAGCACCGCAACAGGAGAAAATGCATCACCCACAGCAACAAAAGCAATTGGCATAGCGAGGGCTGCTTTAGGGAACTCCTTGGCGACTAACTCTGCTAACAACTCTTTCGATGCAAAGGCATAATTTTTGGTTCGCTGAAATTTTTTATTTGCGAACTGCTGTAGAGAAATAGGTTGAATAGACATGAAGACAACTCAATCAAATAAGTATTGATTAATAAGGTATTGGCCGCAAGCGCATAAAACCCGCTTGCCCCCCCTAGACGGACGATCTTATTCTCGACTCACAAGAGCTATTGTTACATGACACATACTGCTCAGAAACAAAAATCAAAAATTAGTTTTCATTAAAAAGTCGATATGATCGTGATGTGGAACAATGCTTTAAACACTTGGTATTTCTCGTATGCAACTTAAATATAAAGTTGAATCTTCT
>Ga0247843_1005972_pt1 | contig 16328 bp, 14 predicted proteins | sample LaCruzMarch2017__FD_192420 | JGI IMG/M metagenome (GOLD analysis project Ga0247843, IMG submission 192420) | Freshwater microbial communities from meromictic Lake La Cruz, Castile-La Mancha, Spain - LaCruzMarch2017_8m | ecosystem: Environmental > Aquatic > Freshwater > Lake | place: Spain... | reverse complement strand
AGCCACTCACCACACGACTGGTGTCATAAATCGACTCACCCTTGGCCATCGAGGAAAAGGTAAAACCGGTCGTGTCGCAAACAGAACCTCCGAGCCGACAAAATGCAGCCCCAAAGCTGATGCGCGTGCGAGTACTGGCTTCGAAAAATAAATTCGCGAGGACAGCACCCTCGAGTACTCGCGTCACTTTTTGACGGCGTGCAACTGGTTGCATCACATCGGCGAGCCAAAACAACTCCTCAACCGACTCTCGGCTCAATTGATCGACAGAGAGTAAATGATTGGCAGATAACCCAGAGGCGGTCGAGCCACTCGGTGTGTTGTCAGGTAAGTTAGCCAAAATTTCAGTCACATAGCGGCGCGCTACCTCTGGCATCGCTCGATATTCGCTGGACTCATCGGGCAACAACCAACTATCAAGCGTCCGGCGTCGACAGCCAATTCGCTCTGCAAACGCATCACGGGTCATATTTAAACGACGCATTGCGTCGCGGAGAAGTGCCTGTGTCGCGATTGCCATGTCTCACCTATACACAAAAGTTCACCAGAATGACTAATTATATGCACTTTGCGTATTATTTCGATGTTTTTTTGTATGCGTCCTAATTTTTGTCGCTGAGCGCCTCACCCAAACCAATACCTTTAAAAAACTGCGTGCCCAAGGGTGAAATCGGCTCATGCACTTTGTCGATGGGCCCCTTCAACCTTCTGATCTCATTAATTAACAGCGTACCAAAACCCCTTCTTCTGTAGAGAGGATTCACGTAGATGTACTCCACCTCTCCAGTCTCATTAAAACGGCTGTACCCGATCGTTGTGTTTTGATTTTTAATCAGCACAACTCCCTCGGAGATGTCGATCTCATACTCGTCTGCACCGTTAGGCATCTCATGTCTCTAAACAAAGAGTGAATTGATTAACTGAGATTTAAACATCAAATCGATTCACGCCCATATTTACAAAGCTGTAAACTTCATTGCTAAGATTTTCATCACCAATAAAAATAATTGAAAGAGAGACGTCATGCCAATGTACGAAAAGGGATCTGTCCGTATTCACTATCAAGACACCGGTACAGGTTTGCCTCTCCTGATTTTGCCCGGTGGCGGTCTCAATGCGACGATGTCCTTTTTCAAATCTCGCTCGCCCTTTGATGCCGTAGAAGTATTTAAAAATGAATATCGCTGTATCACCATGGACGCGCGCAATGCGAATGGAGGCGAATCCTCTGGACCGCTTGAAGTCAATCGCCCCTGGGATGCATACACAGACGACCAACTAGGCTTGATGGATCATCTGGGTATCGACAAGTTTCTAGTCATGGGTTTCTGTATTGGTGGTCCTTTTATCTGGAACATGCTTCAAAGAGCACCTAAGCGCGTCATTGCAGCCGTCATGGTTCAACCCAGCGGCTTCAGACCAGAGTTACCTGATCAGTTTTATGCAAATAACATTAAAGACTGGGGGCCGTCGCTCTGTGCACGCCGTCCAGATTTAAATATGGATATGGTTCATGCATTTTTAGAAAAAATGTATCGCGCAAATCCCGACTTTGTCTTTACAGTTTCTAGAGATTTTGTTCGGCAATGCCAGACACCCATTTTTGTCATGCCTGACGATACGGCGCCTCACCCTTATGCCGTCGCCAAAGAAGTCGTCGACCTTGCACCTCATGCAGAGGTCAGCATCTATCCCTGGAAAGAGCCGAAAGAGCGCATACCTGAAGCTATTGTGCAAGCACGAAATTTCTTGGAAAGAATGCGGTCGGAAAGCAATTAACAATGAAACTCAGTCTCATCCCCGCGATTTTCATGTTCTACGGAATACTGTCAATCGCCTATTCCGTAACCTTGCTATTCTACTTTTCCAAGCAGAAAAATCGCGCGATCGAAAATTGCGCAATTGGTGCCTTTCTTTTAGGTTCAGCAGCGATACTCACCATTTTTCGTGTCGAAATTCACACACTTATTTCCTATATCGGCGCAAATGCCCTCGCCTTTATAGCCTATCGTTACTTTAATTACTCACTCATCAATCTCCTTGGCGATAAGCCCGATCTGAAGCCGTCTTTTCTTCGTAACCTGACCGTCTTTGCTGTTTATGCTGCAGCGCTTTATTCAATAGGTCTTTTACTCAGTCCAGGATACCAAACCGTCTTTGTGTGCCTCGCCATTGTGTACATCACGGTCGAGGGCGGACTACTATCACTTAAGGTTTATCACAAAAATAAAATCGACCTGATCAAGGTTTACGGCATCCTCTTTTTCTTTACTGCCGCGTTGTGGAGTGGGCGCATTATTCTCGTCTTGCTTGATATCGCGACCGTCGCGTTTGATGCAAATCTCTTTAACACCATCATCTTTATCGCGATTTTTCTCTTAGCAATTTTTCGCTATATGATTTTCCCGATTTTTCTTCTCAAGATCGCTGAAAATGAAAAGGAGAAACTCCTGATCGACAGTCTCGTTTGGGCGAATAAAACGGCCGCAACAGGCGCACTCTCTGCCTCCATCGCACACGAACTCAATCAACCCTTGGGGGCAATTCAAATCAACAGCGAATTTATGAAACTACAACTCTCCAGCGGCCCCTTGGACGAAGCACTTCTTAAAGATCTCGCTGAAAAAATCGTTTCAGACAATCTGCGCGCAGGCAGCATTATTCAATCTCTTCGTTCTATTTTTAACGAAGAAAATCCAACTGCAAATCCAATAGATCTGGACGATATCGTTCAGTCCGTTCTACAAATCACCACACCCGAATTATCCAGACGTAACATCAACGTCAAGCTTCACTTTGCCTCGCAAACGATTGCGCATGTGAACGCCCCCGAAATCCAGCAAGTGATTCTGAACATATTAAATAATGCGATCCAGGCACTCTCGAGCTCACAACAAACCCTTAAAGAAATCACGATAGAAACATCACGTCAGGCAAAAACCGTCTGTTTCACCATTGCTGATAACGGACCCGGCATTTCACCAGAGCGTCAATCGCAACTCTTTGAACTCACCGCAAGCGGTAAACGCAGCGGCATGGGCTTGGGCCTTTGGCTCTGCAAGCAAATCGTAACTAGAAATGGGGGCACAATTACGCATCAAGATATTCCGACTGGTGGCACACGATTCCTGATTCAACTACCAGGAGGAACCCCTCTGAATTGAATGTAAATGAGTGTCATTCGGCAATCAAGACATCGGGTTGTCGGTTTGTTATTGAGCTTCCTTCTTATTTGGGACCATCAAGCTTGCAACGATTGCCGTAAGCAAGATCGCGCCCACTACCATAAGAGAAATCGTGACTGGGATTTTGTACCAGTCAACAATCAACATCTTGGTGCCAACAAATACGAGAATGAAACCCAGTCCGTACGACAGCAAGTGAAAGCGGTCTTTTAAATCCGCCAAAAGAAAATACATCGCGCGCAGACCCAAGATCGCAAAGATATTCGATGTCATCACGATGAATGGATCTTCCGTAATGGCGAAAATCGCCGGAATACTATCTACGGCAAAAATGACGTCCGTAATACCGATCATAATCACGACGACGAACAGCGGTGTAAAGAAACGAACACCATTTTTATAGACCCAAAATTGTTCGCCCTCGAAGTTGGGCAAAATATTCATGTGCCTACGCATCCATTTGAGGATAGGATTTTTTTCTAAATCCGCCTCGGCCTCTGCAAAGACCAACATTTTTATGCCTGTGACCAAGAGGAACAGACCGAACACATATAAGATCCAGTGGAATTCTTTAATCAGCCAGGCTCCGATGAGAATCATCACAGCGCGCAGCACGATCGCGCCGATGACTCCCAATATCAACACGCGCTTTTGTAGATGCGGAGGCACAGCAAAAAATGTGAACAACATTAGAAATACGAAGATGTTATCGACGGCAAGTGACTTTTCGATCAGATAGCCTGTCAAAAACTCAGAACCTTTCTGGTTGGCCAACTCCCTGCCAGACTGACCATCGATGTACCACCACAACAAAGCATTGAAGATGAGCGCCAACACAACCCAGAGTGCCGACCAACGCAACGCCTGTCCGACAGATACCTTGTCGTCGCCCTTGCGCTGCAACACCAGCAAGTCCACCGCGCAAGCCACCACGACAAAGATCGCGAAACCCGTCCACATCCACCAACTTCCAATCGTTTCCATCTACTCTCTCCGTGAGCCTTTTGACTGGACACAAAACTGTGTCGTCTTTCATACCAAGCACAGCCGAGAGACTAAAGACTATTGTTGTTAATTTAAATGGGATATAAACTGAGCGTTGATACGGATTAATCGAACTAATAAATGCTTAATTATCATCATTTGCGCTATTTTTGGGCCGTCGCAACCGAGGGAAATCTCGCCAATGCCGCTGAAAAACTCGGTGTCAGCGTGCAAACCGTCAGCGGCCAAATTTCAAAACTTGAAAGCGACTTAGGTCGCACCTTATTTCAACTCGAAGGGAGACGACTCGTACTCACCGAAGCTGGACGTGTCGCACGTCGCTACGCTGATGAAATATTTCGTCTAGGTGAACAGATGCTTGGCAACTTGTCTGACGACTCGCTAGAGCGGACACTTCGTCTGACGATCGGCGTTTCAGACGTAGTACCGAAAACCATTTCATATCGTCTGTTAGCGCCGGTATTAAGGGGAGATCATCAGGTCAAGATTGAATGCATCGAGGGTCGCTTTGAAGAACTCTTGCCCTCCCTGATGCTACATCGACTCGATCTCGTGCTTTCAGATCGACCTTATGCCCAAGGTGGACCGCAACAGATCCGTTCGCATTTATTAGGTAAAAGTCCAGTGTCTATTTTCGGCGACCCAAAGCTTATTTCTGAATTAAATGGACCATTTCCTAGCTGTCTGAATGGAAAGCCTATGCTCTTGCCCACGCATGGGAGCGTATTGCGCGCGCAAATCGATGATTGGCTGAACCAACAACGCATACAAGTGAACGTCGTTGGTGAATTCGACGATAGCGCGTTGATGAAAACCTTTGGTATGCATGGTGAAGGTTTTTTTCCAGCACCTTGTTTCGACCCGATGGATATCACCCAACAATTTCAAGTCGAGCATTTAGGTCGGGTCGAAGACGTGTTCGAAAGTTATTACGCCTTGGTGGATCGTCCAAAACTCAGCAACCCCGCTGTGCAAACACTGCTTTCTACGAAAATCTGAGCGATCTTGCCCAACAACATTGGTCTATCCAAGGGACTTCCCTAATTCTATTTCGTCTATAACAACTTACTCTAAGATCTGCGGTCGATTAAAAAAGACTCTCCCAGTTTCCACTATTTTTGCGAGTGCATATGTTTATAAAAAAACTTCTGACTATAGCGATCGCCATGATCGCGGCCTCGACGAGCTTTCAAAGTGTTGCGCAAGGCGCTTACCCCAACAAACCCGTCAAGCTCATTGTTCCTTTCCCTCCTGGCCAAGCCACGGACATTGTGGGTCGCTTGCTCGCTGATGGACTCACCAAGGAGTGGGGTCAACCCGTTGTCGTTGAAAACAAGGGAAACACGATTGTTGGCATGCTTGATGGTAAAAAAGCACCTGCGGATGGTTACACCATTACCTTTGGCACGAGCGGCACCTTGGGCGTCAATCCGAGCTTGTACTCGAAACTCCAGTACGGTCCCAAAGACTTTGAAATGGTCAACGGTGTCTTCATCGTGCCGCTCATGATCGTCGCTCATCCATCGTTTCCGTACAACAATGTCAAAGATCTGATCGCTGCAGCTAAAAAAGAACCTAATAAATTCAACATTGGCTATGCAGGAACGGGCACCTCGCAACACTTGACAGGCGAGCTTTTTAAATCCAGTGCCAAGGTAGAAATGACGGGCGTCAATTACAAAGGCAGCGGTCCAGCCATGACGGACTTATTGGGCGGTCAGATTCCCCTGCTGGTCGACAGTCTTGCGTCGGCACTGCCTCAAGTCAAAGCAGGCAAAATTAAAGCGCTTGCGATGACGAGCGCCCAACGCGTCCCCCAACTGCCGGATGTTCCGACGGTTGCGGAAGCCGGACTTCCTGGCTTTGAAGGAAGTGGCTGGGGCGGGCTGGTCGTACCGGCCGGAACGCCCCCCGCGGTCGTCACCAAGATCAGCGCTGATGTTCAAAAGTTACTGCGTGATCCTGAGTTTCAACAAAAAATCATCGATCGCGGCGCCATCCCCGATCCTCGTGGGGCTAAAGAATGGAGCGCCTTTGTTGACTCAGAGGTCGTCAAGTGGGGCGATGTGATCAAGAAAGCAAATCTTAAAGCGGACTGAGCGCCTAGGCTGAGTACCCACCCACCGCGAAAGCACACAATGCATCAGGTCGGTGGTCATTAAACACAAGGGGAATGTCGTTGCTTGCAACGTCACGCCAGCACAACAACAAGCCAAAAAAGCGATTAATTTTCGACCCAATGATAAGTCGTTATACACAAGTAAACGCTATCCCTCAGATAATCGTCCGCCTTCTTTTATTGGGACTGATATTTACTTCCTTTGTCAGTCATGCCCTCGACCTGAACCCGTTCGATGTTGTGGCGCCTCAACCCGACAAAAACCTTTTCTCGGCGTCTCTGATTAGTACAGAAGCAAAAGGTATTTACACGAACGGCATCAAGTCTGCAGCGACACCTACTCTTTCAGTCAATCAAATCCAATTCAGACTCGGTCGGTCATATCGAGTGGCTGGTTTAACTGGCCTTTCCTTCGTTCAGCTTCCCGTTGGCATGTTAAATCCCGGTGGAGCGGCTTCTAGTTACCCAACCGATTATGGAATAGGTGACCTGACGCTCGCGACCGCGCTTTGGCCTTATGCAAATCGGCAGACACGCACCTATTTCGCTATCGCGGGCTATTTGACTCTACCTACTGGGAGTTACTCCAATCAGCAACTCTTCAATCTCGGTGGCAAACGGGTTGCGGGCGATATTCAACTCGCTTATCAAACAGCGCTGACCAAACAGTTAGACGGTATGATCGGCTTCGATACGATGTGGTATGGTCCGAACAACCATTTCGGCGCAAGCAATGCGCAATTCACACAAAAGCCACTCTATACGGCTCAGATCGGTCCCATTTATAACATCAACCAAACCTTCTCTGTCGCAGCGACGTATCTCTACGTGTGGGGTGCCGAAACGAGCATCAATGGGTTGGCCAACAATAACGCACTACAAAACCATCGCTATTTGCTCAGCGCCGTTGCAACCACAAGCAAAGGGCGTTTTATGCTGCAGTACGGTACAAATCTAGATACTCAATTCGGGTTTAACGAAACAGGACGCATGATTTTGCGTTATGCCGTAGCGTTTTAAATACGTGCATTCCGGTGACATTGTCCGGAAAAAACGTCCGGTGTATATTCATAGCACAACAAAATACAATCCGGAGACACTATGAAACGCCGTCACTTTATGGGTTCGGCCATCGCCGCAAGCTTTGCGTTTAGTTCCCAATCGTTATTTGCCCAAAAAGCATACCCAAATAAACAAATTCGTTTCGTCGTGCCCTTTGCAGCCGGTGGTGGCGGCGATGCGATTGCCCGCATGCTGGCCCAAAGGTTAAGCGAACAAATCAATGATGTGGTTGCGGTCGAAAATAAAGCCGGCGCTGGTGGCATTATTGGTTCATCCTTTGTCCTCAAGTCTCCCCCCGATGGCTATACCGTCCTTAATATGTCGAGCACCTATGCTATCCAGGCGGCGATCGGAAAAAATCTAAATTTTGATCCGGTTAATGACATGCAGCCAATCATTATGGTTTCCCGAGACCCTGCGATCTTAGTGGTACGGATGAACTCGCCGCTGAATAATGTCGAGGAACTGAAAGCTGCAGCTCTTAAAAATCCAGGCAAACTCACTCACGGCTCTGCAGGCATTGGATCACTGGCCCATTTGGGTACGGAAGAACTTGCTCACCTCATGGGCGTGAGCTTAGTGCACATCCCATACAAAGGCTCGTCTCAAGCATATAACGACTTATTAGGTGGAAACGTCGATATGATGTTGACGAGCTCGACGTTTGCGGCACCGCAAATCAAAGGTGGTCGCCTCAAAGCGATTGGCATCGCGGGTACCAAGCGTCTCGATAGTCTCCCCGATGTTAAAACCTTTGAAGAGCAAGGGGTCAAAGGCTACAACGTGGTCGATTGGAAAGCTGTAGCCGGTCCTAAGGGTATGCCAGCCGAAGCAGTGACGTTCCTCAACAGAGAACTCAACAATGTGCTCAAGCATAAATCCGTGTCTGAACGCTTTGACGCAGAAGGAACAACGGCGGTTGGCGGAACACCCGACGATCTGATGCGAACCATTCTTTCGGATATCGAGCGCTGGAAACGCGTCATCGAAGTCGCACAGGTGAAGTTTTAATGAGCACCCAAAGTCTTAATAAGACTCTCCGCCAAGCACTTGTCGCCGGCGCAGGGCATATGATGCCTGGCGCAGGCAACGCGTTAGCAGCGAGATTTATAGAAGCCGCAGGTCACAAGATGATGCTAGTAAGCGGTGCTGCTGTGGCCAATAACTACCTCGGCGTTCCAGATTTAGGGCTTGTATCCGTCACGGAGCTTGCGGATCACGTCGCAGCAATTCGCGATGCCGTAAATATCCCCATTCTCGCGGATGGGGATACTGGTTTTGGCAACGCAATTAATGCGCGTCGCACGGTACAACTGCTCGAGCGAGCGGGTGCCAATGCCATCATGCTCGAAGATCAAACCTATCCCAAACGTTGTGGTCATTTTGAAGGCAAAGACATCATCTCGACGCAAGAGATGGTCTCCAAACTCAAGGCGGCTGTCGATGCGCGCAAAGATCCTGATCTCATGATTCTTGCCCGAACCGATGCACGAGCCGTCGAAGGCTTTGAAGCGGCGCTTGATCGCGCGCGCGCCTATCAGGAAGCAGGTGCTGATTTTCTCTTTATTGAAGCCCCGCTGACCAAAGAGGAATTGCTCGCGATTCCCGCTGCAGTGCCTGGCATTCATCTCTGTAATATGGTCATTGGTGGAAAAACACCTTTGCTGCCGCGCGAAGAACTCGCTCAAGCAGGTTATGCGGTTGTTTGCTACGCCAACGCAGCCCTACAAGCCTCCATGCTGGCGATGCAACAGGCTATGCAGCATCTCGCCGAACACGGCTCGATCAAAGGTTTCGAGAACAGGCTCATGATGTTTGCTGAAAGACAAGAAGCGCTCGACGCCAATCATTTTAAAGAACTCGAGAAGCGTTACACATGATCGTCCAAACGCCACGCACTTTTTTCGAGAAAGTTTGGCAAGACCACGTCATCAAAAGTCTTGACCAAGAGTCCGACCTTCTGCAAATAGATCGGCTGGTGCTGCATGAGCTCTCTGGGAGTCAAGCACTTCGGGCACTCGAAGAAGCGGGTCGGCACCCCGTTAGCCGACAGCAAGTTTTCACTGTGATCGAACACTTGATTTCAACGCAGCCCGGACGAGGCCCCTGCGACTCCGTCTCGAGTAGCGGCCCTTCCATGATCCAAACCACGCGTGAAGCATCGAAAAAATGGGGGGTGCACTTTATTGATTACGACGATCCGCGGCAGGGTATTGCACACGTTGTAGCGCCTGAACTCGGTATCGCGTTTCCAGGTGCAACGCTAGTGTGTTGTGATAGCCATACCAGCACCATCGGTGGCGTTGGAGCACTTGCCTGGGGCATTGGCGCGTCTGAAGCTGAGCACGTCCTCGCGACGCAAACCTTGGCGCAAGCCAAACCCAAGACCATGCGTGTGACATTCAACGGACGTCTTAAACCTGGCGTGTTCGCCAAAGACATGATTCTGGCTTTAATTGGAAAAATTGGCGCCCAAGGTGGCATTGGCTTTGCAACTGAATATGCTGGACAAGCCGTTCAAGATCTCTCAGTCGAGGGTCGTCTGACTCTCTGCAATATGTCGATCGAGTTTTCTTGCAAATATGGTTTTGTGCCACCCGATGAAAAAACCTTTCAATACCTTAAGGGTGCGGAATTTTCTCCCAAAGGTGCGGCATGGGATCAAGCTGTCGCCTACTGGTCCACGCTAGCCAGCGACCCTGGTGCTCAGTTCGACAAAGAGGTGACAATCGATTGCAATACGCTTGAGCCTCAGGTGACTTGGGGCATCAGTCCTCAACAAGTGGGCGCCATAGGAATAAACATTCCCTCACCGACGACTGCAGCGGATCACGAAGCACAAGCATTGGGTGAGCGCGCCTTGAACTACATGCGACTCGAAGCTCAAACTCCTCTCTTGGGTGTGCCAATCGATGTCGCCTATATCGGCTCCTGTACGAACGCGCGACTATCTGATTTACGTGCCGCAGCCGCAGTACTGAAAGGCAGAACAATTAAACCAGGGATTCAGGCTATTTGCGTACCTGGTTCGACTGCCGTCAAACGGGCTGCCGAAGCAGAAGGTCTTGATCAAATTTTTATTCAAGCCGGTTTTGAGTGGCACGAATCAGCCTGCGGTTTCTGTGGCCATATCGGGGACAACCGCTTTGCCAACTTGCGTGTGATCAGCACAACCAATCGAAACTTTGAATCGCGTCAAGGTCCGCAAACAAGGACGCACTTGGCAAGCCCCGCTACTGTCGCAGCCTCTGCCGTCAAAGGTTGCATTACCGACGCTCGGGAACTCATCTAATGGAAGCACTCAAAAAAGTATCAGGGATCGCCGCGCCCTTTATGCGCATCAATATTGATACAGATCAGATCATACCCGCGCTTTTTTTAGGCGGAACCGATGCAAAAGGTTATGGTGCCCACTTGTTTCACGGTTGGCGTTTTCTTCCTGACGGAAGTCCAAATCCCGAATTCATTCTGAATCAAGCTCCCTACGATCGATCAGAAGTACTTTTGGCTGATCGAAACTTTGGTTGTGGCTCATCAAGAGAACGCGCCCCAAAAGCCTTGCGCGAATTTGGCTTCAGGGCCGTCATTGCACCCTCTTTTGGTGGCATTTTTTTTAATAATTGTTATCGTAATGGATTAGTTCCCGTCGAGCTTCCGATAGAGAATATTCGCGTCTTAGTTGACGAAGTGACCCATACTCAGGGGCAAGGCCTCATCACCGTCGATCTAGAGGCACTTACGGTCACCTCGCCAAGTGGCAAACACTTTTCCTTTTGTGCACCACCCGCTCTTAGAGAGATGCTTTTGCACGGCATGGATGAAATTGCGCTGACACTTTCGCAGTCTTCTCAAATCGATGGCTTCAGACAATCAGACCGCACTAAACGACCCTGGGCTTATTTCACCCAATAAACGTCGCGTCCATCCATACCTTGCTCAGACAGAGCTCTCGCATGACACGCTTGGTCACCACACTCACGGCCTGAGCAGCTGTCGACAAGGGAATGTGCTGAGCACGACATAGAGCGACTGTGCGCGTGATCGTTGGTGCCCGAATAGGCAGGCTTCTTAATAAACCACTTTCAAGCTCGGCCTTTAGCGGCATCACGGGCAAGATCGTTTGACCCATTCCTGCCAGCAACGAGTTACGCAGAATACTGATCGAACTAATATCCGCTGCGACATTAGGGGGAGGAAGACCGGCCTTCAAGGCTGCAACCTCGATAATCGGTCGCACGCCATGGGGCTGAGCCGGCAAAATCAGTGGTCGACTCAACGCCTCCCGGAAAGTCACGGACGTTTTGTCATGTACCTTATGACTCACAGGTTGAAAGATCAACGACATACGCTCTGAGACAAGCGTCTCATATAAAAAATCACCGAGCTGACCATCATCAAAGAGAATCGATAAATGTAACGACCCCGCCTGTAGCTGTTGAGCAAGATTACCGGTCAGCTCTTCCGTCAATTCTAAATTGACCAGAGGCAGCTCCTGCCGCACAGCAGCAATCAGTGGCAAGGCCAAGGCATGAGAAATACTGTGCGGAAGACCAAAAATCACGCGCCCCGATGGTGCCTTGAGTAGACTTGACACACTCGTCTGGGCGTCGGCGACTTGCCGCAAAATAGAAAGCGCATGCGTACGGAAAAGTTCACCCGCCTCGGTCAGCGTGACACCCCGACGCGAACGCAAAAAAAGCACCGCTCCCAATTCCTCCTCAAGTAAGGCGAGCTGATGACTGAGCGCCGATTGGGCGATATGCACTTTACTGGCAGCTTTTGAAAAGCTTCCATGCTCAGCGATGGCGACAAAATAGCGCAGCTGCCTAAGCTCCATGATCAATTCCATCTGATTTCAAGATACATATAGATTAAATCAATATTATGCAGATAGTATTAAATAGACTGTAATAGCCCTACAGGTTGTTCACGCGCAGCTGTTGATTACCGTCAACAGGCACTCTCTACATAGGGATGCGCGCGTCAAAGCCGATTCTTCTTACCGGAAGATGGATCAAAGGTGATCAATCGATCGGTTGATCACCTTATTTTTTAACCTAGTTCGCATCACTGCCTCTCTTTCCATGTCGTCATTCACGTCACGATCGTCACACTCTTCGGTAGTTTTTGATACTCTTAGTGATGCTCAAAACATCTCCTGCCACCAAGCCTGCCAATGCCAGACTTGAGGCTATGCTAAAAGGTCCAATCTTCCTGACGCTACTTAGCCTTGCTTGGCCTAATCTCGTCATGATGCTGGCCCAGTCGAGCACGGGCTTCATCGAAGCATGGTTCTTATCCAAACTTGGGCTCGATGCCCTCGCGGGCGCGGCACTCGTGTTACCTATCCTGATGCTGATGCAAAGCATGTCACAAGGCGCGATGGGTGGAGGCATCTCCTCTGCCGTAGCGCGCGCGCTCGGAGGTGGAAATGCCTCACTAGCCAATAGCCTCGCGTTACATGCCGTTGTGCTCAATACCATATTGGGTATCATATGTTCAACGCTGCTGATTATCTTTAGCACGCCACTCTTCCAACTGATGGGCGCCCAAGATGGCGCACTCGAGGCTGCTCTCGCCTACGCGCAGATCGCCTTTCCCGGCTTGATTCTGATGTGGATCATGAATGCGCTGGCCAGTGTGATCCGTGGCTCCGGCAACATGTTCACGCCCGGCATCGTGATTTCTGGCGGAGCCGTATTACTCGTTCCCCTCTCCCCTCTGCTGATCTTCGGTTGGGGACCTTTTCCCGCGCTTGGTATCGCGGGCGCAGGCTGGGCACTGGTTGCCTACTACGGGTCTGGCACAGTCATTTTGCTTTGGTATGTGATGTCCGGACGCAATCTTGCTCGCCTACAGACAGGAACTCTCACCTGGTCTCCCATGCGCAACATTCTCGCCGTCGGCGGTTTCGCAACCCTCAACCCACTCCTCACGAACGGTCTCATCGCATCCACCACTGCGCTTGTAGGCGCCTATCTAGGCACCGCTGCCTTAGCCGGCTATGGCACGGCGGCTAGACTCGAGTACTTCATTTTTCCCGTTGCATTTGGCATTGGCGCGCCACTCGTTGCAATGGTGGCCTCCAACTTGGGCGCCAATCAACCGGAGCGCGCATTAAAAATCGCCTTGACGGGAGGCGCCATGGCCTTTGTCGTCGCCGAGCTAATCGGGCTGGCTGCCGCCATTTGGCCTCACAGCTGGATGAGACTATTTGGTGATGATCCTGACATGATCGAAGCAGGCGTGAGTTACCTCAGGGTGGTTGGACCCTTCTTTGGTTTTTTTGGCTTGGGCTTCACGCTTTACTTTGCAGCCCAGGGCGCAAGAACACTCTTTTGGCCGCTGACCTCTGGTGTGCTGCGTCTGATTGTTGCAGTCCTTGGCGGCTGGGCCATTTTGCACTTCACCGACTCATTGACATGGTTCTTTGCCGCCTCAGCGCTTGCGATGGCGCTCTACGGCATCGTGATCTTGGCCACAACCACACCACGGGTTTGGTTTAGGCGCGAGTCATCGCGACGCTGATCTCGGCGAACGATGACACGCGCTGAATATGTGGGTCGCGAGAGTCATCATGACTTTTTGGATCAATTACAAAAGCGCGATTGGCAAGCGCTAACATCTTGAGGTCGTCGCGTCCGTCACCAATCGCCCAAATTTCCTTAAAAAATGGCGCATTGCTTTTAGCTCTGAACTGCTCAAGCACGTGCGATTTACACAACGTCTTATCAGCCAAGTCATGGTCATTACGAAAGGCCGCATTAAACTGAAGCTGTCCTGTACAAATGTCATTTTTAAATTGCAATACGTGAGCAAGAGCAAAGTCGGCAAAGATCCTCTTTCTGACGATCTCTGTGCCGGCAAAGTAATGATTCGAGATCACACCCACCATAAACCGCTCGCGACGCATCTGATTCACAAACTCGATCACACCCGACTTGAGCGTCAAGCCTGATGCAACTTTTTCAAACTGACTACGATGCATGAACTTAAAAATCTCCGTGATACGTTCGCAACGCTCAATAGGGCTCAAACTTGAATCCTGAACGATGCGCTCAAGCTCAGCCTTCGTACCCGTCGCGGCCGCTAACGCATCGATATAGGGCTCCTCGGTGATCGTCTCATCCATATCGAGCAATAACAGCTTTGTGCGATCTTTTTGTCTCGTCAATACATATTCGAAGGTTGCAACGGCCTGACGTTGGTTTTCGTACATGTCATTGATCTGCTCGACATGCAAGCGGCCGGCTTCACGAGAGTATTGATGAATCACGCGTGAAACCTCGAATGCCATCGAGGTTAAATCAGTGAGCGGTTGACTTTCATGCTCAAGAGAGCCGATATCAACTTCGGCCAATCGCGCACCCTTGCGAAACGCACCAATCAGCAAGCCAATATCGACGCCATAGCCCGCTTCGAAAGACAAATTTTTCAACAAACTGACACGACCAGAAATGATCCCACCCAACGGTTGAGAAAAATGCGCAAGCTCGGGAAAGAATACTTTGAGCATCGGCTTGGCAGTCAGCTCAGTCACCCGCCCTCCACCACGTCCAAACTTTGCTTTGACAAAGTCGGCTTGATTGTTTCTCAGAGGACCCACCATATCTGAAATGATGTTGGGCTGCAGACCAGACAAATCACCATCGAGAAACACGACAAACTCGTAGCGCGCGACGGCAATGCCATCGCGCATGGAAATACCCTTGCCAAGCATCGAGCTCGTGATGACAACAGCACCCGCAGCGCGTGCGATCTCCGCTGTTTGATCGATCGAACTATCGTCAACGACGATGACCTCTCCCGTTGCGGGATCGCTCAAGGCATACTTGATCACCGAGGCAATGGCCTTCTCTTCGTTTAACGCAGGAATGATGACCGAAGCCAGTGCATCCTCTGCGGGTAGTGTGAGCGCTGCTTTCTCAGGGGCGGACAATATGCCCAGCAGTCGGTCTAGTTGTGAACGTTGCCTAAACTGCAGCAAGTAATGATTGAATGAGCGCCACAATCGCGCGAAACGTGTCCCCATGGATGACTCCCACGTGGTTACTATCGGAACTCATTGTAGCGGCATCAGGAAAAAGTGCCTTTGCTATGCCTGCAAGTGTCTTTTATTGGGCGTGATATAGGAGCCCAAAATCATGCCGATCAAACTCGCAATCAAACCAAACACTTGTGGAGGTATTGGCTCATCGACGCCTGTGATCTCTAAAATTATCCATGTCGACAGACCAAATAAAATCGCAAACGCCGCACCAAGATTGCTAGCACGTTTCCAAAAAAGCCCTGCGGCCAAAGGAACGAAGGCGCCTGCAAGCGTGATACGGTAAGCATTCTCGACCATCGTATGAATCGTGGCGTCCGTCGCGATCGCATAAAACGTGACCATTGCACTAAATACCAACACCGTGAGCCTCGTTGATACCAGCAACTGACGATCCGTCATGTGCGGCGCAAAACCTTTCAAAATATTTTCAGTAAAAGTAATCGATGGGGCAAGCAAGGTTCCAGAGGCTGTACTCATGATCACAGAAATCAACGCGCCAAAGAAAATTACCTGCATATAAAACGGCATGTGATTCATGATCAAAGTAGGCAAGATCAATTGCGAATCAGTGTCGATCAGGACAGCCACCATTTCTGGATCGATAATATTGGCCGTGTACGCAAGTAATAAGGGTACGGCAGCAAAAAAGAAATACGAAACTCCACCCAAGGTGGTGGCCCATACGGCAATCGTTTCGTTACGCGACGAGTTCACGCGCTGAAAGACATCCTGCTGCGGAATTGAGCCAAGCCCCATCGTGACCAGTGCGGCCATCCAGCCCAGCATGTCCCAGATCTCAAAGGACGGCAAGAAATTAAACTTACCCTCGGCGGAGGCCTTGGACAATACGTTCGTCAAACCGCCCGCCTGATCGGTCGCGAAATTCGTCACCAACAACAGACCAACG
>Ga0247843_1005968_pt1 | contig 16335 bp, 17 predicted proteins | sample LaCruzMarch2017__FD_192420 | JGI IMG/M metagenome (GOLD analysis project Ga0247843, IMG submission 192420) | Freshwater microbial communities from meromictic Lake La Cruz, Castile-La Mancha, Spain - LaCruzMarch2017_8m | ecosystem: Environmental > Aquatic > Freshwater > Lake | place: Spain... | reverse complement strand
AAACAAGTTGCATATCCAAGAATATTGGTTTCATTTGGATTTGGTAAAAATAATATATTTACAGATAATTTCGAAAAAGGAACAATTTTAAGACAAAATGAACAAAATAATTGCAAACCCATGAATATTTTTTAAAAATGTTTATATTTAATATTATTATATATTTTTTATTTAGAAAAATATATAAAAATACAAATTCCAACTAAAAAATGTAAAAAATAATTATATTTTCTCCAATAATTAAAAATAAAAAGTATTTACAATATAGTTTTACGTGGTTTCGGCCCTTTAGTATTTCTAGGTATTTTCCAATCTTTACCATATCGATTTATTAATTTTTTTTCATAATTGGCTGGTAAATATAATATTTGTTCATTCCATATATGTTGTATTAATTCATTTTTTTCGTTATAACATTTGCTCCATATTACCTTTTCCCATGTATCATTAAAATCACCATTATTAGAAATAGTTGCCATATAAAAATCAATAGTACAATACTCATGGTTTGATTTTGTTTTCAAAAAGTTTTTATTATTTTTACAAGGTTGGTGTAATTTACGTAATTGGCGTAATTGACGTAATTGACGTAATTGGCGTAATTGACGTAATTTACGTAATTTACGTATTTTATTAAGTTGTTGATTATGTTGTTTATTACGTTGTTTATTACGTTGTTTATTACGTTGTTTATTATGTTGTTGATTACGTGGGTTATTACGTTGTTGATTACGTGGGTTATTACGTTGTTGATTACGTAAACCATATTTAAAAATTATATTATGTTGAGTTAATAGATTTTTTATTATATCATAATTATTTTTATCAATAATTATATCAATATCATCATCTTTATCAATACAAGAATTATCTCGAACTATACCTAAAAGTGTGCCATAACCTATAAACCAATTTTTTATATTATTATCATTTAACAATTTTATAATAAAACTTAGAGTTTTATTTAAAATATCTTTATTTACTTTAGAACCTGCCATATATATATTATATAATATAATAAAAATAATATATATATATATATATTATGATTAATACAAAATATTGGAATGAATTTTATTTAACTAATAAAAACAATAATTTAGAATGTTCTGATTTCTGTAATTTTATTATGAATTATTTTAAAAATAAAAATATAATAAATGTATTAGATTGTGGATGTGGTAATGGTCGTGATAGTTATATTTTATCTAATATATATAATGTAGATGCAGTTGATAATTGCGGAGTTTTACCAACTAATAGAAATAATGTAAATTTTTTTGCAGATGATTTTGTAACATTTAATAAAAATAAATATGATTTGATTTATTCACGATTTACCTTTCATAGTATAACTAATGAACAACATAGTATTTTTTTAGATACAATAAATGTTAATAGTTATTTAGTTATTGAAGCAAGAAGCAAAACTGATGAGAATAAACCAGTTTTTTATGGAAAAACGCATTACAGAAATTATATAGATATTGACTATTTAAAAAAAATACTTATTTTAAAAAAATTTGAAATTATTTATATTGAAGAAAATATAAATTTTGCTAAATATAAAGATGAAAATCCAATTTGTATAAGAGTTATCTGTAAAAAGTTAGCTTTTTAAATATTAAAATATATAAAAGCTTTGCTAAGTGGCAATATTTATAAATAATATTTTATCATGTGAATATTTATCTATAATTTCAATATTAAATTTACTATAGTTAAAAAATATAGAATATTTTAAAACAAAAATATTATTACAAGATAATGCTAGAATACACCATGCAAAAATCGTAAGTGAATTTGCTAAAGAAAACCACTTTTGACAATACTTTTATTAAAAGTATCCATATCACCTGAATTTAATCCAGTTGAAGAATTATTTAGAAAAATAAAAATTTTATTAAGAAACAAACATGAACATTCAAATTTAGAAAATGATATTAAATATGTATATAATAATGTATCATTAAATGATATTAAATCATTTTTTAACAATAGTTATAAAGAAATTGAAAAATATCAAAATATGGAATAAATATATTATTTATTTTAATTAAAAAACACTTAAAATAAATATCTATGTTTAATAAATATTTTTAATTTTTAAAAATTTGGTATAATATTATATACAATATATTAATATTTTATTTTTAAACATAATTTATATTAATAAATTCTATATATTTTTATAAAAAAAATAAATTTTATAAATATTTTTAAATTTTATAAAATTGGAAATTTCTTCAGAAAAATAGAAATTTCTTTAAAAAATTTGGAAAAATTATCTAAAGTAATAATATATTATTTATATTAAACTTTATTACATTAGAAACTATTTTAAATAACATAATTTAAAATTTTTTTTATAAATTTTTGAATCAACTATTAACAATCCAATTATTACACATTTTTCACTGAAAAATCTACTATAATAAAAATACCTTATTTTCGTCTCAATTGTTTATGATTTTTAGTAGTAATATATTGGATAAATAACAACAATATTATATAATATTATATAATATTATATAATTAATATTTTTATTTTTTCAGTGAAAAATAATAAAAACATTTACATAATTAACAAATACATAGAAAACATAAAAACGTTTAAAAAACATAAAAAATTAATTTGTTAAAATATTTAAATATTTTAAATATTTTTAATATCTTGTATTTTTTGCATTTGTTGCATTTGTTGCATATATATTTTTTTTAAAGGATTTAATGTTGAAAATAAATAATGAAAAACAGAATTATTTACTAATTTTTTATATTTATATGTTAATTTATATACAAATTCAGTTTTACTATTTACAATATATATTTCATTCAATTTTATTGGTCTATTAAAGTTAAGATTAAATCTATGACAATTCTTCGATGATATTTTTGGCGTATTATTCCAAATTCTTCTAAATTTAATATCTTTTTTATAAATTTGTCCAAATAAACCATGAAACCAATAATAATTATTTGTTTTATTATTAATTGTCCAAAATATTTTAATTTCATCATATAATTTATTAATAATATAATTGTCTTTTTCACTATATAAAAACCAACTTGATAACAAATGATTTCCAAATGGTTTACTAAATGCAAAAAAACCTGTTCTTATTTTTGTCGGCAACCATCTTGTTAAAGATAAATTACAAAAAGTAGTAGAATCAACCCATAAACCACCATATTTTTTTAATAATAATATTCTTACAATATCAGATAATCCAGTTAATGTTATATTAATTTTTTTTGTATCTATATATTCATCTACATTTATATAATCTTTTATATTATTATTATCCAATATAATTATGTTCCAATCAGGATTTTTTAATTTCCAAGATAATATACAATTTTTTACAACATATGGATGTGTTTTAATACCTTGAAACCATAAAATATATAATGTTTTTATCATTAATATTTATTTATATATTTATTTATAAATTTATATTTACTAATTTATTAATTATCTAATTTTATAAATAAATATTATAAATAATATATGTCATCAGTTATAATATATACATATTTTTCATCACCATCCGCAGATTATAATTTGGATTTTTTCGTTAAAAAAGAATTATCATACAAAAATAATATAGATTATATTATTGTAATTAATGGATATAATTATAATAAAAATATTGTATTTCCTACTATAGCGAATTTAACAATTTTAAAAAGACCAAATCATGGATATGATTTTGCTGGTCATAATCATGCGTTAAAATATATTAAATCTCATTCAAAAACATATGATTATTATTTTTTTATGAATAGTGGAGTTATCGGACCAATTCTACATGAAAATTTTAAAGAAGCACATTGGACAAATGTTTTTATAAAAAAAATAAATAATCGTGTAAAATTAGTCGGAACTACTATAGTTGCAAAAAAACCTAAACCAATCGTGGAAGGATTTTTTTTTATGGTTGATAAAATTGGTTTAGAATTATTAAAAAAACATAAAACTATATTTAGTAATCATTCAAATAAAAATAGTGCAGTAAATAATGCAGAATTTCAATTAGCAAAATGTATATTAAATAATAAATATACAATTGATTGTATGTTACCAAGATATAAAGGCGTAAATTGGAGAAACCCAAAAAATTATAATTTAAATAATGGCAGGTTTCCTTCTAGAAAAAATTATTTTTATGGACGTTCAATTAATCCATTCGATGTCATATTTCATAAATGGTTTTGGCATAGTAGTCCAAATGTTAATTTTGAAATTGTTAAAAAATATGTTGATGATTTTCATGTTAATAATAAAATAATTCCTTCAAATATAAATCCCCACAAAATATCAGGTAAAAAACGATTCAGTAAAAAACGATTCAGTAAAAAACGACTCGGTAAAAAACGACTTAATAGAATACATAAAAAACGAAGATTACTTCATAGTTTAATACGAAAAAGACGTATTAAAAGGTTTTCATTAAAAAATAGAAAAAATAGATAATATTATACTAATTTATTTATTACAAAATACACATGAATCAACGTAAATTACAACGATATTTAATATATTTAATATATTTGTAAAAATATATTAAATAACTTATTAACAATTTTATAAAAAAAATACCCACAATTTATTTAAACATTATATTGAATGTGTCTAGTGAGCATACATAGGATGATAAGTGCTAATGATTCCATGCTAGTTTGTTAAGGTAAATAAAACAACCTAAACAACTAGCAATCGGTTTTGTTTTTGTAAAATACACCTCTTACATTAGACACAAAACTTAGTAGCTAGTTTAAGTGAAAACCTCCCTAGTAATATACGGGAGATACTTGAATTGCATCAAGTGCTATTATTTTATAATTTTATAATCTTATAATCTTCACAATACGTTAATACAACTTTTTAAAAAGTTTAACGCAATCTAAGCACTAAATGTAAAGTGCTTTCTTTTTGTATATTGTAATCTAACAATGTTCTTCCATCTTCTAATTGTTTACCAGCAAAAATAAGCCTTTGTTGGTCAGGAGGAATTCCTTCTTTATCTTGAATCTTAGTTTTTACATTTTCAATAGAATCAGACGTTTCAACGTCTAAAGTAATTGTTTTACCAGTTAATGTTTTTACGAATATTTGCATTTTATTAATAGTATAATATATCTTTAAATAAGTCTGGGAAAAAATAAATCAATTTTTTTTTTATATAACTTTTTAGAAAAAAGTTAGGTCAAAAATAACTTTTTAGAAAAAAGTTAGGTCAAAAATAACTTTTTAGAAAAAAGTTGTCAAAAATAACTTTTTAGAAAAAAGTTAGGTCAAAAATAACTTTTTAGAAAAAAGTTAGGTCAAAAATCCCCCTCATAAAATTAAAAGATATTGTCAAAATTCCCCCAGAAAATTAAAAGATATTGGTCAAAAATTCCCTCAGAAAATTAAAAGATATTTGTCAAAAATTCCCACAGAAAATTAAAAGATATCTTATACAAATATCTATACAAATATCTATACAAATATAGATAAACCAAACTTTTTATATAATATCTCTAAGTTTTATATTTAAATTTGATTTATATACAATATATTTTCAATATATTTTCAATATATTTTCAATATATGTAGTTAGATTTTTTGCACAATATATTTTCAATATATGTAGTTGGATTTTTTGCACAATATATTTTAAACATAAGTTGGATTTTTGCACAACTTTTTTCTAAAAAGTTGGTTTTTATAAATTTATTTTTAAATTATTTGGTGTTATTAGATTGCACTTTGTTTTTGAGTGCAATCGTTTCTTCAATTGATTTAGTAAAACTTTTATTACTCTTGAACGTATGTTTGTCTTTTGGTTTAAAAGTTTTCAAATCAATGTATTCAAGAGATGTTTCAACTGAATCATCGACGGAACCCAAGATAGAATAAAGAAAATCTTTGCCATCATGTTTGCGAGTTCTCCAAAGAACTTCAAATGTGTGCTTTCCGACAATTTCACAATCCAAATCTTTGAACATATCTTTCATAATATTTTCAGGAATACTCTTGAATCCATACATGATTTTTTCAGCGTCATCAGTATCAACTACTTTTGACAAAAAATATGTGCGACCATTATCGGACGTTAGTTTAAAAGGTGGGGTTGTAACTCTGTATGAGTTATCATCATTTTGTGTAACTGTCATAGGACAATAACATTTATGAACCACTGTTAGTTTGGTTTGTGGATTTGCACTTGCACTACCATCTTTCTTCTTATCGTATTGATAAGGAAGAATATCAGGTTTTTCGTCATCTGCAACACCAGTTACTTGGCTTCGATATCTATTATTTTGTTCATCAAAATTCCATTCGACACGGAATACATGTTGTTTTTCCATAGATTTGTTTTCAAAAAACCTATCCATGATAAATGATGGAACTGAATAACCATATCTGGGAACAGAACAATTTTCACAATTTACACGAACTGGTCCAGAAGTTGTAAGCCTATAACGTGTTTTACCATCATTACATTCTTCTTCTTCACCAATATTCAAGACAACGTGTCCAACATAATGTGGTGCTTGTTTAGTGCGACTATATTTGTTGTCTCGGTTGTCTCGGTTGTCTCGGTTGTTTCTATTGTATTTGTTTTCAAAACGTTCTTTGCGATCCTTGCGGTCCTTAATTTTGCTTTCAAAATTAACTTTACCGACTTTTGCAAAACAATCCCAGAGGTCATGATCAAAACCAGATTCTAGTGCAAGAGTTACAACGGATTCGTTTGCTTGACTATTCATAATTTTAAACCAATTCTCTGCGACGTTCTTTGCACGTGTGGCATCCAAAGTATTTGTTTGAAGAATATTTTTGATAGTGTTAACAACACCTTCAAAAAAACCTTCTTTGTTCTTTGAAAGTCCCTTAGGAACTTTCAAATTACTATATTTTTCCATAAAATCACTTAATGCTTTATTAGACATAATTGTATTTAAGACTGAAAAAAGTCTGGTATATTTTTAATCAATTTTTTTTTTATTTATAAAAAAACTGTAAGTTTTTTAAATCTAAAACGCACGAGTTTTATAAACTTAAAAACATATTTCATTATTATATAATGAACGAAGAATCAGGTAGTATTTTAGATTTTATATGTGCTATATTTGAAAATGAACCTAAACCAAAAAATAGTTTTAATTTGACATTAGATTATAGTCATTTAAAAACTGAAAATGAAATAGATGAATATTTATTTAAACAATTGATAAATATTTTTGTTGCAGGATGTAAATTAAAATATGGAGAAGTTATAATATTAGAAAATATAGTTGGTGAAAAAAAAGAAAAATTAAATAAATATTTTAATAGTTTTGGTTATACAATTTTTATAGATATTGGCACAAATTTTATACCAGTTACGCATCAATTAAAATTAAAAGATTATTATTTAAAAATTAATAGCAATAATATAAATTATTATATATATTTTGATAAATTATATATATAATAATTTATATTAGATATGATTATAAAATTATTATGGATTTTATTAATAATTATTATATTTTTATTTGTTATATATTTAGCAAGTAAAATTATTGCAATTGTTATAACTAGAAATTTACAAGAAATATCTATAAATATTAATAAACAAGTTTCTGAAAATAAAGTTTCTGACAATAAAGTTATTGAAAATAAGAATGGGAATAATCAAATTATGGAAAATTTTTCAAATAATAAAAAGAAGATATTTAAAATTGATGATGTGGATGAAATTGAAAGTTTTGATAATTCGAATAAAGGGTTTAAATCGTTAGACCCAACTGTATTTGAAGATAAAAATAGTATATGTTGTTTAAATCATGATAAATGTAAAAGTGGGAAAACTGTAATATGTGATTATGGATTAACAAATTATGCACATCCATATGATATGTCGCCGATAGATAAAAAAATATTTATGCTTAATTATTCAGAAAATTTCACAATACAGGATTATATAAATTGGTTAAAATGTTTTAAAGATAATAAAAATGAGCTTCCATATAATCATTTAAAGAATTTAAATAAAATTGAAAATGGGGAACAATTAGTTTATAAAAAGGGGGTTGTTCCACCGCCAGTTAAAATTCAAAAGGAATTAACAAGTGAAGAATATTTTAATAAATTATATTCTGGAAATATTGATATATATCAACCTATTCAAAGTGATAAAAATTTATTAGGGTATAATTATCAATCTTATTCAGATTTTTATCAAAATTATAATCAATATGGTTCAACCACATCTAATCGATTATATAATATGGAAGATATTAAAAAAAAATATCCAGTTGGACTTGTTAATAATTATGTGAAATCAAAATTGGATAAATATTAAAATAGTTAAACAATTTTCATTTTTTTGTATGTAATCTATATAATGAGTATTTCAACAGAATCTGAAAATATAAATACTGATATAGGAAGTATTATATTTAAATCATCTGCACCACCAATATTAATTGGCGGTGAAGGTAATATTTTACCTTGCATTGAATTATGTAATATTAATTTCAATTTTCAACAACAAAATAAATTAATAATTACAAATCAAAATGGAAAATTATATATTTCACCAGATGTTGGAAATAAATTAAAATCAACCATGTTTCCTTGTTATAGCTCAATTAATATATGTTCTGAAAGCACGACTCCATCTGATAAACTTTATACATTAGTTGATATTATAATAACATGTCCATCATTACATAGAGAATATCAAAATAATACACCAACGATTTTAGATGGTGAAATATATATGGTATTTAAAAATGATACTCATAGTAATACAACATATAAAGTTTTAGCAATATTATTAGAAGAAACTAGTAATTTATCGACATCTACGCCAGAAGCATATAAATTATTTGAATCAATTGCAACAAATTTACCAAAAAATGATTCACAAAAAACAATAACAACAATTGCGGATTGGGATTTAAATGATTTATTACCAAAAAATAAATGGTTTTATAATTATGTGCATCCAAATAATGCATTAGTTAATTGGTATGTATATAAAAATCATATTTATATACCACCAAGTTTTAAATCAAATTATATATCAACCGTTTCCAGAATAATTAATAATGGAACTATTACAACAGGTTCTGATGCATATAATAAATTATATTCTACAATACAAACTTTGCAAAATCCGCCACAAAATACAAATTTAGATAAATCTTTTATTATTTTTGAACAACGCGATTTAGCACCAGAAGATTCAACAAGTAAATCATCATCATCAACCAAATATATTAAATCTGAATCTGAAACTGAATCTGAAACTGAAACAGAATTAAATTTAAAAAAGATAGTTTTAAACGAAGAACAAGTTTCGGAAGAAGAAGAAAATATAATTATTTCTGAAAATAATGATAATCGAATATGGAATATTATTATAATGTTTTTGAATATTTGTTTTTTTATTATAATATGTGCATTAATTATTATATGTTTGTTTAAAAAAGATTATTTAGAAACGGTTGTAAATGGTTCATATAATATTATTTTTTATTTAAGTATTATAATAATATTTAATTTAATATATAATATTATTTATTTAATATTTAATAATAATAATTCTACCTTTGCAAAAATAAACATATCATTTATAATAATTAATTGGATTATTTACATTGGATTAGTTATTATTATCGTTATTAAGTTTATTAAAAAAAAAAATATTCAACCAATTATTAATCCTACGTCAAAAATTTCAAAAAATATGATAAAAAACGCTTTAAAATTATCTGATACCGATTTAACCAATTTAATTAATACCATAAAAAACAATAGAAAAGTTGCTAAATAGATTTTAAAAAAAAAATTGATTTTTTTTTTTCCTAACATTTTAAAGAGTTATATAAAAATTATGACAACCTCCCTTGAAATACAAACAATTGAACAACTGCAACGTAAACGTGACCAACTTGTTCATTATATAAATAAAATTGATATTGAAATAAAGAAACGTAATGATATTGAAATAAAGAAACGTAATCAACAATTAGTTAAACTAATTGATAATAAAGTAGATAAAATTGAAAAAGAAGTAACTAATCAGTTAATTAAACCAACTGAAACTAAAAAAATTAAAACAATTAAAAAACCAAAAATTACTATGAAAGTTATTAAATTAGCATTAGATAAAAAAGATATAAAATATCCATCTTCCGCTTCAAAAACAGAATTAGAAGAAATTATGAGAAAAAATAATCTTGTAAGATATGTAGAATCATTGATATCTGTTTAATTATTATATAATTATTTATAAACCGTATAATTATTATAAAAAAAATATAAATATTTTTTATAATAATGGAAAAATATAATAATATAAATGATACAAATAACTCAAATTGTGAAAATGAAATGAATGAAATGAAGGAATCAGATGGTGAAAATGAAATGAATGAATCAGATGATGTAAATGAAATGAATGAATCAAATAATGAAAATGAAATGAATGAATCAGATGATGTAAATGAAATGAATGAATCAAATAATGTAAATGAAATGAATGAAATGAATGAATCAGATGATGTAAATGAAATGAAGGAATCAGATGGTGAAAATGAAATGAATGAAATGAATGAATCAGATGATGTGAATGAAATGAATGAAAAGAATAATATAATTAATTTGGTAAATTTGATGAAAACAAATAATATAGGAATAGTAAAAAAAATATGGCAAACATGGAAAACTAGTAAACTTCCAGAAGTTGCGAGATTACCATTTATAAGTTGGGGGATGAATAATAATTGGGAAAGAAATTTAAAAAATGATGATGAAATTAATGAATTTATTTATAGTAATTTTCCTATGTTATATGATTTATATAAAAATGTTCCATTTGGGGTGATGAAAGCGGATATATGGAGATATTGTGTTATTTATAAACATGGTGGATTATATACAGATTTGGATACAACATGTATATATAAAATAGAACATTGGATACCGAAAGATGCACAATTTGTAGTTAGTGGTGAAATTACTACACAATATTTTTGTCAATGGACATTTTATGCGGCACCAAATTGTTATATATTAAAAAGAATTATTGAATTATTGTTAATTAGATTAAAAAATATAAAATTTTTTAAAGAAATGGTTCATTATTATACTGGACCAACTTTTTTTACATTAGGTATTATAATAGCAATTAAAGAATTATTAATAATGGAAGGTTATTTAGAACTTTCACAACGTATTAATTCTAAAATATTAAGAAATATTCCATATATGCCAAATAATAATATATTGAAACAATTTCTTTTAAAACATAATATTCATATACTTCCTATTAATGTATTTAATAATAAATATGTTAGACATCATTTTGCAGGAAGTCAATGGAATTATAAAGGATATGTTCCATGGAAGTTAAATAAAAATAATATATTAGAAAAAATAGGTGCTAATAATATTTCGTTAAATATATAATATAAATTATATTCTCTATAATATATGAAATTATTAATTTATGGAAGTAATGGATGGATAGGTAATCAATTTATAGAAATATTAAAAACAAATAATGTTGAATATATATGTGGAACTGCACGAGTAGATAATGATGTTGATTTAAAAGAAGAAATTCTAAAAAATAAACCAACAAATATTATTTCATTTATTGGAAGAACTCACGGAAAAATTGAAGATAAAGTATATAGCACAATTGATTATTTAGAACAACCATATAAATTAAAAGAAAATGTGCGTGATAATTTATTTTCACCTATATTATTAGCATTAATTGCAAAAGAATATGGAATACATTATACATATTTAGGAACTGGATGTATATTTAAATATGATGATAATCATCCATTTGAAAAAGAAGAGAATGGTTTTACTGAAGAATCAGAACCTAATTTTTTCGGTTCTAGTTATTCAATTGTTAAAGGATTTACAGATAAATTCATGAAACAATTTGAAAATACTGTTTTAAATCTTAGAATAAGAATGCCGATTACTGGGGAAATGAATTCACGAAATTTTATAACAAAAATAACTACATATGAAAAAATATGTTCTATTAAAAATTCAATGACAGTATTGCCAGAGTTATTGCCAATTGTGCTTGATATGATAAATAAAAATATAACAGGAACAATAAATTTAACAAATCCGGGGTTAATATCACATAATGAAATTTTAAATATGTTTAGAGAAATAGTTGATTCCGATTTTAAATATACTAATTTCACTTTGGATGAACAAAGAAAAATATTGGATTCTGATAGGTCAAATAATTATTTAGATACAAAAAAACTTGAAGAATTATATCCAAATGTCAGAAACATAAAAGATGCAGTTCGTGATTGTTTAATTAAATATAAAACTACATATATTCCAAAAAATAATGTTATTTTTATAACTGGTGGTGCTGGATTTATTGGTTCAAATTTTATTAATTATTTTTTTAATAAATATCCAAATTCAAAAATAATTAATTTTGATGCTTTATATTATTGTGCAAACAAGAATAATATTGATAAAAATATACAAGAATCACCAAATTATGAATTTATTGAAGGAAATTTACAATCATATGATTTATTACAATATATATTTAAAAAAAATAAAATAACACATGTTATCCATTTTGCCGCACAATCTCATGTAGATAATTCATTCACAAACTCAATACAATATACAAAAGATAACATATTAGGAACACATAATCTCCTAGAAATATGTAGATTATTTTGCCCAACATTAAAAAAGTTTATACATATTTCCACAGATGAAGTTTATGGTGAATCAAAAATAGACATAAATGAATTCCACAAAACCGAACAATCACTTTTATGCCCAACTAATCCATATGCCGCAACTAAAGTTGGTGCAGAAGCTTTGGCACAATCTTATATACATAGTTTTAATTTGCCAATTATAATAACACGTGGAAATAATGTATATGGACCAAATCAATATCCTGAAAAATTAATACCAAAATTTATTAAATTATTAAAAGATAATAAAAAAGTTACTATTCAAGGTGATGGGGGTGCTCTTAGATCATTTTTGCATACATATGATACATCCCGTGCATTTGAATTAATTTTATTAAATGGATTGGTTGGAGAAATATATAATATTGGATGTGATGAAGGGATGGAATATTCAGTTAGGGAAATTTCAGAGAAATTAATAGAAAAAATACATAATACAAAAGAATATGATAAATGGATTGAATATATTCCTGATAGACCATTTAATGATAAAAGATATTATATAAGTAATCAAAAATTAAAAGATTTAGGGTGGAATATTAAGATTAAATTAGATGATGGTTTGAATGAATTACTTTAAGAATATTTATAATAGCATCTTTAATAGGTGTTATTTTGTAATTTAATTCTAATAAAGATGAATCTAAATAACAATAATTTGTTTCACATTCATTTTCAGAACAACATTTCCATGAAAAATTATTATCACATATATTTTTATATAATGTTAATATTTCATTATAAGATATAATACCAGAATTTACAAAATTAAAAGTGCCAATTACTTTATTTTTCATTAAATTTATTGATAATGGTATAAGTTCATCCATTACTGAAATTGATGATGAAATATTATATATAAATTGTTCTGTAATTAATTTTTTTAAAAAATTATTTGGGTCATTTATATCAGAACTAATTGGATTATTAAACCTTAAATTTAATGAATCCGTAGTTTTTATTAATCTATCTGTGCATCCATTAATAATAAAATAATCATTATTTTTATTATTTGGTTCATCTTCTTCATTAAATAAATCCGAATTTGATTCATTGATATATATATTTCCATTACCAATATAAGTAAAATGAATTTTATATCTTTGACAAAATATTGCTATTTTTACAGGTGATTGAATATTATATATTAATTTTTCATCTAAATTTTTATTAGATATTTCATTTTCAAATTGAAATCCATTAGAATAAATTACATGTGATATTTTATTATCAAGAATATCACTAAGTAAATCATTACTATTTTCATTAAAATTTGAAATTAAATAATTTATATTATTTTTATTTAATTCTTTAATGTATAGTTTACTTATCCAATTATCACCTATTATACAAATTTTCATTATATTATATAATATTTTTAATATATTTTTAATACATTTTAATTAAAATAATATTTATTATATTTATTATATTATAATGAAAATAAAAAATCAAAGAATTCTTAAAAATGGAGCAATTGCTGGATATGTTTATTATTCAAAAGACAAAAAATGGAAATGGAGAATAATTGGTAGAAATAATAAAAAAGGTGGCGGTGGATTATCTTTAACACTAATTAGACAAGATGATCATAGAGATAAGCATACAATTGATGACTACAATTTGCATGAAAATTTAGATGAAATATCTAGAACATATTTTTATGAACATCTTGGAAATAATTTTGGTAATTATCAAATTATTATAAGAGATTACAGAGATTCTAGTCCAAATAGAAATGGTGGTGGTCAATTTATAGAATTTCCATGGACGCGTCAAAGTATTAGTTCTTATATTAGTCAAAATCCTAATAGGTCATATACTTTATATTGGAGAACTAATCCAGTTAATCGAAACCAATTTCCAACTGTTACAGGTACACCTGTACATAGACGTGTTTTATCGGCTCCTTGAACACAAGTCCGTATGAAGTTTAATTTAATTACTAGATATGTTAATTATTTAAAAAAAATTGATTAAAAAATATTCAGTAAATTATTAACCTTATTATAATTATGAATCCAAACGATTTTAATACAAGAATAGAATTACGTGATTACGTAGTTGATTTAATAAAAAAAGTGGGAATTACTGATAGTCTAAAAGAAAATTATCCTGACGAATATGAATTTTTTAAATTATTATTTCAGCGACATCCCGAAAAAGATAAAAAAGAAGTTGATTTAATTGATGATATATATGTTAAACCTTATATAAAAGCAAATATAAAATTTCTTGAAATTACATCTCATCAATTTATTATCATTAAAAATAATAACACAAGTGATTCGATATCATGGGTAAAATGTGTAAATTGTCAAGATACGTCAATAGGTATTCAATTATATAGAGCAATGCGTTCTGCTATATCTAAACAAATTTGTTATTTTAAACGGATGAATAAAAATAAACCATGTGAATTATGTGGTGCGTTAGAAAATCTTACAGTTGATCATATTATTAAATTTAAAAAATTAAAAAATGATTTTTTAAATTTATACCCAAATTATCCAACAAAATTTGAAAATGATTCTAATAAAGATGTAATATTTTGTGAAAAAGATTTTAAATATAAAGAATTATGGAGAAAATATCATTATATTAATGCAAAATTAAGAATTCTATGTATGCAATGTAATAGAAGACTTGATAATTACGGATATAATAATAGACGTCAAAAACCAACTTTTTAAAAAAAAGTTGTGACAAAAACCAACTTTTTAAAAAAAAGTTGTGACAAAAACCAACTTTTTAAAAATTTGGAGATTTAAAACACAGATTTTTTTATAATTGCTGTTATGTGAATAATTTATATTTTACAATTTAAATATTAAATTATAATATTCGATGCATAATTCGTTATTATATAAAGGAATTAATGTAAATAATAAACTTTTTACTATAGTTTTTAAAAAGTCAAAGTATTTTTCAGGATATAATATTTTTAATATATTTTTAATATATTTTTAATATATTTTAATTAAATAATATTTATTATATTATAATGAAAATAAAAGAAAAAAGATTATTAAAAAATGGAGCAATTGCTGGATATGTTTATTATGCAAAAGAAAACAAATGGAAATGGAGAATAATTGGTAGAAATAATAAAAAAGGTGGTAGTCCATATTCTTTAACACTAATAAGAGAAAATCATGATGATGATTGCATATATACTATTGATGATATAATAAATGCAGATTATATGAATATGATTAATAATTATTTTCGTAGATGTTTAGAATTAAATAATAATCATGGAATTCCAGAAATTTATTTTAAAATTTATAATAATACTAATCATAATACTAATCGTAATAATAACAGAAATTATCGAATATATAATTCTAATATATTACAAAATATACATCAAATGTGCATAAATGGGACTGCAAATATGCAACAAACAACAATATATTGGAGTACAACACCATATGAAAATTCTTCAAATAGACAGTCATTAAATAATACTGTAAATTAATTTTATTAAAAAAAATTTGATTAAAAATAACTTTTTAGAAAAAAGTTATATCAAATAACTTTTTAGAAAAAAGTTATATCAAATAACTTTTTAGAAAAAAGTTA
>Ga0247843_1005967_pt1 | contig 16342 bp, 18 predicted proteins | sample LaCruzMarch2017__FD_192420 | JGI IMG/M metagenome (GOLD analysis project Ga0247843, IMG submission 192420) | Freshwater microbial communities from meromictic Lake La Cruz, Castile-La Mancha, Spain - LaCruzMarch2017_8m | ecosystem: Environmental > Aquatic > Freshwater > Lake | place: Spain... | reverse complement strand
GGGCGAGCGCCTCGACCAGCGCAGCGATCCTGCCGGTGGGCGCCTGGTTCGTGCATGCCGATGCCGGCTACTCCTTTCCCGGCGCTGCGAAAGTACGGCTTTCGCTGGAATACGACCGCGCCAGCGGCGACGAGCCCGGCGGGAAGTTCGGGCGGTTCGACACCTTGTATGGGATGCGTGGTGCCGACCTTGCGCAGTCGGGCATCTACAATGCCATTGGCCGGGCCAACATCAGTGCTGTAGGCGTTCGCCTGGAGAAGGGTCTTGCGAGCCGCTGGGAAGGTTACTTTACCTACAAGCCCATGTGGCTCGCCAGCCGGACGGATTCCTTTTCGACCACCGGGGTGCGGGATCTCACCGGTAGCGCCGGGAACTTCGCAGGCCACCAAGTCGAATTGCAATTGCGATACTGGTTGGTGCCGAAATTCCTGCGCGGACAACTCAACGCCGTGAACCTCTCAAAGGGCCGCTTCCTGCGCACCGCGCCGAACGTCGTTACTGGGGCCGACACGCACTATGTCGCGACCACCATTAGTGTGCATTTCTGAACCGCGAACCTGCTCGCAGATTAGTCCGGCCGAGTATCGGTGATATCACGGTTGTGACCGGCTGAACCTTATAGAAAGCTCTGGGAAGGCTGGCAGTGCGTATTTTGCAGGCGTTATGCTGGCCCTACTGCTGCCCTGAGCCGGCCAAACCCTTTAAATAAAGGCATTTAAATAAAAGCAGATTCTTTTATCTCAAATATTAAAGACACCTATGGACCCTATTCAGCAGTAACCCAATCCAGCTTTGTCCGAGCAAGGCTTATCAGTTGGTACTCGTAGAAATACTCTGCCGCAGTGGCGCGCCGCTTCACCATGATCTCGACGACGGCGTCTTCGGGCAGCCGCATGCCAGCTGGGTCCACGCCGTTCTTAGGGAATTGTTCTGACTTCGTAATCTGCCTTTCCGCGCCCGACCCCAATGCCGTAAATCTTTACAGGACATCCTGTCAGTAGCCTGAAGTGTTTGTCAAAGTCTCGGACGACCGGCCAAGGAGACTTGTCACCAGCTGCAAAATTCGCCAACTTGTCGCGTGGCTGAAATCAATTACCAAACCGCGCTTGGTGCTCTCCCTGCTGTGCGCGCGCCGATGTCGCGTCGATCCATGATTGTCGCCGGTCTTTCGACCGTTGTTGAATGGTATGATTTTACACTATATCTCTATTTTTCAACGGTGATAGCGCGCGTTTTTTTCGGAACTGGCCCGCAGTCGATGACAGAAACGCTTGGCGGTTTTGCGATCGCTTACCTGATGCGGCCAGTCGGCGCGCTGGTTTTTGGGCATTTTGGTGATCGGATGGGGCGGCGATTAACCATGCTGGGTTCGATGGCTTTGATGACCGTAGCGATGCTCGCAACAGCAATGCTGCCCACTTATGCGCAGATTGGCCCGCTTGCTGGTGTGTTGTTGATCATTCTGCGTTGCTTGATGTCGTTTTCGGTTGGCGGCGAATATACCGGCGTTGTCGCGTATCTGATGGAAGGTGCAAAGGACAATCGGCGCGGATTGATCACCAGCTGCGCCTCGGCGGCAAGCGAGATTGGCGCGCTGTTCGCGGCAGGGGCAGCGGCACTGACCGTTTGGGCCATGCCCGAAGACGCGCTTGTAACCTGGGGATGGCGCCTGCCGTTTCTGTTTGGCGCAGCGCTGGCTGGCTTGCTCCTGATAACCCGCGCAACGCTTGAAGAAACGCCGGAATTCTTGAGGCAGCGCGATGCCGGAACGGTGCCAGAAAATCCGATCTGGCAGACCCTCACGCGCCACCGCAGCGCTATTGCACGTGGTTTTGCAATCTCTGCGCTGGGTTCAATCACTTATTATGTCGGCATCACTTATGTACCGGCGTTCCTTGATGCCACTGGCACCATGCCGGAGACGCGCGTGCTGTCGATCTCGGTTCTTGCTGCACTGACGGTTGTTTTGGTTACCCCAATAATAGGGCTTGCGTCCGACCGTTTTGGTCGCCGCCCCATATTGCTGACGCTTGCAGTTGGCGGCATAATGCTGCCGTCGGGCATTTTTGCGGCAATGGCTGGCGGTGGAACGGCGACTTGGGTTGGCGCAATTGTTTTGGCTGCCCTTGGCGGAGCCGTGAGCGCCGTCGGTGCCGTCACGACTGCTGAGCAATTTCCTGGCGAGGGAAGGCTGAGCGGCCTTGCATTGGGCGCGACAACCGCAACCGCCATATTTGGGGGTCTTACGCCTTTGGTTGCCCATCTGTTGGTGACCAAAAGTGGATATGCCGCTGCACCCGGCGTAATGATAGCATGTGTCGCATTATGTGTGATCATCGTGTTTTGGCGTATGCCTGAAACAGCGCCAGCGTGCGCAAGACTTTAGGCTAATTTCGCGCGCGGCAAAGTTGGTGAATCTTCACGGTACTTCGTTTGTAAGTTGACGGTCGGTTGCCAGCCGTTTTGCGGCGCTTACAATTCACATGCACCTATCTCATCGCAGCCAAAATCTCTTTGATCGCCACAAATGCGAAACACACAGAGCTGTCGGCGACCCCGTACGGCAGGAAGAGATCGTCACCAACGCGGATCGCGCCGCACGTGTAGACGACGTTGGGAACATAACCTTCACGGTCTTCGTCCGCCGCAGATAGGATGGGATTGGGCGTGCGGCCAATGACCTTTGAGGGATCAGATTTATCCAGCAACGCAGCACCTATTGCATATTTTCGCATCGCGCCAACGCCATGGGTCAGCACAAGCCAACCTTCATCAAGTTCAATCGGCGCGCCGCAATTGCCGATCTGCACCAGCTCCCAAGGGAAACACGGCTCCAATAAGAGTTCACCGCCATCCCAGCAATCAATCGAGTCTGACCGAAGCAGATACAGATTTTTCCCGTCCTGACGCCCGATCATGCAATATTTGCCATCAATCTTTCGCGGGAAAAGGGCCATGCCCTTATTGCGGCCAGCGCCCCCCTTTATGGGTGTCAGGGTAAAAGTGCGAAAATTATGGGTGCGAAGGAGTTCAGAACTGTAAGGTTGACGATCTAGCGGGACATCGACTGGGAGAGATTATAGCCTTTCGCGAAGGGCTTCATAGGGTGTTTTTCCGTTGAAAGCACCGTGCGGTCGGTTGAAGTTGTAGAAGTTCTCCCATTCGATGAGCTTGGCCTCGAGATCGACGTCGCCTTTGTACGACAGGAGCTGGTAAAACTCCTGTTGGTCTGAGCGATGGGATCGCTCGACTTTGCCGTTCAACTGTGGAGTTCCACGTTTGATGTAAGCATGGCGGATGCCCTGATCTTCGACGTGCCAGTGGAACTTGGCCTGGAACTCGTGGCCGTTGTCGGTTCTGATTTCCTTGATGCGGAATGGGAACTTTTCAATGATGTGATCGACGAAGTCGATCGCGTTGGCTTGAGTATGTTTGTCGTAGATTTTGAGCGCCCGGACGCGCGTCGCGTCATCGATAGCAGTATATTGGAACCGCCGGATCTTCTCGCCGCGCTTGCCGATGAAGGTGAGGAACTTGACGTCCATCTGGATGTGATGGCCTGGCACCTGCTTGTTATAACGCTTGGTGTGAACTTTGCGCATGCGGGTTCCGCGCGGCAGTCTGCCAACACCGTTACGGCGCAGAATGCGCGTTACACCAGCGTCGGAGATTTTGATGCCGTGATATCGCGCCAGATACCAGACGATCCTGATCGATCCGAGATGATATTTGCTGCGCAGGTAAAGGACCTTCTCCACGATCTCGGGTGGCGTCTGGTTAGCAGGGTTCTTTGGAATGGGCTTTGCATTGATCAGCCCGGCTTCGCCGTTCCGCTCGAATGAGGCTTTCCAGCGGTAGAAGCTTGACCTGCCAATGCCGAAGTATCGGCATGTTTTGCCTACATCACCGATCTTCTCAGCATGGCGCAGCACCTTTAGCTTGCGCTGAATATCTCGTTCTTCCTTGGTCATCGGTTCCATCCTTCTGCTTGCCTATCGGCAATATGAAAGATGTCCCGCGAGTCCGTACAGTCCTACACATCGCCGAATTGTCTGCCATTCAGGCGGTCCAGCTTGCAGGGTCACTCAACAGCTTGCGCGGCGGGTCGGGCGGGCTAAATCCGCTGGGTGTGCTGCAATCGGCGACGGGTCTTGACCGCTTGCGCCTGTTGAATGCAGATGCGAATAGCGGGCGCGAAACGGCGGTTGCATTCGGCCAGTATATTACCAACGACGTCTATGTCGAAATCGTAACTGACGCGCGCGGTTACACCGCAACGCAATTTGAAGTCAGCCTGACCCGCGCGCTTTCTGTGCTTAGCCAGATTGGCACCAGCGGAACATCGAACGTCAATGTTCGGTATAAAAAGGATTATTGATGCGCCGGTTCCTGTGTGTGCTCACTGTGACCATATCTTCCTTGCTGGCGGCGGGGTGTCAGCAGGATTTTAACACGCAATATGCGGAAACCGCGCGCAAAGTGAAAGCGGCTGAAGCAAAAATCGATCGTGAAATGGCAAAGGAAGCCAAGCGTGAGCCTGGTGAAAATGGTAATTCCGATTAGGGTCCTGACCTTAACGCGTTTGCTTTTGGGACGACGCCCCCTTCACTTTCTGTGCAACCGGTCCTAACAGATGCACATGTGGCAACTCCATCAATATCCGCTCTGTCCCTTTTCGCGCAAAGTGCGTCTGCTGCTTGGCGAAAAAGGCGTGCCATACAGCTTGGTGCGTGAAAATCCGTGGGAGCAGCGCGACCAATTTGTACAAATGAACCCAGCGGGACGAACGCCCGTCATGCGCGATCCGGAGCGTAATATTACGTTGTCTGATTCGGTGGCGATTTCGGAATATATTGACGAAACCGTCCCAACCAACCCGATGATCAGCGGCACCGCGCAATATCGCGCCGAAATCCGCCGCCTCGTGTCTTGGTTCGACGAACAATTTTATGGCGATGTCACGCAACCGCTTTTGCATGAACGTATGAAGAAGCGACTGATTGATCGTCAACCGCCCGAAGCCAAAGTCCTGCGCGAGGCGATGAAGTTGGCGAACGGCCATCTCGATTATATCGACTATCTTATCGACCACCGCGCGTGGCTGGCGGGTTCAACAATGACGATGGCTGACCTAGCTGCAGCGGCGCAGATTTCAGTAGCCGACTATCTTGGCGGCATCGATTGGAATGGGCATGAGCAGACGAAGGCTTGGTACGCCATGTTTAAATCGCGGCCCAGTTTTCGGCCCCTTCTGTCCGAACGGATGGAAGTCATCGCGCCACCCAAGCATTATGAACAGGTCGATTTCTAAGTCCGCAGAACGCCTGATTGCGCCCGGGCGAAGTGAGCCTTGCGCATCTTGGTGTTCTGTTCCTCGACGAACTACCCGAATTCCAACGCGGCGTGCTCGACAGTTTGCGACAGCCTTTGGAAACCGGCGAAGTCAGCGTCGCACGGGCCAACAGCCATGTGACCTTCCCCGCCAATGTCCAATTGGTCGCTGCGATGAACCCTTGCCGCTGCGGGCATCTTGGCGACGCCGCTTTGGCATGTAGCCTGGCACCGCGTTGCGCGGCGGACTATCAGGCGAAGATATCGGTGCCATTGCTTGACCGGATTGATCTGCATGTCGAAGTGCAGGCCGTCCGCGCCGCAGATTTGGTCCTTCCGCCCCCCGCCGAAGGTTCGGCTGAGGTGGCCGCAAAGGTGCAGGCCGCGCGTTTCCTACAAAGCAAAAGACTTCAAGCCACTGGCTTGCGTACCAATGCTGATCTTGATGGCGATATACTGGCAGAATTTGGCACCCCGGACTCAGCGGGGCAGAAGTTACTGGCCCAAGCGGCAGAGGCGATGCGCCTATCGGCGCGCGGCTACACACGCATATTGCACGTTGCCCGCACCATCGCCGATTTGGCTAACGCCACTGACGTCTGCCGTATTCATATTGCCGAGGCGCTAAGCTACCGACGACAACCCCCACGCAATTGAGCCGAAATGTGGGGCTTGCCTTGCATGCATGATCAGTTAACTCAAACGGTCCCTAGGGCCGAATGGTGCGGATGGCGGGACTCGAACCCGCACGCCCTTACGGACAACAGATTTTAAGTCTGTAGCGTCTACCATTCCGCCACATCCGCTTAGCCCTGCGCAGACAGCATTACGCCCGCAGGGTCAAGTGCCTTTGCACCAACAAGTTATTTGTTGAGGCTTTCGCGGACTTCTTTGCCTGGTTTGAAATAAGGTACGCGCTTTGATGGCACTTCGACCGATGCACCAGTGCGTGGGTTGCGCCCCTTGCGTGGGCTGCGGTCGCGGGTAGAAAAAGCACCAAAGCCGCGCAATTCCACACGCCCACCATCTGCAAGGCGTTGAATGATTTGGTTAAAAAACAGATCGACGATCTTTTCGACTTCCTCTGTTTTGAGCTCCAGATTCTCGGCTTCAAGCTTTTTGATCAACTCGGAACGGATCATATTATGTTCCTCTCTTATGGTTATCTAAATGCGGCGCAGTGCGCTTCTCAAAGGTAATTTTACAATACTTTACAATAATGTCGATACGCTGACAGAAATTTTTTATCATTACAACGGTCTTTCAACCGGTTCGTGCCAAAGCTACCAAAAAACCCGCTCCTCGTTGAAGGAGCGGGTTTCTAATACGTCGTTTTGGATGCTAGCTTTAGCCGAAGCTTACTTCTTCACGCCCTTGAGTGCTTCACCCAAGATGTCGCCAAGCGATGCGCCGGAATCGGACGAACCATATTGCTCAACGGCTTGCTTTTCTTCGGCCAGCTGAAGCGCCTTGACCGAAAAGTTCGGCTTTTTCGAGCGGTCGAAACCTGTAACCATGGCATCAAACTTCTGACCAACTTGGAAGCGGTCCGGACGTTGCTCGTCACGGTCACGGCCAAGATCGGCGCGCTTGATGAAGCCAGTTGCGCCATCTTCGCCTGCCTGCACTTCAAGGCCGCCATCGCGTACTTCAAGAACGGTCACAGTGGTGGTGCCACCCTTCTTCAGGCCGCTTACCGAAGCAGCGCCGGCTGCCGACGGGGCACCCTTTTCAAGCTGCTTGATGCCAAGCGAAATGCGCTCTTTCTCGGCGTCGATGTCAAGAACGATTGCCTTAACGGTTTCGCCCTTGCGGTGAAGGTGCAGGGCTTCTTCGCCGGTGATGCCCCATGCGATGTCGGACATGTGGACCATGCCGTCAACGTCGCCGTCGAGACCAATGAAGAGACCAAATTCGGTCGCATTCTTGACTTCGCCTTCAACGGTCGAGCCAACCGGGAACTTGTCAGCAAACGATGCCCATGGATTGTCGTGCGCTTGCTTGAGGCCAAGCGAAATGCGGCGTTTTTCCATGTCGATTTCGAGAACGACAACGTCGACTTCTTGTGAAGTCGAAACGATTTTGCCTGGGTGCACGTTCTTTTTTGTCCATGACATTTCCGAAACGTGGACCAGACCTTCGATACCGGCTTCGAGTTCGATGAACGCACCATATTCGGTGATGTTCGTGACCGAACCCTTCAACTTGGTGCCGACGGGATATTTGGCAACCGCGGCATCCCAAGGATCGCTTTCCAACTGCTTCATGCCAAGGCTGATGCGCTGTGTGTCCTTGTTGATACGGACGATCTGGACCTTAACGGTGTCACCAATGTTGATGACTTCGCTTGGGTGGTTGATGCGCTTGTAGCTGATGTCGGTGACGTGCAGCAGGCCATCGATCCCGCCCAGATCGACAAACGCACCATAATCGGTGATGTTCTTGACAACGCCGTCGATGATTTGACCTTCGGCGAGGTTCTGGATGAGGCCAGTGCGCTGTTCTGCGCGTGTTTCTTCCAAAATCGCGCGACGCGAAACAACGATGTTGCCACGCTTGCGGTCCATCTTGAGGATGACGAATGGCTGGGCGATGTCCATCAATGGCGCAACGTCGCGCACGGGACGGACGTCAACCTGGCTGCCGGGCAAGAATGCCACTGCGCCGCCCAAATCAACGGTGAAACCACCCTTCACACGGCCAAAGATAACGCCGTCAACGCGGTTGCCAGCATCGAATTCGCCTTCAAGCACATCCCAAGCGGCTTCGCGACGGGCGCGATCGCGGCTGAGCATGGCTTCACCGTTCATATTTTCTACGCGGTCAACGAAGACTTCGACTTCGTCGCCAACCTTCAGGTCGACTTTTTGGCCGGGCATAGCGAATTCACGCAGCGCCACACGGCCTTCGGATTTGAGACCCACATCGATGACAGCATGGTCATTATCGATTGCGGTTACGGTGCCTTTTACGACGCGGCCTTCAAAGCCACCGTCTGCGCCACCAAGTGATTCGTCGAGAAGTGCTGCGAAATCGTCGCGGGTCGGGTTTGGCGAAGTTGCCATAGGTTAGAGTGTCCTTACGTACATTTTGTCCGGCCAGTCGGTTGGTTCCGACGGTCTTTGACCAGAGTTGCCCTGATGCCCGAATAGCAGCAAAGCGTCCAAAAACGGTGCATATCGAACCAAATTACCACGTCATGCTGAACTTGTTTCAGCATCCATCCATCAACTTAGACCAAGGGTCAGCGAGGCGAAATGGACCCTGAATAAAATTCAGGGTTACGGTGTGTTCTATCGATACACGCCGGCTGCTTAGCTCTTGCGAAGTCGAGACTCCACCAAAGCGATCGCAGCTTGAACGGCGTCGCCTATAGTCAAATCGCCGGTATCAAGCAATAGCGCGTCTTCCGCCGGTTTTAACGGCGCATCGGCGCGGCCCGTGTCGCGTGCATCCCGTGCCTGAATGTCGCTGAGGATATCGGCAAATGCGACATCGTTACCTTGCCGCTGCATTTCTGCATATCGGCGCCGTGCGCGTACCTCTGCGGGCGCGGTGACGAACAGCTTCACGTCTGCATGTGGCGCGATCACTGTCCCGATATCGCGCCCGTCGAGCAACGCACCGCCGGGTTGATTGGCAAAATCCACCTGCCGCTTGTTGAGCGCCGCGCGCACTGCGGGGTGGATGGAGACACGGCTTGCTAATCCGCCAACTTCTTCGTTCCGCAAGCTGGGGTCATCAAGCAAGCTGTCCGGGAACCCGCATCCCGCCAAAGCGTCCGCGGCATCGTCGGCGTTGCCATGATGCAATTGCACGTATCGACCGACCGCCCGGTACAGCAGGCCGGTATCCAAAAATGGCAACCCAAAATGCGCGGCGAGTGCCTTCGCCAACGTGCCTTTGCCAGAGGCAGTTGGCCCGTCAACGGCGATAATCATTCGGCCGTGCCTATATCGATACGGCGCTTCATCAGCGCCTTCATAATGCCGAACACGGCAATCGCCATCCAGACAAATTCCAATACCATCGTCGGCAAATTGAAATTCACCGTCAACGAAATGGTCAGCAATGCTGCACCAAGGAAGTTTGCGACGTTGAACCATAATGCGTTCATCTGCGCTGCAAGGTTGCTGTACGCAAACGCCGCCACGATGAAAAAACTACCTGCGAAGCCGATAAGGTCAGCGGCGAAGGGCGATACATAATCGGTCAATGTTGAACCTGCAGATTATGTAAGATGGTTTCAAATGTCGGAAAACTCGTCGCTATGGGCGACACGTCATCCACCGTTACCGCATGATAACAATGCTGGCCCGCCACAGCGAAGCTCATGGCGATGCGGTGGTCGAGCGCGCTTGTTACCGTCGCGCCGCCTTCTAATGGTTCTCCTCCGCTGCCGTTGATGACAAGGCCGTCTTCGCGTTCTTCAACCCGTGCGCCAATCGCTTTCAAGCCCGTCGCCATGAGCGCGAGGCGGTCGGATTCCTTCACGCGCAGTTCGTCGAGGCCGCTGGTCGTTGTTCGGCCCTGCGCCATGCTAGCGGCGACGAAGAACACCGGAAATTCGTCAATCATGCTTGGCGCAACATCCGGTGGCACGTCGATACCGCGCAGGACAGAATGCCGCGCGGTGATGTCTGCAACGGGCTCGCCGCCAACTTCGCGCGCGTTGGAATATCTGAGGTCAGCGCCCATCGCCTCCAACATCTTGTAAATGCCTGTGCGCGTCGGGTTCATGCCAACATGGGTGACGGTGACTTCGCTGCCCGGCGTAATGAGGGCTGCAACAATGAAAAAAGCTGCGGAGGACGGATCACCGGGAACATCAATTTGCTGCGGCTGTAACTCTGCTTCGCCCATCAGGCGGATATGGCGCACGCCATCGGCATCAACATCGACCTTCAAAACCGCGCCAAAACCGCGCAGCATCCGTTCGCTATGGTCGCGGGTGGGCACAGGCTCGATCACTTCAGTGATGCCAGCGATGTTCAACCCGGCCAGCAAGACGGCGCTTTTAACTTGCGCAGAGGCGACCGGCAGACGGTAGCTGATCGGTATGGCAGGCACCAATCCGCGCACCATCAACGGCAGCATCCCGCCGGGGCTTGCCGTAAACTCGGCGCCCATTTGGCTGAGCGGATCAATCACGCGGCCCATCGGGCGTTTGGACAGGCTGGCATCGCCTATGAAGGTCGCGGTCAACCGGTGGCTGGCGACCAGCCCCATCAATAGCCGTGTCGAGGTCCCGCTATTGCCCATGTCGAGTGCGCCAGATGGCTGCATCAGCCCGCCCACGCCCACGCCGTTGACGGTCCAATCGCCTGCACCGGTACGTTCTATATCCGCGCCCATTGCCCGCATGGCCGCAGCGGTGGCGAGCACGTCTTCGCCTTCCAGCAAGCCTGTAATTTTGCTTTCACCCACCGCAAGCGCGCTCAACATAAGCGCGCGGTGGGAAATGGATTTGTCGCCAGGAACCTTAAGCGTGCCGCGTAACGGGCCGCTGGGCTGGAAACTGCCGGGTCTGGGAACTGCGTTGTGCATGATGTTTTGCGCTTTGCGGATGATGCGCGTTCAAGTCAACGACCACAGTAATTTTTGACAGCGGCGCGTCGCTGTGGCAAAGGCCGCGCCAATTGACGGTGATTCACAGATGTGCGTTGCCTTTCCAAGCCAGTTTAAAAGGATTTAAGCCCGCCATGATCAAGGCTGAATGGGGAACCAAGCGCACTTGCCCGAAATGTGGCGTTCGTTTTTACGACCTGACCAAGGACGAACCGGTTGAATGCATCGAATGCGGCAACCAGTGGACGCCAGAGCCAGTTTTGAAATCGAAGCAGCCAATGCCGTTTGAAGAAGTCGAAAAGAAGAAGGACGACTCGGATCTGGCTGATGACGACCTCGACATTGACGTCGATGCGGTTGATGGCGACGTGTCGCCAGACAATGATGTCGACTTGGGCGGTGACGAAGATCTTGGCGTTGCGGGCACTGAAGATGAGCCCGACGACATCTAATCTTCGGACTTGATATATATATGAGCGCCCGCTAGTGGCGCTCCTCACCACGGCTGCCCAATGGGCGGCCAGATGGGGCCTTAGCTCAGCTGGTAGAGCGCTACACTGGCAGTGTAGAGGTCAGGGGTTCGACTCCCCTAGGCTCCACCAACCTTCGACACACGTCATGCTCTCCCTATTCAGTCACCCTGAACTTGTTTAAGGGTCTTAATTCTGAACTGTCCAAAAGTAAGATGCTGAAACAAGTTCAGCATGACAGTCAGGAATCCAAACACCCCTGTCCTGAACCAAGTTCAGGGTGACAAGCTAGGGTTTTGAACCCAACACTGGCCAAAACCAGCATTCTCCCCTAAGGGCTAATTTATGCATTTTCTTGACCAAGCTAAGATTTTTGTCCGTTCCGGCGCAGGTGGCCCGGGCGCGGTCAGTTTTCGGCGGGAGAAATATGTGCAATATGGCGGCCCAGACGGCGGTAATGGCGGCAAGGGTGGCGATGTTGTTATTGAGGCAGTGGCGGGGCTGAACACACTCATCGACTTTCGCTATGCGCAGCATTTCAAAGCTATGCGCGGCATTCAAGGAATGGGCCGTGATCGCCATGGCGCTTATGGCGATGATCTTGTCATTCAGGTTCCTGTGGGCACGCAGGTGCTGGCCGATGACGAAGAACGCACATTGTTGCTCGATCTGACTGCGGTGGGACAGCGGGTTGTGTTCTTGCGCGGTGGCGATGGCGGCCGTGGTAACGCATCGTATAAAAGCTCAACCAACCGCGCTCCGCGCGAACATGGTCCAGGCTGGCCCGGCGAAGAACGATATATCTGGTTGCGGTTGAAACTGTTGGCTGATGCGGGCCTTGTCGGCATGCCTAACGCGGGCAAATCGACGTTCATCAACCAAGTGTCGAATACCAAGGCGAAGGTTGGCGATTATCCATTCACCACCACGCGCCCGCAATTGGGCGTTGTTGACCATAAATCGCGTGAATTCGTGCTGGCCGATATTCCGGGGCTTATTGCTGGTGCGGCAGAAGGCGTTGGCATTGGCGACCGTTTCTTGGGCCATATTGAGCGCTGCCGCATACTCATTCACTTGATTGATGCAACGCAAGATGACCCTGTGGCCGCATGGCACATTGTGTGTGACGAATTGAGCGAATATGGCGCGGCCTTGGATGAAAAGCCCCAAATTGTCGCGCTCAACAAGGGCGATTTGCTTGCCCCTGAATTGATGGCCGACATCGCACAGCAGCTTCAGGCCGCTGGCGCACAGGATGTCATCGCGATCTCCGGCGCGACTGGACAAGGCGTTGACGTGGTTCTCGATCGGATATTGGAGGCGCTGCCTGCCAAAAGCGGGCTTGAAGGCGCAAAGGCCGATGGCATCACTGAGGACGGGACATGGTCGCCAATCTGAACGCTGCATTCCTACCCGCATCCTGCCCCTTATTGGTGGTCAAGGTTGGCTCGTCGTTGCTGGTGCAGCCGGACGGGACCGTGCGCCGGGAATGGCTTCAGACGCTCGTTGCGGACATCAGTGCGCGGCATAAAGCGGGGCAGCGATGTATCATTGTCACCTCGGGCGCAATTGCGCTTGGTGCCCGCCGCTTGGGTTTTGACAAGGGTGGCCGCGCCAGCCTTGCCGATGCGCAAGCTGCCGCGTCTGTAGGGCAAATTGTATTATCGGGCATCTGGGCGGAGCTGTTGGAGGGCCAGTCCCTGGCCGCAGCGCAGATGCTAGTGACGCTCGATGATCTTGAGGACCGCCGCCGTTATTTGAACATCGCGGCAACGCTTGACCGATTGTTGGGCGCTAATGCGGTGCCCGTCATCAACGAAAATGACAGCGTCGCGACAGAGGAAATCCGTTTTGGCGACAATGACCGTTTGGCCGCACGCGTTGCGCAAGCGGCGGGCGCGGCGGGCGTCATATTGCTGTCCGACGTCGACGGCTTGTTTGACCGCGCGCCACATTTTCCGGGCGCGGTGTTGCTGCCGACAATAGAGAAGATTGATGGCCGCGTGCGGGTGATGGTGGCTGCAGGCTCGTCTTCTGGCATGGGGTCCGGCGGGATGGCATCCAAATTGGATGCCGCAGATATTGCGACGCGGGCCGGGATTGGTCTGGTGATCGCATCAGGCCTGCGCGATCATCCGCTTGCGGCGTTGGAACAAGGCGGGCTCTCGACTTTCTTCGCCCCGCGCGAAGGCGCATCGGCGCGCAAAAGCTGGCTTGGCGGACGGCTGACGGTCAAGGGCCGGATTCGCATTGATGGTGGTGCGGTACAAGCGCTCGAGAAAGGCAGCAGCCTGTTGCCCGCTGGCGCATTGTCGGTTGAGGGCGAGTTTAAGCGCGGCGATGTCATCGACATCAGCGCCGATGACGGCGTTGCGATTGCACGTGGACTTTCCGAATATGACGCGGTCGATGCAGCGCGCATCTGCGGGCATCGGTCAAGCGAGCTTGCCGCCATATTGGGCACCGTGCCGCGCTCTGTGCTTGTCCACCGCGATCAATTGGTCCTTTTGTGAAGACAGTCGCGTTGACGGGGACGACGGGGTTTGTCGGGCGGATCACGCTGGATCGCTTGGTTGCCGCTGGCTGGCACGTGCGCGCATTGACGCGGCGGGACCAGCCCAAGACGGCAGGCGTGACATGGGTGCATGGCCGTCTGGATGATGTGGCCAGTCTCAATGAATTATGTAAAGGCGCAGATGCCGTCTTGCATATCGCTGGCGTCGTCAACGCGCCTGATGCGGCTGGTTTTGAAAGCGGTAATGTCGCTGGCACGGCACATATGCTCGCCGCTGCCCAAATGGCGGGCATTGACCGCTTCGTCGCTGTTTCCTCACTCGCTGCGCGCGAACCGGCGCTGTCCCTGTATGGCGCGAGCAAGGCCAAGGCCGAAAATCTTGTGAAGGCGTCGACGCTCGACTGGATCGTCATTCGGCCGCCGGGTGTCTATGGCCCCTGCGACACCGAAATGTTTGATATGTTCCGGATTGCGGCCAAGGGCTGGGCTTTGTTACCGCCGCGCGGGCGCGTGTCCGTCATCCATGTTGATGATCTGGCCCGCTTGCTCGTGACCTTGTTGTCGGCTGAAAGCGTGTCGAAACGCGTTTTTGAAGCCGATGACGGGACGGCGGGCGGGTGGAGCCATGAAGCTTTTGCCAAGGCCATTGGCGCGGCAGTCGGACGCAAAATCACAACAGTGCACGCGCCGCGCTTTCTTCTAAAAATTGCGGGATGGGCCGATCGGGCTATTCGGGGACCAAAGGCAAAGTTGACGCCGGATCGCGCCAATTATCTTGCGCATCCCGACTGGACCATTGACCCGGACGCCGCGCCAGCACCCGAACTTTGGAAGCCGGAAATGGCGACACAAAAGGGGCTTCAGGACACAGTAACATGGTATCGCAAGCAAGGGTGGATGTAGCGCCTTGGCCTTGCCCTTTTGCCGCCTTATTCCCTTGCCATAGCGCCACGATATAGCGCAATAGTCGCAACCTATTTCGAGGATTTACGAATGACTGACCGAAGCGAAATGTTTGATCGCCTGAAGGGCTTGATTGCGCCATTTAACAAAAAAGGCGTTGATGTCAGTGAGACAACGACCTTTGCTGGCGACCTTGAATGGGACAGCCTGACCGTCATGGACTTTGTCGCGGAAGTCGAAGACAGCTTCGACATCATCATCAGCATGAATTTGCAGGCAGAGATCGAAAATGTCGGCCAGTTGGTTGATGCCGTGACCAAGCTAACCGCTGCCTAATTTTTTTCGAGAGACGGTAATGACTGACTTATTTTCAAAATTTGACGCTTTAATCGCCCAGCGCGAAGGTCTGCTCGCCACTGGCGTGAAGGACCCATTCAGCCTTGTGATGGAGGAGGTGAAATCCCCAACCGTTGCCGTCGTCAATGGCAAGGAAACGATCCTGCTTGGTACCTATAATTATATGGGCATGACCTTTGATGATGATGTCATCGCGGCAGGCAAGAAAGCTTTGGACGAATTTGGCGCGGGCACCACGGGCAGCCGCGTTCTGAATGGCACGTTTCAGGGCCACAAGGAATGCGAAGACGCGTTGAAGGAATTTTACGGAATGGACCATGCGATGGTCTTTTCCACGGGCTATCAGGCCAATTTGGGCATTATCAGCACGATCGCAGGCAAGGGTGATTACATCATCCTCGACATCGACAGCCATGCGTCGATCTATGATGGTTGCAAAATGGGAGATGCCGAAATCGTTGCCTTCCGCCATAATGACGTGGAAGCGCTTGAGAAGCGTCTTAAGCGTTTGCCCGCCGACGCAGGCAAGTTGGTGGTGCTTGAGGGCGTCTATTCGATGCTTGGCGATGTTGCCCCTTTGAAGGAAATGATCCGCGTGTCGAAAGAAGCTGGCGCGATGATCTTGGTTGATGAAGCGCACTCGATGGGCTTCATCGGTGAAAATGGCCGCGGTGTTGCCGAAGAGCAAGGCGTGTTGGACGATGTTGATTTCATCATCGGCACATTCTCCAAATCTGTCGGCACGGTTGGCGGTTTCTGTGTGTCAAACCACCCGAAGTTCGAAATCATGCGGCTCGTTTGCCGCCCTTATGTGTTCACCGCCTCGCTTCCACCTTCGGTCGTCGCATGTTCCGCCGCGAGCATCCGCAAGCTGATGCACAATAGAAATAAGCGCGTGCATTTGTGGGAGAATTCGAAGAGCCTGCATCAGGGCCTGCGCGATTTGGGCTTCCAATTGGGGACACCCAATGCGCAAAGCGCGATCATTGCCGTGATCATGCCCGATCTGGAAAAGGGCGCCACCATGTGGGCGGCGTTGCTTGAAAACGGGCTATATGTGAACTTGGCGCGGCCACCAGCGACACCAGCGGGCATGACCTTGCTGCGGTGTTCGCTCTGCGCCGAACATAGCAGCGAACAGGTCGCTGACATACTCGACCGCTTCGCACGCGCGGGCAAAGCCGTAGGGATTATCTGA
>Ga0247843_1005965_pt1 | contig 16343 bp, 4 predicted proteins | sample LaCruzMarch2017__FD_192420 | JGI IMG/M metagenome (GOLD analysis project Ga0247843, IMG submission 192420) | Freshwater microbial communities from meromictic Lake La Cruz, Castile-La Mancha, Spain - LaCruzMarch2017_8m | ecosystem: Environmental > Aquatic > Freshwater > Lake | place: Spain... | reverse complement strand
AAAGCATCTACTCTATTGTTACCCTCCGAGTAAGCATTATAAGATGCTGAAGCAGAAGAAAAGTTTATTTGTTCTAGTGCTCTTTTAACCTCCCCGATTACTGACCAATCAGAATATAAGTTTTTATTTCTATTCAAAACTCTATACCTTAGCTTGTTAGTTAAGTCTATAGATAGGTCTGGCAAATCAGATTTTGGAATAACTACCTTGGGCATTAGACAATGTTCACCCCGAACCTATATTCTATATATCCCTGAGAGTTTTCTGTTTTTTCAATTGGTTGACCAGCGTCATAAGAATTTTTTAATTTTGAATAAGCAACCATGCCGTATAGTGGATTTTCTGTATTTTCATTGTCTAACCTTATTCCGTCAAAAGCCACATAAGATCCGTCGTAGTTGGAAGCACTGTTTAATGTCTGGGCATAAATTTTTAATCCATCAACACGAGCCCAACTAAAACCCTCTCCTGTACTAAAGTCTTTAATCTGTTTTGAAATAACAACATATCTTGATGCAGATAGCTCGCCAGAGGTAAGAAGTTCTGTTGCTGTTGCAACGGTGCCACTTATACTATCAAGGAAATCAAACCTTAATCTAGTTTTTGCAGGTGGACTTTCTGCATCTATGTTTTTAGACAATACGCTCAATGCAAATTTTATATAATCTTCTGGAGAGTTTTTGCTAGCATTTAATCTTAATGATGTAGTAAAGATATGCTTTTGTACGCCAGAAAACGCCATAGAATCACTAGAAAAAGTTGTCATATTTCCTGGAACAACTAAACATCTATCATAAAGTCTAGAGTTTTCATACCTAGTTTTTCTTTCATAAAAAGTAAAAGCTTCATTGTTAGAGTTAATAAATAATGCATAAGCAGCAGAACCCGTTACTGGATCTAGAAATGTTGCAGAGCTAACGTTTCCAGATGTATCTGCAATGCTATCTGTTACAAGGCTTATTGCGTTATCACTTTCTACTAATGATGCAGAAACATTTTTATAAACCCATCCTTCTGTTGTTAAGAAACCTGAAAGAATTCTACTATCGTAGTTAAGAGCTAGGCTATTGTTTGAGGACGGGTATAGCGCAATCTCAGTCATTTGATATCTTTGATCCGATGGCAATTGACCTTTAAAAACAATTCTTTCTCTATCGTATGACGCTGTTGCTGTGTCAGAAGCACTGGCACTCCAGCTTGCTGGGGTTGCCGATGCAGAAGTAAATGTTTGAGAATAAGTTATTTGATTTGATGTTGTATTTTCAACAACATAAATTCCTTCTCTAATATTGTTTGCAGTATTATCAAGATTATAATTTATACTTACTGAATCCCCTAATTTCATACCGTGGGGTCCAGCTAAATCAAGTGTGACTACGCCATTGGTTTGTTGCCAGGAATCTATGTCAATAACAATGTTGTCACTAACTAATCCACGAGAGGTTACTGGAATTCTAAAAGCCTCAAAATCCATTGACTGTTTTGTAGTGGGTGACTGATCTGTTTCATCTAAGTCCAAGGGAGTGGCTCCAACTCCTACTGATATATAAGCTGCATACTCAGGAGATTGCCCCAAAAGATATTTAGTTATAATATTGTTTCCCTTATTAGTAATCATTTTCCCTCACACTATTAATTTTACCATCTGTTTCAATTTGTAGTTCAACAAATTCTGTTTCTTTTATATTTTCAAATTCAATTACAAGATTATCTCCATCAAAATAAACGTTTGTCAAAAGGTTGCTTGGTGGAAGTAGTTCATTACTTGAGTAGAATTTATCTTGGGGTATCTTGCTAACTAATTTAATTGAAAACTGATCAAAGATAGATTTATAAGATGCCTTGTTTATAAGTATAAATGATGGGTCAAAGTCAATTGCTATCTTTTTTAAATTTATTATTGTAGAATATGATAGGTTTATTCCAGAGATAGTATCATGTCTAACTAGATTTATTAAACTTGTTCCCCCAATCTCTTGAAAAAGAAATTGTTCTAGCTCTGCTACGCTCACAGATTGAGAGCTTATGTTTACAATGTCTCTTGATGGAATCTTTATTGCATTTGTCATATTATTTCAACCACCTTAATTGATTGGCCTGGGCCGTCCAAAGATCTTGAATATGATATATCCTGAACAACAAATCTAGTTTCTGGATCAACGTATTCTATTTCACCTGGCATTATATAGTCTATTGTAACAATATCTCCGAGCTGCAAATGAGGCAATGGAAAAGTATTGATAACTATTTCTCTTCTAGGTTCCATGGTCTTTTCTATCAACCATCCCATTAAGCTATTTGCATCATCTTCTGACTGAATATACATAGACTCTAGACTAAACTCTTTTAGACCATATCTAGACCTACTCGCTTTAATTTTATTATATTTTTGTAGACTAATGTTGGGAGAAGTAATTTCATTTCCTTGGTAAGAGGGGTCTGAAAAGTTAGAAAGTTTGTTAAAGTATTTGTCTACAGATAAAACCTGTGTTGTATTCTGAGTAAAGGTTATGCCTAAGATCCTTAAATAATTTCCCGTAGTTTCGTCTAAGACAATTGCTTTGTCTGATGAATTAAATATTAAAAACTCCGATTCATACGCCCCTCCATAAAATTTAGAAACTGTATATCCTCTGTCGTTAGAAAATGTTCTAGCAATTTTTGAATAAAAGGATGGATATGCCAAATCATATTTAATATTAAAGTGAGCACATTCTCTCATAATTGTTCCAAACTCTTCAAAGTAAACTTTGTACTGAGTGTTTGTATCTGGACTAATCCCTGTTAGATATGTTGACTGAACCATTCCAGAGATGGCGTATTTTCTAAGAAATTCGCTAGTAGATATTCCATTTTCATCAAAGACGTTGTTGGTTTGAGATATCTGACTATTTGTATTTTTAGCAACAAGGTCGTCCAAAGCATACATGTTTTCAAACATACAATGAGAGCTTCCTCTAACAAATAGGGCCATGGATGTATTGATAGGTAGTGGGCTTGTGTCATTAACTATTTGAATAAGTATATTATTTATGTATAAGTAAAATCTTATTCCCCCTCCGCTTAATGATTCATATTCAATAGACAAGTCATAAACTGTAGATTCTTCAGTCGTAGCAATCCTGTCTTGACCAACAAAGAATCCAGAATCAACAAGGATGTTTGATAAGCCTCCCCAAAGTTTTATAGGAGTGGCTGGAGAACTAGCAGTGTCTCCAACCTTTACATTTTTATTTACTTTATAAAATATTATATTATGAAGTGTTGAATTTATTTCTTCAGAATCATCTGCTTGAATATAGCTATCTATGTTTGTTTCATTTAGTGATGCAATCTCAAAATAATATCCACTACCATTGGTTGGGTCTACCATGATACCCATTCCTCCAGAACTTGCATTAACACCAAATGAGCTTGGATTACTTAGTGACTGCAAAGAAAAATAATTACTTGATCCATTTGCAATTTGTCCAGAGTTTCTATTGACTTTTCCAACTATCCTCATTCTGGTTCCAAAACTTCTAAAAGAAAAATTAGTAGATAGATCTTTATAAACATAAGAGACAAGATCTCTAGGGCTGGGAACAACTGGGTCTGATGCTGGACCAGTGATGACAAGTGCAGAAGATTGAACTGTTCCAGAGTCTGTCACTAAAAGATTGTTTACTTCTCCATCGGAAAAAACTTTTGAAGACATGAAGTTTTTTATTATTCCATTTCTTTTAGATTTTCTGGCAACAGTATTTATCTCTGCCAACTCAACTCTCTGCGTAGTTCCTATTTCTGGATTAACTATGCTTGCTGTAGGCTTGTTAGAAAAAATAAGATCTGAATACATCTTTAAACCATAGGTATTGCTGTTGTCTGACCAATAAGGATTGAGACCTGCAGAGTGAGAAGTTATTTCTGTTCCAAACTGATTTCTTCCATGAACCCTTACACTTCCATTTTTTAATATTGCAGATTCATTTACGTTCTCATAGTATGGCTCAGAATATATTCTTACTCTTCCCGTTGGAAACATTTTTCCATTAAAAGCTAGAGCACCAAAATATTTTTGATATTCCTGGTTGCTTGATATCCAAACTACTGGCTCAGAGGATGATGGTACAGAGTATTCAACAGCATCAAATCTAATGATTTCTCCATTGGCATATAAGTATCCTTGAAATCTTGGAAGCCAGTAGACGCTTTCTCCAAAATCAATAACGTTGTTGATCAGTTGACGATTGACAACCTGTGGAGGATTTTCACTGATGAGGTTGTTAAGTGCCATAGCTCCTAAAGCGTACCCGCTTGATACCTTGTTAGCCTCGTTAATAGTCTTTGTTTCATCAGTTGCTGCAACTTCCCACAAAAGAACAGGCTTATACTTATAAACTTTTTCAGAATCTAGTTTTAGCATTGAAGATAGACTAGAAACTTCTCTTTGAATATATCTAATTGTGTACATGATTTGTCCACTATTAATAATCCTTGTTTGATTATCTGAAATAGATTCAATGTTTGCAATTGTGTCATCGTTACCCAGAAGAGTCATATTAGTTTCTCTATCAGTAGCATCTGGAAACAAAAACTCTTTTGACATAACTATAAAATTATTGTATTCATCAAAGAACATTGCAGTTTGTGTAGCAACAGCCAGTCTTTGTAGTATTTCTGCAACGCTTACATTTGGTTCTACAAAAAAGAACGGAAGAATTGGATCGTTTGCTGATGTAATATTTCTAAAAGAGTAGTTGCTAAATCCTATATAGTCTAGCATTGTAGATATGGCATAGGTTAGAGTAGTTTCTTGGGTAAGAACACTTGGAGCATTTGTTGTTTCTAATCTAAAAAACAAATCTCTTAATGGAATAGATATTGTTGAGTCTCCCCCAGATGGTCTTGGAAATTCTTCGGCATAAAAAGTTTTAATGGGAACATATTTATCATACCCATTTATATTCAGGATTGTTTCGTATATAACAAACTTAGTATTTTGTCTTGCGTATTCAGATGCAATGCTTCCTGTCAAACCATTAAAAACATTAGCTTCTGTAAAGATGTTATTAAAGTTTATAAGACTAAGTGTTCCATTTGAAACTGAAAGAGATCCTACAGGAAGTCCCATGCTTTGATTTGCAATAGATTTTGTTACATCAAATGACTCTGTATAATTTGAAAGGTTTACCACTAGTCTGGGGGATATTTCTATAACATCTAATGAGGAATCTGAAGAGTTCATTGTTTTTACAACTACTCTAATCCCTCTTATTTGTTCAAACTCTGTAAAAAAATTCTCTCCATTAACGGTATAGTAAATTGGATTTGATGGCTCTGTTACTGTTCCATTAGTCTTAACAATATCTTCTTCATATAAAGACCATCCATAACTAACACTAGATGTAGTCCATTCTGAACCATCCCATATTTTTAAGACACCCTGGGGATTTGAGTTATCATCAACAATATATGCATACCCCACAAGAGTTCCTTGGCTAGGAAGAAGAGATGTGATTGTTCTTCCAAGATAAGTAAATGTTGTAGCAAATGACAGAGGGACTTTGATTCCATAAAAAATTTCTAAGTGACCATCTTTAGGAATTATGGGGGAATCATCTAGTCTTAAAGAGTTTTCATTAAACTCAATTGCATCTACCCAAGAGCTTCCCTTAAGTACTTGTATTTTAAATCTTTGTGGAACTGATGCATTTGAGTATGAAAAAAGAGGATCTTCAATTACTAAATCCCCTGTAGTTCTCATGCTACCAAGATCAACTGATCCTACATTTGTTTGAATCTTTACAACAATTCTATTTGCATTTACAGGATTCTTATAAACAATAAATGGGCAGGCATCATCAATACCATACCCGTTTATCCCAATAGCAGCGGGAGTTGAGATTCCTCTTTCTGTTCCGCTCTCCGTTCTGTAAGAACTCCAATATTTAAAATAATCATTACGAGAGGCCATGTAATATCTGGGCCTATCTCCAGATCTAACATTATCAATATGAGATCCCGCTAAAAATCTTGCTTTGTTTATTCCAGACCTTGGTCTAAAGGGAAGAAAACAGTCTCCTAAAGAATAATATAAGTCTTTTGTTTTATCTACAACAGAAAAGTTTTCATCTTCAGTATCTGAGTATTCTTTGTATGAAAGTTCGGCTTCTGTATAGTAGTCTCCAGTATCAAACTCATCATATGTAGATATTGCTTCTAGGAACTTTGCTTCTGTTCCAAATGGACGGTAACGATAATTTCCAATTCTAGAAATGTTATCCAAATCATTTAAATTAAATTCAGCTAAAATAAGAGAGGATATCTTTAATGAGTGACTATTGGAAAAAGCATCTTGTAGGTCTGAGTCCTCAAACATTAAACTTCCTCAAGACTAACAGATATGTCCCACATGTCATAATTTGTTCCGCCACGTTTAATTACGTCATGGTCAAATGACGAAAAGAATACCTGTAAAACTTGATTATATTCTGCTAAATGACCGTAGGTATTTTCAGTAAACTCATTGTATTTATCGTATGAAAGAAGAATGTAGAACGATCCTGTATGATTTTCATACCAATTTACAATGTCTACGCCTCCAGCTCCTAAGTCTGCTGTGAAATCTTCTACATTGTTAGTCAGTACACCAAGGTCAGAGAATGTTGCAGATGCGGAAAATGCACGGGAAGGCAAAAGATTCCATGAAAAGGAAAGTCTTTGCTTATCTGCTATATGATAAGATCTCATTGTTCCATTAATCATTCTCTTCTTGCTTTCTATTCTTTCACAAGATATAGAAATCTCTGATCTATTATGATCAGAAAGAATTATAAAGTCTTCAAACTCTGTACCAGTTGGAACAAATTTGCCATTGCTTTTTTCATATGCATCAGCCCACACAATTGCTTGGGGTCTTGAATAAGCAGATCTTCCAGCCATATATAAACTATTAGCCACGGATGTTATTACTCCTTATACCTTTATTTTCAGTCATCTTAATCTTTTGGATTACTGCGTTTGCTACATCATTTGCATCCATATCAGAACCATTTAAAGTTACGTTTACATTATAATTATACATTGATCCAGACTTTTCTGTTTTACTAGAAGAATTGAAAGAATTAGTTTTCATGGTTGGGAAAACTTGACCATTTAGTAATTCTAATAAAGGTCCATATTGTTCTGCAACTCTTTTTCTTACAACAAATTCCCCTGGGGTCAGTAGGGCTGGTACTTTATCAGTCATCCCCGTTCCTGGAACCATAGATCCATATGCATATTTCTTTGCTGATCCTCCATACATCATTCCTGGAGCACGTTCTGTAGATCCTTTATACCCCACTCTTCCACCCATGGCATATTTTTTAATTTTCCCACCCAAATTATATCCCGTTGTCCATCCAAGACCGTCAACCCACCCAAATCCTGAACCACTTAGTTGTCCTGGATCAGTCATTCCTTGTGGAAGATCTCCAGTTCCTCCAAGAACAAACTCTCCCCCAGCTGTTGCAATGTCGTAAGATGTTCCAGCACTTAGTGTTGATGATCCATCAAGATTTGTACTATGAGGATCGGCAGTTATATAATCTGCAATAGCCTGATCTGATAATGTGGTTCCAGGATTATCAGCCCTAACCATATCAACACCCGCTTGGGTAACACCACCTCTTTCGTTAGTGTTATATATCGCAGGGTTGGTTGTTGTTGCTGGTGTTGTCTCGCTTGAAGACGGATTCTTTTTTGCCCTATTTAATCTTTCCAGTAAATTAATTTGTTCTTGAACAGCAGCATTTAATTTTCTTTGCTCTACTTCTGCTAAAATAAGTTCTTGTTTCAAAATTTCTAGTTGACTATTTCCAAGTTTGTAGAGACCTTCTAGTCTTGCAGCTTGTTCATTAATAATAAATTGAACATTGTAAATTGAATCTTGAATCCCTCTTTGTTCTTTTTGAAGTCTAAGAATATCTTCTTCAATAACTTTTTTCTGATCTGCAATATTTTTTATTCTTGTGTCAATTGCTTCTATTGAAAGTTGTCTTTGCTTATCAAGCATTTGTTTTTGATCTTGGGCTCTTTGTTGAGAAAGTTCTTTTTCTAATTCAAGGGCTGCCTTTGCAGCTCCTGCAACATCTCCTCTTGAAAGAGCTCCTGCAACGTCTAAAGACTTTGCTTTTATTGCAAAAAGTTCATTTTCTTTTTGAATAATTTCGTCAAGAGCCTCAGACTGAGCATCATAGTTTTCTTCTATTTTTGTTTTTTGCTCTTCAAGTTTTTTAATTTCTTCATCTAATGGCTCAAGATCTCTTTGTCTCATTTCTATTTGTCTAGACTTAGCTTCATTCTGTCTTTCATAAATAGCTAACAAATCTTCATGGTTTGAAACTTCTTCTTTTGTATATAATGCCTTCATATTGGCATCTGCATTTATACTTTCAATAAGGTCAATTTCATACTTAAGTTGATTAATTCTTTCTTGACCCATTAATTGTTGCAATCTAAGTTCTGCTGGATCTTGACCTGCTAGTTTAAGAATTTCTAATTCTCTCATTGTTGCTACAAGGTCTGATATTTGAGCTTCTGAAAAGTTTGCAGAATTTCCCATACCCGCAATTTGATTAGCAATGTCTGCAGGAATTCCCTGTCTTATTAAATCTAAGGCTGTGTTTGCATTCTTTGTTTCTTCTGAAAGACCCTTCATTTCATCTCTAAAAGAAGTTTGAAGAAGAACATTGTTAAGTCTCTCAGCATTTTGTGAAATTTTTGTCATGTTGGCTGCAGCCTGTTCTGCTGTCCAACCCATTTCAATCAAAAGATCAATTACTTCTGGATCAATATTTTTTCCAAGGGCTCCTGATAGAGCTTGTTCTAATTTAAGTGCATCTTCTTTACTAGTCATAAATTGTTCTCTTGTTTGTCTGTCTAGATTTTGAGAAGCCTCTAAAGCCTGTTTTGTCTTGGCTGGACTAAAGTTATTAAGAATATTTTTCTCATTTTTTGTTAGCTCTTCTCCCCTTTTCTTTTTTGCTTTTGCTTTTGCAAATGCAGCCATTTCTCCTTCTTGAGTTCCTGAAAGAATTGTTTCAATACCTGCTTCACTAAATCCTTGCTTAGAAAGTTGATCAGTTAGAAGTTTTTGACCAGTCATTTCTAATCTTTGTTGATTAAAAAGTGAGGGTAGTCGTTGCATAAAGTTTTTACTAGCTTGTATTTGAACATTTACAAATTCTTCATATGCTTTACTAAACTTCTTTCCCTTTTCTTTAAGGATTTTTACACCCTCATCTCCTTGAGATATTAGATGATCAATAAATTGTTGTCCAAATGGTCCAGCAGCTATGCCTTTAAACATACCCGTTTTTTTGTTAATGTTTTTTGCAAAACCTTGATAAACATCTTGCAAAGATTTAAATTCATCTTTAAGTTGTTGAATCATAGATTTTTGTCCACCGCCACCTCCACCTCCACCGCCACCGCCACCAAATGTAGAGCCTGTAATAGATACAGGAGCATAATCTGCCCAGTTTGTTGTTTCTTTAGTTGCAAAGCTTGTTCCAGGAGCAATAAGTCTATCAAATGTCTGACTTTCCGTTCCTCCACTAGCCAAATATTTTGCAAGAGAGCCTAATGCATTAGGATCTTTTAGTACCTCAGCAAGTTTTGGGTCCATCATTAACTGAGCAATAATTGGAAGAATCATAGGATTAAATCCATCTGGAAGAATATCGTTTATTGCATCTACTATTCCTTGTTTATCTTGAGTACTTTCTCCAAAAACAGAACCTATGATTCGTTCAGTAACTTCTTTAAGAACACCAGATTCTTTATCAAATGCTTTACCAAAATTATCTCTTAAGTCATCAACTTTAGTTAAAGCATTTTTATACCATTCGGTAATTTGTTTTGGATCAAAATCCTTACCCATAGAATTTTGTATTTTTCTTGCCATAGTAATAAATTCTTGTGGATTTAATGCTGTTGAAGCAGCAGCCATTTCTTCCCAATTATCTCCAAAAGACTTTTTAAAATCAATCTCTCCAATTTTCTTTATAGTCTTTTCAATATTTTTAGCAACATCTATTGGATCTTGTCCTGTTTCTGTTTTCATCATTACTTCAATATCAATTCCTGGGAATTTAGAAAGCTCTTTAACCATAACAGCAAATCTCATAAATTCTGTTTCTGATTCTGAAATGCTAGTCATTAGATCAAGGTCTGTTAGTCCTGCAAAAACTGTTGTTACTTCTTCGGCATTGGTTCCCATAGCTGCGAGTGCTGCTGAATTTTTACTTGCAAAATTTCCAAAGCTCTTTGATGCTTCGTCTATAGGTCCAGTCAGCGAATATTTATATTCATCAGAACCAGCAAAGTCAAATATACTTTTCATTTTATCAGCTGCTGCTTCTACAGATAGATCTGGGAATAATGAAGCAAAAATTTGTTTTGATACATCTGAAAGCTCTGGATTCTTTATTAATTCTGACCAAGAGGCTAAGATTTCTGGTGACTCTTCTGAAAAGCTTTGCAAAAGAACCTCATCAATATCTCTTCCAAGTGATTCTGCAATTCTAACATATTGCTCAGCAGCGGGAATTCCAGGTGTAGTTGATAAATTTTCTCCCATTGCCACTGCTTCATCTGCAATTGATGTTTTAGTTTTAGTTTTTCTTGATTTTACTTCCATTCCAGTTTCTGGATCAACAAAAAATCTTTCTGGTATTGTTCTGCCCTTTGGTCCAGAAACCATTCTAGTTTTTTCTTCAGTTTTTGTTGCTCTAGCTATTGACTCTTTTATAAGTATTGGATCTGATAATGTTTCAGATTCAGTTAAGTCTCTTCCAGCAACTCCTTCCATTGCATTTTTTGCAATCTCAGCAGAAGATGCCTCAGTAACTAGTCCTCTAATTTCTGCAGCACTCATTCCATCAACCCCCGCCTGAATAATTGCCTCTCCAATTCTTTGAAATTGAGATTCAATGTTTGCAAGCTTTTCTCCAGCATTTTCAGGGGTAATTCCTGATAAAGTTTCTGCCATAACTGCAATAACTGCTTCAGTGTATGCTGGGTCTGCTTTTATTTCTTCAATAGATTTTGTTGGAAAGAGTTGTGTAGCTACAGAATCAAAATTCATTGTTTCAACAACTGCCTGTGCTTTACCTTCTTCAAATCCAGAATTTAAAATTAATGCATTTTTTAATCCTTGTTGCATTGCTGCTGGATCACCAATATCGTCAGATATCATTGCAGATATAGAAGTTTTAAGTCTAGTTGTTGCAGACTCTTCAATTTCACGAACTTGTGATAGCTGTGCTGTAGCCTGCTCTTCTGTTATTGTATTATTTCTTCTTGCCTCAGAAATAGCTGCTTCAGCATTTGCAACTTCTTTCAAGACTTCTAAAGATCCTCCAAATGAGGTTGATAGAATTTTTGTATTTTTTTCTATTTGTGCTCTCATTTCTGATGAACCCATCCATGCTCCAATGCCACCAACAATTGCCCCAACAGCAAACCCTATAGCTGTTCCAATTCCTGGAGCAAATGATCCAATTATTGCTCCTGCTATTGCTCCTCCTGCAAGACCACCTATCCCACCACCAAGAACAACATTTCCAAATGCAGCATTTGCTCCCTGCTGACCCATAGCACTTCCAAGTGAGCCACCTATGCCAAGATCTACTGGTTTTGGTGCTCCTGCAGAACTTGTTTCTTTTGCAACTGCATCTTCTCTTTCTTTTAGAAGATCTACTAAAGCCTTAGTTCCACTAGAAAATTTTCCTTGTTTAAAATCTGTAGAAAGTCTTGCTTTCAAAATAGCATCATTAGTATAAGCAGCAATTGCATTGCCATATGCTTGAGCAGTTTTTGGGTCCATTCCATCGGCAACTCCTTGAGCAATAATTGAAGCAACTTTCTTATATCTTTTTTCAGAAGATAAATCTTTTAATTCTTTTATAAATCCCTGTCCTTTTTCTCCTTCAAAATAATCAGAGAATTGAGAAGCGTCCTGAGTCTGTTGATCTGTAAATCTAAACATACGACTTTGTGATTTAGAAAGAGAAAATTGATACCCCGTTGCTGCAGAAAGCTCTTCCATTCTTCCTGCTGCCCCACCAATATTTTGTCCCGCAATAGTAGCTTCTTGTGCCACTTTGTCAATGCTTTCTCTCATTATTTTAAAACCTATTGTTGCTGCTGCAAGAGGTACTGCAACTGCTCCTAAAGCTATTCCAAATTTCCCCATCATGGGAAGTATAGATAATAATGATAGAGCAAGTCCTCCTGATGATAAAACAGAGCTAAGTCCTTCATTTTGACCAATCCCTGGAATCATTGGGGCCATCATCATTGCGCCACCAAGTGCTCCAGCTCCCATACTTGCACCCATGCCACGCCCACCCATCATTCCTTTAGTGGTTCTAGATTGCTTTGCTCTTCTTGTTGCTTCTCTTGCTTTTTCTTTTGTAAACTGCCGATATCCTCTTTCAGCTTCTTTTCTTGTATTATATGGACCAAGGCTTTCGTTGTCTGGTCCTTCAACCATGTATTTACCATCAATCTTTACAACTTTACCTCCTTCTGCATATCCCCGAATAGTTCCATTATTAACAGCACGCAATAAATCTAAATTTTTTCTTGTAGCATCTTTATTAATTACAAATTCACCTGGAGTAAGTGCTGCTGGTACAGTATCTTTATTCCCTACTCCTGGAACAATAGTTCTAGATGTTTTTGTTGAATCAAATATCTCTCCACCAATATTCCTCATTTGAGGAAGAATTCCACCCATACTAAGTTTTGATACAACATTTGGATAATATACTTCTCTTCCTCTTCCCCAATTAACAAAAGCAGCCATGTTCTCAGTTTCATCATGGAGTCGATCTAGCAGAGGCTTTGCTTTTTCAGCAGACATTTCTTTATTAAATATTGCTGTTCTTATTCTTTTAATTTCTTCTTTTGCTTTGTCGTATCTTGCTTGAGCTTCTTCTCTTTCTACAATTCTAGTTTTTGCTTTTCCAGCTAGTCTTGCACCTAAAAGGGCAACTTCTTTTTCTTCAAGAATTGCATTACTTGCTGCTGGATTATTTAATCTTTGATCATCTTTGGGAACAATCCTTCCGCTTACATCAAAATATTTTTCTCCTTTCTTTACAGAAGTTTTATAAATTGTAGGAATGTTTGACTCTCGTAAATCATCAATAATTTTTTGATGCCCCGCAATAAACTCTTGATCTTTTCTAATTCTTTCTTCAAGCTTTTTCTTGTTAGCTTTCCAAATAACACCACCAGATTCTTGAATTTCTTCTGGAGTTAGTCTTAAATTTAATCCCCCATTTGCTTTATGAAATTGAGACCATGTTTGCATAGGGTGCGGTCCATCTGGTCCCAAGGATTTTAACCGATCTATGTCCCTTTTCATTGATTGACTTGTTTGAGCAATCTGGAATTTTGAATTATTCATTTTGTCAAATAATCTAGAGCTTTCCATAAACCTTCCAACACCCTCGCCTCTTGACCAGCTAGAAACGTCTTTTAGAGTCCCTCCGCTTATTGGGTCAACGGAACCTCTTGTTATGTTAAAGTTTTTTCTAGATGTAGACAATCCTCTTTTTATGTTTGCTGGAATGTTTTTTAACATATCATCTCTATTTGATTGACTAATAGATGTTGTCATTTTTGAGAACCATTCAACAATGTTTGCTGGAATTCTGCCTCTTGCACCCCTTGCTGCATTTGCTGCTAGAGCAATTCCTCCTGCTCCTAGCATTGGAATCATTCCTCCATTGTTGTATCCTGTAGATGCTGCAAGTTTTTCAAATTTACCACTTGCTTTTTCCTTAATAGCAGAGTATCCAGTTCCTGTATCTTTTGCAGAAAGAATTTCAAATCCTTTATCATTAAGAAAATATTTATTTATGTCATCAAATGTAACATCTTCTGGATTAGTTTTTCTAGCAAGTGGGGCAACTATTTCTTGTAAATCTGCTTTTGCAGGAATTCTTAGTCCTGTTGTATTTGGAGTTATAGACTTTCCTAATTTTTTTAATGCATCATTTCTTGCATTAGTTAAAATTGTGTCTGTAAAAATTTCTTCTCCATTTTTATTTCTTAGTTCAGTCACTAGACTAGTTAAAAATTTCTCTTTTGAAATACCCGCATTAGTAATTGCTGGACCCAATTCTAATATATTTTTATTTTGTAATATATCATCAATAGCCTGTTTAATATTTATTCTTGTGTTTCCTCTATTTGCTGCTTGATTTAATGAAGATGAGAATGTTGCCCAGTCATCAGTAAGTGCAGTGACTGGTATGTTAGCATCAAATAATCTTTTAGCAAATTGAGCCCTCTCTCCAGTACCTCGTAATCTTATTGCAGCATCAATATCTGATTGAGTTGCTTTCTTTGTTCCAAAGTGTGCCTTCTCAGCTCTTAGATTTAAAGATGCTAGGTATCCATCTACATCTTCTTTTTTCCAGGCTCTTATAAGTTGGCTAGATACTCCAGGAAGCTTCATCTGCTCAATTCCCAATGAAGTTGCTGCTTCTTGAATTGTTCTCTCAGGCTTTCCTAGAAGTTGAGATAGTTGTTTAGATGTAAGCCTATTGTTTACTGAATCTTCAAATGCAACAGAAACAACTCTTCGTGTTTCACTTGGTGTATCTGATGACCTAATGATTCTTTTTGATCCAGTTGAGAACATCCCAGCAAATTCAGCTGCGTCATCATTCCAAAACCGACTTACTTGTTGAACAACCCTTTGAGGATTTACTGCTGCAAAATATTGCATACCAGGAATTTGTCCACCCTTATTAAATCCTGGGACTTCTCTGCCCTTATTAATTGCATGAAGAAGTGCTAAATTTTCTCCAGTTGCTTGTTTATTTACTACAAACTCTCCTGGGGTAAGCATAGCTGGTACGGTGTCTGTGTTTCCAGAACCTGGGATTGTTCCTCCAGAATTTCTTCTTATTCTTGGACCACCCCTTCTTTTTCCCGCTTCTGCTCCAGTTGCTGCTGCTCCAGCCATAGCAGCACCTGGGGCAACAAAAGCAACTCTTGAAAGTGTTGCAGCTTCTGTCATTTGTACAATAAGGGCTGCATATGATCTTGAAAGGCTATCAATTGCTGCATCTGCTCCTGCTGCTGCTGGAACCTGATCTCTAAGTGCTTGATTAACTATTCCTGTAGAAGTTCCAAGTTGGGAGGAGGCAGTTGCTGCATCAATTTCTGCAAGACTCATAAAGTTTAGGGCTTGACTGACTGCCTCTACTGATCCCTTTAATCCACCTTGTGCAAAGCCTTTAAATGCTACTCCAACAACTAATCCAAATTTTGTAAGAGTTCCTGCTAGGTTCATGAGCAAACCTAAAAACATTGTTCCAGCAGGTATTATAATTCCAGTAATTACTGTACCAAACCCAATAAACTTTTTAGCAAAATCTGGAAGTTCATTAAATTTATCAACAAGGCTTCCAAGGAGTCCAAGGACTGGTGTTGCCATTTGAATAAACATTTCACCTATTGGTGCAATTGCAAGTTTTAATTTTTCCATTGCTGCAACAAATTTAGTTGCTGCAGAATCTTCAATAGCTCCAAGTTCTTTTTCTGCTGATTTGGCAAGTTGTTCTGCAGACATCGTTGCAGTATCCATAACGCGAGAAGCTTGAGAACCATCTTTAACAATATTATTAAATAAAGCACCAAGTCTTGCGTACTGGAATTTTCCAAAGACTTTTTCAAGGGCTTGTTGACGACTAAACTCATCAAGGGATGCTAATGCTTCACCGAATGACTTTACAGTTCCTAGAAGATCTCCTCTATTCATGTTAATAATTGAAGTTAAATTGATACCCATTTTGTCAAGTGACTCAACTGCCCTATCTGTTGGGTTAATTAGTGATGCAAGACCAGACTTTAATGCGTTTGCTCCCTGTGCTGCTGTTATGCCACCCTCTCGCATAGCCGCAAGCATTACTGCCATATCTTCTACAGACCCACCAAGACCTTTAATAACGGGGGCAACCCTTGGGATAGCCTGTGCAAGATCTTGTAGGGTAACAACTGTTTGGTTTTCAACCATGTTCAAAAAGTTAATTGTTTTTGAAAGATCTTTTCCACTTAAATTAAAAGCTGTTTGAAGAGCAATTGTTGTTTCTAGAGCTTGGTTTTGATCCATTTGTCCAAGGGTTGCAAGTCTAGTTGCTTCTGTTGTTGCATCAATAAGGTCTGCTCCTTGAGAACCCGCTGCTGCGGCTTGTGCTGCAAGACCCATAGTATCCTTTACTGCAATTCCGTACTTTGTATATTCTTTTGCTAATCCTTGTACTGCAAGAAGATTGGCATTGAGTTCCTCTGGG
>Ga0247843_1005964_pt1 | contig 16345 bp, 19 predicted proteins | sample LaCruzMarch2017__FD_192420 | JGI IMG/M metagenome (GOLD analysis project Ga0247843, IMG submission 192420) | Freshwater microbial communities from meromictic Lake La Cruz, Castile-La Mancha, Spain - LaCruzMarch2017_8m | ecosystem: Environmental > Aquatic > Freshwater > Lake | place: Spain... | reverse complement strand
ATTACGAGAAGTGGACGTCCTACGGCCAGTCAAAGACGGCCAACGCGCTCTTGGCGGTCGGCGTCACGAGCAACTGGAAGGACCGTGGTATTCTCGCCAACGCGGTCATGCCTGGCGGCATCCTCACCCCGCTGCAGCGCCACCTTTCCCGGGAGGAGCAGATCGGCTTTGGATGGATCGACGAGAACGGGGCGGCGAACGAACGGATGAAGACGCCCGAGCAGGGCGCCTCGACCAGCATCTGGGCGGCGGTCGGCGCGGAGCTGGAGGGCGTCGGCGGCAAGTATCTGGAGAACTGTGCTGAAGCTGCGCCTTGGAACGCCGAGGAGCCGTGGTCCGGCGTGCTGCACCATGCGTTAAACCCTGAGAGCGCCGAAAGGCTTTGGGCTTGGTCGCAAGAGGAAATCGCCGGCGCCTGATGGGCGGCGGCGTCGGAGGACAACATGAGTCTAAAGGGCAAGACGCTGTTCATCACCGGCGCGAGCCGGGGGATTGGTCTGGCCATTGCGCTTCGGGCGGCGCGGGACGGCGCCAACATCGCCGTTGCGGCCAAGACCGCCGATCCCAATCCGAAGCTGCCCGGCACGATCTATTCGGCGGCGAGCGAGATTGAGGCGGCGGGCGGACAGGCCCTGCCAATCGTCGTCGACGTGCGTGACGAGGCCAACGTCCAGGCGGCTGTGGAGCAGACGGTCGCGACGTTCGGCGGCATCGACATCTGCGTCAACAATGCGTCAGCGATCCAGCTTACGGGCACCCTCTACACCGACATGAAGCGCTACGACCTGATGCATCAGATCAACGCGCGCGGGACGTACGTTGCGTCGAAGGCCTGTATCCCCCACCTCAAACGCAGCGCCAATCCGCATGTGCTGAATCTTTCGCCGCCGCTCGACATGAAGCCGCACTGGTTCGGCAATCACGTGGCGTACACGATGGCGAAGTTCGGCATGTCCATGTGCGTGCTGGGCATGGCCGAGGAGTTCAAGGACGACGCCGTCGCGTTCAACGCGCTCTGGCCGCGCACGGGCATCGCGACGGCGGCGATCCGCAACGCGCTCGCGGGCGACGAGGGCATGCTCATGTGCCGCACGCCAGACATCATGGCGGACGCGGCGTATTGGATCTTCAACCAGCCGTCCACGAGTTGCACCGGCAACTTCTTCATCGACGACGTCGTGCTGTACGGCGCAGGCGAGCGCGATTTCGACAAGTACCGCGTCGATCCGACCAAGCAGCTGATGCCGGACTTTTTCGTGCCGGCCGATGTGGCGTTGCCGCCGGGGGTGACGCTTGCGCCCGCGCTATGATCGAAGCGGCTGAGCCGGCGCTGCGCATCGGCGCATTCATTGGCGTTCTCCTTCTGCTGATTGTTCTGGAGCGTGTGGCGCCGAGACGTACGCGGGTGCAGTCCTGGATCGCGCGCGTTAGGACGAACGGGGCGCTCGTGGTGTTGAACACCATGGTGGTGCGCGGCGTGGCCTTCCTCGCCGCACCGCTTGCGGCGACGGGTGCGGCGCTGTGGGCGCAAGCAAACGGCGCGGGTGTATTCAATGCTGTCGCGGCGCCTTCGCTCGTCGCAGGCGTGGCGGTCTTCCTCGCACTCGATCTTGCGGTGTGGGCGCAGCACGTCGTCTTTCATCGCATCCCGCATTTCTGGCTCTTTCACCGGGTGCATCACGCGGACCGGGACTTCGACGCCACGACGGGCTTTCGCTTTCATCCTGTGGAAATCGTCGTCTCCATGGTCTGGAAGGCGGGGGTGGTGATCGCGCTCGGCGCGCCGGTCGCGGCGGTCATCGTGTTCGAAATCGCGCTGAATGCCTGTTCGATGTTCAATCATTCCAATGTCGCGCTGCCGCGATGTCTGGACGCTGTGCTGCGTCCTGTCATCGTCACCCCCGACATGCACCGCGTTCACCACTCCGTGCATCGCGACGAGCACGATACGAACTTCGGCTTCTGCCTTTCTTTGTGGGACCGGCTGTTTCGGCTGTACCGCGCGCAACCGCGCGGGGGGCATAAAGGAATGGTGATCGGCTTGTCGCAAGCGCAGGGGGACGGGCCGTCGCGGTTCTGGTGGAGCATAATCTTTCCGTTTCGGCGGTGAGCGTCTGGCGGCGGCATTCACGCCGGACCGCGCAGCTTCTGCTGCGCGAACCGAGGCGCCGCCAGGTTCCGAAGACTGTCGCGTGTTGAAACGAAGCATGGGCGGTCCCGCCCATGTCAGGTGTCGATAGCCCTCGCGGACGAGGCCGTACGCGCTCCGAAGTCAAGACGTGTCTGGGGTTTCAGTGGCGGGTGAGAGACTGAATCCGCCCAGCATCATCACCGGCGCGCGCGTCATCACGAGCCCAGCGATCTTCATGCCCTTCGGCAGGCGCGCCTTCGCGCGCGACCACTCTGTTGAGCTGTCCAAGACGCGCCGCATATCGGCGATCATGCGCAGGCGGATGCCGCGCGCGAAGATTTTCATGATGTTCATGCGGCGGCGCTGCATCCGCCAGTCGGGTGCGGGCCCGCGCGGACGCGATGTCCAGCGACGTGGGACCGGGACGCTCAGTCCCGCGACCATCGCGAGCGCGATAGTCACGCGGATGTCGCAGCGCGCAGGTTGTTCTCGTCGCGCATGTATTTGCGCACACTCGCGGGCATCAGGACATACGCCGCGGTCCACGCGACGAATTCGATGAACCACAGGCGCCGTCCGCGCACGGACTGAGAGTTGTTGTTGAGTGATTTTTGACTGAACGACTTTCATGCGCGACCTCCTTTCCTTGAAGGCCGGCAGGACTTCACGGGTTGCGACCCGGTCGGATTGTTTTGGTGCGTTTCTTTCGCGGAGGCGCGCGGCTCTTGTGCGCCATGAAAAGATTAATGCGGGTGCGCCGGAAAGCGAGGGATCAAAGAGTTCGTTATCACCCCAATATTCGGCAATGAAGAACCCCCGTCCCGCGAGGGGGCCGGGAGCAACGCGTGTGGCTAGAGTATCCGACCCAACTCGATCGCTGTGGCGATCGAAGGGTCGGGTAAGGATGCTCTACACGTATGATTCTACAGTCATCCGATCGTTCGCAATCGCAGCTGCAATGGCGAAATCGGATAAAGTTGCTCGAGGGAAGGAGACACTCACCCCTTATCGCGCCGCCCGCCACATCCCCCACAGCTTCGGCCCCTCAGGCTCCGGTCGAAATTCGCTAACGATCTCGAAGCCGTAGCGCAGATAGAGCGGCACGTTCTTTTCGCTTGAGGCTTCGAGATAGGCCGCCTCGTGTTTCGCATCGATCGCATTGAGCGTCGCTCCCAAGATTGCCGAACCAAGGCCCTGTCCCTGACAGTCGGGATCGACGGCGAGGAAGAAGAGATACCAGTGCGGCGTTTTCGGGTGGTTGGCGTCGAACGCCGCGCGCAGGCGCTGCATGCGGCCGAGACGCGCGAAACTCACCACGGATAGAAACATCGGGATCGCGGCGACTTCATCGACGAGCGAGAGCTGCATCACATCCTGCGGCGGCGGGATCCAGAGCGCGACGGCGTTGGCGTCGTCGGACATCCACGTCTCGCGGCCCGGCAGGCCGAGCTTCTTCACCGCGAAGTCGAACCACTGGCTTATCGCTTTGTCGCGTTTGTCGTCGTCGCGGACAAACCAGTCGACGACGGGATCGGCGGCGAAGGACCGCGCGAGCGTGCGCGAGACGGCGGCGGCGTCCCCCATGGCGGCGGGGCGCGGGGCGGCGGCGGCGCGTTTGCGCGCGGCGAGGATTTCGGGGGACACATCGGTCATGGGCGGCGCTTATCACGCGTCGTGGCCCCCTTCGACCCGCTTCGCGGGCCACTTCCCCCCTATCGCTCCGCTCACGGCGGAGCAAAGACGCCGGCGCCTTATCTTCCCCCACTTGCGGGGCAAGCATCCGCGCAGCGGGGGATGGGCGCGCTTGCCTGCGCTTGCGCGGCGCGCAAAGAGTGAGTGATGCTCCTCTTCACCCACCTCGCCATGCTCGATCACGTCGGACCGCCCGGGCATCCCGAGCGGCCGGAGCGTCTCGCTTCGGTATTGAAGGCGCTGGAGGGCATGGCGCTTGACCGGCGCGAGGCGCCGTTCGCGGCGCGGGCGGCGGTGGAGCGGGTGCATCCGTCGGCGTTCGTCAGCGCCATCGAGGGCGTCTTCCCTAAGCCGGGCGAAGGGATAATCGCGCTCGACAGCGGCGATACATTTCTCTGTGACGCCTCGCGCGAAGCGGCGTGGCGTGCGGCCGGCGCGGCGACGGCCGCCGTTGATGCGGTGATGGCGGGCGAGGACGCCATCGCGTTCTGCGCCGTGCGTCCGCCGGGCCACCACGCCGAGCCCGCGCAGGCGATGGGCTTTTGCGTCTTCAACAACATCGCGGTCGGCGCCCTTCATGCGCTGGAGGCGCATGGTCTCTCCCGCGTCGCGGTAATCGATTTCGACGTCCACCACGGCAACGGCACGCAGGCTGTCGCCGACAAGGACCCGCGGCTCTTCTTTGCGTCCACCCACCAGTCCCCGCTCTATCCAGGCACCGGGCGCGTTACTGACACGGGGCCGGCGCACAACATCGTCAATGCGCCGCTGCCGCCGGGCGCCGACAGCGCGCTCTGGCGCAAGGCGATGGAGGCCCGCGTCCTGCCGGCGCTGGAGGCGTTCCGGCCGGAGCTCGTGTTCATTTCCGCCGGCTTCGACGCTCACCGGGCCGATCCGCTGGCGGAAATGTCGCTTGAGGACGCCGATTTCGCCTGGGCGGCGACGGCCCTTAAAGAGGTCGCGGACGCCTCAGCCGAAGGGCGCATCGTGGCCAGCCTCGAAGGGGGCTATGACCTCCGCGCGCTCGCCTCCAGCACGGCGGCCTTCGTCGGCGCGCTCGTGAATTAGCCGCATGCAAGGGGCCTGTTGTTTCCCGCTCAGGGCGCCTGTAACGGTGGCGTGACCCGCGACAGACCGCCCTAGGGTCTTTGGCGGGCCAATCTGCGGCTTCACAAGAGCCTGTCGGGGAGAGAGGCCGCCGTATCGCGGAGCCGGGATGGACGAAGCCGCAAAACCTGCGACGACGACCGCACGCGGCGACGGGCCCGGCTGGATCGTCATTGTCCGCCACGGCAAGCCCGAGGGCGACCGCAAGGTCCGCATCACCTGGCGCGAGTACATCGCTTGGTGGGAGGGTTATGACGCCTCGGGTCTGACGCCCGGGCAAACGCCGCCTGAGGGGCTCGTGGCGCTCGCCCGCGAGGCCGACGTGATTTTCGCCTCCACCTTGCGACGCGCCTTTGAGACCGCCGGCGCGGTGGCCCAAGGCAAGGAAGTCACCCGCGATCCGGTGTTCATCGAGGCGCCGCTGCCGCCGCCGCCGATATGGGGCCGGCGCAAGCCGCGTCGCTGGGGCGTCTATGCGCGGGTCGCGTGGTGGCTTGGACTGTCGGGCGGACGCGAGACGCGCAAGGAATCCGAACAGCGCGCCGAGGCCGCCGCCGCCACGCTCGCCTCGCACGCGTTGCGCGGACAGAACGTGGTTGTCTGCGCGCACGGCTGGTTCAACCGCATGATGCGTCCGGTGCTGCTGTCATGGGGCTGGAAGTGCATCCACGACGGCGGGGACAAGTACTGGTCGTACCGGAAATATGTGCGCCGGCTTTAACGGGGCGCAGGCTGGCGGCTCTCACTTTGGCGCTGGTTTTGCTCGGTTGCGGCGAAGGGCGCCACGCTCCGTCCCCAACCATGCGGGTTGAGTATGGCTCCACCGCCCCAAAAGAGGCCGGGGCGAAGGCCATCGTTCAGAAGTTCGCGGAACTGGGCTTTGAGAACGCACGCGGGGATGCGGCGCTGACTTAAGTTATTCGCGCTGCTTTTGGCCGCGAAATCGCGCTTCGTTTCTCGCGAACAACGGCGTTCTCACGGCACAGAGGCAGCACGGTTGGCGGCAACCGAGAAGACATACACGCAAGGCTGACCGCCATTCCAGGCGAGCTTGACGCCTCGTCGATATCAACAGGTGACGCCGTGGAAGTCACTGTCTCGGAGTTGCGCCCCGGCGGTTTCAGTCCCGGCGGGCTGCGCGTACACGCGGAATTAGCGGCGCTTCTGAGCAATCAAGATGCGCGTTTGACGGTTGTTTCATCGCCCGCCGTCGACGAGCGAGAACATGATCGCATCGCACGCATCAATATGGCAGCCAGCGTAGCGTGGTTGACCGTGGCATGGCTCGTGTTCATGACGGTCAGCGGTTCATTGTGCGACTGGGCCATGCGGCGCAGCGGTGCGACACGACCTCAGCGTCAGACGGTTATGGTCTTGGTCGGTCTGTTGATTGTCACGCCGATGCCACAGAAAGTGTCGATATTCTCCATTCTCATGCCAGGGCTGTTTCTGCTCACGGGCGGCTCAGAGTTCATCACGTTCGTCTATCGAAACGACAACGCGCAGTTTCTCGGCGCGTATGCGGCTTCGCTGGTGTTCAGCGTTCTTGTGGCTCTGTACTTCATCTGGGGCCGTGATGGGGTCGGGAAAGTCGAAGAGAGCGTTGAGGCCAGCGCGCCTTAGCTCTCAAGCCGCTTCGCGCGTCACCGGCCCCACATATATCGACTTCGGCCGCACCAGCCGCCCGGTGGCCAGCTGTTCGCGGGCGTGCGCGATCCATCCGGCGAGGCGTCCGCACGCGAAGACGCAGGTGAAGGCTTCGCGCGGTATGCGCAGGGCTTCCAGCAGGAGCGCGGTGTAGAACTCAACATTGGTCTCGAGTTTGCGCGTCGGGTAGCGCGCGGCGAGTTTGTTCAACGCGGCGCTTTCGATGGCCTCGGCGAAGGCGAGGCGGCCGGTGGTTTTCGGCAGCTTCACGATGGCGACTTTCAGCGCGTCGGCGCGCGGATCGCGGACGCGATAGACGCGGTGTCCAAAGCCCATGAGCCGGTCGCCGCGCGCGAGCGCGGCGTCGATCCAGACTTCGGCGTTCGCCGGCGTGCCAATGGCGTCGATCATGTCGAGCACGGGCCCAGGCGCGCCGCCGTGCAGCGGGCCTTTCAGTGCTGACAACCCGGCGACGACGGCGGAAGCGAGCCCGGCCTGCGTGGACGCGACCACGCGCGCGGCGAAGGTCGAGGCGTTGAGGCCATGGTCGGCGATGGTGATGAGGTAGGCGTCGAGGGCCGCCGCCGATGAGGGCGCGGGCGCCGCGCCCGTGAGCATGCGCAGGAAGTCGGCGGCGTGCGACAGCGTCGGATCGGGCGCGATCGGCGCATAGCCCTGCGCGCGGCGCACGGCGGCGGCGGTGAACACGGGTCCTGCAGCGACGAGGCCGAGCGCGGTGGCGAGATCGTCGCCGTCGCCGATGTGGGAGAAGCCGACGCGCAGCGCTTCCACGGCTGTGAGGTGGGAAGGGAAGGCTGGAAGCTGCGCGAACGCCGCGACGCGCGCCGCGCCAAGGGCGGCGGGGAGATCGCGCGCGGCCGGCAGGTCGTCGAAGAAGCCCGTCCAGAGCAGGAAGACCACCTCCTCGAAGGTCGCACGTCCCGCAAGTTCGTCCAGTTCGTAGCCTCGCAGCACCAGCCGCCCCGCCGCGCCATCCACGTCCGAGAGCACGGTTTCCGCCGCCAGAACGTTCTCGAGACCCGCATCCATCGCATTTCTCCTTGAGGTTTCGGATCAAGAAGTGCAGGATCAGCTTCTATCGTCAAGCTTGATCAAGATAATCAACATATGAGCTGGCTCACTGCCCAGGTTGCTGCAGCCCGCCTCGGGGTGAAGCCGCAGACGCTCTACGCCTATGTCAGCCGGGGCCACATCACGGCCCGGCCCGCCGACGACGACCCACGCCAGAGCCTCTATGCAGCGGCGGACGTGGTCGCGCTGGAGCGCCGTCGACGGGACGGACGCGGGCGCAAAAGCGTCGCCGCACGCACCATCGCCTGGGGCGATCCGGTGCTGGAAAGCGCGATCACCACGGTGCGCGAGGGACGGCTGATCTATCGCGGCGTCGATGCGGTGACGCTCGCCGCGACGGCGGCGCTGGAAGAGGCCGCGCGTCTGCTCATCGGTCACGAGCCTGACACGCCGCGCGCGCGCCACACGGCGACGAAGGGCGATACGGCGAAGGCGCGGGGCTATGCGTTTCTGGCGGCGCGCGCGGCCGTCGACGCGCCGAGCCTCGGTCGCCGCCCCGAACAACTCGCCGCCGAAGCGCTTGATCTCATCGGCGGTCTCGGCGTCGCCTTCGCCGGGGTCAACACGACGAACGCGCTTCTGCATGAACATCTCGCGAGGTTGTGGAAACTCGATGCGCGCGGCGGCGATCTCGTGCGGCGCGCGCTCGTGCTCGTGGCGGACCATGAACTGAATCCGTCGACTTTCGCGGCGCGGGTGGCGGCGTCGACGGGCGCGCCCGTCGCTGCAGCGGCGCTTGCGGGCTATGCGACATTGTCGGGGCCGTTGCACGGGGAAGCATCGGCGCGCGCACTGCTGTTTCTCGAAACGGCGCTGCGCGACGGTGCGGAAGCGGCGGTCAACGCCACGCTCGCACGCGCCGAGCGGCTGCCGGCGATCGGGCATGCGCTTTATCCCGTGGGCGATCCGCGCGCCGCGTCGCTGCTGAAGGCGCTGAAGCCCTCACGGCATCTGAAACACGCGATCGATGCCGCGCAAGCCGCGTCAGGTGATCACGCCAATATCGACATGGCGCTGGCGGCGCTGACGCTCGATCTCGGGCTCCCGTGCGATGCGCCGTTCGTGATCTTCGCCGGCGGGCGGATGGCCGGATGGTGCGCGCATGCGATCGAGCAGCGCGAGACGGGTCGCGTCATTCGCCCGCGTGCATCGTATACGGGCGACTAAAGCGTCTCGCCCATCTCCGTCAGAATCCACTGCAACCCCTCCGCATTGCCGCGTGCGTCGTCGACGGGGTTGTGGGTGTGCGTGGTCTGGCGGTGCTTTTTCCACGCCATGGTGTTGAGCGCCTCGCCGCGACGTCCGGCGTCGAGGTCGCCGATGCGGCGCGCGCTGAAGCCGGCGGGATTGTCGCCGAGATATTTGTAGCAATACCAGTTCCAGAACTGCCAATCGAAGGCCGGGTTGTCCGACCAGAAGATTGCGCGCCGGTCGCCCGTCGTGTGCTTGAGCCATTCCGCCGCTGACCGCATGACGAGTTCGGGAGCCGCGTAGGTCAGTTGCGTCTCGTAGCTGACGCCTACGATGTTGCGCGCGGCGGGCAGGCCCGGATTGTCGATGATCGGCGCGACTTCTCCGAGGAAGCTCAGGTCGGGGTAGGCCACCGAGACCAGACCGAACGAGATCATGTTGTAGAGGCCCGGGCAGGGACCGTCCGCCTCGACGTCGATAACGATGTGATGGGCCCAGTTGGCCATGCGTTTTCCCTGGTCGCCGCAGGCTGCGACTTCTCTCGCGGCGGCTTAGACGCTACATCCCCCCCATGAGTCGAGACGCCCAGTCCCTTCCCGATCCCGCCGCCATGAGTTTCGAGCAGGCGCTCGCCGAGCTTGAGAAGATCGTCGCCCAGATGGAACGGGGCGATGTGGCGCTGGAGGATTCCATCGCGCTTTACCAGCGCGGCGCTGCGCTCAAGGCGCATTGCGAGACCAAGCTGAAGGACGCTCAACTCAAGGTCGAGCAGATCGTGCTGGGCCCCGAGGGCGTGAAAACCGAGCCCGCCAAGATCGGCTGATCTGAACCGTAGGCGTCCTTGCGCGTATTACGCGGCATGATCAGACATCTCTTGCTCGCCCTGGCGGCGCCCGTTCTGCTCGGCGCCTGTGTGAACATGCCGCCGGTCAACCGCGCGTCGACCACCGCGCTCGCCTCAGTCGAGCGCGTCGATCTCGTCCGATATGCAGGCCTCTGGCACGAGGCGGCGCGCCTGCCCAACCAGTTCGAACGCGACTGCGTGGCGGCGACCGCGACCTACACGCAGCGCCAGGACGGCCTTGTGGGCGTGCGCAATGTCTGCACAAAAGCGGACGGCTCGACGTCCGATGTCGACGGCCGCGCCAAGATCGTCGATGCGGAGACGAATGCGAAGCTGAAGGTCAGCTTCTTTGGGCCGTTCTTCTTCGGCGACTACTGGGTGATCGATCTGGCGCCGGATTATTCCTGGGCGATCGTTGGCGAACCGCGCGGGCGCTTCCTCTGGGTGCTCACCCGCGCGGAGACGATCGACGAGGCCAGGAAGGCGCAACTGATCGGACGCGTGCGTGCGCAGGGATACAACGCCGACGCGCTCTACTGGAATCCGGGGGTCTGAATCGACTAGATCTAGTGGCGCGCCGTGTAGGCCGCGCCCTGACGGCCCGCCAGTTCAAGAAGATCGCCCATGGCGATGTTCACGTCGATGAGGTGCAAGCCCCAGTCCTTCAGCACCATGCCCCCGATGATCACGTCGCCGGGAATGGCGTCAATGCGCGGATCAGCGGGATCGGCGTTGGTCGTCACCGCGAGCCAGGTGTGCGACGGCGTGGAGACGCATTGCGCCGACAGAAGGCCCGGCACAGAAACGAACGGCGTCGTCACTGACTTGCCCTTGGCCCACTCCGGCGCCGGCGCACCCGCCACGATCGCGCGTCCGGTCGCGGCGAGATAGGCGTGCTGCGCGACGGGGCCTTGCGATGGACGCAGGAGCGCTGCGGGGTTCACGCACGCGGCGGAGTAGTCGCCCGGCGGCAGGTTCAGCGGATAGTTCGATTGCGTCGCGCCGAAGCGCGCATTCGCCGGCGCCGGCGCCTCGGTGCGGAACGACACATAGGAAACGACGCAGCCCGTCTGCGTGGCGCTCGTGCAGAGCGGCGTGGACTTGAGCGCGCCGCCGACAACACCTCCGCGCGGCACTGCGAGGTTCGAGCCGAGAATGTAGGCCGACACCAGTCGCGCCGCGACGGGCTTGCCCTCGATCTCGTCGGCGAGCAGCGCCGACAGAAGTCCTGCGCCCTGGCTGTGGCCGATAAGGATGAAGCCGCGACCGTTGTTGTGGTGCGCCAGATAGTGTTCCCACGAGGCCTTCACGTCGTTGTAGGCCATGGCGCGATCGACGTTGACCGGACGGCCCGTCATCACGCCGCGCAGGGCGGCCAGCGTCACCTGACGGTACATGGGCGCGAATGTGCGGCACGTCGAACCGAAGCGAGCGAACTGCTGCTGCACGACGTAGCGCTCGGCGTCGTCGATGGTCATGTCGCTGTGGGGCGTGGGGTCGGTGGACACGGTCGGATACACGTAGAAGCAGTCGATCGGGGCGGCCGGATCAGCGCGGAAGGTCTCGTGCGTCATCGCGCCATTGGCGGCGACGACGGTGGTCGTCTGGTCCTGGGTGCAGGCGTCCTTGGCGCGGCCGGGCAGGCACAGCCAGTTCGCGGTGTCGGCGTAGTCGGGGGATGAAGTTGAAGCAACACGCGCCTGGGGGCCGGCCGCGTCTGACGTCGGGGCCGGTGTGTTCGCACAGGCCGAAAGGAGGCCAAGGGTAAGGGCTGCGGCGGCGATTGCGAAACGCATTATGTTGCTTCCCGTCTTTTGCGCGCCCTAGCACGGGCTGGGGATTGTGCGAAGTGGCAAGCTTGCACGGCCAAGCCGCTCTGATATGGGGCGGCGATGCAAACGATCGACGCGCGCCTTCGCACCACAGCAGACCGCTTCAACGCCGCGCTCGACGCGCTCCTGCCGCCGGTGCAAGGCCATGAGGCGCGCCTGCTGGAAGCCATGCGCTATGCGGCGCTGGGCGGCGGCAAGCGCTTGCGTCCGTTCCTGATGCTGGAGGCGGGGCGTCTTTTCGACGCCGACGAGACCGCGCTCGTGCGCGCGGGCGTCGCGGTGGAGCTGATCCACACGTATTCGCTCGTCCACGATGACTTGCCGTGCATGGACGATGACGACCTGCGCCGTGGCCAGCCCACCGTGCACAAGCAATTTGACGAGACGACCGCCGTGCTTGCCGGGGATGCGCTACAGACGCTGGCGTTCGAGATTCTTGCCGATCCGGCCACCCACTCCGACCCGCAGATGCGGTGCCTGCTTATCGCGGGGCTTGCCAAGGCCTCGGGCCCGCACGGCATGGTCGGCGGGCAGATGATCGACATGCAGGGCGAGACGGTGGCGGGCGACACCTCCGCGGTGGCGCGGATGAACCGGCTGAAGACCGGCGCGCTGATCTCCTGGTCGGTCGACGCCGGCGCGCTGATCGGCTGCGCCCAGGAGGACGCCCGCCACGCGCTGGCGCGCTATGCGACCGACCTTGGCGTGGTGTTCCAGATGGTTGACGACCTCCTCGATGTGGCCGGCGAGGAAGCGCGGGTGGGCAAGGCGGTCGCCAAGGACGCCATCGCCGGCAAGGTGAACCTCGTGAGCCTTCTGGGCGTGGACGCGGCCAAGCTCCGCGTGAAGCTCCTGGCCGAGCAGGCCAGAAAGCACCTCGCCATCTTCGGGCCCCGGGCGCGGGTGCTGTCCGATACGGTCGATTTTGTCCTTGACCGCCGGTATTGACCTAAGGGCTCAATGGACGTGAGGTTCGCTTTACGGTCTGCGTCGGGCACAAGGCCGATCGATCGAAGGCGTACATGACCGTTCCCACACCGCTTCTCGACACCATCGAGTTCCCGTCGGACCTCCGCGCGCTGGACTCCCTTCAGCTCCCTCAGCTCGCTGAGGAACTCCGCGCCGAAACCATCGACGCCGTCTCCGTCACCGGCGGGCACCTCGGCGCGGGGCTTGGCGTCGTCGAGCTGACGGTGGCGCTGCACTACGTCTTCGACACGCCCAAGGACGTGCTCATCTGGGACGTCGGCCACCAGTGCTATCCGCATAAGATCCTCACGGGCCGGCGCGACCGCATCCGCACCATCCGCCAGGGCGGAGGCCTCTCGGGCTTCACCAAGCGCGCCGAGAGCGAATACGACCCCTTCGGCGCCGCGCATGCGGCCACCTCCATCAGTGCGGCGCTCGGTTTCTGCGCGGCGCGCGATCGCGAAGGCCGCACCAACCACGTCGTTGCGGTGATCGGCGACGGCTCGATGTCGGCGGGCATGGCCTATGAGGCGATGAACAACGCGGCGTCGGCCACCAAGCGGCTCATCGTCATTCTCAATGACAACGACATGTCCATCGCGCCGCCCGTCGGCGCGATGAGCAATTATCTCGCCCGCCGCTTCTCCGGCCACACCTACCGCACGATCCGCAATGCGGCGCGCAAGGTCGCTGAGGCGCTGCCGAAGCCGATGCACGACGTGGCCAAGAAGGCCGAGGAATACGCGCGCGGCATGGTGCAGGGCGGCACGCTCTTTGAGGAGCTGGGCTTCCACTATATCGGCATCGTCGACGGCCATGACCTTGATGTGCTCGTGCCGATCCTGCGCAACGCCAGCCTCATCGACCACAAGCCCGTGCTGGTTCACGTCCGCACGCAGAAGGGCAAGGGCTATGCGCCGGCCGAGAGCGCGGCGGACAAATATCACGGCGTCGCCAAGTTCAATGTCTTCACCGGCGAACAGCAAAAGGCGAAAGCCGGCCCGCCGAACTACCAGACCGTCTTCGGCGATAGCCTCGTGCGCGAGGCCGCCAAGGACGACAAGATCGTCGCCATCACGGCGGCCATGCCGTCGGGCACCGGTCTCGATATTTTCGGCGCAGCGTTTCCCGACCGCATGTACGATGTCGGCATCGCTGAGCAGCATGCTGTGACGTTTGCGGCGGGCCTCGCGGCGGACGGCATGAAGCCCTTCGCGGCGATCTACTCGACGTTTCTGCAGCGGGGCTACGACCAGGTCGTCCACGACGTGGCGATCCAGAGGCTGCCGGTGCGTTTCGCGCTCGACCGTGCGGGTCTCGTGGGCGCCGACGGGCCGACGCATGCGGGCTCTTTCGACATCGGCTATCTCGGCGCGCTGCCGCACATGGTGGTGATGGGCGCCGCCGACGAGGTAGAGCTGGCGCGCATGGTCGCCACGTGCGTCGCCATCGACGACCGGCCGAGCGCGGTGCGCTATCCGCGCGGGGAGGGGCTTGGCCTCGTCATGCCAAGTGCTGACGACATCGGCCCCATCGAAATCGGCAAAGGCCGCATCCTGCGGGAAGGGACGACGGTGGCGCTCTTGTCGTTCGGGTCGCGCTACGGCGACGCTGCGAAGGCCGCCGACAGGCTCGCCGCGCAGGGCTTCTCCACCACGCTCGCGGACGCGCGTTTCGCCAAGCCCCTCGACGAGGATCTGATCCGCCGTCTCGCGCGCGAGCACGAAGTGTTCATCACCATCGAGGAAGGCGCCATGGGCGGCTTTGGCGCCTTCGTGCTGCAGTTCATGGCGAAAGACGGACTGCTCGACCGCGGCGTGAAGATCCGCACGCTGACGCTGCCCGACATCTTCCAGGACCAGGCCAGCCCCGCCGCGATGATCGCGGAAGCGGGGCTCGATGCGGACGGCATCGTGAAGGCGGCGCTGGAAGCGCTGGGACGTGTCGAGATTGATGCGGGCGTCGTGCGCGCCTGAGTTTGCCTCACAAACATGAAGGAACCGGACCATGCGCCTGCCTCTGATCGCCGCGCCCTTGATTGCTCTCGCGTGGACCTCGATCGCCACGCCCGCGCACGCCGCCGACGAAATCCTGTGGTGCAAGGCGACCGCCGATACCGTCACCTATTACTCGACCGCCTTCACCCGCGCCGAAGATGAAACCGGCGATCCGACAGCGGCGTTCCGGCGCGAGATCGTCGCCAAGTATCGGGCCGGTGCCCAGACGCAGGCGGCCTGCTACAGCGCCGACAGCGAGGCCGCAGCGCAAGCCGCGATAGAAGCCGACGCCCGCGCCGCACGCGCGGCTGGGCGGGCTGTGGTGACGACGGATTGGCGGTTTTGAAGCGTCGGGAGCGGCGGAAGCGATGATCGCGGAAGCCGGGCTCGATGCGGACGGCATGGTGAAGGCTGCGATGGAAGCGCTGGGGCGTTGGAATGCGAGCGTGAAGGAGGTTAGGGCTTAGGGCTTGTACAAAAGTTAACTCTCCCGCTACCAACGGGGCGGGATGAACCGCCCCGGGTTCCTCGGAGGCTAGGTTGTTTGAGTCAGGCGGCCATGGCCGTCTGCTCAGTCGCTGCATAGTAGTTCGCCTCCGCCTCGGCGGGCGGGATATGTCCGATCGGCTCCATCAGTCTCCTGTTGTTGTACCAGTCCACCCATTCCAGCGTGGCGTACTCCACGGCGTCCATCGTTCGCCATGGTCCGCGCCGCCAGATGACCTCCGCTTTGTAGAGTCCGTTCACGGTCTCGGCGAGGGCGTTGTCATATGAGTCCCCCACGCTGCCCACGGACGGCTCCAGTCCCGCCTCGGCCAAGCGCTCCGTGTACGCGATGGCAAGATATTGCGACCCGCGATCCGAATGATGGACGAGGCCGCCGCCATTCTTGCTGCTTGGGGGCCGGCGGTCATGGACGGCCTGTTCGAGCGCATCGAGCACGAAGGCGGCGTGCGCCGTACGCGACACCCGCCAGCCGACGATCTTTCGTGCAAAGACGTCGGTGACGAAGGCCACATAGACGAAGCCTGTCCATGTCGCCACGTACGTGAAATCGGCGACCCACAGCATGTTCGGCGCGGGCGCCTTGAAGTTGCGGTTCACCTTGTCGAGTGGACATGGCGCGGACTTGTCCTGGATCGTCGTGCGATGCGGCTTGCCGCGTATGACGCCCTTTAATCCCATGGCTTTCATGAGCCTCGACACCGTACAGCGTGCGGTCTCGACGCCTTCCCGCAAGAGCTGCTTCCAGACCTTGCGCACGCCGTAGACGCCGAAATTCTCGTCGAAGACGCGTTGAATTTCCGGCTTCAGCGCTTCGTCACGCTGCACGCGCGGCGGCGCAGTTTCCGGCGCACGCTCCCGCGCCTTGTGGGCATGATATGTGGATGGGGCGATCGGCAAAACTTCGCAGATCGGCTCGACCCCATACTCTCGGCGGTGCTCGTCGATGAAGGCGATCATGACTTCGGTCGGCGGTCGAGCTCCGCCTGGGCGAAATACGCTGACGCTTTGCGCAGGATCTCATTGGCCTGGCGCAGTTCACGGTTCTCGCGTTCCAGCGCCTTCAAGCGCTCGCGCTCGTCCGTGGTGACCCCGGGACGAAGCCCCTTATCGCGTTCGGCACGCTTGACCCAATTGTCCAGGGTCTGCGCCGAGCATCCGAACTTCCCGGCGATGGACTCGATGGCGGCCCACCGCGAGCCGTGTCCGGCCTCGTTGTCCAAGACCATCCGGACCGCTCGCTCGCGAACCTCGGGGGCGTATTTGGGATGTGCTGCTTGCTTCTTCATGGCTCCACTTTCTCAAGAAAAGGGGCCTCCGGCAAACTCGGGGCGGTTCA
>Ga0247843_1005963_pt1 | contig 16349 bp, 15 predicted proteins | sample LaCruzMarch2017__FD_192420 | JGI IMG/M metagenome (GOLD analysis project Ga0247843, IMG submission 192420) | Freshwater microbial communities from meromictic Lake La Cruz, Castile-La Mancha, Spain - LaCruzMarch2017_8m | ecosystem: Environmental > Aquatic > Freshwater > Lake | place: Spain... | reverse complement strand
TATATTATATGATTATAATATAAAGAGTATTATGTATTAAATATAATGACCAGTAAAAGACGCAACTTCAAATGGACTATCAACGAAATTTTAACCCTACAAAGAGAATATGAACTGTTAGAAATGACTGTTCAAGATATTGCTAGTAAACATGAAAGAAGTGTAGATTCAATTCTTTATAAGCTAGAAAGTGAAGATTTTATAAGTTCACGAACAAATGCAAGAGGTGTAGTTAATATAATTAAACCTATACAAAATATACAAAGTATGCAAACTATGCAACCCAGACAAACAAGGCAAACTAAGAAACTTTTATAATTATTTACACATTTTCTAATTCAAAACGCTTATTTTTCAATGTGTAAATAAAAAAATGTGTAATGTAACATTTTTTACACAAATTCATCGTTTCCTGTGTGTTTTTTTATTTCTCTTGAGACATCGTTTTTTGGTGTTGCATTTACCACCACCTTTGTTTTCCCTTTCGATTAGTTTCATTACAGATTGAATTTGTTTATCATTTCTATCTCTCCTCTTAAACTTATTTTCATTATTTTCGATGTAATTTTTAGCTAGAAATTGTAAAGAAAGATCAAGTTTTTTTTTATTTAATTCTTCATGACTTTTTACATAAAAATTGTTTGAATTTTGAACAATTTTTCTACAATCTTCTAAATTTTGTATGGATTCATTTATGTTATTAGTTGTTTGTTCATAATAATTGTATGCAACCATAGCGTCATCAATATTTTCATCGTAGAATGGATACAATTTTGTAGCGGGTTCATTAACAGTAAAATCATATTCGTCATTTGCTTGTCTCAGTCCATTCTCTAGCCTTTCTTTTAATTTTATTGTATCTTGCAATATATCACTTGCATCCATTTATATATAGGAATATTTTTTTCTCATTTTTCTTTTTGCTTGGTGTAATGATATTTGAAGAATATTCTTCAAATGTCAATTTGGTTTCATAATCATAATCTTCAAATACTTTTCTTATCGCAACTTCAAGTTTAATTTTCCAAAAAACCAAAGTTCACTTTCTTCACTACTCCAACCTTGCTCTTCCCATGCACTTTCTCCGTTATTAACCCACAGTTCTTCCATCTTTTTTTTTGTAGTTTCTCTCATATGCTTTGAATATTTTACAATATCGCTCGCATATGAATCATATAAGTTATAATCTAACTCGCCTCTATTCACTTCTAATTCAAAATGATCAAAAATATTTATGCCAACATCATATTGATTTTCTAAATTTACCATAGGCTTCTTTGAGCTAGTTATACATACTTCACCCCATCGATAACATATGCGTCTAGTTATAGACTGTTTACCTTTTGTCCAAACATTTAATTCCCACACACATTTTGTAAACATTGGCTCAATAATCCATTCGTTGATATCATCTGTTATTGATGTATTTTCGTCGGTCATTTGGTTTATAATGTGTTTGAACATTTAAGCCGTATTGTTATATGATAAATAACAACTTATATGGTCTTCTTTGTAAAGAATTTTGTCAAACTCTGGACTCCTTGATTATCATTGTTTATTTCTCTCAAATATTCATCGAATAGTAATGCTTTGACTTCTTTATTTCTAAGTTGGTCTAGTTTATCTGCAAACTTTTCTTCATCCGTATCTCTTCTCAATATCTCTACATCTTTCTTGTATCTCATTATTTTTGGTTTCTTATTTTGTTGTTCCCATATTTTTTCAAGAACAAGAGCAAATACTTGTTGAACCGGTTTCATAATTTGGTTTGTAATATAAAACGAATAATCAATTTTTAGTCCGTTCTCCAGAACATAACTAGGCGTTTCGATCTTTTCACCTTGTAACGCTTTTTTGTTTGGAACTGTTATATAGACAAACGGAATTCTGTCACCAGAGCTTGGTTTGTTACCTGGATCTCTTGCGGTTATTCTGTCAGCCAACACCTTATGTGCTATTGAATTTGGGTTTTTATATCCAGAACGAAGTGATTTAGTTATAATTAATTTATCAATTGGAAATTTTTCATCTACAATATTTTGTAAAGAAGATTTCAAGAAATCGATTGCTTGCTTGATATTCTGCTGTTTCATCAAAATATCAATTATTCCTCCGTAAATATCCTTTACAATTGGTGCGTTGTCACGACGTTTTAGAACAATCCCCATCTCTTTGCGTTTACATTTATTTGGGTCTGTCTCATACAGCATTCCCACGTAACGTTTCTTTGATAATAAACAAAATGGCATGAATGTTTTTTCGTATTCTAAATCATGCGGTTGTTTCAAGAAACTCGACGCCAAATGTCCTGCTTCTTGGGCTAATTCAATTGTTATTTCTAACGCCTCTTTACCTCTTATAGGTTTTCCTTCGGGTGTTTGTAGGTTGAACGTGAAGAATACTGAATCTGTATTGTGTACAATAATGTTACCAATCCCAGCAGCAAAATGATGATTTTCTGTTGTCAGGTCATACACATAACCTTCATATTTTATTTCTTGTATTTTTTTTACAGCTACAGGATTTATCCTTTGAGTTTTTTTTGTCATTGTAATTCTATATATTTCAGGTTTATCTTTTCTAGTATTCATTGACGTTTTCCAACCAAGACTTTGAGCCAACCAACATATATGTGCTGCACTTATTTGATTTTTTTGGTCTATTCTGGTATAACCATTTACATCTTTATCACCGTCAGCATCATATAGACCATTCCAAAAAGCCTGTCTAATTTCTTCACTTCCCGTCAATACTTCGCATGGAATTTTTTTAGCTTTTTCGTAATATAATTTTTCTCTATAATTATCAACAAAACTTGTTATTGAACCATATTCACTACATCTTGGAGATATTTTATAAACTCCCGAACTTTCTAACGTAGGCATTACAACCCATTCAAATTTTGGATATGCAACTTTACACAATTCTAAATATTTATTTATTATTTCCATTGATGCATTATTCAAGGCCCATCCACTTTTTTTACCAGATAAACAATTATAACTTCCACAACTTCCATCACCGAAGAAGAACCCCATAACTTGCGCTTCCTCTTTAGAAATTGCATCTGTAAAATTTTTGTTTACTGGTAAATTGTTATGCAATAATTCTGTTCCAATTTTAATATCCTTTGGAGAAATCTCAGTTGAGTCCGTTCTTAATAGAGAATGATCATCAGTTACATCTACTAAACCAGTATGTGTTAGAATTCTAATGATTTTTTTATGATCTGCCAAAGTATGTCTAATTATTCTATGCAATGGTGTCCACCCTTTTTCACTCCAGGTTTCTACATTTTCTAATTCACAAAATTCTTTTTCTTGTTTCCCTTCCTCAACACATTTTATCCAGTTGTTATTTCCATACTTATTTCCAAGATCTTCAATTGTGCAAATATCAAATTTCCTATGGGCGGATTTTTCGCCATTTTTCATAACCTGTGTGGATATGTAGATTGGAGTATATCTTGGAACGCTATCTCCATATATGTATTCAGCCTTAGTTAAGACAGGTCCATGTGTAGATGTATTACAAATGGAATCGCCATAACTTTCTTCAATTATTTTTTTGGCGTAAATCAATAACATTCTACCGGTTGCGGTTGTACATGCAGCAATATCTTTTTCGTAAAAGGTGCTTGTTTTTGCACCACACTGACCATACAATGAATTGGCTGTCACTTTGTAACCAAGTTGACGCTTGTCAAGAACATTTTTCATAAATTCATCGGTTTGTTGCGGGATCATTTTTCGAGTAGTTTTTCTAGCAACTAACAATTCTTCCAATATAGAAGGCATAATGGCTTTCCTTCCATCAGGAAATTGTGCAAATCGACATGTTTTTGACCCTGATCGAACCTTTTCAGCTGCAGATGATGGGGTTTTTCTAATATAGCGATAAGTGTCATATGTGATATTTACGTATTCATAGTTAGGTAAATTATCATAAATGAAAACATCGTTGCTGTCCTTTTCACCCCACTCTTCAATTAAATTACCTGCCAAGTCGTATTCTTTTGACCAAACTTTACTATCGTGAGATAAGTTTTCACTGATCATTGAAGACGGATAAAGTGATGCGTAATCAACACAAGCAACTGGGTTGTCTAGATACAAATCGCATTTGGGTTCTAAAACTATCGCACCTTCATATCCATCATCTAATTCTCCTTTTTCTATTACGGGCATTAGAGTATTCTTTTCTCTGCACTTTTTCGCAATGTAACTTGTTAGTTTAATTCCCTGACCTCTCATTACCAAGAAATTTATGGGAACACTACAAATTTTTGCCATTTCTATAAAACCTGTAAGTATATCCGCCTTGTTGAATAAATAATGAACAAGATTACAATCCTGAATACAGTATTTCGCAATAACAGCCCTATCTTCATCTGTACCATTTGTCATTCTAAAAATATCTTTTGGAGTTACATCATCTTTAGCCAAACACCATCTAACCTTTTTATTCAAATCCGGATTCACAATTGTATCTATTTTAAATTTACCATCCTTTTTGTTGACATATATTACTTTATACTTTGCACCTCCGTCATAATAATCAACCGAATGTCCTATTTCTTCAAAATGAACAAAACTTCCTTCTAATAACCCTGTCATATTCGATGTTTTGATCTCAGTTGTATTAACATCATGACTAAGCGATTTAACGTAATCACCTATAAAATGACCAGCTACATAATCCAATTTGTAAGATGTTAAATTTTCTTCACGTCGAAAGAAGTTGTATAAATCAACCTGTAATCTGCCGTTAATTTTAATAAACTTCAAATCGTGTTGTCCGCTTGCGATTTGAATCGTGGATTCTTCTAGTTTATATTTACCAGTATCTTTGTCTTTTGTTGCACATATTTCATCTTTATTTCTAGATAATTTTAGAAATTCCTCTTCACATAAATTTTCTTGTGCTCGCTGAAACATAAAATTGTAATCAAAACCAAATATATTGTAACCTATAATAATATCTGGATTCTCTCGTTGAACTAATTTCTGCCAAGCAAGTAATACGTCACGTTCATTATCATACGATTCTACTATACTATTTTCCATTTTAGAACATGTGTTTAATACGATACAATGATTCATATATGGTTCTGGATCACCATAATTCATAAAAGTAGATCCAATGAATGTGACCTTATCTCCTTCTAATTTGAAATTCCTGAAAACAGAATTCAAAGAATTATTGATTTCCTCCAACTTGTTGGTTCTATCAAAGTTTTTATCACATAGTATATCAACTATTGTTGCCTTTTTATCAATCGTTGTTTTGTTATGTTTTTTATAACTTAAATAGCTAGTATTATTAGTGTCATCTTCTTCATCCATACCCATTTGCTGAAAGTAATTTTCGAGTGTTAAGACATCACTATTTTCTTTTGGAATAGTCCTTACTTGGGTAGTTAGAAGTTGATTACATAATTTTTCAATAACATTCCTATTCTTCGGTTGAACTTTTGGATAAACTAAATCGATTTCCGTTATTTTTTCATATCCAAATGCAGCCAGTATGATCTTTTGAAGAATAGATGTACATACTGGGTGTGTTAATTCAACCTCGAGATTTTCAAAATACTCCACTATATTGGTTGCTAATTTTTTATAAGATTTGATTGGAACCGGAAAATCACCATGACTACTACTTGCCTCAATATCAAAGCTCATTATTTTATATGGTACTCTTGTTTCCTTATCATTTATAGGTTTGACATTTTTGTAACACGTTGTGAATTCATAATCACATGTTGTTTTTTTGTAATCGTTGCAAATTTCAATAACTTTATTCTTGTGTAATGAAATCCAACCGGATGGACTTATATCTTTAATGTGGAAGAACCTGAGTAGAGGTGGGATATTTGCTTCGTATAACTTTGTATCTGTATTATTGAAACTATAACCCGTCTTTAACAAAACATGCCCCTTTTGATAATCAGTGTACCATAAATTCTTGACTTTATTGAAAGCATTAATGCTTGAAAACTCAAGCTTTAGAAATTTATATTCTCTTCCACCATCAAAACCGTATAATTTATTACGTTTTACAATAATACAATTGGTTATAGAGTCTTCGTAATATTTTCCAATTTTTGATTTTATATGTTGTACGAAACTTTCCTTTATTTGTATATTCCAAGTATCATCTACTAATATATAGAAGAATGGTTTGAAGTTCTCGACGAGGATCGAACATGTTTTACCAGTTTCGTTTACTCCAAACATTTGAATTATAAAACTAGTCGTTTCTTTGTATACGGCGGTAGTATCATCATCACTCGAGTTTTCAAGTGATGTATTCTTTCCATTATATACGTTGAAATCTAAAATCCTGAAATTATAATCCATTTGTTATTTTTATATGATGTATTCTATTTATTATCTTTAATTATTTCAATTTTAAAAATAATATTTTAGTGTGAAACAAATTGTTCTTTGCTATTTTTCATTCCTTGATTTGTGTGTTCTCGGCCAAAAGAGCATTATACTTTTCTTCTATTTCATTAATTTCATTAACTAATTCATTGTAATCATTTGATAAATTAGTATATGAGTTATGTGACGCCTCAAGAGCTTCCCTTAATTCGGTTGTGCCATCTTTTAGATATGCGTTTTCTTGTAATAAAATTTTATAATTTTCAATTAACTCTATTTCATTTAACGGTATAACAGTGTTACGACAGACAGGACATGGACAATTTAATTTATTCTCACACCATTTTTTTATACAAGACATATGGAATTTAGTTTTACAGTCGGGATGTGTATAAATTTCATCACCTACTTCAAGTGGTTCATGACATATTATACAAATATCATTTTCTACTCCACCTTTGTAAATTCTCTTTGTTTTAGTATATCGTTTGTTTCTATATTTACGATTTGTTTTACGATTTGTCATATTATATGGAAAGAATATTTTCTACATAAAATATGACTTTGTTTTATGCGAATTTAGACATTTCTAGTGTAGAAAAGAAACGCTTTAAGATTCAAAATAAAATATTTAAGTGTGTATATGGAAATCGTGAACAAATTATTGAATGTAACCGTTACTAAGGATCGTGTAGAGGCTGATAGAATACTAACAAAATATCCAGACCGTGTACCTATTATTGTAACAAAGAACATACAATCGAAAAACACACCAGATATAGACAAACATAAATTCTTGGCTCCTCTTGATTTAACAATGGGACAATTTATGTTTGTAATTCGTAAACGTATAAAATTACACCCAAATGTTGGGTTATTCATTTTTGTAAATAATGCTGTTGTGTGTAACACCGAATTAATTGGTTCTGTATATTATAATTCGCATGATAGAGATGACGGATTTTTACACGTTGTTTACAGCTGTGAAAATGTATTTGGGTAACTTGTTACTTTTTTCAACAGTCACTCTTTATAAACTGTAAATCATAACATCCACCTTCTGTATTTTCTTCAAATAAATATAACGCCTTTTCAAAATATTCATTTTGAGTAAATCCTGTTTGGGCTGATATACAAGTTCCGTGTTTATCCCATTCATGTTCATATAATGCTATGGTATCATTGTATGTACAGTCGCTCCAAACTTCCAATAGCTTATTATATTGGGTAGATCTTTTCAATTCATCTAGATCAAATGCCTTCCCTTGACAGAAAGATGGGTATGTAGTTGGTGTATAGTCTGCCCATAAACCATGGATTTGATTTTCTATTGAACACCAGTTTTGAACGGCTAAAAAATAATAATTATACGACATTTCTATACACAAGGATTATATTTTTCTTAACGCATTTTCTTGGTTTTCTTAGACATCCTAGTTTTTTTGGATTTTTTTGTTTTCTTGGTTTTCTTAGACTTCTTCGATTTCTTAGACTTATTCTTTTTATATCCACCATTCTGTTTGAGTTCTCCTTCAATCCAATCAACAAAATCGTCTATTTTTCTATTATTTTGATACTCATTGTTTTTTTTACCTTTAATATACCTAATTGTTGGAAATGCAGAAGGTTCGTCTTGTAAGTTGTTAATTTTGTCCATTAAGCTGTGTTCTATATCAACCACAAGAACATCATTATTAGTTTTATATTTATCTTCTAATACATTTTGGATTTTTGACCACTCTGGTCTTGTTGCTTCACATGGTCCACAGCCAATCATATAAAATAAAATAAAAACATTTTTACCATCTCTTATAGATTTATTTAACTCATCTATTAAGGTTATATTATCACTTTGGTTTTCATTGTAATTTGACGAGTTTATATTTAAAAATTTCATTCTAAAATATAAACAGAAAATAATTCAATTTTTAAGAATTTTGGAGAATATGAAATACTTTTATCCTCATTAAATATATATGACATTGTTGACATTTTTATTTATATTAGTCTTTTTAATTGGATTGTATTTTTACTCAAAAAGCAGCGATCCAATCTACGAAGGTTTTCAATCAAGATGTCCAAATTTATTGATACAAAAAGATTCCAGATTTTATTTATATAATTCGAACTTATTAAAGGTTCCAGGTGTAAATCCTGTTGAGTTTGATAATTTAGAAGATTATACCGAATTTTTAGATTGGCAGAGAAGTCAAGGCGTTAGATGTCCTGTACTCTATTTACAACAAACATATGACGCACAGGGAAATCAAATATATAAAGTAAGACCCAGTGTAAGTGACCCAAAAGGAGGACTGCCCCCTAGTATCGCAAGTACTACTATGGGAGTTCCTAATATGCCAGCTTACCCAAATCAACAACTTTTAGTTGATGCTACTAGGAATGACGCACCTTATAATATAAATTCTTATCCTGCATATGACCAAACATCTTATTATGTAGGCACAACAACACCACTCGATGAAATGAATCAACAGCAACAAAATATGATGCAAAGCCCTGATCCAATGGATCCAAATTGGGGTGGTGCGGAATATACTCAATCTTTGGTGGATAAAGGTTATTATGCTGATAATGAGGTTAACATTAGAGTCGCATAATCTAATGAGTTAAACTTTTTACAAAATAATATAATTCAATATATAAAATATTATGGAATTAATATATATTGTTTATTCACATTCCGATTTCTCAGATGTATTAGAAGTGCAAAATGATTATTTCAAAGATATAAAAGAAGAAAAAATTTTATTAATTGATAAGATTGATGAATCTAAAAACTACAACTTTGATAAAATATTTTTTTATGATGATTATTTAAATTATACAAAAAGGATATATATGTGTTTGGAAAATTTTAATACTGATAAATATATTTTATTTATACACGATATAGATATTTTAATTGAAAAATCAGATGAAGATATAAAAAATTTATTAGATATAATGAAACAAAATAATATTGACCGTTTGGATTTAAAATATATAAATTATCAAAAATTTTGGAATAATGATTGTTATAACAATTTGAAAACAAATTTTCCAGAAAAAGTAATTTATTATAATAATGATATTGAAATAATGAAAAATGAAAGCACATGTTATTTTATTTATAATGTAAATCCAGCAATTCATGTTTATGAAAAATTTAGAAATATAATGAGAGAATTTGATTATTCATATAGAGATGTCGAATTGAAAATACAGCAATTTGCTTTAGAAAACATAAATACTTATGTTTTATATTCAAAGAAAAAAATAGGTTGTCGTCATTTTCATTTAACTGATATTATTAAATATTTACATATCACATATTTCGGTAAATTGGTAGGATTAGAGTGTGTTCCCTGGTGTACGGGAGGATATCTAGAAAATAGCATTAAAGATCATTTTTTAAATATTCATGAAAAATATACATTCAAAAATAAATAAACATATCCATCTATTTACATATCAAAATATTTTTATATAATTTTCCAAATAAAATATATAAAAACGGCGTTTGAAATGTAAAAAGGTGTAAAAATTATATAATTCATCAGTGTAAAATTAATTATTCCTTTACAAAATTTATTTTAATATAACCTAACTACTGCTATCAATAAATTTCATGACTCCATTTAGAGCAACTTTAGATTGATTGAGATCTGCCAACTTTTTTAGTCCTGTTAATGGGTTGGATTGATCTATTGATAATGCGGTTTCCAACATAATGTTATTGATAAGGTCGTCCATATTTAATACGACGGTTTCATAGTCTTTGCGATATTTACTAATTAATAAAGTGTCTTGTGATTTAATTACGTTTGATTTTATAACAGCACCATATGCTGCAGCGCCACCTGCTATACCACTGTCTATATTTGTTTGAGTTTCTAATCCTTCTTTGAAATTTAAATTGCTAAATAATAAATAAGCCATTAAACATATTGCCACAAATATTGTTGCATTCATTAAAAAGTCCTTCATTTATAATATATATGGTTAAAAATAATTTGCGTTTTGATCCACTTTATGACGTAGAATCTGTTTTTTGTTGAATCAAATATTTTACTATATTTGATGCGCAATTACTATTAATTTTTCTTGTTTGTCCTTTTGTGTTTGAATAAACAATATCTTTCAAACAGTTAGGATCTTTTTCAATACCCGTAATTAAATTAGAAATGGTTTTGAATTTTTCCATTATGACAATTGATGTAGTAGCACTAATTCCTGGTATCTGGCAAAGCATTATTTCATATATATTATCAGGTGTAATATTGTCCTTCTTAACTTTTTTAACTACATTTATATAGTCCTTATCTGTTCCAACAGATTGTTCTGTAGCACTATTTTCACTATTTTGACTATTTTGACCATTTTGACCATTTTGATAATATTGTTTTCTGTTAGATAAATCACCTTTAATTAATTTGATTGTCGAATTGCAAATAAAGAGTGCTGTTTCTTCAATTGATATTGTTCTTATTACTGAGAACCCTTTGTAATAATTTAATGAGAATATTGCAGAATATAAGGTTTGCTTGTCTTTATTGTATTTCTTAATATCGCCTTCTATAATGTAAATTATATTATGATTATGATGGTCTGATCCATTTAAACGATAAGACTGCTCTTCATATCTACCATCCTTTATACTTGACAGTAAATCGCTGATTGATTTTCTCTCGATTATTATTCTGTCTTCGTCGTTACAACTGATTATTACATCCCCCAACGGTAACGCTTCTGTTGAAATCTCAAGATCTTTATATTGTGGCATATTTGTTCTTAAATCATTTATACATCTCAATAAGTCTTGTTCCCGAATATCTATTCTTACGTTCATTGAATAATTTAATAAGTTGTTATTAAATCATTTTTTATACTTTTAGAAAAGGTATAGCCAAATATACATCCACTTTTCAAAAAATGGAGTAAAATATGGCTATACCTTTTCTAAAGGTTATGATATTTTGCTCCACTTTTTAAAAGTGGATCTAAAGGTATATTGATTATCCCATATTTCCACCATGTGTCGCACTGTATCCGTATTTTTGAGTTTGAACCGTCTTGTTAGGAACGCAAATCTTTGGTATAGATTGAGGCGCCCTTCTTAAACTAGGGTTTGACTGCATAAAGAAGCCAATACGAGGAGCAATACCAGCTTTCTTATTTCCACCACAAACATTTGTTCTATTGCAAATTGACGCAGAATTGCGAGCAGCTTTGGATCCAGACATGTAAACCATTTTATATACTACAAAAATATAATATTTTTTACTCTAAATCAAATTTAATTACACTAAATATTCAAACTAATCGTCCCTAAACAATATATGAAATATATATAAAAACATTATGATAATCATAATCATTATCATAATGTTATTACATTTGCTTCCTGTTATAGGAACTATAAGTTATCTATCTTATCCAACATATATAAAAATTAACCCAAATGTATTGTTTTTTATTTCCGTATTACATAATAGTTTTTTAATAGCATTCAGTGCTTGGACTTTTATATCATTATCTAGAGTTTTGTTGGATAAAGGTATAGTATTTGGTTCTAAATATTATTTCAATGATCCACAATTTGACAAAATTATATATTACTTTTATTTGTCGAAATATTACGAATATATTGATACATTTATACTCTATTTGAGTGGCAAAAAACCAATTTTTTTACAAAAATATCATCATATTGGAACAGCAATACTTTGGCATTTTGCTTATTATTACAAAGGTGATGCCATATGGATACCGTCTTTGTATAATTCATTCGTACATACAATAATGTATTCCTATTATCTTGGTTCTTTACTAAAAATTCAAGCCTTTAAAAGGATTAAAACATACATAACAGGTATGCAAATAGTTCAACTAGTCACACAGTTCAGTACCTTATATTTTTACAGACCACCCGTTGATACAGTATTTAATTATAATATTGCGATCTTGTCAAATATTTTTACTGCAGGATTATTAATGCTGTTTTGTGATTTTTACTATAGAAATTATAACAAAATAAAAAATAAATAGTTGGTATCCAAACCCATAGGTTTTTTCCAAATACGAGTATGAAGACAATATATATTGAAAATAGTTTAAAGATATGTATACATAATAGGTAAGACGATGACAGAATTTACACAAAAAGACATTAATCACGACGATGATATTATTAAAACCGAAGACGGTTTAATATTTAATCCATTTAATCCATTAAATATTAAAATCACAAAATGTGAAGTTGAGGCATTACTTATAAAATATGGTATTCCTCCTGTTATAAATAACATGGCTCTTTACGAGAGAGCATTTGTTCACCGTTCTTATACTAAACGTCCAAACTTTGAAAACATACAACAAAAAATTACAATTGTCGAAAGACCATCCGATTGTATGCCATTGAGCAGTAAGTCGAACGAACGATTAGAGTTTTTAGGAGATGGAGTATTGGAATTGGTTACCAAATATTATTTGTATAGAAGATTCCCAAAAGAAAATGAGGGATTCATGACTGAAAAGAAAATTGCAATTGTAAAGAACGAAGCTATCGGACGAGTTGCATATGAAATGGGTTTAAATAAATGGTATATATTGTCAAAACATGCTGAAGAAAAAAAAATACGTGGTAATTTGAAAAAACTGGGTTGTCTTTTTGAATCATTTTTAGGTGCATTATTTCTAGATTTCAACAAAATTAGTGTTAAGGATGAAGATGGATGGTTTCAAAATACATTTGTTACTGGTCCGGGTTTTCAAATGGCGCAGAAATTTATTGAAAATATATTTGAAAAACATATTGATTGGATTTCCCTGATTCAAAATGATGATAATTATAAGAATATATTGCAGGTTAAGATCCAAAAGGAATTCAAAGTTACACCACATTACGTAGAAATATTACATTGTGCAGAAACTGGTTATACAATGGGTGTTTATTTATGTTTGGGGCAACCGATTCATAGTGTATCACATGAAAACGCAAAAAATATAAGTGAATTCAAAACATTTGATTCAGTTCACGAATATATGAATAGGCATGGTAAAATATTTTTATTTATGGGTAAAGGCCATCATCAAATTAAACGAAAAGCAGAACAGATTGCTTGTAATGAAGCACTAAATGTTATTAGATCAAACAATGAATTAACAAATGATGAGTAAGGAATAAAAATTTATATATTGAAATTATATAAGCAATGAATCCTTTAGAAACATTGAAAGAAAAATTAAAGAATAAACCAATAGTTGGAGAGAGACAAAGAGTAGCAGTTGTTATAAAGGACGTAAAACCAATAATAGTTGACGAAACATATAAAGAGTTTCCAAGGCAAGCATTTTTAGACAGATTGGAAGAGAGTGGTATGACAAGAGTTACAATAAAGCCTGTGGTAAAGGCATCCACAAGTATTATATCTGTAACACAAGAAGTTCCAGAAATAAAAAAGGCTAGGAAAATTGTCAAAAAAAAACTGATTATTATTCCAGAAGAAAAGGAAACGAATAAAGAATTAGATCAAACCCAAGTAATCGAAGAACCCAAAATAATCGAAGAACCCAAAATAATCGAAGAACCGCTAATATATGATAGGAGCAATATTGTTTTAGGTCCCGAGACATCCGTTGAATTTGAAAAGAGATTGCCAAAGAAAGACCAATCTGTAATTCTCAAGACCTCAAGTTACTACATGAACAACCGAGAACTGTTTGTTAATTTTATAAACTCGTTATTTGAACCTTATAGTAAAGAAATACGAGAAAATAGCGAAAATATATCATGTGATACAATCGGTCAAGGAGATTTCTCTCTCTTGACTCATCAAAAAATTGTCAGGGATTACATTAATCTTTATACACCATATCGTGGTTTGCTATTATATCACGGTCTTGGTTCTGGAAAAACATGTACATCGATTGCTATTGCTGAAGGTATGAAGAACTCAAAGAAAATTATTATAATGACTCCTGCTTCTCTGCGGACAAATTATATGGAGGAGTTGAAAAAATGCGGTGATTCTTTATATAGAAAAAATCAGTACTGGGAATGGGTATCTAATCAGTCGGATACCAAGTCATTGTCGGCTATTTTAAATCTACCAGTTGAGTACATAAGAAAAAGAAATGGAGCTTGGTTTGTCAATGTAAAAAAATCATCAAATTACGACCAAATGTCAACAGTAGACAAAAAATCGCTTGATGAACAATTAGATGAAATGATCCGCAATAAATACACGTTTATTAATTATAATGGTCTGCGACTAAATCGATTAGAAGAACTAACAAATGGTTTCACAAAAAATTTATTTGATAACTCAGTTGTCATTATAGATGAAGCACATAATTTAATTAGTAGAATAGTGAATAAAATTAAAAAGGAAAGGGTTATCCCAGAAAATAAAAAAGGAGAAAAGGAACGTCCTCCAGTTTCATTATCCAGCAAATTATACGAATACTTATTAAGCGCCGTAAATTCCAAGATTGTATTGTTAACAGGAACACCTGTCATCAACTATCCTAACGAATTTGGAATACTTTTTAATATTTTACGAGGCTACATAAAGACATGGAAAATACCACTCAATATACAAACAAACCAAAAGGTTGATAAAAACTATCTCCAAGAAAAACTATTGGGGGAGAAAACGTTGGATTATTTGGATTATTCCCCAACTAGTCGTGTTCTTACCATCACGAGAAACCCATTTGGATTTAAAAATAAGATTAAATCGACCAGTGGATATCAAGGTGTAACAAATCAAATTAAAAGCGAGTCTGGAGATATAATAATAGATAAAGAATTTATTAGTGATGATGAATTTGAACGAAGGATTGTCAAATCATTAGATAAGATAGATATTAAAATAATGCCAGAGGGGATCCGTATTGAAAATAAAAAAGCACTTCCAGACACGCTCGAATACTTCCAAAGACAATATATTGATACCAATACGAATAAATTGACTAATGTTGAATCATTAAAGAGACGCATTATTGGTTTGTCATCCTATTTTAGAAGTGCACAGGAGAGCTTATTACCTAAATATTCAAAGAAACTAGGAGTTGATTATCACGTTATAAAAGTTCCAATGAGTGATTTACAATTTAAAATTTATGAAACCGCTCGAAAAGAAGAGAGAAAGACGGAAAAGAAATCAGCCAAAAAAAAGGGAGCCGGGGCTGGGGATAATGATATTTACGAAGAGAAGTCATCGACATATCGTATTTTTTCCCGTTTATTTTGCAACTATGTTATGCCAGATAGACCATATCCAATGCTTGATAAAAAGAAAAATGCTAAAAAAGGAGCAAATGAAGAAAACGATGGAGAAGATGGAGAAGAAGATGTAAGCGATTTCTCAAATATTTTGAATGAAGCCAAGAAGGCGGAAACCAATATTGATATGAATGATGTTCGTGAAGGTGAAGTAGAAGGTGATGAAGTTCTTGATAAATTAGGAGGTATAACGTATAAAGAACAAATCGATAATGCAATCAAAAATATTACCGAAAAAGCAAGTGAATATCTAACAATGGATTCACTTAAGATATATAGTCCAAAGTATTTGGAGATTCTTAAAAATATCCAAGACCCAAATAATAAGGGGCTACATTTACTTTATAGTCAATTTCGTACTCTTGAAGGTATCGGACTATTCAGTTTAGTTTTGGAAGAGAATGGGTTCACACGGTTTAAATTGAAACGAAGTGGTGCTGGTGTCTGGGATATTGACATAAGTGAATCTAATATTGGGAAACCCACATATGCTTTATACACCGGAACCGAAAGTTCTGAAGAAAAAGAAATTATTCGTAATATTTATAATGGTGATTGGAATTATATACCAACAAATATTGCCAATAAATTAACAACTATGTCCAAAAACAATAGTATGGGAGAAATCATAAAAGTCCTTATGATCACTTCATCTGGGTCAGAAGGGATTAATT
>Ga0247843_1005960_pt1 | contig 16354 bp, 14 predicted proteins | sample LaCruzMarch2017__FD_192420 | JGI IMG/M metagenome (GOLD analysis project Ga0247843, IMG submission 192420) | Freshwater microbial communities from meromictic Lake La Cruz, Castile-La Mancha, Spain - LaCruzMarch2017_8m | ecosystem: Environmental > Aquatic > Freshwater > Lake | place: Spain... | reverse complement strand
CGCTCGTGTCGAGCACCATGCCAGACGGGTGCCGGCTGTCGATGTTGGTGGATGAGCACTGCAGCAGCAGCAAAGACGCGAGCGAAAGGTAAACAGAGCGCAGAAAGCGCGATCTCAAAATAGAACGCATGAAAATCCCCCCCAAATAGAATGCTATGACGAGTTTACGGGGGGAGTCTAGCCCGGATAGTAATCAGGATTATTCCCCGGCTTCCACTTGATATTGCAGCCCAAACTGGGCCGTTGGTCGCTGGAAATCTCGCCCCCGGCGAGCATCGTTTCGGCCGCCACTACTAGATCATGCCCGGTCACGGGCACGTTGTTTCCGGGGCGGCTGCCGTCGAGCTGGCCGCGGTACACGAGGTGATGGGAGCGGTCAAAGAGGTAGAAGTCAGGAGTGCAGGCTGCACGGAAGGCTTTCGCCGAACTCTGCGATTCATCATAGAGGTAAGGGAAAGTGTACCCCGCCTCCTTAGCCTCCGCCTTCATGAGTTCGAAGCTGTCGGCGGGAAAAGCTTCCGTATCATTCGCGCTGATCGCGACCACCGCTATGCCCTTTTGCTGGAATGCTCTGCCGATATCGGCGAGTTTGGCGCGCACGTGTTTCACGAATGGGCAGTGGTTAGACAGAAACATCACGAGCAGGGGCTGGCTCGTGAACTGTGAAAGCGATACCTGCCTGCCGTCGATATTCGGGAGCGAAAAGTCGGGGCAGGGGGTGTGCAGATCGAGCATGGTGCTGGGGGTTCTGGCCATTTTTAATTCCTCAAAGTTCAGCCGGTTTCCCGGCGCTGGAATGATTTCAGGGTCGGGTCAGGAGAAACCTTTTCGCTCTTCACCTGGCTTACATCAGCGGAAGGCGGGCCCACCCCGGCCCAGGTTTCGAGTTCCTCAACGGCGGCCGCTTCGCCCTGGATGAAAGCTTCCACTGAGCCATCAGAACGGTTCCGCACCCAGCCGAGCAGCCCGAGGCGCAACGCTTCGAGGCGCATGCTTTCCCGGAAATACACGCCCTGCACTTTTCCGCGGATCTCGAGATGTTTGGCGAGGAGGGCCGGCATGTGAGCACGGTACCACTTCTTTGGGCATTGCTCATTCCGCGCGGTGTGGTGGAGTTGGAGGAGCGATTAGGTATAGATAAGTGCTATGAAATTAATAGTTTAACGATTGCCGCGCCATGCCCAGGTACGCTCTCAAGTCTATGCGTCTCTAAAGTTTCGGTAGTCTATTTTTCGCCTCGATCCACTTCGAGAAATACTTGCTCGCATTCTGCTGGTGGTGCCGGAGCATCGCGCCTGTAAGGTTCGCGGCCCGGTCTGCGCGGAGGGTGCGTGTTTTTCCATGCACGAACTCGAGAAAGCGCATTGCCAGCTTTTCACGGTCATAGAGCTCGCGCACGGCGCGAAGCCCGAGCGCGCTCTGCTCCGTCCAGAGCTCCTCGTCCTCGTGGAGCGCGGCGCTCACTTGTGCAAACTCAGGAACCGTACGCGCCATCACGCCCTCCGCGCCCATTCCTTCAAACGTGAGTGGGCTGCCAATCACGGGGGTGCCCGTGCCCCAGCTTTCGAGCACCTTGCCTTTAATGCCGGCACCAAAACGCAGCGGTGCCAAAAGCGCACGGTGCTTGCGGAGCGCGGCGCGGTGGTCGCTGACCGGGCCGTGCGCAAAGATGCCGTGCTTGCCTTTATGCGCGGAAATCTCTGAGGGAGGGTAGCTGCCATAAAGATGGAGCACAGCGGAAGGGAGCTTCTCTCTGATCAGGGGCCAGAGGTCGCTTACGATCCAGCGAACGGAATCGAGGTTTGGCGGATGGCGAAAGTTTCCGAGAAAGCAGAAACCGCTTCTTTCAGCAAACGAGGCGACTCTGTCGTCGATCGCGGCGGGTAAGGCGAGGTGGAGGAGGGCTTTTTCCGGGAAACCGAGGCCGAGCAGGAGCTCTCTTTCGAAGCTCGACACCACGAGCGCGGCGTCGCTCCGGTAAAGGGAGGCGAGTTCCCGCAGGAGGTCTTCTCCCATCTGCTCGAGGGAAGGGGAGAGAAGCTGCTCCCAGGAGGCGTTTTCTTTAGCCAGCTTTTCCCTAGCGCGGCGCAGGGAGTGGAGGTCTTGCGTGTCGACGAGGGAGAGAGCCTCGGGCCAGAGCTCGCGAGCGCGCCAGCCGAACTGCTCTTCCATCACGAAGCGATCGAATACCACCAGCGCGGGAGCAGGGAGTGCCGCGAGCGAGGCTTCCGTAGCCTCCGTCGCATTGGGATCGCAAGTCACCGTTTCTACGCCGAGCGTATTGAGCTCCTCGCTGAAGCGGCTGCTGCCGCTCGGGCTCACGGCGGCCACTTTCCAGCCGGCCACTTGCAAGGCGCGCATCAGCTCGCGCGTGCGCACACCCGCCGCGCTCGACACGGGTTCAGGCCATACGTAGACAAAAAAGAGGGCGAGCTTTTCCACGGGCCTATCAGTACCACGGCTCTTATCTCAGCGCATCCCGCAGGTGATTCAGCGCGGGATCGTCTTTCCAGGCATCTAAAGCCGGGGAGGCGAGTACCGCGCCGAGAGAGAGGTTCTTAACGCTACGGAGCGAGCGAAGCACCGCAGAGGAGCGGAGCGATTTGCCGTCCACGAGAACGGGTTCGAGCACCTGGCTGCTCATCAAGGGCCTTACCTTTTCGAGAACTTCGGTACTCAGGGCCTTATCGAGGGCCGCTTTGTCGAGGAGAGCGGCCTTGAGCGCTTCGGGCGGCTTTTTAATCTCTGGCAGGGCAGCGAGGCTTCGTTCCAGCTCGCCGCGGATCATAGCGCGCAGGAGCTGGTCGATCATGCCGCCTTTGACGAGCTCGTCGAGGAGCTTGCGGCGGGCCGCTTCGGGGCCGGCGGCCTTGAGGTCTTCGGCGACTTTGGCGAGCACGCCTTCGAAGTTACCTTGCGCCGCTTTCAGGTCGTAGCTTACATACCCGCCGATCAGCTTCAGCAGCTCGGCCTCCATGCTTTCTGGGTCGATTGAGTCGAGCGAGTTTTCGGTGTCGGGGGAGAGCTGGCCGTTCAGGCAGAGCATCGCCCGCGACATCATTTCGCTCAGCTCTTTCTCGGTCATGTCTTTTTCTGGCCTTGTAGCTGTTGCGAGGCCGGGGAGATTACCTGGGCCGGGTGCGGGTGGTGTCTCGCTCAGCGCTTTGATCGCGACATCGAGGCCGTCGTTGGCGTAGGTGGTACCGCAGGACTCGACCGCCTTGAGGAAGTTCTGATCGACCGCGCCGCTCACTCCTTCGACGCAGGTCTCGAGCGCCTGCTCCACGCCTTTGAGTTTGGGCGCGATGGCGTTGTAGTCGGCGGCCATATCGGAGAGCGTTTTCTGCAGGATTTTCTTGGCTAAAGATACGGTCGCGCCTTTGAGGTATCTGCGCGAGCAGTCGTCGCTCGCGCCGCCACCCGCTACGCAACTCTCGAGCTGCTGGCCGAGCTGGCGGATGTCTTCTGGAACTTCGCCGAGCTCTTTCAGCGCTTTTCCTTCAACCCCGACCCGCACAAGCGCGAGGGTAGCGTCGGCCTTGAGTTTCTTCACGCAGGCTTCGCGCGCGTTCGCGTCGCTTGCCTTTTCCATGCAGGTGTCGAAGCCCGCGACTAGTCTGGCTTCAAGCTGCTCGCGCTCAGGAGCACGCGAATTTTCGGTAAAAACTTCGCCAATAACTTTGGCGAGCTCGGCCTTGGCGATTTTTACTGTCAGCGACTTGCTGATCTTCGCCTGGCAGGGCTCCATGTTTTTGAGATAGTCGTCTAGTGGAATTGAGGCATCTTTTTTCTCGTCGAGGCAGGCGCCGAACTCTTTGGCGAAGTCATTCTTCAGCTCGGCAAAGGCTGGCGAAGTCACGTTGATTGCGTTGGCCTTGGCCATGCGCTCGACTTCCAGAGCACCAAGGCGCAACGCGAGGTCTCGGATAGTAGTCTTAAAGCAGGCATCGATTTCTTTTCCGCTTTCATCGCTCTTGGTGCTTTTTACAGTGGTGCGCAGGCAGGTCTTGTGTGCGGTGATCACTGAGTTGAGCAGCTCTTGCCGGCTGGCAGGGTTAAGCCCGTAGGCTTCGAGCCCGCCACCCTTGCGGATGAACTCATCCACCTTGAAGGGGAGCAGCGCCTGCGCGATGGCCGAGGCCACGTTTTTCTGGAGTTTCAAGGAACAGGATTCGAGGCGTGCGGTATCGGGGCGCTCGCCAAGGCATTCAGCGAAGGCCTTTTTCACGAAAGAATCGATGAGGGCATCCATAGCGGAGCTGTTCGGGATCTGGTCACTCACGCTGGCGAGGGCGGCGCGCACCTTGCTTTCAGCCACCTGAAGCGCCGCTTCTCGGTAGATGCCTGCGGCACAGCTCTCGGCAGCAATGTCGGCGTTAGTGTCGGTAAAAAGATTCTGCGGAAGTTTTTCTTCCAGGCAGCCTTCGAAGTTTTTCAGCAGCCTGTCGCGGAAGGCGGGATCGCGCTCGGCTACGTCTTTTGGCAGTTCGCGGCCGAGTTTTTCGCGGGCAATGCTCGCCGCTATTTTTTTGGCCACTGAACGCAGGCAGGTGGCATTCTCGCTCTCTGGTTTAGTTGAGTTCCAGCAGAGTGCGAGCGCTTCTCCAGAGTCCTTGGTCTGGCGGGCCCGCTCTTCTATGCTGGCGCCGGCCATATTCTTCTCCACCGTCTGGCGCAGCACTTCGGTCGCAACTACGCGCGCCGTTTCCATCTTTACAAAGATCTCGCAGTTATCTGTGCGGAGAGTTCCGTTGGCGTCGCGAAGCTTTTTCTTCTCGTTCTCGGCCATGCAGCGGGCAAAGGCGTCGCGGCCCGCACCGGCGATTCTCATCCGGTCGGCCGATTCCGGAAAGTATGATTTTACTCTTCCATCTTCGAGAATGGCTTCCGCGGCGAGCTCGCTGCCGGCCGCGGCGATCAGCTTGTCGCCGCATTGAACAAAGCCGGTTCGTTCGCGAGAGGCGTTCAGGCAGCGCTCCAACCCGGGCATCACTTTGGCCACGACTCTATCGGCGGTGGCCTGGCTCATCTGCTTTTTCGCAACATCCAAGATTCGCGCGCGGCCGAAGGCTTTGGCGGCGTTCTTGAAACCCTGGAGCGCACAATTTTTCACGCGCTCGTTGGCACCCGGGCGGTTTGGCTTCACACAGGCGGCGAATTCTTTAGGGCGCGGGCGCGCATAACTTGCGCTGAACTCCTGCCGGGTAAGCTCATAGCTCATCGCAAGACCCATGTTCTTGATCAGGTCGGCCTCCACGGCAGTGCCGCATTTTCCGCCTTCGCTGTAGGTGCGGGCTTCGTTCATACAAGAATGGTAAGAGGCGAGAATTTTGTTGCTCCAAAGCGCGGCTCGCCTCGTGTCGCGAAGACCTTCTTTTTCAAGCACGCGTTTCACGACTGTCGCGATCAGCTCGCTGGTGGCGAAGCGGAATGCGCCAAGAGTATTGCGGTTGTTGTAGCCGTTCGCGAGGTAGCGATCGCGCATACCGTCGGCAATTCTCTGGGCGATTCGGTCTCTCTCGCGCGCGTCGGGAAAGTAGCTCTTGAGCTCCTCCTGGTTCATCTTGTCGAGGATCTCTTTTTTGAGGTCTTTACCGGGGCCGGCGATGGCGACACCGATGCCGCTGAAGAAGCGTTTCAGGGCGCGGCCCTCTTCATCGCGAGGGTCGTAGTTGGTAGTGGTGAGAAGGGGGATGCCGGCGACTTCGTCGCTCTCAGCCGCGTGCGCGGGAAGGAGCAGGAATAGGGCGAGGGCAAGGGTGAAAAGCTGTAGGGGCAAAGTGAAAGTCTCCGGGGCGCCGTAGGTACCTAGTACCTTGTCGGCTACTGTGCGGATTTCCTTCACTTTGCTGGCCGGTGTGCTGGCCGGTGTCTAAGTTTTAGGCAGGGAAAAAAGCCTGCTAAATCAGAGGTGCTCGAGGATCTCTGCGAGCGGGTAGCGCATTTTCGCGGCCGACGAGCTTTTATCGTCGGGAGAGCGGTAGCCAGCGGCGCAGGCCACCACAGTGCGGAACCGGGTTTTCGTAAGCCCCAGAATCTCATCGTAGCGGGAATTGCTCAGCCCTTCCATCGGGCAGGTGTCTACCCCAAGGAGGGCGGCACTGGTCATGAAGTTGCCGAGCGCGATATAACACTGGCGGGCGGTCCACTCCTGGATCATCGACGCGCGCGGGCCGCTGATTACGTCACCTGAGATCACCTGGCCATAACGGGTGAGACTGTCGCGCGGGATATTTCTTGCGCTCGAGAAGGCATCCAGGAAGCGGGTTACGTCGGCTTCGAGCACGTCGGGGTGATGAGTGAAAACGACGAAGTGGGAGCAGTCGGTGACTTGCTTCTGGTTCCAGCTTGCCGCCCGCAGTTCTTTGCGGAGCTCCTCGTTCTGCACCACGAGGAATTTCCAGGGCTGCATTCCGTAGCTCGAAGGCGTCAGCTGCAGCGAGGTTTCGAGCGCGCTCCAGGTATTGCTGGGAATCTTCTTGTTCGGATCGAAGCCCTTCACAGCATAGCGCCAGCGCAGGGCGTTCAGAAGCTCTTCGGGGCTCAAGTTTGGTTCAGTCACATCCAAGAGATTACAAAAAAATGGCGTGGTGGGCAACTCAAACGCTTGGAGGAAATCTTGGCGCCGCAAATGCGATGGCAAGGAAGCCCGGGACAACTCCGGCCAAGGCGAGCGCTGCTTCGTTCAAGCTCCCCGAACGGGCAAACTGCAGGAGCAGAAGCGCGAGCAGGCCGGTCTGGGAGCCAAAGATCCAGTACTGAAGAGAGCGCTGGCGTTGAAAGGCGGCGCGCGCAAAACGGAGCGACAAAGCGAGCGCGGGCAGGGTGAGCTCTGTGGCCGTCAGATCGGTGCCTTCCACGGAATTCTGCGGTAAAGCGGCCACTGCGGCGTAATGCCGCGGGCGGAAGCTTCCGGTCTGGATCCAGGCGGGCGACAGGCCTTCTTCGGTGAGCCGACTCATCAGGGCCTCCGTTTCAGCCTCGCTGCATTCTCCCTGCGCATGCTCGAGGTCGAGTTCGGTCTTCAGCCGCGAAACTGCGCGCTTGGGCAAGGCGCTCACAAGCAGGATTGGCAGCGAAATGCGGCGCAGCTCTTCCGCGCTTTGGGCCGCGCCTTTCACCGGGCTGTCGCAAAACGCGAACGCCGCCTCGAGCCGGCCTTCGCGCTCCAAGAAATGCAGCTCGTCGCCGGCGCTAAGGTGCTCTCTCACGAAAGGCTCGAGCGCGCCGAACGAGGTCTCTGATTTCTTCTGCGCCAGGTTCAGCCAGCGCACTTCTTCTGCGGCCACGATACCGGATCCTCCGTCTTCCAGGGGTTGATAAAATTCCACCGGCTGCAGCGGGATATTGCGCGCGCGCAGCTCCTGGAGAACGGCGAAAGCGGCCGGCGTCTCAAGCTTTCGTGCCAGCGGCGCGAGCAGGCCGAGCGCGGCGTCTCCTGAAATGCCCGCGCATTCCACCGCCATCAGTTTTGGCCGCCCTTCTGACAATACGCCTTCCGCGCGCAGCACCAGCATCCCCGTTTCGGCGAGGCGGCGGAGCCCGCCCGGGTTCCAAAGCCAGCGGTGGGTGAGGCAAACGGCGGCGAGCCCGGTTTCGAAACAGGCGAGCACTGCGAGTAGACTCACCCCGCTAGCCACGAGGAAAACTCGCAGCGCTGCTGACGGCCCGCCAGGCAGCAGGAAAAGTACCGTTCCGAGGGTTAGCACTCCGTCGATCGCGAGCAGGCGAAACAGGCTTGCTTCCGTGCCGCGGCTGATCCTGGCCGCGAGCCTCGCCGAAAATGTCTGGCTTCCCGTACCTGTCACACGAACAAGCAGGGATCCATTTTTGTTCAACGTGCCGGCAAAAACCTGGCTGCCCATTCCTTTCATCCGCAGGTTTTCAGTGTCGCTTGCCACGAGCGTCTCGTCGACGAAGCCCGAGCCGAAGGTAACGATGCCGTCAGCGGGCATTACCTGGCCGGGGGAAACGCGATACACGTGCCCGTCCCGCAAGGAATTGATCCCGACCGTGCTTTCAATATCGTTGTCTACGAACACGGTCGCGGTTTCTGGCAGCCGCTCTGCCATTGCCTTGGCCATTTCTTCCCGGCGTTGCTGCTGTCCTGAGGTGAGTGCGAGCAGCACGCAGCGAAGCTGAAAGGCAAGCGCAGTACTTGCGAAAGCAGCAGCCCCGGCCTTGCCTCCCTCGAGCAAAAGCACGGCAACGGCGAGCGCAATGGCGGGCAGAAACGTGGCCAGCATTGCGCCGCCCGCGGGGCGCCAGACGCACAGCGCGGTCGAGGAGAGAAGAGAAAGCAGGGCGAGAAAGCTGCAGGCGCTGTCGGAAATCGGAATAGGGCGCCAGACCTCCAAAGCTACCGTGCTGAACGCAAAGGCGGTAGCGGCCCAGAGGCAGGCGGTTTCTCCCGCACTATAGTGGGAAGCTGTTTTGACCTTTTTTTCAATGGTGGCCATGCGATCCCTCAAAGGATATCGCTAGGCCTTTGATTTCACAATGCGCACGGACCGACTCAACCCTTGCTTTCCGAACTCGGCCATGGCGATCGCGGCGGCCACCGACACGTTCAAGCTCTCAACCGCGCCGGTTCCAGGAATTGCGAGCTTCGTTTCCACGATGGTACGAACGAGCGGGCTGATGCCGTCGACTTCCGAGCCGAACACGAAGACGGCTTTTTCATTGAGGCGAGTCTCGAACACAGACTGAGAGTTGGGCGCCTCAAAAGCGTAAAGGTGGAAGCCCATGTGGCTTAGGGTATCGAGGAACTTCTCGGAGTCTTCCACGCGCACGATCGACACCACTTCGGCTGCGCCTTCGGCCGTTCGGTAGATGGCGGGAGAAATGCGCGAGAGTTCCTCTTCCGGTACGCAGACGAAATTCACGCCAAAGTGTGCAGCTGTTCGAAGAATGGCGCCCAGGTTATGCGGGTTGCCGACGCCGTCAAGGAAGAGCACGAGGGTGCGGCTTGCACTAAGCTGGCCGAAGAAATGTTTATCGCTCACGAACTGCCGCGCTTTCGCGACTACTACCACGCCCTGGTGGTGCACGGAGTCGGTCAGGCGCTCAAGGTCGGGTTCGTCGACCAGGTGGAAGCTTTTCCGGTTATGCGTGCACCATTCGAGGAGTGGCTTGAACTCGGAAGCCAATTCCCGCAGCACGTAAACGCGGATGATGTCGTCAGGGCGTTTGGCGAAGAGCGCGAGGCAGGCATTCTTGCCGAGATAGCGAAGCTCGTCGCTTTCCACGTGGCGCTGCTGGAAGGGGGAAGGGCCTTCGCGGGAATCTCTAGGCGGGCCGCGGTCATCTGCACGCCCGCGGAACGGGCGATTGCCTCGGGGGGGGGCGGACTGTTCCGGGCGGGCACGGAACGGACGTTCACCCTGGGGGCCGCGGCCTCCGGGGCGAGTGTCACCGGTGAATTCTTTCTTGGGACCAAAGCCAGGCTTTACCTTTTTTCCCGTATTAAAGGGGCGGCGCTCTTTGCCTTTAGGGGGAAGGGGGCGTTTCTCGTCGCTCATGATTTTTTGCCTTGGTTGGCCACCGCGTGCGTGGCTGCTTGGATCGCGGCTTCGTCGCCGAGGTAGTAGTGCTTGATTGGCTTCAGAGAGGAGTCGAGCTCGTAGACCAGCGGGATGCCGGTCGGGATATTGAGGCCCATGATGTCAGCGTCGGAAATCTGGTCGAGGTGCTTGACGAGTGCACGCAGGCTATTGCCGTGCGCGGCTACGAGCACGCTCTTGCCGCTCTTCACCACAGGCGCGATCTCCTCGTTCCAGTAAGGGAGCATTCGATCAACGGTGGTCTTGAGAGATTCTCCGCCCGGGAGAACTTTCTCGCCCTGGTAGCGCGGGTCGTTCGAAGGGTGGCGCTCGTCGCTTGTTTCGAGCAGAGGTGGCAATACGTCGTAGGAACGCCGCCAGATATGCACTTGCTCGTCGCCGTATTTGGCGGCCGTTTCGGATTTATTGAGGCCCTGGAGCGCGCCGTAGTGGCGTTCGTTCAGGCGCCAGCTTTTACGGATCGGGATCCAGAGCAGGTCCATCTCGTCGCGCACGATCCATTGTGTGCGGATCGCGCGTTTAAGCACGGAAGTGAAAACGATGTCGAAACGGAAACCGGCGTCTTTGAGCGCGACCCCCGCGGCTTTGGCTTCTGCGCGGCCTTTGTCGGAAAGGTCCACGTCGGTCCAGCCGGTAAAGCGATTTTCTTTATTCCAGGTGCTTTCTCCATGGCGCAGCAGCACAAGTTTGTAAGTCATGGATTCTCCACTTTGCTTTATTCACCTTTGGCGGGCGGTTGCAGGAAGTCTTTGTACTCTGACTCTACGGCGGGGTCGAGGAAAAGTGTGTCGTGCGAGTAGCTGGTCGTCACTACCCGGGTAACGGCTTCAAGCGCCGCGGGCACATCCGCGGAAGAGCGGCTCACAGTGCCGTCGCCCGCGGAATAAAGTGGCTCCATCTTGAGCGCCGCGCTCTTTACTTCGTCGGGGTCAAACAGGAGTGTTCCTGTGTCTGCCTGAAAGTAGGCGAAGTCGAGCGTTTGGTGCGCTGAGCTCACCACGTTCAGCACCTTGAGGGTAGGAGGAGCCGGCCAGGCAGCGGTACGCCCGAGCTGAACCATGTGGCTCCAGCGTTTTGCGCGCAGCACGTTCTCCTCCGTGAACTTTTGCCGCGCGGCGAGCACGTTGGCGGCGCCGTCTTTTTTTCGCAGTAGACCAAAACCATACATTTTCCACGTATCTGGCTCGAACAAGGGGATCGTGGACGTAGCGCCCGTCTTGTCGCGCACGGAAGCGAGAGTCGGGAGCAGCTGGTAGAGGGACGGAAAGCTCGACATCGTGTCGGCGTTGAGCATTTTTGCGCTGCGGGGGATCCCCGAGCCCTTTTCGAAGGAGCGAAAAGCGATCATCGAACCTGCGAATGGGGTGCCGAAAAAAATCGCCTTCTGGATATTTTTGGCGCCTTCCCAATTTAATTTGGCGGTGTCAGGCGGCTGGTTGCCGTATCCCAAATAGTAAACGGCCACTTGCCCGCCCATGCTGTGCGCGACGAGTGTAATCTGCGGCGAGCCGCGCTCCCGCAGAAGCTTCACGAGCTCGTCGAGCCGGTTCACGGCGAGTGACAGGTCTTCCCGCCAGTCGTACACGAGAGGCAGAATCTGCGACTTAGCATTTGCCTCGCGAAGTCGGTGCACGAACGTGGAGTAAATGTCGCGCTCATAAAGGCCGGGGATCACCGGCACGGTCGCGAGCAGGCCCTCAATCTCGGTTTCAGGCCCGGGAGGGGTTCCGAGCTCGGCCTGGTAGAGGCTCAGGGCATCATTCCCGAACAGAAGCTCGCTGCCGGTAAGAAAGAGGCGTTTGCCAAGGTTCTTTCGGCGGAGAGCCGAGCCATAGAACCCATGCAAAAAGATGATCGCGGGCCGGGAATCCACGAGGTTGGGCATGTACGGCATGATCACGGACGAGGAGCGCGATGTGCACGCGGTAAGCGCAAGAAGGAGAGTCAGGAGGAATATTATCTTCATGCCTGCTCGAAAGTTTTCACGATGATGTCGCAGCACTCGCGCATCTCAGCCTCGTTGATCACGAGAGGTGGCGCGAGGCGAATGATGTGGTCGTGGGTGGGTTTGGCGAGCAGGCCGTTGTCGCGCAGTTTGAGGCAGAGGTCCCAGGCTTTCACGGGCCCCGCGGGATCTATCACGATGGCGTTCATCAGCCCACGGCCGCGCACAGCTTTAACCCAAGATTGCTTAAGGCGCTTCATCTCGGAGCGGAACAATTCACCCATGCGGGCCGCGTTCTCGGCGAGCTTCTCGTCTTTGAGAACCTCGAGCGCCGCCATTGCCACGCCGCAAGCTAGAGGGTTGCCGCCATAGGTGGAGCCATGCTGGCCGGGCTTGATATTGAGCATGATCTCATCGTCGCAGAGCACGGCCGCCACGGGTAATACGCCGCCCGAGAGCGCCTTGCCAAGAATCAGAATGTCGGGGCGCACGCCTTCATGGTCGCAGGCCAGCATCTTGCCCGTGCGACAGAGCCCGGTTTGCACCTCGTCGGCAATCATCAATACGTTGTATTTAGTGCAGAGCTCGCGCACGCCTTTGAGGTAGCCGTTAGAGGGGATCACGACGCCTGCTTCGCCCTGGATCGGCTCGAACATAAACCCAGCCACCGCAGGATCTTTCAGCGCGGCTTCGAGCTCCTCGAGGTTATCGTAGTCCACCAGCACGTAGCCTGGCATGTAAGGCCCAAACCCCGCCTTGGCGGAGGGATCCGTCGACGACGAGATCGCGGCGAGCGTGCGTCCCCAGAAATTCCCGCGAGCGAACACGATCTTCGCTGTGCAGTCGGGAATTTTTTTCTTATCGTAGCCCCAGCGGCGCGCCAATTTCAGCGCGGTTTCTCCGCCCTCGACTCCCGTGTTCATTGGCAGAAGCTTCTGGTAGCCGAAATACTGCGTGATGTACTTGGCGTAAGGGCCGAGCTGGTCGTTATAAAAAGCGCGGGAAGTGAGCGTGAGCGTATTCGCCTGCTCGATGAGGGCGGCGATGATCTTCGGGTGGCAGTGGCCCTGGTTCACCGCCGAGTAGGCGGCGAGGAAGTCAAAGTAGCGCTTGCCTTCTGGGTCCCAGAGAAAAACGCCGCTCCCACGGCTCAGCACCACCGGCAGCGGATGGTAGTTGTGGGCTCCGTATTGGTCTTCGAGTTGAATGGCTTCGGCCGAGCCAACGGCGATTTTCTTGCTCATAAGGGGGAAACTCCGAGGCGAATATAGCCTAAACGCAGCGAGTCAGGCCAGCGCCAAGGGCCGTAGCACTCAGAGCAGTTCGGCCTCTTCAAAGTCCTCGAGCAGGATACGCGCCGGGGCCTTGCCATCAAAATAGGCGAGCACCTTGTCGAGCTGTGCCTTGCCCGACCCATGGTTCGGCGCCACCACCGCCACGGCGAAGGTGCCGCGCTCCGGGTTTTCCACTTCACCTTCTTCCACGAGCACGCAGCTCACGTTGAATTCCTTGCGCACTTCCTTCATCAGGCTCTTCATCGTGCGCAGTTTGAACTCTTCGTCGTCGTTATTGAAGAACTCGAAGGTGATCTTGCCAAAAAATGCGACTGGCTTGTCTGGCGAGCGTCGCTTGCTTTTGAAGTCGCGGCTCACGGCGCTAGTTGCCCGCGGCCTTCGCCGCGATTTTTTTCCGCGTGGTGATGATGCGGATCACCTCGGCAGCCGTTTCCTCGAGCGCTTTGCCCGACACGTCGAACACCGGCCATTTGCGGTTCTGTTTAAAGAGGCCAGTCGCGTATTCGATATCGCCCATCACGTGCTCCATCGACGCATAGTTCTCGTTCTTATGGTCGCGCGGATCTTTGCCGAGGCGGTCGAGCCGGGCTTTACGGATCGTGTGCAGCACCTCGGCCTGGATCGTGAGGCAGATGATCTTGCTCTGGTCGGCCTTGTAAACCTCAGGCGGCAGCGGGATTCCCTGCACGAGAGGGATATTGAGCACCTTATAGCCCTGCATGGAGAGGTACATCGAAAGCGGAGTCTTCGAAGTTCGCGAGATGCCGAGGATGATGATGTCGGCATCGTCGAGGCCATCGAGCGCTTTGCCGTCGTCGTGGTAGATCGTAAATTCCATCGCGGCGATGCGTTTAAAATAATTCTCGTTTACCGAGTGCGTGAGACCGGGCTGGGATTTTGGCGCGGCTTCAAAGAAGGCGGCCATCGTATTGATCAGTGGACCGAGCAAATCTATCGCAGGCACTTTGTATCTAGCCGCCAGCTCCTGCGTGGTTTTCCTCAGCTCGTCGGCTACCAGTGTGTACACGATCAGGTCGTGCCTTGTGGCGGCGTCTTCGAAGATGGCTTCGATCTGCACCTGCGTGCGGATGTTCTTGTAGCGAGTGTAGGAAATCTCCCGGTCGGAGAACTGGATCACGGCGGCTTTTGTCATCAGCGAGGCGGTTTCGCCGGTGCCGTCTGAGATGATGATGATCTTCACTTCTTCCTGGTGGGTTAGTTCCATGCGGGAATCATAGTGCAGATTCCCTTGCGCACATAGAGGCTTGGAAGCGTTTTGCCTTGCGTCAATTAAGGCGCGGAGATCTTAGTGCTCCCGGACCGCGAGAAAAGCACAGGCTGCCCCGGTTTCGAAGCGTACACGGCGTAAACGAAAAGCTCCTTGCCCGCGTGCTGTTTGCGCTGGGCCGCCGAGAGCGAGAAAGCAAGGCCCCGGGACTGGGTGCCCGCCGCGCAGCCCTTAGAGTCGAGGGAGCTATTGCCGTGCAGGGCTATGTCGTCGAGGCGCTCGGCGCCGGGCTCCCCCATCTGGCCGCCCACGTAAACCTGCGCGGTGAAGCCCTCCGCGCTGCAGGCAGTGGCCGAAACTTTATCGGCTGTAACGCTCATTGCGCTACCGGTCGGAACGAAGGACGCAGGCTCTCGGGCGGGTTCCGGCTTGGGTTCAGGTTTTTTGGACCCAAGCTCGCTCACCATCGCGGCGAGTGGGCTGGAATCGTTCACTGTCGCATCCCCTCCGCCTTTGCCCATCAGCGCGCGCACCTGCATTTCTTCGGAAACTTCGCTCGGTACCTTTCCGCCGATCGCGTTGTGCGCGGGGCTGCCAGCGAGGATGGCTTCGCGTTCACTGCGGGCGCTGCTTACGTTCTTTAAGGTAGCCGTGTCTCGGAGAAATTTCGGCGCTTCAATGCCTTTTTCTCCTGCGAACGTATCCAGCTTTTCATTCTTTATTTCGCCGGTCACGGTACTCGCGCCGTTTATGCTTTTTCCCCGAAGTGAAGGCACGCCTGAGCCTTGGGAAGGCGCGCCTCCGATGAGTCCTTGGGTCAGCTCAGCGGGAAGATTTCCGCAGTCGTCGCCGAGGCCGGAGTTCTTGGCCGTATACTGCGCAAATTTATTTCCGGTGGCCACGGTTCCCACGCGGAGGGCAGTGATGGTTTCATTGACGGCTTCTCCGGCAGCTTTAGCCTGGTCATGGAGATCTTCTGCTTTGTCGGCACACTTCTGCCCTTCGGAATCGTCGGGCATGTCGATTGAAGCGAAAATGATGTTCTGGTTGAGGCTGTCGGCAAAGTATCTTTGATTGTCGTAAAGAGCGGCTTGATACTCCCCGGTGATTTGACGGCGGTATTCACTTTCCTGAGCGACGGAGCGAAAGCCACCGTCGCATTTCCCATTGCCGCTCATAGGCTTCGTCACAGCGGCGACGTACATGTTGTAGTTCTTAGTGAGATAGCTTTGCGTTTTGGTGGCTGTACCCTGCATCTTGTTTACGTGGTCGCGGGCCTCTCGCGTAAGGCAGGGAAGCGAACCGAGTTCTTCAAGGGGCGCAGAAAGGCTGAGGAAAGATACCGCGAGCCTGGCCTGTTGCACGGCGATGGAGAATGGATCCTCACCGGCGGCATGGGCGTAGGTGCTGAAGAGGAAAAATATCGCGGTCCAAAGAAATTGTTTATGCATTAGGTTGCGCAACCAAACAGACAATGCCAAGGAAGCATAAATAGTGGGGCTCCTCCGTTCGGCCGTCGCGCCGGAGCAGGTGCAGGAGCGGCAGGTGCCCGCAGCGCGGGTGGTAATTGCGGAAGCTCCGCGGCCGCAGGTGCCCTGACGGCCTTCAGCCCTTCCTCCGTGTTTCTAGCCCGCTGCGCCGCCTGTGTGTCGTTTCGGCAAAAGCAGGCAATTTGCCCGTTGGTCATATTGTCGTCTCGGATCGCTCTTCTGATCATCATGAGACTGGGGCGTTCTGGGCCTCGGTCTCCATTTCCCCCTCCGCAGCGACTCATAGATTGTTCGTGTCCCCGAGGGCGCGGCGTCACTCTGTCATTTCTCGCAGTCTTGTCGCCCTCTGGATTTACTTTCTCTCGATCCAATTGGATTACATTGCGCCTGAAATTCTCGGCTTCTCGTTGGGCTTCATCGCGACAGCCCTGTTCCTGCGTTTCCCTGATTTTTGGATCCGTGCTTAGAGTGCCGAGTTTATTCAGGCAAACCTTTTTTGTGTTTGCGGCGTAGTGGTCCACGGCTGACTGTACCGATGAAGGGCGAACGGTTACATTGCAGCGACCACCCGCGGCGTACGAAAAGTTGGCGACAGTGACCAGGAAAATGCCGACAAAAAGAGCGCCGTTTGTACTGGGATAGCCGAATTTCATAGTTCCCCCTACGAGGTCGCTATTCGGCTAATTCTTGGAACTTCTTCAATTAAGTGAGATTCGCCAGCGATTCGGTCACCTTAATTCTCCAAGGATTTTGTCACCCCCGGTTGTTTTGCTGATCGGGCTCCTAGGCCGCTTCTTGAGGGCGAACTGGTTTTTCAAAAGGCTTTATCGAGA
>Ga0247843_1005959_pt1 | contig 16360 bp, 11 predicted proteins | sample LaCruzMarch2017__FD_192420 | JGI IMG/M metagenome (GOLD analysis project Ga0247843, IMG submission 192420) | Freshwater microbial communities from meromictic Lake La Cruz, Castile-La Mancha, Spain - LaCruzMarch2017_8m | ecosystem: Environmental > Aquatic > Freshwater > Lake | place: Spain... | reverse complement strand
CCCGGGCAGAAGAACTGCGGCGCCTGCTCAACCGCGCCGCCCATGCCTACTACGTTCTCGATGCTCCGGTCATGGAGGATCCGGTCTATGACCGGCTCTACCGGGAACTGGTGGCGCTCGAGCAGGCCGATCCGGAACTGATCCGGCCCGACAGCCCCACCCGCCGGGTGGGGGGAGCCCCGGCCGACGGCTTCACGAGCGTGGCCCACAGGGTTCCCCTGCTGAGCCTCGACAACGCTTTTTCGCATGGGGACCTGGATGTCTGGTACGGACGCCTGATCAAGGTGCTCGACCGGGAACCCCAGGAGGGCTCCCCGGCGCCGGCCCTGCCGATGGTGGGCGAACTCAAGATCGACGGCAACGCCCTGGCCCTGAGCTACGAGCAGGGGGTGCTGGTGCGGGCCGCCACCCGGGGGGAAGGGGAGCGGGGCGAGGAGATCACCGCCAACGTGCGCACGATCCGCAGCGTGCCCCTGCGACTGGAGCTGGCGTCACCACCGGCCTGGGTGGAAGTGCGCGGTGAGGCCTTCATCCCGGACGCCACCTTCGCCGCCATCAACGCCGAGCGCGCCGATCGGGGCGAGGCCCCCTTCGCCAACCCGCGCAACGCCTGTGCCGGCACCCTGCGCCAGCTGGATCCGACGGTGGTGGCCGCCCGCGGCCTGTCGTTCTTCGCCTACACCCTGCACCTGAGCGAGGACTGGCGGGCCGGCCCCGGCGACCCTGCCGTGCCCCGCAGCCAGTGGCAGGCCCTCGACTGGCTGAAGGCGGCCGGGTTCCGCGTCAATCCCCACTGCGCTCTCTGCCCCGACCTGGCGGCGGTGAAGACCTTCTGCGACCACTGGGAGCTGGAGCGCCGCGGCCTGCCCTACGCCACCGACGGGGTGGTGGTGAAACTCGACGACCTGCGCCTGCAGGAGGAGGCGGGCTTCACCCAGAAGGCGCCCCGCTGGGCGATCGCCCTCAAGTACGCCGCCGAGGAGGCCCCCAGCCGCCTGCTGCGGCTGACCTGTCAGGTGGGCCGCACGGGGGTCGTCACGCCGGTGGCGGAGTTCGAGTCGGTGCCCCTGGCCGGCACCAGCGTCAGCCGCGCCACCCTCCACAACGCCGATCGCCTGGCGGAGCTGGATCTCTGCGCCGGCGACACGATCGTGGTGCGCAAGGCGGGTGAGATCATCCCCGAGGTGGTGCGGGTGCTGGTGGAGCTGCGGCCGGAGGGGGCCAGGCGCCTGGAGCTTCCCCCCACCTGCCCGGAATGCGGCTCGGTGCTGGTGCGGGAGGAGGGGGAGGCGGCCACCCGCTGTGTCAACAACGGCTGCCCCGCCATCCTGCGGGGCTCCCTGCGCCACTGGGTGAGCAAGGGGGCCCTCGACGTGGACGGCCTGGGCATGAAGCTGATCGAGCAGCTGGTGGACCGGGGCCTGGTGCGGTCGATCCCCGGCCTCTACGGGCTCGATGCCGCCCTGCTGGCCAGCCTGGAGCGGATGGGGGAGACCTCGGCCGCCAAGCTGGTGGCCGCCCTGGAGACCTCAAAGCAGCAGCCCTGGCACCGCCAGCTCTACGGCCTCGGCATCCACCATGTGGGCGAGGTCAACGCCAAGGCCCTGGCCCGGGCCTTCCCCAGCGCCAGCGCGCTGGAGGCCGCTGCCCAGGCCGACGAAACCGACGGGGCGCCGGATCGGCTCACGGCGGTCTTCGGCATCGGCCCTGAGATCGCCCAGTCCCTGCGGCAGTGGTTCGCCACGCCGGCCAATCGGTTGTTGCTGGAGCAGCTGGGGGCGCAGGGCTTGTCCCTGGCTGCAGCTCCGGAGCAGGACGGGGGCGGCGATGGGGGGCCGCCGGCGGCCACACCCCTGGCGGGGCTGACCTTCGTGCTCACCGGCACCCTGCCCTCCCTGAGCCGCTCCGCCGCCCAGGCCCTGATCGAGGCCGCCGGAGGCAAGGTGAGCGGTTCGGTGAGCAGGAAGACCAGCTACGTGGTGGCCGGCGCCGAGGCCGGCAGCAAGCTGGCCAAAGCGGAGACGCTCGGGGTGGCCGTGCTCGACGAGCCGGGCCTGCAGGCGTTGCTGGAGAGCGATCGGGCCTGAACCGTTGATCCACTCTGGTGGCGTCCCTCGAGCGGCGAGACACAGGGCCTGCTGCGGGTGCCTCAGTACCACCTGGAGTTACCCGTCGGGCTGGTTAGGACCAGCCGGCTGCAGCAGAAACACCTGTTGGGACTCAATTTCGAGATGCCGGCCCGCGAGACGCAAGCCGCACTGTTCCTGTTGCTCGGCAGCGTGGTACGCGCCGAGCCGATCCTGCGCCGCTCCTGAGCTGCCGAAGCGGCCAACGGCAACCGATACATCTGGAATTGCCCCTGTAACCCCAGAATGTCAGGGTGAATGCCTCACCCGTGCCCGTCGCCCACCCTTTGGACCTCGACCACGACATCAGTCTCGATCCGCCCGTGCGTCCCTCCCGGCCGCCGGTGCTGGTGGAGGTGGAGGTGGAGCCGCTGCCTGTGATCCCTGCGGACCTGCGGCGCCAGTTGGCCCGCCACCAGTTGCTGCTGCCGCTACTGCGCCAGTCGGTGATCGCCACGGCCGTGGCGACGGTGGCCCTGGCGGAGGAGGAGCGTCAGAAGGCCCAGCAGGCCTGGGGATCCAGCAACGGCATCCGCTCCGCCGACGAGCTCAGGAGCCACCTGCAGCGGCATGAACTCTCGGAAGCCGATGTGCTCTGGCAGGCCGAGCTGCCCTTCAGGATCGAGCACCACTGCCACGACCATTTCCTGCACCAGGCGGAGCAGCGCTACCTGGCCCGCAAGAGCCAGCTGGATCAGGTGATCTACAGCCTGCTGCGGGTGGAGGACGGGGCCCTGGCCCGCGAGCTCTACCTGCGCATCTCCGAAGGGGAAGCCGACTTCGCCGAGCTGGCGGCCACCTACGCCAAGGGGCCCGAACGCTCCACCCGGGGGGTGGTGGGTCCGGTGCCGTTACTGCAAGCCCATCCATCCCTGGCCGAACTGCTGCGCACCAGCCGCCCGGGCCAGCTCCATCCCCCCCTGCGCATCGACCGCTGGTGGTTGGTGGTGCGACTGGAAACGCTCCGCTCCGCCAGCTTCGACGACGAGATGCAGAAGCGCATGGCGCGGGAGCTGTTTGAGGAATGGGTAGATCAGGAAGTGGCCCTGCAGCTGCAGCCGGGGGAGACGCCATGACCTCCACCGTCCCAGGACGCACCGACTGGCTCACCCTGCCACCCTTCGACGGCCTCTCCGCCGAAGGGCGCGAGCGGCTGCTGGCGGAGGCCCGCCCGTGCCGGTTCCGCCTCGGCGAGGACCTGAGCCATGCCGGCAGCATCGGCGACCGCGTGCTGGTGCTGCACGAGGGTGAAGCCCGGCTGCTGGCGGAAAGGGACGGTCAGCCCTTCACCCTTGAGCGGCTGGGGCCCGGCGCCATCGTGGGGTTGGTTTCCCTGTTGCGGGCGGAAGGGATCGAGCCGGTCAGCGCCGCCTCCGAGCTCCTGGCGACAGCGGTTCCGGACACGCTCGTGCTCGAACTGCTGCTGGCCGAGGACGGCCTGCGTCAGTGGTGTGGCCACCACGTCTGGACGGCGGAACTGCATCAGCTGCTGCTGCAACGGGACGGGGCCGCGGCGGGCCGCTTCGATCCATCGCTCTGGCGCCAAAGGATCGAGCGCCTGCGCCTGCGGACACGGGGCGTGCTGCCGACCGCCGCAGGCGCCAGCATCCTGCGGGACGGGGAGGAGTTGCTCCTGGCCAGCGCCAACGTCCCCGACCTGGCCATCGGCTCGGTGCTGCCGGCGGCGGAACCGCTGCCCCAGCCCCGTCCCCCCCTGCCCCTGCGGCTGCTGGCCCTGGCCCCCGCCGCCCCAGACCCCTCGGACACCACCCAGGCTGGCGACCCCGCCATCCCCATCGAGGTCGCAGCCGGCGGGCTGGCCCAGCCCAGCAGCCTCGATCTGGGCCAGGACCGCAGCGACAGGGGCCTCACCCTGGTGCGGGGCAGCGGTCCGCTGGAGGAGACCCTGGCCTGCTTCCAGATGCTCGGCAAGCTGCTGGAGCTGCCCTACCGCCGCGACGCGGTCGACAAGATCCTGCGCGACAAGATGCGCCGCGGCCAGCCGCCCGATCTGCAGCTCTGCGGCCAGATCGCCGCCATGCTCGGCCTGCTGGTCACCGGCGCCAAGGTGCCGGCGGCGTCCGCCACCCGGCTGATCACCCCCTGCCTGGTGCCCTGGAAGGAGGGCTTCGCGATCGCCACCGCCAGCAATGCCGCCGGCCTGCGTCTAGCCTCCCCGGCGGAGGGCTGGGTGCAACTGAGCCCGGCCCAGATCGCCGAGCAGTATCCGGAGGGACTGGAGCTGCTGCTGCTGGAGCGCAGCATCGACACCCCGGAGCAAACCTTCGGTCCGGGCTGGTTCTGGCCGGCCCTGAAGCGCTACCGGGGCATGTTGCTCCAGGTGCTGCTGGCCTCCTTCGTGGTGCAGCTGTTCAGCCTGGCCAATCCCCTGCTGATCCAGGTGATCATCGACAAGGTGATCACCCAGCGCAGCCTCGACACGCTGCAGATCCTGGGCATGGCCCTGGTGGTGGTCACCTTGATGGAGGGGGTGATCGGCTCGCTGCGCACCTTCCTGTTCACCGACACCACCAACCGCATCGACCTGCGCCTGGGCGCCGAGGTGATCGACCACCTGCTGCGGCTACCCCTCGGCTACTTCGACAAGCGCCCCGTCGGGGAGCTGGGCACCCGCATCGCCGAGCTGGAGAAAATCCGCAACTTCCTCACGGGCCAGGCCCTGATGACGCTGCTGGATGCGGCCTTCTCGGTGATCTACATCATCGTGATGGCGATCTACAGCTGGCTGCTCACGATCATTGCCCTGGCGGTGCTGCCCATCCAGGTGGGCCTCACCCTGCTGGGGGCCCCCCTGTTCCGGCGCCAGTACCGCCAGGCGGCCGAGGAGAACGCCCGCACCCAGAGCCACCTGGTGGAGGTGCTCACCGGCATCCAGACGGTGAAGGCCCAGAACGTGGAGATGGTGAGCCGCTGGAAATGGCAGGAGCTCTACGCGAAATACATTTCCCGCACCTTCGAGAAGACCATCACCGGCACCTTCCTCAACGAGACCAGCTCGGTGCTCCAGAAGCTCTCCCAGCTGCTGGTGCTCTGGGTGGGCGCCACCATGGTGCTCAAGGGGGAGCTCACCCTGGGCCAGCTGATCGCCTTCCGGATCATCAGCGGCTACGTCACCCAGCCCCTGCTGCGGCTCTCCTCGATCTGGCAGAACATCCAGGAGCTGCGGGTCTCCTTCGAGCGCCTCGCCGACGTGGTCGACACCCCCGAGGAATCGAGCGAAGCCGACCGCGGCCACATCCCCCTGCCGCCGGTGAAAGGCGACGTGGTGTTCGAGAACCTCAGCTTCCGCTTCAATCCCGCCGGACCCGAAGTTCTCACCAACGTCAGCCTGCACGTTCCCCCCGGCACCTTCACCGGGATCGTGGGCCAGAGCGGCAGCGGCAAGAGCACCCTGATGAAGCTGTTGCCGCGGCTCTACTCCCCCACGAAGGGGCGCATCCTCGTGGACGGCTACGACATCGACAAGGTGGAGCTCTATTCCCTGCGCCGCCAGATCGGCATCGTGCCCCAGGACCCCCTGCTCTTCTCCGGCACCATCAGTGAGAACATCGCCCTGACCAACCCGGAGGCCCCCAGCGACGCCATCGTCGAGGCTGCCCGGATCGCCGACGCCCATGACTTCATCATGGAGCTCTCCTCCGGCTACAGCACCCCCCTGGGGGAGCGCGGCGCCTCCCTTTCCGGCGGCCAGCGCCAGCGCATCGCCATCGCCCGCACCCTGCTGAGCCAGCCCCAGCTGCTGGTGATGGACGAAGCCACCAGCGCCCTCGACTACGACACCGAACGCCGGGTGTGCGACAACCTGCGGGAGGCGATGAGCCAGAGCACCGTGTTCTTCATCACCCACCGGCTCTCCACCATCCGCCGCGCCGATCTGATCGTGATGATGCACCAGGGCGCCATCGTCGAGACCGGCAGCCATGAGGAACTGATGGCCATGAAGGGACGCTATTTCGCGCTATTTCGCCAGCAGGAGGCGGGCTGATGGTTCCCCCCACCCCAGGCAGCCTGCTGCGCCGGGCCCAGAACGGCCTCGAGCGCCGCATTCACACCGACAGCGACGACGTCGTGCTGCAGCAGTCGCGCTTCTGGGCCCGTTCGATCACCTGGACCCTGATGGGGGTCACCCTGTTCGGCCTCGGCTGGCTGGCCTTCGCCCAGACCGAGGAGATCGTCACCGCCCCGGGCAAGCTCGAACCCCTTGGGGTGGTGAAGGACATCCAGATGCCGGTGGGCGGCGTGGTGGAGCAGGTGATGGTCAAGGAGGGCGAGCGGGTGAAGAAGGGCCAGGTGCTGCTGCGCCTCGACACCGAGACCACCCTCGACCGCCAGGCCAGCATGGAGCAGACGATCCGGTACAAGCAGCAGCAACTGCGGCTCAAGCAGGTGGAGCTCGACCGGTACCTGCAGTTCAATGACACCGAGCAGCGGGTGCTGCGCCAGAGCCTGGTGCTGGAGAAGGACGTGCTCGGCCGCCTCGAGACCCTCAACAAGGAGGGCGCCACCGCCGAACTCCAGTACCTCTCCCAGCGCAACAAGGTGCAGGAGGTGGAGGGCAAGCTCCAGGAGGGCCAGGTGGACCGGCTGCGCCAGCAGGCGATCCTGCAGCAGGGCATCCGCGAAATCCAGAGCGAGCTGGCCGACCTGCGCAGCAAACTGACCGAGCTCAACGTCAACATCCGCTATCAGGTCATCCGATCCCCGGAGGCTGGCGTGGTGTTCGAGCTCAAGCCGAAATCCCGCGGCTTCGTGGCCCAGACCAGCGAACCGGTGATGAAGGTGGTGCCGTTCGACAAGCTGGAGGCACGGGTGGAGGTGCCCAGCCGGGAGATCGGTTTCGTCTCGGTGGGCAAGGCCGCCGACATCAGCATCGATTCGTTCCCGGCCACCGATTTCGGCGTGCTGCAGGGCACCGTGCGGCGCATCGGTTCCGATGCCCTGCCCCCGGACCAGATGAACAACTTCTACCGCTTTCCGGTGGACATCCGGCTCAACTCCCAGCAGCTGAAACTCAAGAGCGGCAAGGTGCTGCCCCTGCAGGTGGGCATGTCGCTCACCGCCAACGTCAAGCTGCGCAAGGTGACCTACCTGCAGTTGCTGCTGAGCGACTTCAAGGACAAGGCGGACGCTCTGCGGCAGATCTGAGCCGCTCCATGGCCGCGTAGTGGTCGGGGATGATGCGAGTGCGCAAGCCCACCAGGGGCTCGAGCCACGGCAGCAGCAGCCCGTCGAGGCCGCGGTTCACCAGAGCGCCGGCCACCCGGAAGGCCCGCCGCCAACGGGCCTGCGGGGCGATCAGATGCAGGGCACGGCGGTGCACCGGCCCGTCGATGCAGACCAGCCAGGCCGGATCCATCCCCGCCTGCGCCATCGCCACCTCGAAGCTGCGGCGGCTGTGGAAGCTGATGTGCTGGCCATTGCCGAAGGCGTAGTACCACCAGTCGGGAGCGGGAATCTCTCCCACCTGGCGCATCAGGGTGGAGAAGACGAACAGGGGCGTGGCGCCCACCTCTTCACGCAGGAACCCGGGGGTGGCGCCCACGTGCTCGATCACCTCGAAGGCCGTCTTGCAGCCGATGGGGCCATCGCCCGGGGGCTCGCAGAAGGGGCGGATCAGTTCCATCGCCGCATAGGCGTCGGTGCCGTGGAAATCGAAGCCGTGGTCGCGCAGCAGCCGCGGCAGCATGCCCAGGCCGGTGCCCAGGTCGCAGCCCGGCTCGCTGGCACCGAAGCGACCCAGCCGGCCGATCACCAGCAGCAGGCGCAGCAGGCGGGAGGCGTGCAGGTTGCGGTCGACGTAGCCGGTGTCGCCGTAGAAGGACTCCTCGTAGGCCACATCCAGCCAGGTGGGATCGGCCAGGAACAGGAAATCGCAGGCGCTGCAGTGGGCGAGTTCAGCCTCCACCCGGGCCTTGCTCACCCGCACCCGTCGCACCAGGGTGAGAGGTCCGCCGCCGCAGTTGGGGCAGGCGCCGGTGGTGGGGCTGGGGGGAGTCTCGGCCGTCACCATCGCTGGCCTGAATCGCAACGGCGGATGCTACCCCGCGTTCCTCCAGGGCCAGGCGCACCTGGCGGCCCACCGGCAGCACCGCCGCCAGGGTGGCGACCACCCCCAGCAGCCGCAGGGACCAGGTGGCGCCATCGGCCGGGCCGGCCAGCAGGGGCGCAAAGCGGCTGGGATCGCCGGCCGCCGCCCCCAGGGCGCAGAAGAGCACGGTGCCGGGGAGGATCCCGATCAGGCCAATCGAATAGTCCCACAGGCTCACCTCACTGAGGCCGTAGGCCAGGTTCAGCAGGCTGAAGGGGAAGGCGGGGGAGAGCCGGGTGAGCAGCACCAGGGCCAACCCCTGGCGGCACACCGCCCGCTCCACCGCCAGCAGCCGCGGCGCCCCGGCCAGGCGACGGCGGGCCCAGCCGCGCCAGCGGCCACGCCCCAGCAGGAACATCGCCTGGGCCCCCAGACAGGCCCCGGCGAAGACCAGCACGCTGCCCCAGAACGGTCCGTAGAGCACCCCGGCCAGCATCGAGGCCCACACCCCCGGCAGGAGAATGGTCACCCACAGCGCATAGAGGGGCACGAAGGCCACGGCCCCGACGGGGGAACGCAGCCAGGGCAACAGGTGATCCGGCAGCCAGAGCGAGTCCATGGGACCACCGTATCGACCCTGCCTACGCTTGGGTCTGCTGCCCGTGCTGCCATGGCTGACCCCTCGGAGCTGGCCCAGCAGGTCGCCCGGGGGGCCCTGTTCCGCGGGCGCCACGGCGTCACCGGCAGCGGCGAGCCCCTGGAGGCCGCCGTGGGCGGCACGGTGCTGCCGGCGGGCTGGCAGCTGTGCCGCAGCCGCCAGGGAATTGTGCAGTCGCTGCACAGCGGCAGCTCGCTGGGGATCGGCCTGGGCCCCCTGCAGCTGCTCAAGGCCAAGCAGGACTTCCGCGACTCCCTGAGGACCACCGCCTTCAGCCTCTCGCTGGTGGTCTGGGCCCGCCAGGTGGCCGCAGCGCTGGAGGTGGGCCAGACCCACCTGCTGGACGGACTGGCCGTGCCGGCCGGCCCCGCCGAGCTGGAGGTCTTCGTGGCCCTGCACGGGGATGGTTTCGTGGCGGCGGCGGAGGTGGGCGGGGAGTGCCACGGGGTGTTCACCTTCTAGGCCCAGTCACGGGAACAGGCGCGGATGGTGGAGCGGCAGATCGGGGCGGAGCTGGTCTTCGGCGGACTGTCCCTGAACCCCGCCCTGGCGGACCAGGGGCTACGAGAGCGTGCCTGCCATCGGCGCCGCCTTCCGGGCCGTGGCCACCAACCGCCAGCTGTTCAGCGGCGAGGGCCCTGGCGATGGCCTGGATGAGCGCCGCGAACGGCTGGAGGGCCTGATCCACCAGATGGACTGGGTGGCGGCCATCGACGCCTGCCGGGCCGCGTACGTCGCTGCCCCCGCCACTCCCATAGAGCCAACGCCGCTGCCGTCCCTGGCGGCGGGCAGCCCCGAGCTGAACGTGACCCTGGGCGAGGAGCCGCCGATGGGGGGCAACGGCGGCTCCCCCTTCCCCTACCCCAGGCGGGCCGAGGCCATCCGCCAGCGGCGGCAGCTGGTGGAGGTGGCTCTGCGCACCGGCTCGCGGGTGGATCAGATCCGGTTGCGTTATGCCGGCGAGGGGGAGCCGTTCGAGGCGGAGGTCCACGGCGGCGGCGGCGGCGGCGACCGGGGCCGCCTGGAGCTGGGGGACGGCGTGGTGATCCGCCGCATCGAAGCCCTCAGCGGCACCCGCGTCGACCGGCTGTTCCTCACCAGCAGCGATGGCCAGAAGATCGGCGGGGGTGGCCAGGCCGGTGATCGGCCGGTCGACTGGACGGTGCCGACAGGCAGCGTGGTGCTGGGCTTCAGCGGCCGCAGCGGCCTGGAACTGGATGGCCTGCGGGCCGTGGTGGCCCGCTTCGGGCCCCTGACCTGGCAGCCGCTGGGAGAGGAAGCCGAGGAGCCCTGAAAGAAAAAAGCCCCTCACAGGAGGGGCCGAGGGCCGGGCTCGCGCCGGGCCGAAGGGATCGGATCAGATCAGATCAGACCAGCGGCGGCGCCACCTTGATCAGGTCGATCTGGCCGCCTTCCGTGAGGTAATGACTGCCCACGATGTTGCCGTTGGTGAGGCTATGGGCCTGCACATCGGCCAGGAAATAGCTTCCTGTGCTGGCGCCGTACATCGCCGACACATCGAACACACCGGAGGATTCCCAGTTGCCGATGTCGGTGGGAGCGGAATCGCTCTGGCCATAGGCGGTGGGCACGGCGGTGCGATCGATCTGGGCCCAGCGCTGTTTGGTGCCGGTGATCGCGTCAACCTTCCAGATCGAAGCCTCCTGACTGCCGAAATTGCCCGCCGCTGTTCCTGCGGGAACGGAGCGATCTTCCTGCACGTACAGGTAGTTCCCGCTCCAGGCCAGGCCATCCGGGTTGCGCAGGTCGTTCAGGGGACGGGTGCCGGTAAGCCGATCGGCATCCACCACCACCTTCATGGAGGTGTTCGCCCCGGCGGCCAGCAGGCCATTGGTATCGAAGCTGTTGGACAGGTCAAGGACCTGCACGTTGCCGTAGAGGTCGGTCCCGCTGCCGCCGGTGGTGGTGAAGGCCACCTGCTTGCCGCTCGGGCCCACATCGCCGTCCTCGATCCGGGTGAACTGCATGGCGCCGGCATTGCTGGCCAGGGTGCGCAGGTCGCTGGCGGTGGCCAGCGCGGCAATCTGGGTGCCCGTGCCGAGCTGCACCCAGCTCCCGGCAATCGCCGTGTTGAGGGCCACACCGGCGACGCCGGCGGGGGTGTTGGCGATCGTGTCGGCTTTCCAGGCATAGAGGGACCCGTTGCCGGCGCCAATGCCGTTGCGGGCCAGCAGATTCGTGCTGCCGGCGGTTTTGGTGCCCACCCACATGTAGAGGTAGTTGGAGATGCCGGAGGTGTCGTCAAAGAGCATCGTCGCCACCGTGTTGGCATTGCCGGTGTCCACCTGCACGGCCGATTCCCAGCCGCCCAGACCGAAGGCCGGCACGTGGTAGAGCTTGCCGCTGCCCGTTGGATCCAGGGCGAAGAAGCGGCCATTACTGGTTTCCTCGCCGGCCAGATAGAGCCTGTCAACGAATCCCCGTCCGCCGAACTGTCCGGCCGGGCTCAGGTTGGCGGAGCAGAAGCGGCTGATGCCGCTGCCAAGGGAGAAAGAGGCATTGGGACTGATCACCTGGCTGTACGCCAGGCCTCCGGCCAGCATGCCCGACTGGAACCCATTCGCCGCATTGCCGTCGAGGTCTTTGGCCACGACGAAGCGGGAGATGCGACCGCCCGTGACGGTCTGGGTGGTGAGGGGTGCGGATCCGGCCTTCACCTGCACCTGGTACTGGTAGCCGGAGCTGCTACCGATCTCATGGTTCACCAGGAGGCTGTAGGTGCCGTCGTTGTTGTCATAGGCCCCCATGCCATCGAAGATGCCCACCGGCGTGTACACACTGCTGCCTGCCGTGAGGCCGTTCACCACCTCGCCGTTGGTGAGCAGGCTGCGGATCGTCAGCTTGTCGCCGCCGGCCACATCCTTGAGCATGGTCTTGCCGAAGGCGCCGGCATTGACGCCCTTGCTGCTTACCAGCTCCTGCAGATCCAGATAATCGAGGGTGTTGGACACTTCGTTGGAGACCACCAACATCGGCTTGCCGGAGGGGCTGCTGGCGCCCTGCACCACGGCCAGGCCTTCGGGCGAGAGGCTGGCGGGGAGCACCGCACTGGTGACAAACGACACTTTGGTGGGATCGGTGACTTCAAACACCGCCAGCATGCTCTTGGTGGTGCGCTCCGTGCCCACGATTGCGTAGGTGCGGCCATTGAGCGTGGCCGTCACCACGCCCTCGGGTTCGGTGCCCTTGTCGTCACTGCGGGTGTCGTCGTAGACGCCTTGGGCGATCGCCACCGACTGGAGGGTGTTGCCACTGTCCCAGCGCAGCGCCCCGTTGCTGGCGTCAAACAGGCTGATGCTGCGGCTGCCGAAGGCGGTGGGCTGGCTGCTGATGTCCGTGATCGTTTTGAGGCGGTTGCCAGGGCCAGCGTTGCGCTGCTCATCGGTGAAGCTGCCGTAGGCGCGGCCATCGCCCTCGTTGGCGGTGATGAAATAGCTTTTGCTTCCGAGGTTGAACGCGGCAATGCCATCGGGCATGCGCAAGCCGAGCACGTTGTTGCCGAACACCGGCTTGATCAATTGGCCCGTCCCAGCTGAGTCATCGCGATCGGAGAGATCGACGAGCTGCTTCGAGAAATCAACCGATCCCAGGGCGAAGATGCGCTCAATGCTGTTGGTGAGCAAATTCACCTTGGCAACAGCGTTGTTCTCCTGAAGAGTCACGTAGGCGAAATTGCCATTCACCGCCACATACTCAGGCTCGATGTCGGTGGCCTGCGTGGTGCCGGCAGGGCCACTGACGCGAACCCCGGATGGCAGCGTGAGGCCACTGAAGCCCAGCTCGGTATAGCTGAAACTCGGGCGGCCGAGTGGACGGGTGATCGAAATGATGCCGATGCTGCCCTCACGATCAATGGCGTAATTCGTGGTGGGCTCGCCTTCGTTGGCCACCACCAACTTGGTGCCGGTGCTGTTGAAGGCGATGCCATCGGGCAGGTAGCCCACGCTCACTTCCTGAAGGAAGGTGAGCACCCCGTCGGCATTGGCGCGGTAGAAGCGCACCACACCGCGGCCGGCGTTGGTGGAGTAGTCACTGGGGGACAGGGCGACCGCCACGAGGCTGCCGAAGCTGGCAACGGACTGGGAATTCCAGGCCACCTGGTTGGGAGAGACGGCCACCGGTGCGCTGCCGTAGGTCAGGCGCTCCAGCAGTTCCGGCGCTGCGGCGGGCAGGATGCTGGCGGTGCTGATTTGCAGGGTGCCGCCACCGCCGGAGGAAACGGTGAAGCGCTGGCCATCGGCCACTGCCACCGCGGAGATCTCGCTCTGGAAGTTCTCCGTAGGAGGCGTGGTCTGCGGAATGGTGGTGGAGAGATTCAGCGTGCCCTTGAGGGGCCGGGCGCTGGCACGGCTCCCATAAATTTGATTCAGCAGAATGTCGAGCCAAGAGCCGGGGGAAGGCACAGCCATTCTTGAACCTAGTCAGAGAGGTCTCGTACAACGTCGCAAAGGATCACCAGAGACCGGTAAAGGGGCGGTAAAAACAAGCTCAACAAATAGCAAAATTTATTGAAATGTGCGCCCGATCACAACCATCTCAACCCAGGCACACCTCGGGCAAGTGATTATCAACACCTCCTTGCGCTGAGGGGCTGTGCTTTGCGACGGGCTGGGCGGAAGCCGAGCCTGGGCGCTGATGCGAACAACCCCTCCTTCCATCGCTGGGTGAAGCCCGACTGCCGCTGCGCCAGGCTGGTGGAGCCGCAGCAAGGTTCAGCACCACCGCCAACCAGCAGCTGCTCAGCGACCTAGAGAGCCTGGGCTTCGCCCTGGCCAGCGCTCCCGAAGGTGGGGCCAGCAACAGTGGGCGGAACCCTGACCATCTGAGAGGGCGGACCTTCGTGCTCTCCGGCACCCTGCCGTCCTTGAAGAAGATCCGGCTACGTGGTAGCCGGCGCCGAGGCCGGCAGCAAGCTCAGCAAAGCCAACAGCCTGCGGGTGCCGGGACTGGATGAGGCGGGGCTTCGCCAGTTGCTGGAACAGCCCGCTACCCGCTGAGGCCACGACGGGCGGCGGCCAGCAGGGCCACCGCCGAGAGACCCGCCATACGCAGCAGAGCAAGCATCCCAACAGAGCAAATCTCCTGTTCATCCTGAAGCAGACCCGAGAACCCTGGGATGCGGGGCTGGGTCGGCAGCTGTCCAGAGCCTCCCTAGGCTCAAGCCATGACCACGCCCCCCATCCACCGCTGGATCAAGACCGAATGCGGTCGGGCGCAATACGCCGAGCTGGCGGCCCGCAGCGGCCCCCTGGCCCGCCTGCGCCTGGCCTGGTTTGTGCTGATCGCCGCCCTGCGGGACTGGCGGCTGTCGGCTCCGGCGCACGAGTGAAGAAACCGGCCAGCGCCGGATCACACGGCCCCAGGAGGCTGTTGAAAACCTGTCCCGCCCCCGCTTGAGCGCCCCCTGGCCACCCGGCTACCCGGTGTTGATACGTGGTCCACGGGGCCAGCAGCACGACGATCCGCTCATCTGAGGGGTGCTTGAGCAGTCCCCCCGAACGATCTGGACAACGACCGACAGGACCCTCACTGCCCTGACGGGACCTGAGTCTCAGGGCCCTGCATGGGTCCTGGTGCCTGGGTCCAGCCCATCGGCCCTGGGCTCAGACTTCAGCCTGAGCTCAGGCCTCCGGCTCCGGCCGGGCCAATGCCCGCTGGGCCGCCCGCCCCACCAGCCAGACCGAGCCCACGGTCGCCACCAAGCCGAGGAGGCGCAGGGCCCAGGTGCCGGGATTGGCGGCGCCAGTGAGCACCTCCTGGAAGCGGGCCACATCACCCGCCAGGGCGCCGAGGCCGCAGAACAGCACCGTGCCCGGCAGGATGCCCAGCAAACCGATCGAGTAGTCGCGCAGGCTCACCTCGCTGAGGCCGTAGGCGAGGTTGAGCAGGCTGAAGGGGAAGGCCGGCGACAGCCGGGTCAGCAGCACCAGCCGCAGGCCCTCGCGGCTGACGGCCTGCTCCACCTGCAGCAGGCTGGGCGTGGCCGCCAGGCGCCGGCGGGCCCAGTTGCGCAGCCAGCCCCGACCCAGCAGAAACACGATCTCGGCGCCCAGGCAGGCCCCCACAAACACGATCAGGCTGCCCCACCAGGTGCCATACAGAGCACCGGCCAGCATCGACGCCCAGACCCCTGGCAGCAGCAGGGTCACCCAGAGGGCATAAAGCGGCACGAACGCCAGGGCGCCGAGGGGGGAGCGCAGGGCGGGCAGCAGCTGGTCGAGCAGGGCCGATCCATCCATGGCCGAACCGTAGCGATGGGCAGGGCCAGGCCGGCGCCTTATAACCGGCCCAGGCGAGGACGCGTCGGACGGTGACCATGCCCAGGCCCACGGGTCGTAAGGGGGGCCGCGGACCCTGGCCGTTGGTGGCGGCCCTGCTCGCCCTGGTGTTGCTGGCCGGCCTCGGCAGTCGCCTGTGGCAGGAACGCCAGCAGAAGCAGGTCGAAGCGCGGAAGGCCGTACCGCTGCTGCCGCGCCAGGTGGCCGCCCTGGGCCGGATCGAGCCCCTGGGCGGCATCAGCAAGGTGTCGGTGCCCAGTTCGCTCAGCAACGACCGGGTCAAGGAGATCCTGGTCAAGGATGGCCAGGAGGTGCGCAAGGGTCAGCCCCTGGCGGTGCTCGAAAGCCTCGACACGCTCGAGAGCAGCGTGCGCAAATCCGAGGCGGCGATACGGGTGGCCGAGAGCAAGCTGGCCGCCCAGGACAGCGTCATCGCCCGCTACAAGGCGGATCTGGGCCAGGCCAGTGCCGAGGCGCGGCGGGCTGAACAGCTGTTCGCCGCCGGGGCCACCAGCGCCAACCGGGTCGAGAAACTGCAGGCCGACGAAAGCAGTGCCAAGGCCCAGCTGGCCGAGGCGATCACCACCAAGGGCACCCTGGCCGCAGAGCTGCGGGAGAGCCGGGCGTCGCTGGACAAGGACAAGGTTGAGCGGGCCAAGGCCACGGTGTTGGCCCCCTTCTCCGGCACTGTGTTCAAGGTGCATGCCCATCCGGGCGACAAGGCCGGTGACGACGGCCTGCTGGAGATGGGCGACAGCAGCCGCATGGGCGTGATCGCCGAGGTGTACCAGAGCGATCGCCCACTGATCGCCCTGGGCCAGAAGGTCAGCCTCAGCGCCGACGGCTTCAAGGGGCGCAGCGTGCAGGGGAAGGTGGTGGAGATCGCCCGCGAAGTCAGCCGCCAGACCGTGTTCAGCGGCCAGGCCGGCGAGAATCTGGACCGGCGGGTGCTGGAGGTGAAGATCGGCCTGACCCCGGAGGATTCGGCAGTTGCCAGCCACCTCAACTACCTGCAGGTGAACGTGCTGTTCGCCCCGTTGACGGCGGCCCAGAAAGCCAGCCAGAAGGCGGCCCGGGACCGTGTTCTGGCTGTTCAGAAGCGATGAACCCGCTGACCGCCCTGCGCCGCACGCCCCTGGCCTGGCGGCAGACCAGCCATCGACCGATGCGGCTGCTCGCCGCCATCGCCGGGGTGAGTTTCGCCAACGTGCTGGTGTTCTTCCAGCTG
>Ga0247843_1005956_pt1 | contig 16365 bp, 13 predicted proteins | sample LaCruzMarch2017__FD_192420 | JGI IMG/M metagenome (GOLD analysis project Ga0247843, IMG submission 192420) | Freshwater microbial communities from meromictic Lake La Cruz, Castile-La Mancha, Spain - LaCruzMarch2017_8m | ecosystem: Environmental > Aquatic > Freshwater > Lake | place: Spain... | reverse complement strand
AGTTCATCACTAAAGCAATTATGAAACCTATTTAGTATACTCGTTTCCTCTAAACACGGTGTTAGTTGTACACGCACTTTGCCACTTTCCAATGTTGTGTTTGCGGTATTAATTTTCATTTCCGTGCCGGGTAAATTGGATACGCCATAATCGTTACTGCTTAGAAATTGCATCGTTTCGTGCAAGTGCGAATAATCATATAGTAATATTTGATGACGTGACATTACATCCTCTTTACTAACATGATGATAATCATTTTCTTCATCGTCATTTCCTACTACTACTGCCACATCATGTTTTGACGATGATGCCATAGCAGTGGTGCCAGCGACGTGTAATAACGAACGAAGAAATTTAGCCATATTCGACTTTGTATATACATCGAAATCCAATTCATATTGATGCGGTTTGCAATCGTCCAATAATATCCTCGTTTCGTTACACCCCGATTCGCCATCGCGATAGGACACTTGATGCAATGCCGATACGGACCAGGCATCGTATTGTCGGAATGGAAACATGTGTAAAAAATTGCGTTCGTCATATACTCGATTATCATCCTTCTTCGCGACGTAACCGATCGTTAGCGGCGTGCCCTCCATTTGACAAAAGTGTCGCGTATTGGGACAATTGGTCAATAAATGCAATAATCGTTTAGGCGAACGATATCCGTCGGGCATTTTCCACGAAGTATTCTCGTTACAAATATGCGTCGATATGATGTCGTTGGGACACGTCGAACATTGGACGTCAATACATGCCTTACGCAATGTAGAGGATGCCATCTTGGGACTGGTGTGAAATATTAATGTTACATTATCATCATTTTCGTGTCGACCGTTACTACTACTACCACCACCATGACGAAGAAGACTATTTTTTCGTCGAATCAAATCTTCGCCACTGTTAACAATCGTCGTTGACCGATGACGACTTTTTAATAGTATATCCTCGTAGGACGTATTGCGATCCCAGTTGGACGCGAGATCGGCATAGGAAATGTCCATGACTGACCCGACATCCAGCAAACCCGTCGATGATGATGATGATGATAGATTAACGAGGTAGATCGGTATCAATGCTAGCTCTGGTTCCAGGTCGTGTATTGTTACATTCCCGGCAGCGGCGTCGCGGTATGGATGACAATTGGCAACTCGATGCAGCTTTCTCTTTGGACCGATTCGCTTCCAGCAGCCGCTCTTGCTATTATTGGAGCCGTCGATGCTTGGATTCAAACCTCCGCCGTCATTGTTAGATTCGACGTCGTGGCTGGTAATCGACGTTGGGCTGAGATAACTATTGACATTATCGTCGCCGCGACGTTGTGTTTTTATAATGTCGCTTAAAAGGTTGGAATAGATATTTCGTCGTCCAGTGAGCACGACGAGTATTGCAATGGCCATTGGCATCAAGCGAAGTTTCCGATTGACGAAGAAGAAGAAGCAACGATGACGACGACCACCGATCATAATATCACTACTATCTACTTTTTGGTAACTCTCAGTCTCTTCTCAGTGCACTGTTGATTGTCGCCGTTCGTTGCTCATGCTTAACTCTCCCAATTACAAATCAGTTCAAACGCAAAGACATGTCATTGTTTACATAGTAGATGAGAGGCCCGACCGCCGGCGCCGTCTCCGCAATCGTCGTTGCGACATGTGCAATCTCGGTCGGCGCGTTCCCGGTCGTACCCGACGACGAAGAGCCTTCGTCTCGTCCGTACCGCGAGGAATCGTGCCACTTTGCGGAAAACTACGTTTCCGCACGCGCTAATTTTCGCGAGGCGGCGAGCGGCGCGGGTGCCGGGCTGCGCGTACTGCGAATATCGGACGCACCGGATCTCACGATCGACGTGGCCGTCTTGGACGACGACGACGAGGGAGCGGCGAGGGGGGCCATTACGACCGACGTTGGTTCATCTTACCGGCGTGCATGGCGTCGAGGGATATGCCGGCTCGGCCGTACAGCTCGCACTGCTGCGCGGTTGGACCGACGACGATGGGCAACGACGACGGCATTTTACGATTACGCGACCGCGTGGCGTACGAGTAGTTCTCGTACACGCGATAAACCCGTACGGTTATCATTGTGGACGTCGATTTAACGAAAACAACGTCGATTTGAATCGTAATGTACTAACGCCCACGGAGTTTCATGAACTCATATTCGAAAGTAGTGATAGTAATGAACGACGACGTGTATTGTACAACAATCACGAATGGATGTTTAATTGGCGTCATAAATATCAACCAATAATTGATGATATACGTTTTGTAATGTATGCAATATATGGCATAGCCATACTTGGATTGACACACGTGAAACGTGCTATCGTTTCTGGTCAATATCATCAAACCGATGGTCTATTCTACGGCGGAGGCGATGATGAAGAACGAGGAATGATGGCAAAATCGCATCAACTATTAATACCGCTATTGCAACGAGTTGCATCCCCTGCCTCGGTGGGGATCATCATTGACTTACATACTGGTCTAGGACCGTCCGGAGTGGATACGCTCATTCCCGAGTTTGGCATCGACAACAATAATAATAGTAGTCGCCGAAGTCAATGGGAGGCATTGCATGCCATATTTGGCGGCAGTGTCGGCGGTAGTGTTGTGAAGGAGGAGGAGGCACGAGAAAATAATGTTCATCACATATATGGTACGGATTTCCTAATCAGTGCGGCCACTCCGGCCGAAGACACTCTCGGTGCAACCTCTGGCTATGAATACGCAAGAGGGACAACTGGTCGATACGTTGAGCGTTTCAATTGGAATCGGTCGCTATTCCTAACACAAGAATTCGGCACATACCCCAGTCCTATAGTATTACGTGGGATGGTGATTGAACGTGCCGAATGGCTCTTTGCTGCTAGTCTGATGACTAAGAATGATAGCAATGATACGACGGGATGTAATGGCACTACCGCACGTGGAGCACGTGCAGTTACTAATGTATTTTACATTAAAACGCCATGGTGGAAACGCAAAGTTGTACAACGTGGTTTACGTGTGATAGAACAAGCATTACATGCGTTAGTTGATAATGATGGAAAGAAGGTGCCACTAACAAATCATTAAAAAATTCCTCGACTTAATAACTACCATACGTACGAAGCAAGAGAAACACAACCAAGGAATCCTGCAATAGCAATGAGAATTTTCGGATCGGTAGGCAAATATCCCTCCTGATCTATTATTTTCATCTCTTCCTCCTCCGTTACTATGTTGTTCGTCCTCATAATAGTGTGCTCGTACGACCTATCACTCTGCTTCTGATCTGCATTCTCTATTTTCATTCGTTGTTGTTGTTGTTGTAAATTGTTGCAATTGACATCATCTACTTGCCATTCATTCATCCATAGACTTGATGACACCACCACACCACCTCTATTATTCATCCTCTCTCGAATAGTAGCGGGGGCGGCAAAAAAATCACTCATTGGAATTTGATTCATTTTTCGCGTGGATAGTGAATCGGTATGACCCACATGCGTATTATGTCCCAACTCGCCATGAGTTGTGGGTATACGAACGAGTATGTCATACAAATTCAATCGTTCCATAACTGACGTTGTTGTTGTTGTTGTTGTTGTTGTTGTTGTTGTTGTTGCATCATTTGCTCCATTCTTCTCCAATACATTATTATTACCACCGCCGTTAGTATGCTGATAATGCGATGTTGTTACTAGCGTAACGGAATCATCGATGAAGTCTTTTATAACTTTAGAATATCGATCAATTACACTTTGTCCAACATCTAAGTCCGAATGGGAGGCATATGAGTTTTCACCCTTCAAACTTGATCCAACGCTATACACATTCGGCACGTCTATCATATCCGCCATGGTAAATGCCTGACAGGTATCGCTTATGAATAGTATTTCATTGTACAATTTTAATTCATACATTTGTGACAATGTATATGCCATGTCATGTGACATTAATTCTTCCCCGTCTTGGAATTTGAAGAAATTGTCACCACCATGTCCGGTCAGGTAGATTAATATATTAGTTCGTTCGTCCAACGTCGGCAATGAACGTTGATGATGATTATGTCTTTTTGGTTGGTTACTTTCACCTGGAAGATGTCGTCGTAATAATACGCGTAAAAATGCATCGACCGTTACATCAGTACCCGAATAATCGACCTGTACATTCTTCATTAAATCTTCTACGCCATCCTTCTCCTCCTCCTTCTTCGACGAAGTGCCACGGGGTAATATTTGTCCACGGTATGGATTGCGCATATTACATGGTATATTATCGGCTAACATTAGTACGATGTTGTCATCGGTAATGCCACCTTGTTTTAATAGTTGGTAGATGGATAATGCATTGGTCACATGACGATAATTAAACCAATATCGTGAGGAGGATACGATTATGGCTACATTCTTGGTATGGTTGCCCGATTTCAATGCATTATTGGTATCAGGAGGTGCAGAATTAGTTGATGACGATGATGATGATGACGATTTAAATTTTGGTAACAGGATATTCCGTATAGTCGATTCATGCTTGGGATTGTGTAAAGCCGGTCGCATTTGCTGCTGTTGCTGTCGTTGGCTGCTCGATGACTGCTTCGCTTGTATGCCTTGTCCAGTCACGTCATTGTCTGCTCGTCTATGCAGTGACAATAATAACGACATCATGATCATCCACCGCATCTTCATCATCATAGTAGGCGACCTAGAAGATGATTCTTTGTTGTTTGCCAAAAACAGATCCCCCTAAAGCTTGGCAGGGCATTTCATTTTGTCTTTTTGTCCCGAGCAGAATGAATGTGGATGACGCTGGCGACGGAGAGGATAAACTGCGACACGGCCCATGTTCGAAGCTGTATATCGACTTAGAAGAGTGTGCAACTAAATATAGCAAGACGATTCGATCGCATAGTGTAAGTGAATCATGTGGAGAACAATATTAGTTTTGTCCATGTTGTTGTCATCGGGCTACTCAAAAAACACGGCTACTTTTTCTCTAATGCATAAAACCTTATTCATCATGTTGCCGAATAAATAGGAAAAGATGCTCCGCTGTCCAAGACAAACCGACTTACTTATCCAATGTATGAAGAAGAATCCTCTACATTTCCACTCCAAGTAATAATATTGCTTTACAGTCCATGAGCGCAAAACATTAACGTTGCAGTCACGATATAGGGATGTACCAATCAAAAGTTTTTAAAGGGAGGGGTTTGTGTTACACATGGAGCAAAGGTGGAAGTAAAACAATTCAGCCACGAGAGATGTGCTAATGGAGCTGTTAGTGGAGGAGTGTGTATCATACCCAATACGTTGGCAACTCCACTGCGCATCCGGGGATATGTATAGCTCCATTCTTCGTCCATCCCCCCCAGCCCTCCTGGATACTATCACTATGGCGCACCGCCACAGGCTATGTGGCATTTCTACAGCATCAGCACCATCAACGATATCCCCACTCATTACGGCATGCACCAACTTCCACCTCCTCGTAACTTGGACGAGACGAATTCAACGGAGGGAACGGAAAGAGAAGGAGTACGACATGTTCCCATCCTGGCTGTATGAAAAAAATTGTAGAGAAGAGTTGGCTTTTTAGTAGACATGGACGATGCAGCCACGAGGGGTGTACTAAACAAGTCCGGAAATGAGGACTTTTGCTGGATGCATTGGCGATCAGGGGGGGTTGAAGCGATGCAGTTATGAGGGATGTACAAACCAAGCCCGGAAGGGAGGAGTTTGATCGCACATGGCGCAGTGGTTAATCATTGTAAACACGAGGGATATACCAGACAAGCCATTAAAAGGGAGGAGTTTTGTGTCACACATGGGGCGATTAAATTACGAAAGAAATGCAACCACAAGGGGTGTACTATAAATACGTCAAAAAAGTGGACTGTGTACGAAACATTGATGTCTCTTGTTGTCGCTCAAGATCAAGATGTGGAAGAGGGATATATGAGTCCACGACAACAGGTGGTGGAGGAGTCCTTGGTGCTGCTCCTCGACCTTCTCATCTACCCACCTTTCCTGTCGGGGGTCCTCCTGAGAGTGTGACTCTTTCTATTATTTTGGATGATAACGATGATGCCGGGTGATGCTGTCTTACATCAGGTCATTTTCTACCTTTCCGGTCAATAAGAGGAGGAGGAAGAAGAAGAGAGAATAGGTGCCTGGATTTACACGACAAGTTGTACGGCAAAAATGCTTGCCATCTGAAACTCTTTCTTGGGTCTCTCACAACATCATCTTGATTGGACTTTGATTATCCATTATCTCTCTGTGCATGGTATATTGTGTTTGGGATGTCTTGTCTTACCTTATTTTCTGAATTTCTATGGAAAACATCTGTCAAGGGAATAAAGAGTTACCTCGGACCTACTCCTAAGCAATATGATTTTTAACGTTGTAGTTCAATATTTTTACATCTGCATCAAATTTATGTAGAGAAACGATTAGAATATCGAGAGACCGTGAAGACCATCATCTTCGGCCGGTGGGAGGGTAGGAACGCCATTGCTAATTATGGTATTCACCACAGAATTCTCGGTAAATATCGACAGACCACGTTGATGGCCACCATTCTTTTCTGAATTATCATTCACAACTACAGTACTGCAAACATCATCGGAGGACAGACCACCAGTCTCATCATGATGCTTCTTACACATACCATTCAATATTGCCTGCTTGTTACATGTATCAATAGCACATACCTTCTTCTTTGCACCATGGGTAATACACCGTCCACCCTGAACGGCCACCTTCGAACAACCCTTAAATTCACATTTCTTACGAGCTGGTCCATGTGTACTGCACAGCCCACCCTTCTTTACATTCTTCATACAACCAGGATGCGAACATGTCTTACGCTTTGCTCCATGGGATATGCATAGTCCACCCTGAACGACACGATTGGGACAGTTGGGCACTGAACATTTGCGACGTGATCGTCTTTGCTCCTCCGTTTCCTCCGTTGTATGTGTCTCGTCCAAGTTTGGAGGAGGTGGAGCAGCAGTATACCCTCCACGAGAATTCTGGTACGGCGATTGATGATATTGCATATGATGCGGTGGAGGTTGGTGCATGCCATGATGCGTGGGAGACTGTTGATGGTGCTGATGCTGTGGATGCCACATAGTCTGAGGCGGTGTGCCATAGTTAGAGTATCCAGGAGGGGTTGGAGGATGAGATGGACGATAGTATGGAGCTGTCTCCGGATGCGGCGGAGGTGCCCCATTGGAGACAACCGGGCTTGTAGACTGTACTGGATATCCTCCCGATGAATGAACAGGAGGCGTTGAAGGGTAGGCCCCTGGTGGTAGTTGGGGTGGTGGTGGCACTGCGTTGGAGACGATAGGACTAATTTGATATCCACCATACACAGAAGAACTTGTAGGATAGCGACCAGACGAAAATTCATGCGGACTTGGAGGATAGGTACCAGGCGGTGCCATTGCAGTAGAAACTACTGGACTAGAACGTCCACTCGAGCACTGACTTGGGTAACCAGAGGTGGCATATCCACTTGGAGCTAAAGGGTAGCCAGCAGCTGCCATCCCATATGGTGGTTGATGAGCCATAGCATGGGATGCGGACGGGCTCGCCGACTGCTTCGAGTAATCATGTGATATATTTGGCTTCTCTGACGGAGGTGGTGGCGGAGGAGGCGGCTGAGATATTTCAGTGGACGTATCATTTCCCCCTTCCTCATCAAGACTTGTTAGACTTGTTTGCGAGAAGTTTAAGCTCATATTACTCAAGGTAGACTTGTGTGTAGGAGAAGCTTTGTCGAATGCCTCATCAAATATTGTTGTTGTGGCAAGGAACTTCCCAAGTGCAGCTCTATCAGTTCCATTGTACGGAGGAACAGGAGGGCCTTCAAAAGAGACTGATTTTCTATGACCTTTCGTACTCCTTTTTGTCAGCTTTATAGGAATGCCAGCCTTTTGTAAGTTTGCTGATGATACTGGATTATTCTCATCCAATTCTGGCTGTGTCAACTGTAGTGGTGGAGGACGGAATTCGCTAGTTCCTGCTGCCACAAATTGGACTGGATCAGTTGGAGGTGGCGATGGAGAATACTGACAATTATATGATGGCTCCTGCTGCGATGGATGTGGTTGCGCAGGATAGCCCGAGGCCGTATGTGATGCATGACTATCATTATTGTATCCCCCATCCAAACAAGGCGATGAATTGTAATACGATGATGGCGGTGGAGGTAAACACTGTGGAGGTATGTGATGACCATTGTTATAATTGGCGTAAGTAGAAGGACTTCCATGAGGAGTTCCATGCGGAGTTCCGTGAGGAGTTCCATAACTATAAGCCGGGTGACCATGAGGCTGTGGATGTGCTTGTAGTTGCTGATGCTGATGCGAAGGATAGGGAGGAGGTATCGTCTCTGGAGGAGGTCCGTGATACTGAGCTGGGTAATGACTATGATCTTGTACATACACCGGCTGGGGGTGCTGCGAAGGGTAGGAATGAGGTGGAGGGGTTCCTTGATACGGTGGAGTAGTTCCATGAAAGGGAGGGGTTCCTTGGTAAGGAGCACAATACTGTTGCTGCTGATGAACCTGTGCATTAGGCTGCTGCTGCTGCTGATAATGATGTTGTGAATGATAGGGAGGAGGCATGGCCTCCGTCATCATTTGTGGAGGAGCTCCATGATAATATGGAACTGAATATTGATGACCATGAGGTGGTGGAAAAGCTTGATGCGGCTGTGGGTGAGTATGCACTTGAGACTGATGCTGCGGTGGTTGCTGAGGGTATGGAGGAGGCATCGCATCTGTCATCGTTTGAGAAGCATGAGTTCCGTGATGATACTGACTTTGCGCTTGAATCTGTTGTGGTGCTGGTGGTTGCTGTGGAGGCTCCATTTTCTCTTCCCCACCTCGCTGCTGATCCATCAGATGTATATCGTTGTCATTCAATTCACTACTCTCCAATAACTCCTCTGCGACAACCTCGCATTTGTCACCACGCGTATTCACACGTCGATGTCCCGTGGCCGGATCCGATCGTCCAGAGAACACACGCCGATGCTTACGACCAGCACCTTCTGCCACCCCTTCGTTTGCGTCATCCTCAGCAGCGATAGTAGCATCTGCTGGAGGGGATTGGAGTGGAACCACGACGTTATCATCATCCTGCTGTTGTTGTTCTGCCGTATCGGAAAAGTACGGTGATATGGGAGAGTCACTCCCAAGGCGTGGCCGTGGTAATGACTTATCATCGTTAGTGCGTGGATGATTTACCGGGGAATTATCCCGAGATGATGTCTGGGATGATGGCGAGCATAGTCCCCTCAGGGCAAGTGGCTTCTCCTGGAAAACAGCAGTAGCCATCTCCTGCTGAGCAATAGCATTATCTCCTCCATTGTCATTGGTAGTAGTAGTCAAAGCAGTCGCCGCCTCATTTTCAAAGGGTTGCAATTCCTCATAACAAACCTTGTCAAAAATTGTAGATTCACAAAACAAAACTGATTGTGATTTCTTATGTCCTGGACCTGATAATTCCTGTTCTCTATTCTCCGAGTCACTCTGCTGTCGTAATAATTGGTGGAATGCGTCAACATGGACAATTGTGTCAATTGCTGCTGTTGCTGCTGCTGCTGCTGCATCTCGTTCTGTTGTGGTGCATTTCGATTCCTCGTCTCCCGACTGTTTAGTTGGAGTTGGTGTATCAAAGTAAAACGAGGCAGTACTATCAATAGTTTCCTTTACATTCCTCTCATTGGCTCCAATACTATTTGTTCCACCCTCGTCACCTCGCTGCTCGTCCATTTCAGTAGTATTGACATTGTCCCCCGATATTGTAAAGTTTTCAAAGAATTGTACTGACAAATTTTGAGACCGTTGCTTATGTGCACGAGACCGGTGAGACTTCTTGGTGGCAGCTGTCGTCGTCCCCCGCGGCACCACCATTCCTCCTACTTCTTCTTCTCGAGCATTGTCATCATTATTGCAACCAGCCCCCTCATTATTTAGCGTGGACCGAGTCGTAGTTGAATTGCTATCCTCCCAGCTTTCACGTAGATGGTGCATGAACCCCCGCAATGACTCATCGTGTTGTTGTCCGCCGCCCCCCTCCTCCTCCTCACTACCATTCTCGTCATTTTCATCCTCAACGACTGTTTGTATATCCCCATCAACAGTGCTATGTATTGATATAATTTTACTCCTCGAGCCACGTCGTGTATGATGTTTCTTCGTCGTCTTGATCGGAGAATTATTGGGAGTGATGTCACTCATGCTGCTGTTACTATCATCCGTCATTGTTGCCGATTCTTTATTCTCAAGCCCCCAATTAGATGTCTCTGCACCAACAGTGGCACTCGGAGCGTAGTGCTATTATCTCACGTCGCGGTTCGTTCTTGCTGCGTTGCCAATGCTCCTCCTGACATGAGCCGCCATTCAAATTTTCCGCGAGTGTCGCTCACTTCGTAGAACATGAATGACGTCATGTGAAAGGGTGTGATAACTAATAAATCGTTTCCAAGTTAGCGACAACGGTCATTTTCATGGGATTCAAACTTTCTTGTGTTTAGGTAGAAATTATAATTAGAAGAGCATAGATTATTTAAACAAGCTCCGTTAGCTCAGTTGGCAGAGCGCAGGTCTCATAATCCTGAAGTCGTGAGTTCGATCCTCACATGGAGCACAATTAATTTTGCACACAATATGTTTGCATTGTTTTTGTTGTGAAAGTCACCATTACTTGGCAGTTCAAAGTGATACACATCTCTATCTTCTTTTTTCAACTTGTCACAACCTTGAAAAGCATCGTATTTACTTCCCATCGTCGTACTCACGCCATCCTCATATCATTCATTACCTTAATAAGATTATTATTATTATTATTATTATCATTACCTTGCTCTTTTATCAAGTTATCAACGCACAAACAAAGCACTGAAGTAACAGTAACAACTGCAGTAACAACTACCAATAACATCTAAAGTATATATATCTGTGACAGGATAGCTGTATCTATTCAAGTAGGGGAGAGGAAAGAGGAAGGTGGTTCCTCCCCATATCCATATCCCATCCTCCTCCCTCCCTAATAATGTCCAACATTGATCATGAGGCTGCTAATGGTAGCAGTGGAGGAGAAGCTGAGACTACTGCTAAGATGATGACGATGATGTCAAAGCGGAAGAAAAATCAACGGCGGGTGCATCAACAAAGAAAGCAACCAACTCCTCCTCCTCCCTCTTCTGTGCAGATGCGTGCGAGCAAAACTGGTGTTCCAATGGCTGCTCCTCATCATTCGACTGACGCAGCTGCTACTACTGCTGCTACCATAAACGCCAAGACAAATCAAAGACAAAACATGACGCAAACGACGAATGATGATCTGAATAGCGGTACTGGCGTTGTGAAGAGTGGTTGCTCGACAAAGACAAGATTGAAACAAAACCAACGGTATCAACGCAAACAACAACAAAAGCAGCACACGCCAATCATTGATATCTCATCAGTACATCAAGTGTCGTCGAATTCAACAATTCACATTATTGACGACAGTACAAAAAATGAAGGCAGCAGTGACAACAGCGCTGCTGCTACCACCAATACTATTACACCTACTACTATTACCACTGCTACCACCAACAACAACAAGTCATACATGCAAAAAAAGCAGCAACGACAGAAAAAAAAGAAATCGCAAGCACAACAAACAACTCCACTTAGCACTGTTACCGACAAAGAATCTAAGCATGGTAGTACTGCTGACTTAACAATAACAGCAACAATAGCAGCAACAACAACAGCAGTAAAATCACACGACGACGTCGTCGCTAAAGTAATAATTCCACCCAATCAACCCCAAACGACAAATGATTTGAATTACGGTGCTGGTATTCCAATAACTGTTGTTCATATTGCCGAAAAGCCATCGATTGGTCAAGCTATTGCTGTTGGTTTAAGTAGCAGTTGCAGTTCAACATTCAAATCATATGGCAAGTCACTGCCCATTCACGAACTCACTTCCTCATTTGGTGGTAGTGGTGGTGGCAGTTGTGGTAGTAGTAGTAGCAGTAGCAGTAGTAGTTTGATTTTTCCCAAGGCACCATATGCTTCAGCAGTCACACATTTGGTATCAAGTGTAGCTGGACATGTATATAATGTAGACTTTCCATCAGAATATCAAAGTTGGGATACAGTTGATCCTGCTGAATTATTCCATGCACCAATAGTAAAAAAACCATGTAAGGGATCAGTCATAAAACATTTACAGGACGTCATCAAGGGTGCTGACTTTCTAGTATTATGGTTGGATTGTGATCGAGAGGGTGAAAATATATGCTTTGAGGTAATCGACGTGGCGTTACATTTACTACGCGGTTCAGGAGGCGACCAATATGATCGTGTCTATCGTGCATATTTTAGTGCCATTAATCCAAGTGATATACAAAAGGCATACCATACACTTGGCAAGCCTGACCGATGTCAATCATTATCAGTCGACGCACGACAGGAACTTGATTTAAAGGTGGGTGTGGCATTCTCACGATTTCAAACACGTTTCTTCCAAGGTCGGTATGGTGATTTAGATAGTGTTGTGTTATCTTATGGGCCGTGTCAAACACCAACATTGGGATTCTGCGTCGCACGGCATGTGGAGATTGAGACTTTTAAACCCACACCATACTTCGTATTAGACTTGGGGATTATGAATTCAGGTACGATGTGCAGAGCCAATTGGGTTGCAGGTCGGTCCTTCGAACGTGGTAAGGTGGAAGCACTTGTAACGATGTGTAAAGGCAACGAAGTATTACCACCTACATCTGCAGCAGTAACCTCGGTTGTAACAAAAGATACAAGGCAAGGTCGTCCAACTCCTCTAAATACAGTTGGTCTACTGAAGGCCTGTTCAAAGATACTTGGTATTGGTCCACATCAGGCGTTAAGTGTTGCCGAACGTTTATATTTAAGTGGGTATCTGTCATACCCTCGTACAGAGAGTACAATATATCCAAATTCGTTTGACATATTAGGCACATTGCAAGAACAGTCTGCCGATAATAGATGGGGTTCCTACGTTTCAAATCTCTTACGAACGGGTGTTGTTACTGTAGCCAGCAAAGGAGGTGTCGATATGGGTGATCATCCACCTATTACGCCCTGTAGATATGCCCGTGCCGGTGAGCTGAGTGGAGATATGGGTCGTGTATATGACTTGGTTACACGACATTTCATTGCGAGTGTTAGTCATGATGCAGTGTGGACATCGACAACTGTTCATCTTGAGATTGATGTACTTGATGATAAAGGAAAATTTATGATTCGTGGCAAACAGGTAAGATACGTCCAAATTATAGCATTGTGTGATATCACTTCTTGTTATACTCTAATATTCATTATCATGTTTGTTATCATCTTCAGCTACAATCACCGGGATTCCTTGCAATCATGCTTCATCGTCAATATGGAAACGAACGGGATGATGGTCATGACAATGAAGATGATGATGATGAAGGGGAAGAGGAGAAAGCTCTTCCCGAATTCAAAGTAGGAGATCAATACGGATTATTCTTCTCCGGGTCGAAGAAGGTACAGTCAGCCTAAATTTGTTTGCTCATTTGAGAAATAGTATTATTGATTCCCATCTCTAACAATCATTTTTTGCTTCGTCGATACCCAGTCTGACAAGATTTCATTAGTGACACCGTCAAGTGGCAAATTTGCTACATTAGATGTTAAAGAAAGAATGACAACTCCACCAACACACCTCTCAGAGTCTGAATTGATTAGTCTAATGGAGAAGCATAATATAGGAACAGATGCGAGTATATCTACTCATATTGAAAACATACTGAAGCGTAACTATGTTGAATTGATTCCAGGTCGAAAGCTGAAACCAACGCGGTTAGGTTTGGTGCTGGCACAAGGATATCATTTAATCGATGGATCATTGGTATTGCCACAAGTTCGATCCGATATTGAATTAGAATGCAATAAAATTGCCAAGGGCTTAGCAGATCCCGATGTCGTTGTGAGGAAGGCAATTGATATGTTTAAGCACAAATTCCTCCATTTTGTGGAGAACATATCTCGTATGGATGTTTTATTTGGAAGCTCCTTTGCACAGCTTAAAGATGTTGGTAAACCATTTACAAGATGTGGATTAACGAAGCGATACCTTCAATTTATTGCTGGCCCGCCACCTCGACTATATAACAAGACTACTGAGTGTATATATCCGCTTCCTATTGGAGGTGAGGTGAAGCAGTGGACTGGTCGGACTTGTCCAGTTGTGGGATGTGGTTTTGAGCTATGTCTCTATTCTGTCGGGGCACCTCCACGCACATTCCCGTTGTGTCCAAATTGTTATAATAACCCACGTCCAGAATATGGTCCTCCGCCTGGAGAAGACAATGGAATAGCTGTGAAGAAAGGAGATGAAGAGGATGCCAATAAGGAGCGAGGGATGCAACGCATGGCTGGTAAGAATATGTTACGTGAGTGTCCACATCCTGATAAACACCCACTAATTGAAGAAATGACAGTTAGTCCTGATCCCGAGAGTGAAGGAGTATTAATTTTGGATCCCCATCTTGGTCCTAAATGGCGACTTGTGAGTACCCGTCAGCCTACAATAGTATACCTACCAAAAAGTGTTGAAAAGGTTACTATTTTAGAAAAGACTGATGAGATATTGGGATGCCACTTCTTATCGATTGAGTTCAAAGAAGGTCAATCTCCGATTGAGGGGAATAAGACAAAGTATGTCTCTTGCTTTGCCACTGACGATTTGTTACAAGGATTAATAAGAGTACATCACGGAGATGAACGTTTAAAAGCATCCTTCGGTAGAGGTGGGAGAGGTCGGAGTGGTCGAGGAAGAGGGGGTGGAAGAGGACAAGGTGGTAGACGAGGAAGAGATTGAATGTTATTGAAGTTGTATGGTTTCGAGCTTTCTGCTTGTTGTTGTGTTTCGCTTCTTCGGCATTTCCCATGTGTCCCAAGTACTCTCATGCATGTTTTACCTGTTCATGTCCAGAAAGTATGATAGGTAGTAGCATTGTTATTATATATTTCACCTCTTATCATTCAAACAAAACACAAACTAACAGTAACACTAACGTACCAGTAAGAGCAACATTTGTGACAGGGCTGTGATTGTTTCTATTTCTCGGTAGGATTAGGTGAGTTATTGTCATTGTCACAATCCAATACCTTCTCCTTATACATCTGATCACAGTCCAACTCCTTCTCCTCGTCCCCCTCTTCTCTCTACAACTCCTCTTCAAATGATCCTCCTTCCTCACTCGTCACCATCTTCTTGATCCCAAATCTCTGCATCATTTCTGGCATCATTTCTGGTGTAATCTTATTTTCTTTCTCTAAGAATTTCTTAGTTAATTCCAAGTCAGTCAATAATCCCATCAACATGTCTCCACTCTCTTGAAGTAGATAATCCAACATAGGATTCGTTTCCAATGTATCCATAATTTTAGTTACACGGCGGGTATTCACCCTCCTTACCCCACGACTCTATTCCTTTCATTCGTTCCAATATCGGCGCTTCCTCACAGCCTTCCACCTTCTACCTATTCTTCTCCTTCAGATTTTTTTGGCCGGATGTGTACGATTTTTTGGCGCGGAGGGCCTAAAAGATGTCTGTAAAGACCTCGGACGCACGGCCGACGAACGATGGCATCCTTACTTCAGAGGTCCGCTTCATGGATAGAATCCACCTTTCTATATGCTTCGACTGTGTTCGATCCAGACAGCATCAATGTCGATAATGGTGGAGGGGAAGTTGACTCGACAGGCAAAGCGCACAACAATGCCGAGGAGGAGGAGGAGGAGAAGGAGGAGGAGGCACCCCAGACGGAGGATACCATCCCCTCGGGACTAGTGTCTTCCCAAAGGTGGTATAACAATGATAACAACAGTATCAATGGAGATTTGAATGGTGGACCACAGCAGAGGAGGAGTAATACGCCACCGCCGCCAAGTCGTCGAGGCAAGTTCGTTCAGGTGTTACATAGTGGAGGGAATCTCGACTACCTCACCAACACCACAACTAATAATAATGATAGCAGCAGCAGCAGCAGCAATACCAACTCCACCGCATCAGCACAATCACTACCGCCGCATTTAGTCATATCCGATGGAGAATACTGCTGTATAGCATTCTTATCACCCGAAACATGTGTGGCATATCACAACGAACAAATAATTAAGAATGGACAACGCGGCCCGTGTCATTTACCAAGTAGAAGAAGTATAGTTGGTATTTCACAATATACAGTATCTACTATATTGCAATGCTGTCGTCAGAGTGCTCAGAGTAGTCAGTGTAATGATGACGACATTAATTCTCCTCTTGCAGCTGCTGTAGCTCAAACGACT
>Ga0247843_1005954_pt1 | contig 16377 bp, 12 predicted proteins | sample LaCruzMarch2017__FD_192420 | JGI IMG/M metagenome (GOLD analysis project Ga0247843, IMG submission 192420) | Freshwater microbial communities from meromictic Lake La Cruz, Castile-La Mancha, Spain - LaCruzMarch2017_8m | ecosystem: Environmental > Aquatic > Freshwater > Lake | place: Spain... | reverse complement strand
ACGGAGCTGAGGATCCTGCCACGCTCATTCGTGGGACTGATGTTCATGTCCAAAGCGCCGCAGCTGCATTTCGTGACTTTATCCGAACATTTGTATCAGTTGAGGAAAGTGAACGTGTAGTTGCCAATCCAAACACTCTTCGTCCTCTAGTAATACTCTCTGGGAGCGTCATGCCTGATGTAGAAAGAGGAAGCGTTAATTCACCACTGTACCCCATTAACTTTCCATACTATCTTCCACTACCCTCGCCCGTCTTGCCAACGCCTTCTCCTTCACGACCCTTCGCGTTGCAATCCTTGCACGTGCACTGTCCAAAACATTCTGCATAACTTCCTCTCTCTTGGCCACTGCCGGTGCTAGTAGCTCGGTCTGTCCCTCCCCACAAGAGTGCGGCGATGAGGGACAATCAATCTCGTTCGAGTGTGGGGGGCCGACACCAGTAATCATCATTGGCCACACGCTGACCACTTTTCCTTCCTCGCTTCCCATGTCTAGCTGTGCTCGGGCTTGCTACTTCCTCCTTCTTCCAAAACAACAACTCTTCAGCTACAATGGATGCGTTTGGACGAGACGAATATGAAATTAACTGGAAATATACAGCATGCGAGTTGGATGAGAATATCCTACATGATTTAAGCAACATTGCCGGTTTGCGAGTATCTCGGGATTCGGCTATTTTTGATCAAAATTTAACCGTGGGGCGTACTCTTGGAGATGCGATAGGTATTAGTCACTGCTTAATTAAAATCAGGAGCGATGTATTCCCAAGTTCTCCTTGTTCACTACGAGAATTGTTTGAAGGTCTCGCTCGCAATCGGTCCATTCAGCATTTGTGTTTGGTGCATTTGGATGTAACCCAAGTCGATGTATTTGCCATAATGCTACCGTTCTTTGAACACAACCACAATCTCCGCTGCGTGGAAATATTATGGTCGAATATGTCTCAGAGGACCGCGTCTTTCATTACAGCTTTGTCTAAATGCAAACGACTGGAGCGAATAGTACTTTTCAACAACGATTACGGAATCAATCAGACAAGAGGAGTGATCGCGTCCCTTCGTGGCCATCCTAACTTATTAGAACTAGATCTCGGTGGAGATGTGGAAATGAGCACAGCAACGAGGATGGGCGGCTGCGTTGAGTTGGCCGTGCTACTGTGTCATTCAACCTCAAACCTTCTATCTCTCCAACTGTCAAGCTGCGACATAGATGACGCATCGCTCGCTGTCCTCTCCAAATCCTTGGCCAAGAGCAAGTGTATTAAAAAGATCAATGTATTTTCAAATGGAGAAGATGAGATAACTGAGATTGGCTGGAAGTCGTTCTCGGCTGCATTGAGTAGTCCAACCTGTCCATTAGAAATTATTTCGCTTGATTCTACTAGGATTAGCGATGAAGGTGTCATTTCCGTAGGCAACTTATTGACAGTTAATGTAACTGTCAAGCATTTGAATCTAACGGGCAGTGACCTCATCACATCTGAGGGATGGCAACGTTTTGCAAGATGTTTGAGTAATCCCAACATTGCCTTAAAAGAACTCGATGTAGGGCGTTGCCACAATATAGACGGCGAAGTGGAAGTGGGTCTCGATAATGAAGCGGCGAATGCGATTGGAGAATCGTTGGCGATGAACACATCTTTGAAGAAATTAGACATGAGTCACAACTTTAATGTAACTTCTGATGGATGGATTTAGTTCTTCCATGTGCTGCTTCATTCAAAATGCTCCCTTGAGGAGCTTGATGTGAGCTCCAACTATATTGGCGACAACGAAGCAGAAGCGCTGGTCAATCTGCTGGTCACCATGCACGACTTTCACACGCTTCATCTTCGTGAGAGTGACTGCACTGCCAATGGATTGCGTACTTTCACTCGTCTATTACAGCCTAGCTCAAAGGTTACTACACTTGACCTTGGAGAGAATGATTTTAGTGACGAGGTTGTCAATGATTTCGTGGATATGTTGGCAAACAATAGCACTTTGACAACACTGCACATTGGCGGCGACGAGACTACTGACAATAGTTGGGCTTCTCTTTCCCACGCACTCTGCGATGAGACAATTATTGAGAATACGTTCTCTTCTAACCACACATTGCACACACTTGAGAAATTTGATGATGATGTTCGGGCGGAGATTCCTGACAATCTTTCCGCATTGTTGCGCTTGAACAAGAATCAAGACAAGGCTTCAGTACGTCGTCAAAAGATTCTCATTCGCCACTTCCACGAAAGTGTCTGTGGGGTAGAAGTAAAAGGGTGTGGCATTCCTGATATAAACGGATATTTTACACAATCAGGATCATGTGATGGTGTCCCGATGTACACAAAGATCTCTATCTACCAGGGACACGAGACTGTATTTTCTATGTTTCGGTGCAAGATCTATGACGATACGAGGCGCTGGTACATTTCAATAGTGCCAACGGATGCCGCTCATCCGGGGACAAACCAAGATTATGACTTTTATGCAGCAATACCCGATGACAAAGATGGCATCTTTCCCCCACAAGCGAACTGGATGCCTAATGATATGAGTTCAAGTCCTGCACCAAAAGTAGATCTCATTCACGGCAGTGTTGACATTCAAGTCTTTGATGGAATGAGTAGGTCGACGCTTCCCAGTGCATTGGAATGGATTGGTCGAGACACGATGGGGTTCTCCTTGATGTATACAGTCATTCGAGGTATTCCGAAACTCCTTGAATCCAAATTCATTCCAATCGATGTGGGCAAGAAAATGAAGTATCTCCATTTGCATACTTAAAATCTAAACTCGTGCTGCTCAATAAGTGGTTACGAAATTCAAGACTGCATTTCTCCCTTTGCCAATGGAATCCTAAAGTATAGCAGCAACTATCATAGAGATGAAGAAGAGCTCTGAAGTTGACTACATATGGTAATGAAAGACACAACATAGGTTGAATGAAATGTTTTAGCTCAAAAATTTACCTGTCAGTTATTGAAAGTTAAGGCTCCACCAACGTTTATCCATTATTGGCGTCAAGGTGTTGGACTACTCACCGCATTAACAGAGGCTGTTGCTGGACGCACAAACATTCCTGTCATTTTTTCTTGTGGATGATAATTTATTGTTACCATTGATTGCGAGGGCATTAATTCATTGGTTGAGCAAAAATGATGATAAATGAATGATAGATTTCTATACTAAATAGGGTTAGAGAATTTTCCCTACATAGGTGGTTGTTCTCTACACACGGATACTCCACGTGATGTGATTCTGCAGTATCCACTGCAGCATCTACCAGTAGTATCTTCATCCCAACAATACAGAGTAGCACATGCACAGCTTAAGCCATGCGATTCCAATCTTTCACCGTCGGGGAGGCATGTGGTTGGTGAAGAAGATGGCAGCAAGCTTGTTGCAGTACCGTCGGTCGTTGAAGACAGCGTGGGTGTGATCGATATACTACCAATTGCGGAAGGCAATAAGGGCGAATTAGATGGACTTTCCGTCAAGAAAAAAGTGGGCGTAGATGATTGATTGGTTATAGAAAGTATACCTTGTTGGGTAACAATATTGACATCCACTTTGAGATATTCAAACTCGCGAGAGTAGTCTCCATTTCCATTATCAATGTAGTCACCAACTGGCTTTCCAAGATTACGCATAATTGCATCAAACCGTGTATTGTCGAAGACGGTTAACATTTTCCCATCATTTTTTGGCTTTAAGTCAACGCCAGCATGATAGGAAATGTATGATTGTGGCTCCACCACGAGGAGGAAGAACCCCAGTGGAAAATTGATGAACTCGGGCTTATTCAACAGATGATACCGCCCATCCAAGTAATCAATCTCGGCAAAGTCGGTATTGGTCATGTCAGCATTCAGCATGATCATATAGTCTTCCTTTAGAGCTCTAGCCATGAGTTGTAATGTTGATGCTAACTGATTTGGTTCTCTCCAATTCTCTAGATATGAGCCGTCAAGGTATTGCATGTTTTTGTAATTTCCTTCAAACTGACTTGCTCGGAGTACATTCCCAATCAAGAGTTTACCCATAGGCAATTTCGCTCTCAATTGCCTCGTTGTCTCAGTGTACGCGGCTTCATGTTCCTCTATCCATGTATCGCCTAACATACGTCTTAACGATTGATGTTGTACTTTGTTGATCGCATCGATAAAGATACCATCGATTTCATCATGAGCAAGCATGTCCAATCCACGTTGTATCCACCATGTTCGAAAGTTTGGTTTGGTATGATCATAAGACATAATTGTACCCCTCCATAAATATGGTTCATTTGTAGACGGATTTTTAATTGCCCAATCGTCTTTGAAATATTTATTGGCTTCGTACGCACCATAATGCAGCATGCAGTTCAAGTAGAAGAGAATCTTGACCTTTGGATTTACAGCCTTTATCCTTCTTGCCGCAACGAGAGTACCCGCTTCAATAGAACCATGAGTTTCATGACCGTTCATCTTCTCAAGCATAACAATATCCTGCTGTGCAAGTATTTCAATCTGTTCATCAGAGTAGTCATCTCCTCGACGAACGGCCACGTAAGTTCGGACATGATCCCACGACCATTCAGGTAGCAAATTGTCACTCGTGATTACATCATCGTCCTCGTTGGCACCAACATCGATGCCAAAAAGTTCCACTCCATCGTCTTCTTCGTTGTCTTCTTCACTAAAGAATTCAACTTCATCATCTTCGTCACCAAACACCTCATCGTCATCCACAACCATATCATCTTCATCGCCGGTTCCCTCCAGAGCATCAATATTGAGCTTCATCACGATTGAATCATTCTCTACAGCCAAATAATCATCATCTATTGTACCTACCAAGTCTTCACTGAATGTATCCCAATCTTTTGTAGATGCTTTGTTTTTGAGCAACATTATAGTGGCCGTAGCGATCGATGCCACTATTGCAATCAACGTAGTTCCGATTAGTATACGGAGATTCGTCCTTTTCCACCAAGGCAAAATAATAGTGGTAGTATCATTGACAGCAGCATTCGCGGCATCATCGGACGAGGACATGCCAGTCACAACATCAACTTCCACTCCTATTATTGCCTCTGTTCCTTCTGCTGCAACTACTGCCTCCGATTCTCCGACAGCACCATAATCAGGAACTAAGAGATTAGTGGACTGTTGTTCACCGCTCGTTGTCGTTGGGACATCATCGGTCTTGGTCGCCACCACAGTAGCCACTGGGGATGAGCCTGCCATAATTCTCTACAGGGCGCGGAGGGTTTGAGCTGCAACGTTCCCGCACAAAAACAATGACGCAAAAGGTATGGTAGGGAGGAAGATGGCGAAGAAGAGTAGGAGGAAGGCGAAACAACCGACGGGGGGTGGTGGCGGTGGTGGGAGGGCAGGACGAGCAACCGTCGGCATTTCAGAGGAGTTGTCAGGAGAGCAAGAACTCGGTCAGTTGCTTAGCAATCTTAGGACAGAGTCCATGCCGTCATGCTGGATTTGTCTAGAGGAGGGGGCTGACAACGATGGGAAGTTACCGGTGCGCGATTGCTCCTGTCGTGGTGATGCAGCGGGCTTTGCTCATTTATCCTGTTTAATCGAATATGCCAAGTCGAAGAGCAAGAATCTAATCGGATCGGTGTCGGCGATCAATTGGAAAAAAACGAATGATAATAGAGTCAACGACGAGGCGGACGGGGCGTGGCATATATGCCCAAACTGTGACCAGCAATACCAGAATCAACACAGGATTGATTTAGCACGTGCATTCGTTGCATTTGCAGAGAGTGCGTGTAGTCACAAGTACGGAATGATGGTGGCACTAAGAGTAAATACCGATGCTATTGTAGATGTTCTGATGGAAAGGACGCATTGTCAACAAATTCCTTTATCGCGTTCTGGGGGAGATGATGATGCACTATCTGCTGTCAATGTAGCTCTTCGGGATGAGGCGGTTATTCTTCTCAAGAGATACCTAGCCATAGTCAGCGAGGAAGTGAAGAGGAATAAATCGCTATTTGCCAAATGTATGTACATGCCTCCCACGAGTAAGGAATATAAGATGTATGGGGTGGCTATGGCAAGTGACGCATATGCCAACGAGAGACTCGGGTTGATGTACACCATGGATCAAACCAGGGAGAACTGTGAGACCGCAGTCAATTATATGAAGAGGGCCCAAGTTATCCTCAAAATGTTGCACGGCGGTCAAGATATAACAGTGTGACAGCTAATTTGGAAAATACCAGAAATAAATTGGCGAAGATGGAGGGGAATACTACTCTTAATCCTACAGGTGGTCTCTTGAAGGCAAATAGAAGAGTCTATGAGAATAATATCCAACACTATGGAGAGAATCGTGATCTTACGATTTTTTCGGGGATTGAATTGGCACAATCTCTCAAGAATGAAACACACAGCATCGAAGCTCAACGCCTCGCGACAAAGTTGAGTACAAGCTGCCGCCAAGTACTTGGTCCGAGTCATGTATACACAAAGAGGATTGACGAAATTCTGAGAGCATGTAAGGAACGCCTCGTTGTTGTTTTTCCTGACCTGACAAAGCCTGACTCGAAACGATTTAACGCTCTGCGATATGACGATGATGGAGATGTTTACGTTGTGATGGGTCCCATCGAGGAGCCGAGGAATATTATTACCGAACGGGAATTCAGATTTCCTCGTGAGAATGTTCTTTTCAAGTAGGTTTGCCTGTCAGTTGCCATGGGTTGAAGAATTCATCTCATCTCAATGGCGAAATTGGAGATGTCAATCATTTTTACAATGCCAAAACCAAGCATCCTATTGAGGCAAGTCTCGTTGTGCTGACTTTTCTCCTCGAACGTCAATGGTTTCGAGTCATAGTACACTTTGCGAATGAAAGCTTGCCACCAGCGGCAGTCAAGCTCGAGAATTTGCGGATTGTGTTCGAATTACCACAAGATGCTCCCACTCCTACAAAGAGGTTCCATTGAAGGAGGGAAAACGAGACAAAATCTCGTTTGCCAAAAAAAAGAATTTACGAACATACTCGAAGTCCTTTGACAAGTGCGAACCTACTTTTACATTATCTGCGTTCACAAGTTTGACATTCCTACAATCTATCAGAGCTACATTTCATGAGGAACTTGTTGCACGAGAGACGTTGTTTGTGATATGTTGTTGTCATGATATTGTTCTAGATACCACGACCGAAAGTAATGCATCTTTACACTCTGATCCACCCTGACCTCGGGTGATAAAGTTTCCAGTAAAACCGCTAACTTGAAGCTTTTCTCCAAATAGTATACCAAATTCATCTTTCGTAATTGTCCTCCCAAGGAGGAATGTCCCCTGAGGTGCCCAAAAGTCTTCCCTGGATGCTGTATCATCAAATGCCTGTGAGAGAAGGAGGACATCATTCTCTTCTCCGTTAACACTGGGAAACACGCTCTCATAGACTTCATCACATGATGTGCCCGCTGCCGATCGGATTGGATCTGCTTGATTAACATTAGTCACTGCCGTAATGATAGCCCAGATGCGACGGTTAGTATATCCAAGCTCTATATTCCATGAATTGGGATCGTCAACAGTGACTGTTCGATGAAATAGGGTTGTGCCAAGATCAGCACCATCACCTTTATTCCCATAAACACCTTGTTGGAAGAAAAGACAATTGTTACCATATTCCTCGACACAATCTCTTGCCAAAAAGCATGTAGGTTGTTCATTGCTCTTTTTAAAGCAACTCGCACCTCGTGTCCACCCCGCGAGGTTGATGGGCATAAATGCATCTGTCCTGCTAATAAAAAGAAATAATGTATCACCAACTTGTGTATGTTTAGGGATTTCAATTGTTATTGTTCCAGACTTTGACGAGGATGCATATGTGCCATGATTCCAAGCCTGTGGATCGTCATAGTTAAATGTCGGCATCGAACTGCTGGTTGGGCTGTTTGTGGGATTATATATCATCGGCGAATATGTTGGGAAATAAGTAGGCTCTGAAGGAGTATCATCTCCTCGAGCTTTGAAGTTGAGAGAAACTCCAATGGCCATGGCGATTATGAAGCAAATCAGCGCTGAAACAAATATCACTACAAGGCACTTCCGTTTCCACGGTAATCCAACTAGTACCACGTTATTACTATCGGACGCCACAGCACTATCAGTATCGGATCGAGTTTCTGAGAGATCGTCGGCGTATGCCCCCGTGCTGATCGGAGTCATATCGTAGGCGCTGTACGTTGAAACCACGACTGCATGATCGACGACGGCAGACTCACGCGCCTCCTCCTCGGTTCCTGGTTTCAACTCTGTATCATTGGTAATATCCACAGTATCAGTTGACGACTGAGCCGAGCCCCGCTCAATATCTGACAGTCGACTAACTGCCGAAGAGGAGGACGAGGCTGGTATGCCATCCTCCATGGCTGTCGATTGGTGAGTTATGAAATTAATATAACATGTGTGTGTGTGTGTGTGTTGTCACCTGTTGTCACGACCTCGTTGGACGAGGGAGTCATCGGAGCCGACTTTCGCTTTCGGTTTCGGGTTCGCACGCGTTTGTCCCGAAACATTCATGTGGGTTCTGATGAGCGCTACGCTGGCTGCGGTGTTCCTGTGGGCTGTGGGTAGATAAATGAAAGCTAATGCATGCCCGAGATTCCCATCAGCGTTCATTATCATCGGTCCAATCCTCACCTCTTCGCCGTCGCCGTATTTTTGCCTCACTTTCTCTGATATGCCTCTTCGATCGACAATACATCGGTATGAAAGTCCATTCTTCACAAGCAACGATGGAAATCACCACTCACCATCATCTGCGCTCATTATACTAAACACTCCCATCATCAACCTATCCCAAGATAGAGACGGGCACACCACCAACGAAGGAAACGATGATGGCGATTTGTCCGGTGTACTTGGCGTGCTATGGAAGGCATCGTCGTATCGCGTATGCGCCGATGGAGGTGCGAACCGACTATATGATGCAACTGTTGCAATGATGACTCGAAAGAAGGAGGACGGAGTGGGGATAAACGATGCTGTGTCGAATAATTGCAATCCTGACTTTTTACCCGACTTAATAACTGGAGATCTTGACTCCCTGCGCTCCGACGTGCGTATGTACTACGAAACGAAAGGGGTGCCAGTAATACGCGTGCAGGATCAGAATTATCATGATTTGGATGTGCGTATGTATTCGTTGATGATTCAATTTTTGCTTTTGTTGCTTGTCGTTTGAGCGTCTCATTGAACAAATCCATTCATATGTATGTATGCAAACAAAACAAATAGAAATCATTGATGGCAGTAGAAAAATGGTTCCAAAGTGCACCAACAATAGATGCAAATTCACCGGAGGATGATGAAGTTGTTGGTAAGATGCAAAACGAATTAATGAAGAAATCCACGACATTCATATATGGAGGATTCGGAGGTCGATTTGATCAAGAAATGGCAGTAGTGAACTCACTTTGTGTGTGGGGAAAGAAGGAGACATTCCAACGAACGAATCTAATACTTTATGACGAGCAAACTTGTGCCTTTATACTACCAGAAATGCCAATAAAGTCTGAGATACGCATAAAATTCCCATGGATTGACTCCGAGGATAAGAATATAATACGTCGCAGGTGTCACGGTATTGGAGAAGGTCCGACGTGCGGTCTCATCCCTATCATGGGTCGTTGCGAAATAGTGAAGACGACTGGTCTGCAATGGAATCTTAATGGCGATGTACCCTTGGAGTTTGGGGGACTCGTGAGTTCATCAAACCGAATTGTCAACGACCTGGTTACTATAGAGACATCATCACCCATGTTGTTTACAACGGAGATCATAGTGAGACATGATTGCTAGAATATTTTTACCTCATTGATATGAATACTATAAAGCTAAGTCCAAACATTAATAATAGATCCACCCTAAGGAATGCCCACTCATCCGAATCTATACATCATACTTTGATAAATCATCACCGTTCCACTCCGACTCCGACATTGCCCCGTAATGTCGTAACTGGATTTCAATGACTCTTCCCACCAATTCTTTTGCCTGTGGCCGTCGCTGTTCCATGAAGTGCTTTGCCATGTAATGACTGACTTGCCACCCAATGATTACTAAAATCCACCACACGTAACGAGGAAAGAGACTTGTCGGTAGAGGTGCAGGAGAATTTTCCGTGTTTGTCATGTTGCTTATGTAGTCATGCGCTCCGAGTTTCTAAAGCAGGCATGTAATGTGCGATGTCAGAAAGTCTCGATTATCGTGAACGAGAGATGATTCATGTTTCAATTAATTGCACTCACCGTTATTGTAATAGCTGAGAAATGATCGTTTGAAAGGTGGTGAGGCGAGTTGACGGCGGATCTACCACCGAATGATAAGGCTAGTATAATAAATGTCCACAGAAGAGAGAAGACGATGACGGCTCTCGCCGCGCTTGTTGGCTGCATCATGGAGGTCGTCGTGCTATCTTTGGGGGACTCGTTTCCACGAACACTATATTTATGTAGAATATTTATGTAGAAACACATCATCCTCACAATAAAAGGACGAGAGTTCCAATCGACAAAATCGCCGGACAACGATGATGGTGGCGCCGACCGCACGCGATGCATGCATCTCAATAATGAAGCATTATTCTGATCCAATCCATCATACCATCGCATCATCGTCTTCGTCGTCGTCAACCAATAATCTTTCGGAAGAAGAAAGCATTGCGAATGTTCATTTATCTTCAACGTCGCCTCCATACTTTGATTCCGTCCTTGGTCGCCCGATGCCTGAGCTCCCACCAGTGAGCGCATTTTGGTACCGTCGTTTACTCGATGCAAGTACTGGCACTGCTACATGCGGATCATCAATGTCGTCGAACGAGTCAACACCGAATGATGCAACGATGATGACGTCGAGGGGCGCAGCCTTCGAGTTATTGATATGCTACGAGTCAGTGCTCCATCCGTGCGTCAGAAGGAGGAGGACAAATGAGCACATCGACAAGGATCACATCGAATCAGAAACACCATTGAATGCAGTGGTCGAAGTAGTGAGAAATTATGAGTTACTCGTGGCTCATTTAATGAGAGTTGAGTCTGTTGGTGAACAAGCGTTAGTTGATGGAGGCAATATCGTGAATGACGTATCAATCAGCAGTCCAATCGACATTAGAGATTCGACAAAAAATCCGGTTATCAAATCCAGCGATGCTAGCGCTGAAACCAACAATATGCACAACCCCGAGCAAGACGTGAAAAGAATTGTTGCCACAATTGCTGACGACATTTTACAATGGTCCGTCAAGCTTCCAAAGAATGACAACCTGGCACTGTTTAAGGTTAGGAATGTCATATTACCATGTTTACTCCGGCTTATTAATCACTTTGTCGTCTTGATTCCTTCATACAAGCACCGCGTTAGTGGAGCAGAATTCAACATAATGTTTCGACACTGCCTCGCCATTGCAACGGTTTCAGCAGTACCATTCGTCGGCGATGGAAGATTGAAGAGTGGCGTATTTGGCTGCGGATGTCTTCTTGACTGGATATCGGGACGTAACAACGACAATACTATTAGATCCCCAGAGCATAACGAATTTTCTATAGCATACACTCTCAACAAATGTTCGCTGCCTCCCGAACTGCCTGCATCACTAGCGACGAGCGATTTTATGACAAGATCGGTGGTCGACTGGTCGGCGGCGTCAGCGCACTTTGGTGCACCTTGGGTGAGTGCTTTTGATAATATGCGAGAAACAATTTTTTTCTGACAATGTAACTCAATGAATTTACATCTCCTCATTCGCCCAAGAGCGACGGTGTAGCAGGAACGGGATCCAGAGTGGCAATTCAGTTGCTTCATTCAATATACCATTATTCGCGTACCATTGCATCATCTCCACTGGTTGTTGAAAATTGCGTCAATTCAAGTTTGGATAATAGCTCATCGGATAATATTCGCTTGCTACTTCGCAATATAAGTGACAGCATTGGTGTTGAAATTCTTGTATCAACCGTACGTGCAAACTTTTATGGTTTACCATTGTTTGCAGGTTGCGTGAATACCAATGTGATGACAATCCAACCTCAATCTCGTGGTCTATTCATGCCCATGGTACCACGCCAAAACAAATCGAACGAGTTTAGTAATAAACCAGCGGCTGTTACAATCAAGACGGAAGAGAAGCCTCACATTCAAAGTCCAATGAGGATTTCAGCAGCAGCAATTCTTCTCTCTGCAGTCAATTTTCACATGCAGGACGAAGCTTTTTCTGACGCTATTATAATCGCATTGTGCCTTCTCGATGATGTCCAATCTATACACCAAGCTTTCGGAGCTATCATATCCATGTCAGTATTTGAAGCGGCATCCACCTCCGTAGGCAAAATTCCTTTGTTTGTTGAGAAATTCAGTACTATTTTGACCATTTCATTCAAGGATGCAATCCAAATGCTTGTCCGTACAGAGCCACCAATTCTAACTTGTGTATGTCTGGCCCAGTCAAAATGGATTCGTCTCCTGGGATTATTGTCAATGCACAATCATGATGGAGCTTCATTGTCCACTTCAGCAATTCAACAGATGGCAAGCAAATCTGCAGCCATTTTACTCAATGCCATGGGGAAGCAAGTTCATTCTGGTGGCCGCGACGGTAACGACGAACGCATTGCAGGGGCTTTTGTCGCAGGAATTAATCCACTCCTAGCTTATCTAGCAGAATCTCCTTATTCCTTGTCTATCGAGATAGCACGAGCAGGCCTTGCGACGATCCTACCTTTGATCGGATGGAGTGGTACTAGATTAGAGGTCCGAGCAGCTCAGAATTGTGCACTCGTTGGTCTGGTTTCATTGATGAAGGGGTCGTACCCTATCATGTCCCATCATGGAAAGAAGATAATGACCGAAGTGTTTCTTCTATTGGATAGAGCAGATAAAGATTTTCAGTATTTGCGAACAAACAAGTCTACACACATCATTGATGGTGGACAGTTGAACGCTGAGGCAGTCTCAACGAATATTACAATCATACTCGCGCTTCATTCTGCTGCTGTGACGCTCGCCATTTGCGAAGATAGCGCAAAGACCGTACTAGATCACATTATGTCTACTCAGTCGACGAACAAGCGTTTGGTAGGTAGATGCCTAGAGATTCAGACCAACTCAGTTACATTGAAAGGCGGCAAAATCTAATTGTCCCAACATTAGCCAGTAGAAAGGGGAATGGATTCAATCAATACGCATGTATATATTTTTATGCAATAACGTAACCACTATAATATGAAATCAAAACAAGCAGCAAATACTATTCGCTGTATGTTGTAGCCTCTCACCAGTAGTCTGCCAAAAAATCTTCACTGTTTTCTCCAGTGGGAGGATTATCCGGAGCGTTCGTTGGGGTAATACGACGATGAAGTTGACTTGGTAACGAAGATGCCAAATCCTCGATCTTTGTGTTGTCGCTGCCTTTGTCGGCTGTGGTACGATTCGCAAGTTCTTCTAAAAAGCCAGCTGGGAACCGTGTGACAACTTTGAGCTTCTTCTCTTTGCTCTCGTCATTATCAAAAATTAATGTAGCGTTTGCAACATTCGCTGTTGCCACAAAGCCAGATTCATCTTCCAATTCTTTATCGAAATCATTATGACTTGAGTCATCAAATACTTTGTCATCGTAAGCAACAAAAGAAGATGATAGACCTTTGGGAGAGCCGATGACTTTACGAACAGACGAGCCTCGAAACGCTGATTGGATTTTCACGGCCGACCGTATCTCAATTTTGGCTGGTGATACTGTCAGCAAGTCAAGCTTGTTGAGTTGACTATACTCATCATCCAACAATTCACCGTATTCCACATTGGTAGAATCGTTCTCCACCTCCATCGATAGAGATGAATCGCCCACCGTACGTGCGTCGTTATTATTGATGCTATTGCTATCCGCTAAGACGTAACTCTCATTTACAGGATAACCCGATTGTAACATGGGGATAAATTCACCCACATCGTCGTCAGTGGGTTCTTTCAACGATATACCCCTCCAAATGCCGTCACTTATCTTTAGCCGATTGACATACGAAATGTTGTCAATGCCATTTGCATAATCATTATCCCTTGTTCCATCAATGATACACGAAACATCGGGAGAGACAATTCTTGTAGTATGCGGTTCTTGTACGTTGGACGACTCTTTTGTCGTATCGAATGTTCGAGATAAGTAGACATCGCTCTCCTCGTCATCATCGGTGAATGGTGCTGTTGTTGATTCGATCATACGTGACAGTTGAAGAGCAGTCACGTTCATTGGACGAGGACTGCACTCGGGAACCCTAGTAGGCGTGTCAAAGAGCTCACGCGGGAGATGATATGCCTCACTAATTGGTATAGGATAAATGTACGTGGTTCTTGACATCCTCGCTTTTGGTCCCTCATCCTCCTCCTCCTCCAATATGTTGGTGCTGAATCTCATTGGAGAGTAAAGTGTACTAGCGATGATGTCATTCCCCTCTTCTTCATCGACCGCAATGCTTTCAGCAAGCCTACTCGTTTTCTTGGGCGGAGTCTTGGGTGGGGACAGGAAGTCTTCGTACCAATGACGAAGTTCCTTCTCCACAGGAGGGATGGGTGGTGGTGTGATGACTGTGGTGTGCCTCCTCTCATTATTGTCGTCAGCATTGCTCGGAAGAACACTATTCATCAACACAGTACAACTGGTGTTGTTGCTGTTGTTTGTAGCACTTGTTTCACGTTCGACAGTTATGGCACTTGACGATAGACGCAATGGAGAAATAGAAATGTCGGAATCAAATCCATGACGTTCGATTTCATGTGGGATCGACATTGCATGATGTCGCCATGCTTCGTAGTTGGCCGACCTTCTCTTCCTTCCTCCCCCGACACCAACATGCGATGATTTTACCATCATTTTTCGCATTGTATATGCCAATGCCACAATGAGGACAGCACCCGTACCACCTAAAGCACAAAGTGTCTGTCGAATAAACAATGATTCCTCATCGAGCGAACTTACAATTGATGCAATTGCCTCATCATTTTTCATGTTGGTGCGGTCATGATGATGATGATATCTATTCGTCAAGTTGAGCGAGGATAGATTGCGATGCTCGCACTCACCGTCGTCGTGACTGCGGCTAGTCTTCTGACTTCTTTGACGATCACCCATGTCATCATCAAGTCGACGTCGTTGGGAGGATACGACGTCGTAAAACCCATTCAATGCGACTGTGTAATCAAATGACACTTGTACCTCGCCAATCGACGAGGGATGGAAAAGGAAATGATCACCTCCATTGATGAATGATAGAGAGAATGTCGATGGACGTGGCAATACGGGCAGTGGGAGCAATGACGATGACGACGACGTTGACGAATCTGCATCCATCCTCCCACGTCCTCGATGGCGGTTGCCATAATCGTCTAAGATGCTTTCAATTGAGCAATTCGTAAGGCTTAGTTGATATTCACTGTTGGAATCACTGACTCCACCGTGGGCATTATTACCACGCTTGACACGTCGACTTCTTATCGTCGGAGAAATACGACGGTCGATAACAACGACGTTGTTCGTCCCACATGGCTTGAATGAATATTTACCAAGAAATATAATACCATCGGCATTTATTTCTTGAGTAGTATTATTCAATTCCTTGCCAGTGGTGTAATCGACGGAGTGTTGAGAGGAGAGCTTTGGTACGAGCGCGATGTCGCATTGGAGAGGATGGGAGGTTAGAAACTTGTAGTCATCATCAGTAGGCGTAGTCCGTCGGATATATGACGACGGCACTTCATCATGACGGCGACCGCGGATGCCGTCATTGTCTTTCGCATTGAAGGGTTCACAATCCGAGCGGACGATGAGGGTCGCGGCCACCGTCATGCTTCCTGCGTGAGAGGTTAGGTGGAGCTGAGAAGAGAGTTCAGTATGTAATACGTAAGTATTTAGTTTTCTAGTGAGGAGGTTTGAAATGAAAAGTTTAGGACCAATGTTGAATATTCATATCTGTGGCGATGAAAGATGAAGATGCGTTGGAGGATAGCTCATACTCAACAATCAAATGGCATGGTGGTGGAGATGTTGGTGAGTTATTTCAATACTCAGTGTATTCTACCCGTTTTTTTCTCTTTCGCCTCGTCTTTTTGTGCTTGGTGGGACAGCAACAAAAACTGGACTGCCTCTATCGTCGACCACCGTGACTACTGCATCCATCACGCCTTCAAATCAACTGCCATCGTCCTTCCTTCATCAGCAATGTCCCATCAGAATCTGTGCTCCTTTTAGTAGCCGTACCGTTGTCGTCGTCGTCGTCGTTCTATTCGTCATTCGTCCTCCAATTTAAATCGCTCCATTGCCATCGATATTGGTATCGTTTGATACGGCTTGACGCATTACAAAAGAGAAGTGCAACGATGGAAGT
>Ga0247843_1005950_pt1 | contig 16393 bp, 13 predicted proteins | sample LaCruzMarch2017__FD_192420 | JGI IMG/M metagenome (GOLD analysis project Ga0247843, IMG submission 192420) | Freshwater microbial communities from meromictic Lake La Cruz, Castile-La Mancha, Spain - LaCruzMarch2017_8m | ecosystem: Environmental > Aquatic > Freshwater > Lake | place: Spain... | reverse complement strand
GAATGACCACCCACACTCCCCATTGAGGCGTTCCAAAGCAGAGGCCGAGAAGACCGGTGAAAATCAACACCGCCACCAAGGAAAATGCTTGGACTGGAGAAAAGCGGGCACCCATGCGTCGGGCCAATCCAGCAGCCAAGAACCCCAGTAAGGCGTAAAAGGAACCGAGAAAACCATTCACAAATTCTGGAATTTCGATCAGCCGATAGTAGTTACTGCCAAAGGTGAGAAATAGGCGTACGAGTGAATCGAAAAGCATGGCGCTAAGCAAAAGCAGACGGACCCGAGGGTCACGAAAAACAAATCGAGCGGCCTCAAGGATATTGGCGATGGCGTTGCCTAAAGGCGGCTGCGCCGTCTCCGGCTTGCCCCTCGAAGGGGGTTCACGCATGGCCAGCGCGCAGATCAAGGCCGGGATCGATGTTGCCAGCGTAAGGTAGACCGGCCATCGCGTTGTCAGACCAACCGGCCCGCCCCAGCCGACGAGGCGCGCGGCTACCTCAATGAATTGGCGGTCGAACGCCAAGGCGCCCGTCGTCATAGCGATAAAAAAACCACCCGAGGACCATTTCATCAGCGTGGCCAAAACACCCCGCCACCGCTCCTCCCGACCCTCATCTGGCAACGAATCGTAGGCGAGCGCTTCATCGGCGCCGCTGGCGCATGCCTCCGCCATGCCGCTCAAAACCCGATTGATAACCAAAAGTGGAAAAAGCCAAACGCCGACCGGAGCAAAGGCAAAGACAAACATCTCACCCACCATGAGAGCGGCCGCCACAATCACCATCCAGCGCCGGCCGATCACGTCTGCCAAAGCCCCAGAGGGAATTTCGAACAGCAGAATGGTCACCGCCCAGATGACATTCAGAATGGCATACTGCTCCAGCTTTAAACCCAAATCCAAAAAAAGAACACCCAGCACGGGATAATAAAACCGAGCATGAAAAAAGACCCGAAAGGCAATAAAGAGCGGAACATTTCTTCGGCAGTGACCGAGACTTGTGTCAGAGGCCGAGTGGCGATGCCCACGCCGTGCGTCGTTGTTTTGGATTGAGTAACTTCCCTAGGCGAAATGGAATGCTATTTTGCGGTCGCCTCAGCGGGCAAAGAGTGAGTTAGATCAACCCCCTGATCGCCGATTTTTCCCCAGCTCAGACCGGCAAACACCGGGATAACCGTAGCCATCGATTTCCAGATATCTTCGATCGAGTGAAGGGAGTTTCCACCCGTGACGATTTCACGCAAATCTCGCAAGATCATCCACTCCTCCCTCGCCTGCCCTGGAGGAGCAATCGAGCGGCTAAACCTCTGCAACCTGCCGTGCACATTGACCATCGATCCGCTCTTCTCCGCAAAACCTGCCCCAGGCAAGACCACATGCGCGGCTCGAGTCGTCGCATTCGGCAAGATGGCCGAGGCGATCAGGATCTCTAACTGGGCCAGACAAGCCGCCGGAATTCCCGCCGCCACCACATCCTCCCCTCCGAGCACCAGCAAAGCCTTAATTCGACCGGCGGCGATCTCTCCACCCCAGGTCGAAAGCTTTCTCCCGCCGTGCGAGAGCCCCAGCAGCTCCGCCCCCCGCGTGTTCGGATTGCCATCGGCACTGCGCAAAAACTGATCCCCCTGTTCCGGTCGATTCACCGTATCCACCAGCGTCACGCCCAGCTCGTCCATCCATCGCTTCAAAACAAAAAGCTCCTCATTGGTCATGCGAGCAGAGGCCACCACCGCAATTTCGCTCGGCTGAACCTTTCGCAATCCTTCCGCCGCTCGATTCAGGGCATCGCCCCAGGGCGCGGGAAAGTGCTCGCCCGCCGCCTTGGTCAGCGGGTTCTGTAGGCGCGCCTTGTCCTCCAGGTAGTGAAAGTTCAAGCGGCCGTAATCACACATCCAAGCAGAATTGACGGCTTCATTCTCTCTTGGAGTGAGTCGATGCACTTTCCCCTCCCGCGACCCGATGGTCACATTGCACCCCGTGCCACAACTCGTGCAGATGCTCTTGGTCTCTTTCAGAAACCAGACCCGCATCTGAAAACGAAAATCTTTACTGGTCAGGGCTCCCACCGGACAGATATCCACCGTGTTGAGCGAGTAGTCGTTATCGAACCTCTTGCCCGGGTAAGCGGTCAAAGTGCTGTGGCTCCCCCGATTGACAAAACCCAAAACATTGTCTTTCGTCACCTCGCTCGAAAAGCGAACGCAACGAGAGCAAAGAATGCAGCGCTCATCATCCAGCACAATCCTCTCTCCCAAATCCACATTCTTTGGCTTTTTTACCTTATTTTCAACAAAGCGACTCTCCCCCGTCCCGTACTCCACCGAAAACTCCTGCAACTTGCACTCCCCCGCCTGATCACAAATCGTGCAGTCCAGTGGATGGTTGATCAGCAAAAACTCCATCACTCCATTTCGGCAATCCTTCACCAAAGGGGAATCGGTCCGAATCCCCATCCCAGCTGTTATCCCCGTTGCGCAGCCGATTTGAGGGCGAGGCATCCAAGCGATCTCCGGCTTGCCGTCCGTCCCGAGAATCGGCTTGCGGTCGGGACCCATCTTGGGTGTTCCCATTTCAAAAAGACACATCCGGCAATTCCCGACCACAGACAATTTCGGGTGGTAGCAGTAGTGGGGAATAAACTTTTTCGCCCGATGTGCCGCTTCGACCACATTCAGTCCGCGCGGCATCTGCAGCCAGACTCCGTCGACTTGGACATCGACCAAGTCCTTCTCGTCCTTGGCCACATCGTGATTCCAAGGATTCATCGGGATAGAACTACAGCCACTCATCGTCTTAGTGGGTCAGGGAGATCGTATCCCGTTTGGCGGCAGCTCCATTTCGCCGAATCCGTAGCTGAAACTCCTCCTTAAATTTTCCGAGGAAGCTCTGCACCGGCCAAGCCGCCGCCTCGCCAAAGGCGCAGATGGTTCTGCCTGCAATCCGATCCGCCACATCCTTGAGCAGCGCGGGGTCTTCGTCCCGACCGTGCCCTTCGGCCACACGGCTAAGAATTTTTTTCAGCCAAAGCACCCCCTCCCGACAAGGCGTACACTGACCACACGACTCGTGCGCATAGAAAGTGGAGATATTGGCCAAGCACTCCACCATGTCCCGCGTGTCGTCCATCACGATCACTCCGCCAGATCCCGCCATGCTTCCGGCCGCCGCCAAGCTATCGAAATCCATCCGCAAATCCTCCAGCTTCACTTCCCGATCAACCAGATTGCCCTGCGAGTCTTTCTCTTTGATTTTATAAACTTCCCCCGCACGCAAAACCTTGGCCGAAGATCCGCCCGGGATCACGGCCTTCAGCCTTCGCCCATTTCGAATCCCTCCGCAAACATTGAAAATCAACTGTCCCAAGGTGATGGCGCCACAAGGAAACTCGTAATAACCAGGCTTCACCACATCTCCACTGACGCAAAGCAACCGTGTTCCCGTGTTGTTGGGGCGCCCAATCTTGGCGTAAGCGTCCCCACCCATCTCGACAATGTGCTTCACGTTACACAGGGTCTCCACGTTGTTGACGATCGTTGGGCACATATAGAGCCCCAACACCGCCGGAAAATAGGGCGGTTTGATTCTGGGATAAGCTCTTTTTCCCTCCAGGGACTCGATCAGGCCCGTCTCCTCTCCGCAAATGTAAGCGCCCGCCCCCCGATGAACGTGAATCTCCAAATCGTATCCGCTCTGGAGAATATTCTTCCCTAGGAAACCAGCGGCGGTGGCCTCGGCCAAAGCTTTTTCGAGAATCTTCCACCCCTCGGTGAATTCGCAACGAATGTAGAGGTAGGCCAACTTCACCCCATTGGCAAAGCAGCTCAGAATCATTCCCTCGATCAGTTGGTGCGGATCTTTGTAAATAATCTGTCGGTCCTTGAAGGTCCCCGGCTCCGACTCATCTGCATTGCAAATTAAATAGATCGGCTTGGTGGTCTTGGCCGGATCGATAAAGCTCCACTTCGTTCCCGTGGGAAAGCCAGCCCCGCCTCGCCCCCGCAACTGGCTTTTTTTGACCTCTTCCCGGATGGCCGGACCGCCCATGGCCAACCCCTTTTTCAGAATCTCATAGCCGCCATGCTTCTGGTAGCAGGCGATGTCCCGCGTGTAACCCGGGGCATCAATATTCTTAAAAATCAGCCGATGTTCAGAGAAAGCCATACGTCCTCCCTATTGGCATCCTGCGACTAGTTCAGTCGCACGTTTTTCGTCCACTTTTTCATAAAATTCGTCGTTCCTGAGAACAACGGGAGCGGTTCCGCATGACGCCAGACACTCCGAATACTCTAAGGAAAACCTTCCGTCCTCGCTGATCATCGCGCCCTCATGCCCGTCCGCTTTCAAATTCATCAGCTTCTGCAGTGCGGCAAAGGTTTTGCCCGACCCACCCAGAGCGCACGGTAAGGTCCGACAAACGCGGAAGTGGAACTTTCCATAAGGCTGCTGCCGAAACCACGGGTAAAACGTCACCAGCTCTAATACTTGAATCTCTTGCAAAGACAACTTGCGGGCAATCCACTCGACCCCACGTGGCCCAATGTACCCAAAGGTCTCTTGCCAAAGGTGAAGAAGCGGCAGCACCGCACTCCGTTTCGAGATGGGATAGCGCGAAACCAGCTCGTCCGCCTGCTTTTCGAGCACTGGCGTGATCTCCCCCTTCTCGGCGCCGACGCAACTTTCCGTTCCGGCATGGAGGGGCACGCTCATCGGTCGCACTCCCCCATGACAAAGTCAAAGCTGCCGAGAATGGCTGGTACATCGCTGACCGTGTGCCCGGGTAGAAGATGATTGAGGATGCTCAAATTGCAAAAAGACGGCGCCCGAATTTTCAAACGATGAGGCACGCCACCACCCCGACTGTTTAAATAGAACCCCAACTCCCCTTTCGGATTCTCCGCCCCAAAGTAAACCTCACCCACCGGCGCATCCGGCCCTTGGGTCACCACGAGGAACTGATGAATCAACTCCTCCATCTTGGTCAGAACCTTATCCTTCGCGGGGAGAACATTCTTGGGATCATGCACCTGCCATGCGCCCCCCGGCATTTTGGCAACCGCCTGGCGCAAAATGAGAATGCTCTGTCTCATCTCCTCCATCCGCACCGCGAATCGATCGTAACAATCCCCGGTCGAGCCTACCGGCACTTCAAAATCGTAGGTTTCATAACCTAAGTACGGGAACGCGCGTCGCACATCGTAGGGGTTGCCCGATCCGCGCAGGTTGGGACCCGTTAAACCAAAATCCAGTGCCACATCATCCGGGATAATTCCTAGGTCCTTTGTCCGATCCACAAAAATTCGATTCCGATTCAGCATGGAACCAAACTCATCCAGCCGACCAGGGAATTGGGCACAGAACTCCGTCACTCCCTCCAGAAATCCGGGCGGAATGTCCCGAGTCTGACCCCCCACCCGGGTAAAGCTGGTGGTGAAACGCGCTCCCGTCAGCAGCTCGATCAAGTTGTAGATCTTTTCCCTCTCCGTAAAGGTGTAGAGAAACATCGTCATCGCACCCACATCCATGGCGAAGGCACCCAAACCGAGAAGATGCGCCGAGATCCGAGCGAGCTCACAACAGATCACGCGAGTCACCTTGGCCCGAGGAGGCAATTCAAACCCCATCAGCTTTTCCACGGCACAGGCGTAGGCCACGTTGTTGGCCAGTGGGGCCATATAGTCGAGCCGATCGGTGTACGGGACGAACTGATTCCAGTTCATGTTCTCCGCAATTTTTTCATCTCCTCGGTGTAAATATCCCACATCGGTATCCACTTTCGTAATCACCTCCCCATCCAGCTCCAGCACGAGGCGGAGCACCCCGTGGGTACTGGGATGGGACGGTCCGATATTCAGAACCATTTTCTCGCCCACCTCCTCCATTTCCGCCGTCTTGGCTAGAGTATCGCCGAACTCAAGCGTGGTCGTGCTCACAGATTTCTCTCCTCCGCGGGATGAGCCCGTGGCTCGCGATCTTGCGTCAAAGACGCGGAGTTCGTCACAAATGGCCCGCCCTCCAGCGGGGCCTTGGCCGTAAAGGCGATATCGGGCATTTCCGTCGGTAACCCCGCCAACGGAAAATCTTTGCGAAGAGGGTGATGGGGATATCCCTCCCACATGAGAATGCGGCGCAAATCGGGATGGTTCGAAAAACGAACTCCCACCATGTCCCACGCTTCCCTCTCATGCCACTCGGCCGTTTTCCAGATAGAGCAGACGGATGGCAATGTTTCACCCTCCCCGACTTTGGTTTTGATTCGAAGATGTTTTTTGCGTTTCAAATCGCACAGTTCATATACCACCTCAAACCGAGGATCCTCCCCGTGGTTGTCGACCGCGGTCAGGTCGACCAGGTAGGTGAATCCTTTGGCTTTCAGTGCCGCCATTTGTGCCGGAATCAAGTCCTTGGGTACTTCCCAACTTGTTTCCCCGCGAAACTCGGGCAAAGCCTGAGTCCCAGGGAGAGACCCCTCGATCGGTGCTTCCAAACCCATGCTCATGCCGCCTGTTTTTGTCCCACGACCACACCGCGACTACGGGCAATCTTATCCTGCAGTTTCATCAAACCCTCCAGAACCGCCTCCGGGCGAGGAGGACACCCAGAAATATAGACGTCCACCGGGATCAGATGGTCGATTCCTTGGAGCACAGCGTAACTGCGATACATCCCTCCCGTGCTCGCGCAAGCCCCCATGGCGATGCACCACTTCGGCTCCGCCATCTGGTCCCAAACCCGCTTGGTCGCGAGGGCCATTTTGTAGGTCACCGTTCCCGCCACAATCATTAGATCCGATTGGCGTGGCGAAAAACGCATCACTTCTGCCCCAAAGCGCGCGATATCAAAACGGCTGGAAGCAGAGGCCATCAACTCGATCGCGCAACAGGCGAGACCCATCGGCATCGGCCACAAAGAATTTTTGCGCATCCAATTGACGGCGGCGTCGAGGGTGGTCAGGACCACATTCCCCTCCACCTTCGAGTTATAGCCAAGTTCGCTGGTGCTCATCGACATAGGTGAAGCTAGTCACGGTTTTTCGGAGGGCAAGACCCGTAGGGCAGGAATCAGTCCCGCTTGACCCCTCTATTAAGTCTCTGCATCCAAGAAGGATGCCATTCGCCTTGCTCGACATGGGGGCACCCCCACCTCTTTGGCTTCTTGCCCCCTTTGCCCTACTGATCTTAGGAATCGCCCTGGGCCCCTTGCTTTTGGCCTCCTGGTGGCATCATCGCTACCCTTGGGTCAGCGTCCTCCTGACGCTCTTGGTCAGCGGGTACTACCTCTTAGTTCGACATAACCCAGACCCCCTGATCACCAGCCTCCAGGAATACATCAGCTTTTTGGCGCTGATCGGCTCTCTCTTTGTCGTGTCGGGTGGAATCCGCATTGGCGTGGTGGGTGAGGCCACACCTTTTCGGAATGTCCTGTTTCTTCTCATCGGCGCGGTTTTGGCCAACCTCCTCGGCACGACCGGGGCATCTATGCTCCTGATTCGCCCTTGGATTCGAATGAACAAGTATCGCATCACCGGCTTTCACATCGTCTTTTTTATTTTTATTATCGCCAATGTGGGTGGATGCCTGACCCCGATCGGCGACCCACCCCTCTTTTTAGGCTACCTTCGCGGAGTCCCTTTTCTTTGGACTTTGCAGCACTTGTGGATGCCGTGGATCTTGGTTCTCGGAATTCTCCTGACCGCGTTTTACTTTTTGGATCGGGCCAACTTTGCTCGCGCCCCCCTGCCCATTCAAAGAAAAGAGACCGAAACCGAATCCTTCCAGATCGAGGGGTGGAAAAATGCTCTTTTTCTCGGGATCATCCTTTTCGCCGTGCTGGTGCGTGGTTGGGGTGCTCCTTGGTACCTTTCGGATGGTCTGATGGTGGCCAGTGCCGCGGTCTCCTACCGACTCACCTCCCCCATCGTTCGTCAAAGAAATGAGTTTTCTTTCCAACCCCTGCAAGAGGTGGCTTGGCTTTTCTTGGGAATATTTGCCACTTTGGTTCCCGTCATCCATCTCCTCACCTCCTCCGCTCACGGTCTCGGTCAGCCCTCAAACCTGCACTACTACTGGATGACGGGCTCTCTTTCCGCCTTCCTCGATAATGCCCCCACCTACCTCACCTTCCTGACTCTTGCCCTGCATCTGCATGAGCCAGCCCTTCACCTTTTCGAATCCACCGAAGTGGCTCACTTTGCCTTAAACGAACCGGTCACCCTTGCCGCCATTTCCTTGGGCGCCGTCTTTTTTGGTGCCGCCACCTACATTGGCAACGGCCCGAATCTCATGATCAAATCGATCGCCGAATCCTCCAAAATCAACATGCCGACCTTTTTCGGCTATGTGGTGCGTTACTCCCTGCCGATCTTGATTCCCACTCTCGCTCTGGCTGGTTGGCTCTTTTTGCGATAATCTACCATCATGTCGTTCTCGCGCTCCGCTGGCATTCTTCTCCATCCCACCTCTTTGCCTGGGCGGTTTGGCCTGGGGGAAATTGGGCCTGAAGCCCATCGGTGGCTGGCTCACCTCAACACCATGTCCCAAAAGGTGTGGCAAGTCCTTCCCTTGGGGCCCACCGGGTACGGCGATTCGCCTTACCAAACTCTCTCCACCTTTGCCGGCAACACGATGCTGATCAGTTTCGACTCCTTGCGCGACGAAGGCCTTTTACGGGAGGAAGATATTCGCGACTTTCCAACTTTTCCCGAGAGTCACGTCGATTACGGACCTGTCCTGACCGCTCGCACCGCTGTCCTCCATCAAGTCGCAAAGTCCTTTTCTCGCCGCGCCTCGGCCTCTCTCAAGGCGGGTTGGATGCAGTTCTGCGAGAAGGAGACCAGCTGGCTGGAGGATTACGCCCTCTTTGCCACACTGAAAAAGACGCACGGGGGCGGACCTTGGCCGCAATGGCCAGAACCGCTTCGCAGCCGTCAACCCGCTGCCCTCTCCGCTGCGCGAAAAGAGCACGCGACGGAAATAAAATACTCCAAGATTCTGCAATTTCTCTTTTTCCATCAGTGGAACTCGCTTCGGCGGGAGGCTAAAAAGCGCGGGATTTCGATCCTTGGGGATATCCCTATTTTTGTGGCCCACGACAGTGCGGACGTCTGGTGCCGTCCCGACCTTTTCTTTATGGAGAAAGATGGCCAGCCGACAGTGATTGCGGGCGTTCCGCCCGACTACTTCAGCCAAACAGGCCAACGCTGGGGAAATCCCCTCTACCGCTGGAACATCCACGAAAAAGAAGGCTTTGCTTGGTGGATCGCCCGTCTGCAAAGCTCGCTCAAACTTTACGACATTGTCCGGATCGACCATTTCAGGGGTTTTGAGGCGAATTGGGAAATTCCAGCTCAGGAGAAGACCGCCATCCGAGGTCGCTGGATGCCAGGACCAGGGAGAAAGCTTTTCGATGCCGCCCGCCAAACGTTGGGGGACCTTCCCATTCTGGCCGAGGACTTGGGTGTGATTACCCCTGAGGTCGACGCTCTGCGCGATTCTCTTGGCTTTCCCGGAATGCGAATCCTCCAATTTGCCTTTGGCGACGACCCGAAAGCCGAAAGCTTTCGCCCCGAGAGCTATCCACCCAACTGTGCTGTCTATACGGGAACCCACGACAATGACACCACCGTGGGCTGGTATCGTAGCGAACCAGGCAAAGATTCGACCCGCAATGCGGACCAGATCGCCCGAGAACAGCACAATGTCCGCACCTATCTTTCTTCCAATGGATCCGAAATTCATTGGGATATGATCGGCCTGGCCCTGCGCTCACCCGCGAATACCGCCGTGTATCCCCTGCAAGATGTGTTGGGATTAGGATCCTCTGCCCGAATGAATGTGCCTGGACGGGAGGAGGGAAACTGGTCTTGGCGGTTTCGCTGGGAACAACTCACTCCGAGCATTGAGCAGCGCCTGCACCGATTGACCCAAGAGGCGAAACGAGGCTGATCTTTACTTTATCCAACTCGAATCGCGGATCACAAATTGCAGTTTTCCTTTATACAATCCCAGTTCACCCACGAATTTCACTTGGCTCCCCTTGGCCATGACCCGGATGGCATCCTTGAGATTCTTGTCGTAGGAGTGCAGCGAGTAGGGCTTCCCATCTACCTCAATTTCTAAAGGCCGAATCTTCGAAAGAGTTCCCTCCACCATAAAGTATTCCCCTATCGCCTTGGCCAACTCCTCCGACGACGCATCTTTCAGGACAGAGGCACTTCGCAGTTTGGATCGGTCGATCTGATCGAAACCCACTTTCACCGCCTCTTTTTGTGGAAGAGAGGTTTTCGGTAAAGCTTCTCCGCTGGAAGATGCCTCGCCTCCCACCCGAAATGTTGCCAGGACGGGAAAGTGATCACTGGCGCCCCAGCCGGGACCATAATTTGTCCACCTCCAGGGTAATCCCAGAGGGTCCCGAGAGTTCACCCCAGGAACTCGTACCTGACGAAAGCTGCCGGGCACGTAATCTACCCCCTTTCCATCCGCTAAACCACGAGTGACCAGCATCTGCATTAAGGTCCCCCACTCTCCGTTATACTCGTCCGAAAATCTTTGCTCGGGCGCCACATCGAACCAAAGATTGTACAAATCAGGCTTTCCCTCCCCCCGAAACATAGCGGCGTCCCCCTGCGACCCCAAAACATCCTGGACCGCTGTCTTGGTCATATAGGAGTATCGCTGCCCTTGATTATATTGAGAATTGAAGTCACCCCCCAAGATGACATCCGACTTCGGTTCCTCTTGCAGGATCTGATCAAGCCGGCCACGCACCGTCTTGGCATTTCCCAAACGCGTGTTTTCCATCGCAGGATCACTCGCCCCACTTTTCCAATGGTTCCCCATCACGGTGAAGGTGGCGTCGCCAACCTGAAGTTTGGCCTCGAGAACTCCCCGGGCCGAAGCCGTTTCCCATGTCTTTTGGGAAATGATCGGAAAACGGGTTAAAAGCCCATTGGTAATCGCGTCCTGATGCTTGTCCCCCGCCGCAGGGGTTTCGCCTACCACCACGGTGTACCCTTTCAGTCCCTCATCCTCCAGCGCCTTCAACAACCAAATCTCGGCCGGCAACCCCCTCAACTCATCATTCAAATCGGAGGAAAGCATTTTTTCATACGTGGTCTCCGAATACTTCCTCAGAAATTCAGCCGCATCGGTCACTTTGCTTTCCGCCGTATGATCCAGTTCGAGTTCGTTCAGAATGACCACCTCGGGCCCCTTCCCATCACCCACGCTTTTGAGAACCGTGGCGATCGTCTTGAGCTTGCGAGCCAACTTACTGGGCCCGTAACTGTTCAGGTCGCCCGGCGTCTCGATATAATCGTCATATGGAGAAACCCGATCCACATCGAAAAGGTTTTCCACATTATAAGCCATCACCGTGAATTCGGTGGGCGAGTCGCTCCATCCCCTGCCCACGCCAAGAATGGTGAGTGCGAGAAGGAGTTTCCAGAGCCAAGCCATGCCACACAGTACCCACCTTTTTTCCCTCTTTCGATAGGATATTGGCCAACTTGACGCCCATCCACTTCCCGTTAAAATATTGTCGCTGTGATACTTAGGAAAAGCACAACCTGTTGTCTGTCAATCGTATCTGTCCTCCTTCTTTTACTGGCTGCACCCGAGTTACTTTCCCAGGCCGATAGCGGGGTGGATCTCTTTCCCAAAAGGGCTTGGTGGGGTCGATACGGTTATGTCAATCGGATGGGAAAATTTGTTCTCGAACCCCAGTACGATTCCGCCCTTCCCTTTTCCGATTTCCTGGCCGCGGTCCAACAGGATGGCAAGTGGGGCTACATCAACGGCGAAGGAAAATTCGTCATCGAACCGCGCTTTGAAAAAGCATTTCTTTTTAGCGATGGTGCCGCCGCCGTGCAGGCGGACGGCAAGTGGGGCTTCGTTAATCGCTCGGGGAAATATCTCATCGAACCCAAATACGAAAGTGCGGGAATCTTTCGGCAAGGCCTCGCCGCAGTTCGCTGGCAGGGAAAATGGGGTTTTATTGCCAAAGACGGGGAGATGGTGGTGCCACCCAAATATGATCAAGTTTACTTTTTTGCCGAAGACCGGGCTGGCGCGCAGGTGGATGGAAAGTGGGGCTACATCGACCGCACGGGCGCATTTGCGGTTCCCCCCAAATATGAAGAGGTCCTTCCCTTTTCCCAAGGTTTAGCCGCGGTCAACCTTGGCGGAAAACGGGAAGACAATGAACTAACCGGAGGAGTCTGGCACTTCGTCGATCCCCAAGGGAAAACGATCATCGATCAGGCCATGATCTCGGCCGCCCTCCCCCAAAAAGGAGCACCCTCCCGTGTTGGGACGGATGGTCGCCAAGATACCACCGCCAAAATCGAAGCGGTGGAGAATGGTTTTCGGGACGGCAAGGCTCATGTCCGCATCGGAAGCCGGCTGCTCAACGGGGATTCCCAAGGCCCAGCCTGGGGCTACATCGACCCCAAGGGAAACTGGCTGGCCGAGGGCAATACGACCATTCCCCTCAATTTCACCACCTACACCCCAGGCGAGGGAATGACCTTCGAATCCGATATCATCGGAAACCGTGGGACCGCCACCGATATCCTGCAAACCGCCAAAGATGCGGAAACGATTGGCAAAGCCTACGAGCAGGTTGAGCAGATCGAGCGGGACGCCGATGAGGATTTCGCCGCGGCGGATCGCATGGCTGAACTGGGGGATCAACAAGCAGCCGATGCTTCCCGCCAATTAGGCAAAGAAAAGCAGCAGGAAGCCAAACGCCTTCGGGATGAAACCGACCGGCGAGGAGGCGAAGCCAATGCCAACTCGATCAAATATTTCGATAAGGCTCTCAAGATCTACCAAGACTTCGCCAAGGAAAATCCGGATGACCTTCGCCGACCCGAGGCCCAATACAAAGTGGGCGAGATGTACGAGCACCTGACCAAATATTGGGACGCCTATAAAGCCTACAAGAAGCTGGTAGAGGAAACCGCCTCCAACCAGTACTGGGACCTTGCCATCGAGCGAATGTTCGCCATCGGCAACGTTTATCTGGCGGGACAACACCAGATGATGTGGAAAATCCCCATGCCGGCCGACATGAACAAAGTCGTTGAAATCTATCAAACCATCATCAAATCCGCCCCGTTTGGCTCTTACGCGCCTTTGGCCACCTTTCACTGTGGCTTGGCCCGAGAAAAACAGAAAAAGTGGCCCGAAGCGGTCAAGTTCTACGAGGAGATCCTCGATAAGTATCCGAAAAATGACCTGATCGATGATGCCCAGTATCAGATCGGCTATGTTTGGACCAAAGCAGCTCGCCAACCCGAGTACGATCAGACGGCTGCCCAAAAAGGCATCGAGGCCTATCAGGATTACCTCGCCCGATTCAAGCGAAGCGATAAGACCGAGCAAGCGACCGAAAATATCTCCATGCTGCAACAGCGGCTGAGTGGCGGATCCCTTTCGGTGGCCAAGTTTTACGATAAGTCAGGTAACTATCCGGCTGCCCTTGTTTACTATAACGAGGTGATCACCCAAACCCCAGACTCTCCCGCCGGCCAAGAAGCGCGACAAAGAAAAAGGGTATTGGAAGACCTCATTTCAGAAACGAAACAGCAGAGTGCACCCCCCGATAAGTCGAAGATTAGTTTTAGATCGAACCCTCAGGCCGAACCCCGTAACCTACCGAATCCATGAAATGGCCACTCATTGCCCTTCTGAGCCTCGCCCTGGGAGCATGTGCCAACTACCAGATGGGGAGCACTCCAAAAAAGGAGAGCCTGAAAGATGTTCGAGTCATCTATGTGCCCACCGTCCAAAATGAGACGGATGAGACCGATCTGCCTGGGATCATGACCAATGCGATCTTACAGGAACTCGATCGGGACGGAACTTATCGCCATGCCCGAAAAGATGAGAGTGATGCCATTTTGGAGGTGACGATCAAGAAAGTGGAACGATCCGCCATTCGTCAATCGACCGAACAGTTTTTGACCACCCTACAGTTCCAACTTCTCGTTACGGTTCAGTACCGTTTGTACAATATGAAGGATAAAAAAGACGCGGTTCCAAATTCGACCGTCATTGGCACGACAACCTTTTTCGTTCAGGGGGACCAGACTGAATCACAGCGCCAGGCTTACCCTTTGGCCGCGGTCAGCGCCGCTCAAGCCATGGTGAGTTCACTAGCGAACAGCGGTTGGTAGTTCGCCTCTTGCCTTCCGTATTTCACGGGCCAAAACTACCCCGAACATCACGCAGGATAGCGTCCGCCGCATCCATCCGAATGAATCCAAGTCTTGGATATTCCATATCAAGAATCACGTAGCAGGTAATACTGATCGTTAAGATAAAGAGAATCGGGTGAAGCCGATTCTTTTTCTCGAGTCCCGAAAATTGATACCCAACCAAAAGAGACGTAATGAGCGATAAAGCCATCAGCATTCCGAAAATCACCATGGGGGTGTGAAACTGCATCGCCGAAGTTCGACTGGTGGTGATATCGATCATTTCGTTCAAAGCTGGAATTAACTGCATCCCCGCAAGAGTATTGGGGGTCTTGGCCACACCCTCCAAAGCTCCTTGCCAGATCTGAGATTGAAGCCCCTGACTCCGCTGGCACTCATCCAGCACCGCGTTCATATCGGGAATCAGTTCATAGGTTCGAATTCGTGAATCCACATATTTTTTGAAATAGCGCTGGAGCGGTTCACGGTCCGATAGGAGGAGCAGGTCCAGACGAAGATAGGCAGTCCCAATCGCGTTGGCCTCTTGCACAATCAGCGCTCGTCTTCCTTCAAATCGAGTGAGTGCCGAAGAAAAGGTAAAAGCCACCAAAAGCCCGAAAAGGGCAAAAATAGGACCATCCACCACACCGAAGGTGTCCTTTAATTTGCCGGCACCCCACTCCAAATGCTTTCGACCAATCCGCTCCCCCAGCTTCAAAAGTAGAAACATCCCCACCGACAGGACCAAAATCACCTGGATGGAGTAGGCGAAAATCGCCATGGGAACTTGATTAAAAACGGTCAAAGCCATTGGAAGGGAGGTTGATCCATCAGGAGATTAAGAAACATTCCGCAAAGCAAAGCTCGAGTCAAACTCTTGCCTACCACTTCTCCACCGGTCCCTTTGGTACCGGAATGACCGAGCGTTCCGTTGCCCCACCCTGATCCCCCGCAAAGACCGCCTCCAGCTTGGCTGGGGCAAACTTTCCCGCCAACTCCCCCTTCTCATCCATAAACTGATTTCGCCAGCTGCGATAATCATGTAGTGCCTTCTCATACTCCGCCCGACTCGTAATCCGCACCGCCGCTTTTTTAAACTCACTTGCCGGTCCGAATCGGCGCGCGTACCACGGAATCACCTTGCGAAAGAGGACGCACCCCCTCTCCTCGCCAAAGAAGGAAATATTCTCGTCCAAATGTCGAGTCATCACCCGAACTCTCTCCTCAAAATCTGGCTCCGCCATCAGCTCGCCCGTTTCCAAGTAGTGCGCCGTCGCCCGAAAAATCCAAGGATTATAAAATGCGCCTCGGCCAATGCTGACCCCGGAGCATCCCGTCTCATCCAGCATCCGCTTCGCTCCAAGCGGTGTGGTCACATCCCCATTCCCAATGACAGGAATCTGACGGACCGCCTGCACCACCGCGGCGATTCCTTGCAGGTTCACCAACCCCGAAAAACCCTGCTCCCGCGTTCGGCCATGGACAAAAATGGCCGCTACCCCTGCCTCCTCCAACGCCTTGGCCAAATCGGGCGCCGTCAGATTTTTCTCATCCCAACCCAATCTCATCTTGGCCGTCACGGGAATCTTCACCCCTGCCACCATCCCCCTGACCAACTCCGCCGTTTTGGCTAACTCATTCATCATGGCCGATCCGCCTCCCACCTTGCACACTTTCCGCACCGGACAGCCCATATTGATATCCACTGCGTTCGCCCCCAAATCCTCGCACTTCTTCGCCGCGTCCCGCATCTCCGAAGCCACGGCCCCAAAGAGTTGCACCGCCCAGGGCCGATCCTCCGGCGAGGTCGCCACCAGCTCCAAGGCGCGGCGGTTATTTTCCAAAAGCGACCGCGCATTCACCAGATCGGTCGTCGCGAGCCCGCAACCCCCTACCTCCCGCACCACTTTGCGAAAAGGCAGGTTCGTGTACCCCGCCAAAGGAGACAGACAGAGCGGTGTTTTCAGCTCGAGAGAACCGATCCGCAATTTCATAAAGCCACCTGACTCGTCTCCCACAGCTTTCTGGCACTATCTGCACAACGGGCGGCGGCTGAAGGCAGGCACTCTCTCCTTTTGGCATAGTACCCCCCCTGAATCGGACGCGCCGCCCGAGCGGCCAGCCAGATCGCCGTGTCCGCCCCCTGCTCATTCGTTTTGCCAAAAACATTTTTCAAAACCCGAAAGGCCAAGCCG
>Ga0247843_1005945_pt1 | contig 16405 bp, 7 predicted proteins | sample LaCruzMarch2017__FD_192420 | JGI IMG/M metagenome (GOLD analysis project Ga0247843, IMG submission 192420) | Freshwater microbial communities from meromictic Lake La Cruz, Castile-La Mancha, Spain - LaCruzMarch2017_8m | ecosystem: Environmental > Aquatic > Freshwater > Lake | place: Spain... | reverse complement strand
TAAGTAATCAGCATAAAAAGCAGTGCGTAATGTCATTGGATATTGCTCTACATAATAGTAATACTTATCAATATTCCAGTTAGTGCTCATTACATAGGCAGGAAGTGAAAGATTTATATTTACTGGTGTAGCAAAATCGCCAGCAGTTATTTTTGAAGAAGCAACAGCAGCAACTGAAAGAGCAGATGTATCTACGGATGCTGAATTGCTCTTGCCATCAAGGTAACTAATACTTGCCCTTATTTGTTTTGATGCATCTGTTGCTGTAATGGTATAAGAAGAGGATGTTGCTGCTAAATTAGTCCAATTTATACCATCAACTGATGATTGCCATTTGTAGGTAAATTTTCCATTACCTTCTGGGTCATCTTTGGTTTTAATAATTGAGAGTTGAGATCCAATATCACCCTTGCCTGAGATGGAGAATGCAGCAGTGCCTGTATTTTTAATTACTGGAGTGATTGAGGTATCAGCAATCGATACTGATGCAGTAGATCCAACCTGAGTTGAACGTGATGAATCGGAGAAAAGTTTTATGGATAGAATTTCTGTTCCTTCTGTTGTTAGATCATTTGCAAGAGTATGAGAGAAGGAGAAGGATCCATTTGATGAAACTATTCCTGAACCAGTGAGTGCGCCAGAAGAGAAATCTGATGTATTAATTCCTGAACCACTTAGTGCGTAATAAAGTGTGGTGCCAGATGCAACGTTCGTAGTTGCTACTGTTGAAGTAAGTGTTGAACCCTCATTGATTGATGTTACTGATGGGGTGAGGGTATAAATAGGTGTTTTATTGTTACTGGAACCATAACCGCTACCTGTTGATACTGGATAAGCTGTTGTGGCACTAGTGCTGCTAGCTCCATATCCGCCACCAGATGATACGGAATAAGGTGTTCTTATACTAGAAATATTAGAACCATAGCCACTACCAGTAAATGCAGGATAGACAGTCGTTATACTGTAGCTTTCGTTACCAGATCCACTTGCCATGTGAAAATCTTGACGATCTTAACAATAGCATGAATCGCTTTTTTTTACTGCTGCGCTTACGCGGTTAAGTGAAAACCATACTTAAGGCAGCTCTAAAAATTGCGCATGGCGAAGGAGCCTCAACAATCCTGGGTAGGCAATGACATGAGTCTCATTGAATGATGCTCACAGGTTTTGAATTTTCTTTGGTGCCCTTAATGATGAAATTGAAATTAACGTTGAGCTTTATTTCTTCACTTTTTGAGGTTGTTCTGACTATACAATACCCTTTTGATAAACTGTAATTGCAATGAGAAATCAATTTACTGTGAAAGAGGGGCTAATATTCAAAATTATAGTTTATATAATCACATGCCTTACTAATATCATCGCAAATTAGTTTGATGTTCAAGAAAAACTTTTTATTTTGCCTTAGATTTAACAACATATTATATGAGTATAATTCAGAGTGCCGATCGCTTTATAGCTCTTGTCTCGCTTGATTAACGAAGGCCTTGATGTGACATGCAAGACTGTGCAGGTAGGGATTTCTGTTTACAAGCAGAAATATTCATATGTCCGTGAATGCTTAGAGTCTGTATTGAATCAGAGCCACAAAGACACTCTTATTGATATCCGCTTAGACGGTCCAGATTCCTGTGAGAGAAGGACATTAGAATGGCTAAGAAAAATAGAGTCAGCAAACAAGAAATTAACGATTCATGAAGGAACAAAACGCTTAGGAATATACAGATCGTACAACTCCATATTTAATTTACGCAAGACACCATATCTTTGCCAGATTGACGCAGACGACTATATTAATAAATATTCGCTTGAAATTCTCGTTGCCGAACTTGAGGGCTTAAAAAATTGCGGATTTGCATTTACTAAATGTATTGAAATCACAGCAGAGGGCAAGCCGATGTATATGCGGCACGACTCTTTTAATGCACAAGATATGCTTACTAAATTCTTTTGTTTCCATCTACGTCTCATAAAACGTAATTACTTTGATGCTATTGGTGGTTATTTTGAGGAATATAAATTAGCCGCAGATTATGATTTGTGCTTAAAACTTAACGAGATTGCAGGCATGGCATGTGTTGATTTACCGCTGTATTACCATCGCAATGATCCGCAATCTGCATCTTCAGTGAATCAACAAAGCCTAATATTAGAAAGCTTATTAGTTGTAAATAAAGCCATTGAAAGGCGTGGTCTTATGGAAAAATTTAAAGCAATTCCTGGAAAGGAAGAGGGTGAAATCATATTGATTGATGTCAATAGCAATCTGGCTAATAATCCATTTTACATTATTCCTCAGGAAAGACATCAGGATTAAATACCAGTAATACTTAAGAGTTGATTATACAGCTCATATTCGCTTGCAATTCTATTTTTGAGCGTCTTGATTTCATCCTCGCTATAATTAGATAGTATTCTGCTAGTTGGGACCGGGGATTGATGTTTTGCTGTATATAGACTAATTACTTTGTCAAGCTGATCAATTCCACTTTCGAACCTTATTGCAATTTTGCATAATCCACTGATATAAGAAGGTAATGATGTTGTCTTACCAATCAAAATAAATCTCGAAGCATAGCTATTAATTTTCTCAATCGACTGAAAATAATGTTTGTAGTTCCAGGAAACTGCCAATATATTATTTAAGGCATACTCGGTTGTCCCTAGGGAAAAATCATCAGTCCTAAGGAGCGCATCTATGAAGGACTCAGGATTTTGAAAAAATGAAAATGCAGTTGCTTCATAGGCTCTCCATGGTTGATTGTATCTCGGGCGCCCCTGACGAAGCCGAGACTGAAAGCCGCTGATAATTCTTTCAAGAGGATCTCTAATCAAGAATGTTAAGGATATATTTGGAAAATATTGGAATATAAGGTCAATATCCCATGAGTGAAAGAATAGTAAGGGTCTACTTTCCGTTATATCGTTAATATTATGAATAAAATCAACTACTGATGTTCCACCAGTTTTTGGGATATGAAGAAAACCGTAATTAGAATTTACCTTTGAATCGCTATTGATAACATCATACACATTATCCTTATTGACTAATCTCAAGTCTAAGCCTTTATCAAAAAACATATTTCAAGAGAGGATGTAATAAGGGTGTACCCACTAGGACTTTGAATACTTCAAAAATAATATATTTTCATGATTCTTGATGAAATTACCTCTTCAAGCTAACCATATAAAAGCTAAAAAATAAAAGTTAAATGAAACTGATATGTTTCTCAACATAAATACTCAAAAATTTTTTAGAGACAACTTATTAGATCCTTCATTGGGTGCTGGCTACTGTGGTTCTATTACCACTGCCGAGTAATGAAGCAGATCACCATCAGCAATTGGGATTGTTAAACGCCCCGTAACTGCAACTTCAACAGCAGGTGCTCTAACCCTTTAGATATAGACCTTACTTACACCATTAGTTGAATCTGAGTAAGTGAATTCTGTTGGGCGTTTGCCATATACTTTACCAATAACACTTGAACCATTATAGAAATAGGTGGAGTTATCTGCTGAATCCCATTGCATGGTTACACCACTTGATGTAAGCGTAGAACCAAGTTGGATCATATCTGCACCTTTTCTAAAATCACGGATATTAAAACTACTACCTTCATTTAGTTGGAAGATATCAGATCCTGGTCCGCCATAGGCAAGATCTGATCCACCGTTTGCTGCAACTAATAGATCATCACCAAAACCACCAGCAAGAATTCCTTTACCACCATTGCTGCAAATCACATCATTACCATTAAGCCCATAGGCAATCTGCCCAGTGAGTTTATCTGCAGTATCAGATCCAACTAAAACACCAAGAGTGGCTTTGATTGTATTTTGACGTTGATAACCAAAGGCAAAGGCGGATAATGTTGGATTAACAATCCGCGCATCTTGCCACTGGTTATAAAGATCTAGATTATTGCGTACGATACCGCCCCATTCAACTCCACCAGTAATTTCACGCCCTTCAGCTTTACCCCAGTTTGTGTAGTGCTCCTTACCCCAGGCAAATAGAGACATTGTTCCACCATTAACTACAGCGCGTTTATCAACGCGATAGATATCAAGCAGTGTGATGCCATAATTCTCAACGTAGGCACCATAATCGTTGGAATCAGGTAAAATTCCATTAGTGCCTGGCAGTGAACGCCCTTCCGCCTTTCCACCGGTCAGATAATGATTCTGACCATAAAGTGCTTCATTTGTATAGCGACCTGCTAGGTAATCAGCATAAAAAGCAGTACGTAATGTCATTGGATATTGCTCAACATAATAGTAATACTGGTCTATATTCCAATTGCCGCTCATTAAATAAGCAGGAAGAGACAGATTAATATTTACTGGTGTAGCAAAATCTGCAGCAGACACTGGCACTGTTGGAATACTAGCCAGGGGATCAATTAAAAGAGTAGCGGTATCTACCGACTCAGAATTTTTACTGCCATCAATATAGGAAATAGTTGCACGTATTTTCTTGTCAGCATCAGCTGCCGCAACTGTATAGGAAGAAGTTGAAGATGACAAGTTAGACCATGTGGAACCATTCACAGATGATTGCCATTTATAGGTTAACTTACCGATACCCTCTGGGTCATCCTTAGATTTAACGATTGAAAGCAGCGAACCAACTTGACCTACACCAGATATAATAAACTCAGCAGAACCCGTATTAGTAATCGGAGCTAGCATATTACCAAGATCCCAATTAGAAAATATTTCATTGCCAGTTTTAATGTCAATCTTATCTGGGAAATCGCTTTGCTTATAACCTGATGGAACAACCTCTTTTACGTTATATTTACCTTTGGGAAGGGTAGCATTTATGGAGTATGAACCATCTGATGCTGTAACTGAAGAAGGCTCGCCTACATCAAATTTATCATTATTGTTGGTGTCAACGTATATTGTTACTCCACCAAAACCTTTTTCTACAAAGCTGATTGCAGAAAGCACTGCACCTGATAATTTGCCAGAAAGCGAATTAGATAACTCCTCTGGAGTTTTAAAAATGTAAGCAGATCCATCTGAATCAATATTATCCAGGGGGGATTTGGAAGCGCCACTTCCTACACCAAATGATTGTATGTTTGCTCCACTTGAAATAAGTTGTTTTGAAATACTTACGCCATTTTGTTGTGGAGCACCATCCGACATAAATATGATGTTTGGCTTCTTAGCGCCCCAGGATAATGAGGTTGTTTGAGCTACTTGCAAAGCAGCATCATAGTTTGTACCCCCATCTGAATATAAGGTGGCCGCCTTAGAAAGTATTGCAGATTTGCCTGAAGAATCAAGTTGAGCAACTGTTCCAGAGAAATGCTCAGTTGCATAACTATCAAACCCAATCAAAGAAATCCGTGATGAACCAAAACCGCCCTTGAGCAAATAGGTCGTAAGTGAACCTAATGCCGAAATTTCGGCATCAAGAATTGTATTACTGGCACCGTCATTATTTGTATCCCCAACGTTGAGGCTACCGTAAAATGAAGCAGTAGTGCTGCCAGAAGTGTCCAAAACTACAATTATATCAGGATTTGCTCCTTGGATTAGAGAAGTAGCTCTTACCCCATTGCCATCATCATCTAAGTATTTGTAGCCGGAAATTTGAACTGGCATGATTTTTAAAATATTTCCTTAATATTCTAACGCGAACCATGGATGCCAGGAGCCGATTAATATATCTTATTGTTTTCGAAAGACTAGTTTCAAAAAAATCCTGAACGATGGGAAAGGTGAAATGTTGGGCATGGGGGATAAAGATTTCCATATCATGAAATCAATGAAGCTTTACGTTCAAGGATCGTCTCAACTATGCCCCTGGATTAGGCAAAACACTTGAAGGATAAATAGGCAAGGCACGTGTCAATTTCAAATAGTTATCTATTATCAAAATTTCTGTGTTAAATTTAAACTGTAAAAAAATTTAGCATACAAGTTCTTACTGCCATACGTCTAACAGTTTAGGAAACTAAATCATGATGGCAAAACTAAGCAGTAAAATTAGGCAAATTACAAAAGGGAAAAGTGATCACATCATATTATACAGCTCAAGGAAGAGCGTAGAAGCTTTCGGGTTAAGACAGGATCGCAAAAATGAAACTTCAAGGCAATTAAATATAAACCTTACTTACACCATTCGTGGAATCTGAGTAAGTAAATTCTGTTGGGCGTTTGCCATAAACTTTGCCGATAACGCTAGTGCCATTATAGAAAAGGGTACTGTTATCTGCTGAATCCCATTGCATGGTTACACCACTTGATGTGAGCGTAGAACCAAGTTGAATCATATCTGCACCTTTTCTAAAATCACGAATATTAAAACTACTACCTGCATTCAGTTGGAAGATATCAGATCCTGGTCCGCCGTAGGCAAGATCAGAACCGCCATTTGCTGCAACTAAAAGATCATCACCAAATCCACCAGCAAGAATACCTCTACCACCATCACTGCAAATCACATCATTACCATTAAGGCCATAGGCAATCTGCCCTGTGAGTTTATCTGCAGTATCAGATCCAACAAGAACACCAAGAGTAGATTTGATTGTGTTTTGACGTTGATAACCAAAGGCAAACGCAGATAGTGTGGGATTTACAATCCGCGCATCCTGCCACTGGTTATAGAGATCTAGGTTGTTGCGAACAATACCGCCCCATTCCACTCCACCAGTAATTTCACGCCCTTCTGCCTTACCCCAATTGGTGTAGTGCTCCTTACCCCAGGCAAATAGAGACATCGTTCCACCATTAACAACTGCACGAGAATCAACACGGTAGATATCAAGAAGTGTGATTCCATAGTTTTCCACATAAGCACCATAATCATTGGAATCAGGTAAAATCCCATCGGTACCTGGCAATGAACGCCCTTCTGCTTGCCCACCAGTGAAGTAATGATTTTGCCCATAAAGTGCTTGATTTGTATAACGCCCTGCTAGGTAATCAGCATAAAAAGCGGTGCGTAATGTCATTGGATATTGCTCTACATAATAGTAATACTTATCAATATTCCAATTAGTGCTCATTACATAGGCAGGAAGTGAAAGATTTATGTTTGCAGGTGTAGCAAAATCGCCAGCAATTAACTTTGTAGATGCAACAGAAGAGATTGAAAGAGGCGCAGTTTCTACTGATTCTACGTTCTTCTTGCCATCTAGATAGCTAATGCTAGCCCGTATTTGTTGCGATGCATCAGTTGCTGCAACGGAATAAGTAGCAGCTGTTGCTGCTAAATTAGTCCAATTGGTGCCATCAACTGATGATTGCCATTTGTAGGTGAATTTACCATTACCTTCTGGGTCATCTTTAATTTTTACAATTGAGAGTTGGGATCCAACATCACCTTTACCTGATATGGAGAAGTTAGCAGCGCCAGTATTTTTGATTGGAGTTGGAGTTGGAGTTGGAGCAGTATCATTATCTAATATCGTAAGTGTAGAACTAGCTGTAGCAATGAAAGCACCAGTAGTAACATCAGTAGCAGTTGATGTAATCATCAAGTTCCTAGTTCCCTGGGAAACACTATCGTCAAATGTGGATAAATCAACCGCAAATTTACCAGACCCATAAAAAGGGGATGAACCATTTAACCGTCCGTTCAACAAGCTTGTATCAGAATAACTAAAAGTAAGCTTTGCATTTGTAAGGTTGGAATAAACTAAATCTAGAACAACTTTTTCACCTTCAGTAATAGTTGCAGAATTCAACGCTAGCGAAGAAGCTGTAGGAGTTGGAGTTGGAGTAGGAGTAGGAGTTGGTGTAGGAGTTGGTGTAGGTGTTGGTGTTGGAGTTGGTGTTGGTGTTGAGTTGATGTCAGTAAAAAGAATTTCCTGTTTAGTACCTGAGCTACTTAGCTGCACTGCTTTATCAGAAAATTGAACGTATTCGATATTTGTGAATGAAAAATTGCCAGCAGCAAGATATAAATTCCATGTCCCTGAGCTAAAATCCCAATTGGTAATATCACTAAATTTATATTCAGGTAGAATTATCAAATCTGTGCCGTTGTAACCATTCAAGGTTGTAGTGCTTTTGTCCCCCATTATTGTCCAAACATCATTTCCGTTGGTTCCACCCATTAGTGAATCCGAACCCGCCTGGTTTCCGTCTAGGTTACCAACTCCACCATAGTTATTAACTATTGATTGGCTGTTAACTGCCCAATTTAAAGAAGGGAGGTTGTATTGCTTATCGTTGGTATCAAAATTTTCATAGCCTACCAAATAAATATTTTCTGTTAATGTAGATATTTTGCTTAACCCGATGGAATTTTTCTGAACATTTGATATTTCGTAACTTTCAATAGGCAGATAGGCTATGTCAGTTCCATCCCCACCATATAATACAAGATTTTTTATATTGCTACTTGTTTTACTATATAAAATTGTATATTCATCAGCAGAAGAACCCAAATACCCCCAATCATAATAAGAAGACCATTCAGATTGGATCTTGAAATTAGATGGTAGATTGCTGTTGGTTACAGGAGTGCCATTAAAATTAATCGTTTCATATCCAGGGGCTATTAATCTTCCTGATTGGGTTTTAGATGTATTGGTATATACATCGTAAAAAGATAATCCAGATGGGTTGTTGATTTTAGACTTAAAATTAGGAGCCACTCCTGCCGTGTAGATTTCGTTCGGGCTGGAGGTTCCAAACGCTATCAAGGTCTGATTCTGTTGAATTGTCATTTTTTTTAAGATATTCTCAATGATACCACAAAAGTCTCCTTTTAAGCCAACACCGCACATACCCAAAACTGGGTACCCCGCCTCCGCCTAGAAAGATGACGCCTCTCCATTTGAACCAGCTGGGGGCTTGATGGAGCAGGTCAATGCGTCGATACAGCCAGGTTGTTCAGGCTGAGGTAAGGAGAAGGATGAACCCGGCCAATGCTCAGTAGCTACTACCTGGTCTTGCCCAGCATGCCGGAGGCACTTGATGCAAATGGAAAATTAGTCGCAAGCAACCACGCAGCGATTCAGGGCAGCAACACTAGAAATGCTGCTGGAGGAGCTGGATCTACTCAGATTCTTCTTTAGGTCTGTCTCTGGATTTCCGCTTATGGGGTTTGCTGCAATCACCAGAATCGCCATAGCGGCATCAAATTTGTGATGCCTCAACAGCCCATTGCGGCGGAATGATAGCAACTTGAAATCATAATAAAATTTATGAATAAACTCGCCAATTTCATCCACGGCACTGGAAAACAACCACACTCTGACGGCGGAAACCATTGGTGGTGTGGGTGAACCCTGCAACTAATGATTTCATCGCTCAAGCAGCTACGTTGGCATTGGCCGCCTAATCGGCGGCAGAGGCTTCATCTTTCTAGGCAGAGGTGCTCTACACAAATGCTGAAATCGCAGAAACCCGCAATAGATAAACAAAGGCACCCTGAGCCATCACTTGTCAAGTATTAACGATAGCGCTAGAATTAAGAAAATTATTTAAAATGACAAACTTTAGCAGCACTATCAACGGTTCAAATTCTGGCGACACCTTAATAGGAACCTCAATAAATCAGTTTATTAATTCTGGCACTGGAAACGACAGTATCTCCACAAGTTATAGTCTTAGCTGTATATTAGGAAATAGCGGAAACGACACAATACTGGCGGAGGGAGGAGCTCAAAGCATATATGGTGCCGACGGTGATGATAGTATTAATTTGCAAGGAAACATAACATCCACCTTGGTGGATTCAGGAAACAACAATGATTTTATTAGTTTAAACAACTCAGGAATTTCATCTACAATAATTTCAAGCGCCGGATCAGACTTAATCAAATTTAATTCCCAAATAACAAGTTTTTTAATATCATCAGATTCACAGAATGATACAATTTCGTTTGGGGATATAATCCTAAGTTCTACAATCCGCGCCGGGGCTGGTGATGACTGGCTAAACTTTGAAAACAGAGTAAGCTCTTCTTCCTTATACGGAGAGGATGGTTCCGATAGCTTTAGCTTTGGGAAAACTGTAATTGCTACAACACTTCAATCAGAATCTGGAAAAGATACTATTGTTTTTAACGATCAATTATTGAGCAGTTCGATTTATGGAGGTGAAGATTCTGATGTAATTATAGTTCATTCTGAAAGCACGTCATCACTACTTGATCTTGGTAATGATAATGATAGTATTTCGTTCAATTCGAGTATTGTAAGTAGCTCCATTTTAGCTGGCAATGGCGAAGACACTATTAATATTGGAACTATGGTAAGTAATAGCTATTTAGAGGGGAACGCAGGTGGAGACTTAATATCTATTCAAAGTTCACTTGTTAATTCTTCGATTAATTCTGGTAGTGGGAATGATATAGTTATTATTTCTAACAACTTAAGCCAATCCTTCGTTTCAACCGAACAAGGTGCCGATAATCTAAATTGCCTTAGTGATGTTATTGATTCAAAAATAAAAATGTCTGAAGAATCAGACCAATCAACTTTTTCAGATTTTGTAACAATTAGAAGCAACCTTACGGGATCAACTGTTATCACTGGTTACGGTAATGATACAATAAGCGTGGGTAGTATTACAAAAAGCTCTATTATCTCCAGCGTTGGTTCAGACAGCCTATTCGTTAGCACAAATATTTTAACTTCTACATTAGTTGCTGATTCTACATCGGGCTCAGTAGGAGGTGTTGATGCTAACGATACCATTTATGTTGCTGGCTCCGTGAGTAAATCGCTGCTTTTAGCAAATTTTGGTAACGATAGTATTATTATTAATGGCAACATTGAGAATACTACAATTTATGGTGGTGCTGGCAACGACGTTGTAAGCCTAGGGGCAAATATGTCCTCATCATTATTATTTGGGAATGAGGGCAATGATACGCTTCATTTATCAAGTATAGTGAGTTTAGCTTCTGTTTTTGGAGGTAATAATTTAACTTCCAATGATTTGGATGCTGATGTAATTCATGTAGATACCATCAATAACGGATATATATCCGCAGATCAAGGGAATGATCTAATTCGGGTAAGTACCGGTTCTGCTATCTCTTCATCAATTTTAGGGGCAAGCGGAAACGATACTATAATTATCTTAGGTAATTTATCATCCGGGTTTATTCAGGGTGGAACTGAATCTGATAGTATATTAATTAAGGAATCTGTAAATGGATTAGCATCTATTTATGGAGGCGATCCCACTGCAGATAGATCAAAAGATACCGATGATTATATTTCTATTGGTGGCGGAATTAGTTCAGCCTATGTAATCTCTAACTTTGGCAATGACACTATATTAATAGGTTCAGTATTAAATTCAGCGATACTATGGAGTGGTAGTGGTGATGACCTCATTAAAATCTCCTCCTATCTTACTGCTGGTTCAGAAATTTATGGCGGTGCTGATTCTGATTCAATAATTATCGCATCCTCAATAGTTGGAAGCACTATTTATTCAGACGATTCTGTTGTATCCGTTTCTGACGGTGCTGATTCACTTTATTTAAATAATGTAATTGGCTTATCTAATATTATTGCTGGTGCTGGCGATGATTTGGTAAGTATCTCTGGATTGCTAGACAACTCAGCACTATATAGCGGCAAAGGTAACGATACCATAAAAATTTCGAATATTAATAATCGCTCATCAGTATACAGTGGTAGTGGGGATGATTCGATAGAGCTTATTTCGGGCATATCCTCGTCGTCTTTATTATCAGAAGCAGGCTCAGATAGTGTATTTATTTCTCATCTTGCATCTTCATCATTGATTGATATTGGTATTGGTAATGATACTATAAATTTCGCTTCCGGAGTTATTTCTTCGTCGGTATTTGCAGAAGACGGTGATGACTTTATCAAAATATCAGGAGGTTCTTCTGTTGATATGCTTATGCTCGGCACTGGTAATGACACACTGAGTATAAGCGGTTTAGTAAGCGGAACTACTATCAATTCAGGGGGTGGATTAGATTCAATCTTACTTTCTAGTGATCTAAACCACAATTTAATACTTTCTGGAGCTATTAGTCGAACAAGCTTATTCTCAAATTCTGGCGCAGACAGTATTTTAGTGGGCTCTGATATAAGCAGTAGCTTTATTGCATTAGATTCTGGGAATGACACCTTACGATCTAATTTTAATCTAATTAGCTCTTCTCTTTTTGCTGGTAGTGGAAATGATCTCATTGGTCTATATAATTCGCAAGATAATATTCTTGTAAGTGGTAATCATGGGGATGATTCAATTATATTGTCCGCTTCTGCAAATAATGTTCAAATTTTTGGAGGTAGTGGCAACGATTCAATTAATATCAATGCAAATTTCGGCAACGGAACCCTTAATGGTGGTGCTGGTGCTGATACTTTTTATATATCGGCTGATATCAAGCGGTCTATTCTATTAAGCTCTGAAGGCTCGGATACTCTTGTTTTTGCTGACAGAATCAGTTTAAATGGAGTATTGGAAGAATCAACTATATATGGCGGAGCTGGAAATGACTTATTAGATATCTTTTCTGTACACAACTCAATTGTTAATGCTGGATTAGGTTCTGACACGCTTAATATTTCCTCAAAAATATCATTATCAACAATATTTGGTGGTAATTCTAGCATCGCTAGTAGTTCCCTTGATGGAGATGACCTTATAATTGCATCAAGTGCAGTTTCAGCGGTTTTAATTGCTTCGAACTATGGTAACGATTCAATATTTTTAAAAGATATTGTTGAAGCAACTAATATCTACACTGGTAACAATAACGACTATGTTAGCAATGGTTCATCTATCATGAATTCCAAAGTTTACGGTAATGACGGCAATGATTCCTTATATTTCAATTTCGTGGGTGGCAATACTTCAATACATGGTGGAAACAATCTTAATACAGGCGGATCTGATGCCGATTACATAAATATAAATTATATCACTTCTGGTTATGTAGTTGCAGATCAAGATAGTGACCTTATTATAGTCTCCGACAAGACTGCAATTTCAGCATCTATTTTTGGTGGTAGTAGTGAAGATACTATTTCATTTAAAGGCTCTCTATCTCATGCCCTTGTACATGGAGGTACTGAGTCAGATTCAATTATCATTACTGGTTCGCTCATTCACAATGTTACTATTTATGGTGGTACTACTTCATCAGATAGTTCAAAAGATTCTTCTGATTTTATTTCTATTGGAGGAGGGATAACTTCATCCCAAGTTATTTCAAATCATGGCAATGATTCTATGTATATTGCCTCGGCATCCAATGCCTCTTCAATATGGGGTGGTAGTGGTGACGATTTTGTTAGCTTAGAATCTGATTTTCTTTCTAAATCTATACTCTATGGTGGAGCTGGATCAGATTTCCTAATACTTCGTGGGCAATTAACAGGCTCTTCCTTATTTGGAGACGACTTATATTTATCTAATTTCGATGGTTCCGATACTTTAAATATCTTATCTAGCATTGCCAGTTCATACATTCATTTGGGCAGTGGAAATGATTCGATTACAATAGCAAAAAATATTGATTCTTCGTCGATTTATGGTGGGATGGGTAATGACTATTTCAATCTTTCTGCGATAATATCTTCTAGCAGTTTATTTCTGGGCAGTGGAAATGATTCCATCATGATAACTTCATCTTTCCTTGATAGTACAATTTCCGGTGAATCTGGTTCTGACTTGCTAGATTTTAAATCTACTGTTTCTTCTAGCTTTATTAATTCTGGTGACTCAAATGATACTCTTAGTTTTGGAGGATTAGTAGCAAATAGCACTATTTTAGGTGATCTTGGCAATGATTTCATTGTATTTAACTCTATTGTATCTGAAAGTTCTTTTATAGGCACTTCCTCTGGAAATGATACGATTTCCATTACTACATTAATAAATTCTGTTATTGAAGCTGGAGATGGGATTGACTCTATTGCTATATCTAGCCAATTATTAAACAGTAAAATTAGTTTAGGATCTGGGAATGAGTCTTTTATGTTGGGTGTTGATATTTCTAATAGTATGGTTAATGGTGACGATGGTGACGACACTCTTGTATACTCGTATTCTGTAATTTCATCGACTATTGATGGTGGGAATGGAAACGATTCTATTCTTTTCAAAGGAAATATTAATCTAGGTTCTAATGTAAATACCAGTACTGGTAATGATACTATTTTAATAGAGAAAAATGTTGTGTCCGCCTCCTTCTCTCTTGGCGATGGCAAAGACTTAATTTACTTTTCCTCAGGTATTGATTCCTCTTTTATTGATGCTGGTTCAGACTCCGACTATATTGTTTTTTCCGCTGCTATTAAATCCTCAAGCTTAGTTGCAGGTGATGGTGATGACACCTTGGTGTTTTCTTCATCAGCGAATATTAGTCAATCCATCGAATTGCATATGGAAGCTGGCAACGATTCCATTTTGTTTAATAACAATGCAGTTATCGGCAATATATACGGAGGTAAGGGGAATGATAGTTTCACCGGAAAGATTGCTATTGACAATGCAGGTGTTAGTTTCTGGTCTGGTATTGGCAATGATTTCTATGATTTAACTGCAATTGATTCTAAATCAAGCTCAGCTACTTCATATTTTTGGAATGAGGGTGGTTTTGACACCATTATTTTTGGTTCTTTATTAAATTCAACTCCTAACTCAGGCCCTGCCGCATATTTCGGTGTATCTTCTGGTGCAAGCTTAGATTTAAGGTTTATCCCAAATCAGGCGCTTACGGGTGGCTTCGGAAACTCTACTTTTTCTAGCGCTTTTGGTGTTCCATCTACTCTTATCAGTTTTGGAATTGGATCTAATAAAACAACTATTTTATTCAGCACTGGTGAAATTATTTCATTTAGTGGTTCATTAGACTCCACAACATCAACAATTACGTCTGCATTTAGTAATTCAAATGTTGGCACTAGTGGGACTGCTAATTTTGGTATTTTAATGCCAAAATTTTAAACTTTTTTTGCTTTTTTTATTTATCTATTTTTTTAGCAGTGCCCTTATTTTTTAGTCTGCAATTATTTTACTAATTTAATAATAATTCTTTTTTTATCATCTGTATTGCAGAGAGTTTGCTTGCTGTAAAAAAATTTAAACCAGGAAACTAAATTATTTCCTAACTTGATTCAGGACTTAAATTTAAGCCTGTTGTTGACATGTTAGAAAAATAATTTAATTCTGGTGACACTGACAAGGAACATGCTGATAAGCGGCTACTAAAAAATTTACTTCATAGATTTTTCTTAGGCAATTTTCTAGAACATGATAACCCAAATTACTATACAACCAGCATCTGCTTTTTGCTGTAGATTGATTATTATTTATTTCCTCGGCCATATCCCCTTCACACGTCCCCTGTTGTCTTTCGCTTAGTTAGCGCTCCAGCTTCATTTGTTTTCCCTCTACTCGCAAGGCAGATTTATGCAAGCCGGCTTCTTCAGACCAAACGCCTATCAAGGCAGGTAAACACGAGTGCGGGCTCTCCATGGCAATTTTTTCTCCGCGCAAAGTCAAACATGCGTAGAAAAGAGCTGTAGTTAAAATTTGCGCTAGATTAGTTTATTAATTAAACTTTTTGAATGGCATGCAGGGGGTCAGCGGTTCGAATCCGCTTGGTTCCATTTTTAAAAATCCAGGTTCTGGCGTCTATCAAACGCTCATGGTTTCTGGGATTGGCTTCCGTCCTTACTCTTTTAGTTGTGCTACTCGCCAACTTTAATGTTCCAGTCCTGGCACAGTCCTCGGCATGGCAGTCTTTGTCTGGATTTGTTTGGGGTGCGGGCCTACCTGCCTTCAGTTATCCCTTTCATAAGAAGCCACTTGTCTTATACGACGGCGGCACAACGAAGCAGGTTGGCACCTACAACCTTCCGGTGAGCAAAGGGATGGCTGGCGTTTAAATGACGCTTGAGCCGGGAGCCATGGGCCAACTCCACTGGCATCCCAATGCAGATGAGTGGCAATACCTGCTCAGCGGTGAAATGGAGCTCAGTGTTTTCGCTTCGGAGGGGAAGGCAAGCATGAGCAGGCTGGTTTCAGGGGATGTGGGTTACGTGCCCAAAGGCTATGGGCACGCCTTGCGCAATTCCTCATCGAAGCCCGTCGACATTCTCGTCGTTTTCAACGAAGGGAATTATCAAAGTATCGATCTGGATGGTTGGATCGCATCCAATCCGGACAGCGTTCTCGGCAACACATTCCAGTTGCCTGCCGGGATCGTTGAGCAACTGCCCCGCAGCAGCAGCGTCTTTTCAAGCCCCTGATCACCGCAACGACTGGAGTAACTGGTACAGTTAGTCTTTATAATATGATTCAACGAAAATCAAAAAATTAAGTATTATTGCGTTAGTTTTAAGTTTTGTATTATTAATTTCTTGCAACGGTTTATCCCCTGTAAATGCTCGGGAGCAACAGCACAATGGGGTCTCGAAAAGC
>Ga0247843_1005943_pt1 | contig 16409 bp, 23 predicted proteins | sample LaCruzMarch2017__FD_192420 | JGI IMG/M metagenome (GOLD analysis project Ga0247843, IMG submission 192420) | Freshwater microbial communities from meromictic Lake La Cruz, Castile-La Mancha, Spain - LaCruzMarch2017_8m | ecosystem: Environmental > Aquatic > Freshwater > Lake | place: Spain... | reverse complement strand
TCAAGCGCGTAGCGCCAGGCAGCCTTGGCACCCTCAGGCATGTAGTCCGGAGGCTCGACCAGCAAGCCCTCTGGGATGGGCTCGTGGTAGTTGGTCCGGCATGGCTGCAAGGTTCCCTTGATCTGCTTGACTTGAGTCGGCAGTGGCTTGCGTCCACCCATAAATCACCCGCTTGGTTTGATGTTCATCTGATGCACGGCCTTTGCTGCGCAGAGTCTTTGGAAAAGGGGATACCCCCCCTTGTTCAATTTGCACGCACAAAAATTTGCGCAAGCCCACGCATCTTGGGCACTAGTCTGTAGAGATTCAGACCCCCTACCCCCTCAGAACGGGGCCTGGTTGCGCAGGGATGCCGTCTCTGAGGCGGTCTTGGCGTTGTGACAGGGCACGCACAGGCTCTGCAGGTTCGCTCGCTCAAAGCGCTCACCGCCAAGCTTCACCGGAACGATGTGATCCACCACCTTGGCGGGCTGGAGCACACCCTTGGCCTGGCACCTGCAGCAAAGCGGGTTATCCCGCAACACCGCAGCACGCGTGTTGCGCCACCTGGCCGATTGATAGAAGCCGAGCTCAGTGTCGAACCCACGCCGCGCACGCCCGTACTCACGGTGCACTTGGGGCTGGTGATTGGCGCAATAGCCGGGCACGTTGAGCACCTGCGCGCAACCCGGATATCTACATGGAGTGGGCGCACTTCGCGGCATCTCAATCGTCTTTCAAGGAATAAGCGACAGCTTGAAAAATTGACTTGGCTTCATCTTGATTCAGAGCGTCAATCCATCACATTGGATTAACGAAAGGAATCACCCAATGAAACAAAACAAAGACCTGAACAAGCTGCTGGAGCAGATCGCCAAAGAGCACTTGTTCATCGAAACGCTGGAGACCCAGCACCGCGATCGCCTGGACTTTCACGACGTCGCAGTCTGGTCTATCAAGGGCGCACTGGAGGCTGCTTACGCCGCAGGGATCGAAGCAGCAAAAAACACATCAACAACATCGAAAGGCAAACAATGAAACTCACGGACACCCAACGCGCGCTGCTTGAAGCCGCTGCGCAGCATCCTCAAAAGAAACTGACCAACTTCCCCGACACCCTCAAGGGTGGTGCACGCATCAAGGTGCTAACGGCCATGCGCAACTCACAGCTGATTGAGGCCAGCGCGTCAGAGCCCGAGGTGTACGTAGCCACAGCCACAGGGTTGCAAGAGATCGGCATCAACACCCAGCCATCACGCACAACACGCGAAGGCACCAAGCAAGCCGTATTGATCGAGCTGCTCAGGCGCGCTGAGGGCGCTACGTTGCCGCAGATGACCGAGGCCACAGGCTGGCAGGTCCACACGGTGCGCGGCGCGATGGCAGGCGCACTCAAGAAAAAGCTGGGGCTGGAAATCACCTCAGAGAAGCAGACCGGCACAGACCGCGTTTACCGCATCACCACCACAACCGTTTGAGGACCTCATGAACCCCATCTCTATCACCATCGAATCCAAGCCCACGACCATCAACTTCGATGGCCGCGAGTTGCAGGTTCAAAAGCTCAGCATCCCACTGCCCTTTGGCCGCAAGCCTACAGACATCTCCGACATTGCCGCTTGCGGCGTCGAGGCGGTCTACGTGACCGAGATCCGGGAGATGGACCCCGAAGAATTTGATGGCTTCAAATTGAACCTGGGCAAGTCTCGAGACTGGCTCAAAGGCAAGGGGGGCGATTACTGGGATGGCCGTTTGTGCGTGATGGTGCGCGCACCTGGGCGCCCCTACTTGTTCATCGATCCATCCGGAGGAGACAGCGTTCGCTACCTCGCGCGTCTGGGCTGATCAGTCACAAATAAGCAACTGATCAAAAAGATTTGATGAATCGCTTTACTTCGTCCCCAAGTGAAGCGTTCATAGAGGCATCGCAACAAGGACGAACCCATGCACATCAACACCACACCGACAACGCAAAACGAGGCCTGGGGCTTTTGGGGAACGATGGGGGGTCACGCCTGCGTGGCCTGGCCCGTCGCCATGCAACAAATCGCCGAGGTCACAGGCGAACCTCTTGAATCGGTCCGCGCATTCCTGGACAGCAAGCAAGGCAGGCACTTCGCCGATTCGGTCCTAGACGGACTGACCGGCTGCCTTTCGATCAACGCTGCTGTCGCCCAAGCCATCGCCAAATGGATGGACTGGAAGATCGGCCGCATCACGGCACGGGAAACAGGCATTCCAAGGGGCTTACCTTACCTGACCGGGTTTGTGATTCACTGTGGCTTGGATGAGGTCTGCTACTGAGCTACAGGCTCGGAATGTTTAGATGTAGCGGCGTTGGCAAATGAAACGCCATCGTCTTCACGTACCGCCTGCTGGCCGGTGTAGTCCTCCCAGCGCTTGATGATCACATCCACAAACTTGGGATCCAGCTCAATGAGGCGGGCCTGTCGACCAGTCTTTTCGCTGGCGATCAGGGTGGTGCCAGAGCCGCCGAAGAGATCAAGCACGATGTCCCGGCTCTTGGATGAATTCTTGATGGCCCGCTCGACCAGCTCGACCGGCTTCATGGTCGGGTGCAGGTCGTTGACTCTGGGCTTGTTGTAGTTCCAGATGTCCGACTGGTCCCGGTCCCCGCACCAGAAGTGGTCAGAGCCCTGCTTCCATCCGTACAGAATCGGCTCGTACTGACGCTGGTAATCCGCGCGCCCCAGCGTGAAAGTGTTCTTGGACCAGATAATGAACGTGGACCACTTGCCCCCTGCCTTGATCCAGGCCTTTTGCAGGGTGTGCAGCTCGGACGAGCTCATGCACACGTAGCAGGCACCCTTGGTAACCAGGAGCAGGTTCAGACAGGAGTCGTAGAGGAACTGGAAGAACCCCTCACCCAGATCGTCGTTCATGATGCGCCGGTCTTTGCCGCGCATCTTGTCCTTGGCACTGTTGCCGTAGTCCACGTTGTAAGGTGGATCGGTGAAGGCCATGTCGGCCAGTTGGCCACCCATGAGGCGCTCAACATCCGACAGGATCGTTGAGTCGCCACAAAGGAGGCGGTGGTTGCCGAGAATCCACAAGTCCCCAGGTCTGGAAACAGGATCTACTGGTGCTTCTGGGATTGCATCATCCTCAGTCAAACCACCGCCTGATTCGTCACCGTTGAGCAGCTCTTCGAGCTCTTTGTCGGTGAAACCCATCAGGTCCAGATCGAAGTCGGCCGCTTTGAGCTCGGCCAACTCGAGTTTCAAGAGCTCGTCATCCCAGCCCGCGTTCTCGGCCAACCGGTTGTCGGCCAGGATGTAGGCCTTCTTCTGCTCGGGCGTCAGGTGCCCCAGCTCAATGACCGGAACCTCTTTGAGACCGAGCTTGCGCGCAGCCATCAAGCGACCGTGGCCAGCAATCAGGCCCTTGGCCCCGTCCGTAAGGATCGGGTTGGTCCAGCCGAACTCGGTGATCGAAGCCGCGATCTGTGCCACTTGGGCATCGCTGTGGGTTCGGGCATTGCGTGCGTAGGGGACGAGCGCGTCCACTGGGACCATTCGGATCTCAGGATGATTCATGGGGGTGACCGGTAAAATCGACCGCAAAACGAGAATGTTCTGCCGTGCAAATCAAAGTAGTTCGCGGGGTTCTGGCCCGCAAAAGCCCGACTGAGGCCACAGCATCCGGAGCAGGCTTTACGCCGCTGATTGCTGGGACCTACGAAGTGGGATCAGAAATTCATAGCCGTCTGGAAGTTCTCCGCGAGGGAAAACCGACTGTGTACCTGCCACTTGAAAAGCTGGTGGAGTACGAGGCCGCTGGAGAAATCGAAGTACATCGATAGGAGTCGGACAACAGTCAGTAGACGTCGATGTCATCGACTGTCTTTGACTATTCTTCGACTGTTTCGGGGAAGTTTCGGGGTGTCATCGACTGTGAGTGACTGTCATCACTCTCTCTGCACTCGTTTGTCCACCGTAGATGAAAATGTAGCTGCAAATCGGCGAAATGTTGCAGCGTGTTTTGGCACCAAAAACCGCGCATTCACTTTTCAGATTGAATTGCGCCGCGCATGCACGCCAAAACACGCTAATTTCCTCTCTGGTTCGAATCCTCACAGTTTGGGTTGCGCTGACTGCCTGTTGAGCAGATCAGCCACCACCTGCATGTCCCGCTTCCATCGTCTCCACGCCGTCGTACGGTCACAGGCAAAGCGTTTGCTGATCTCCACCCAGTCAAAGCGCTTGGCCCGCATCCACACCAGGTGCCGCTCATCGAGCTCGAGCATTTGTACCCAACGCATGACTTCGAGCATGCGTTCCACGTCCTGAGGGGACGGGGGCGGTAATCGGTACACCTTGTGCGGATCCGGGTAGGCATCACTTGGCAGGATCACGATGGGCCAGGTGCTGGCGTAGCCCTGCACCATCACGCGTGGCAGGCGCCTGGCCGTTCTGGCCGCATCGACAAATCGGTCTGCCACCGTCTCGACTGTCCAGGCTTCAACCATGGCCACCTCCCCTGGACTGCACAGGGTGCTGGCCGTAAAGTCGCTCGCCAATGGAACGGATGAGCTGGCGCTCCAGGAAATCAAGCCGCTCGTCTTCTTCCGAGACGACCAGGATGTGCTGCTCGCGCCACCCCTGGCGCTTGGCCGCCTCGACGTCCATGGGAGTGGCCTGCATGCGCCCAAGGGGCGATGGGTAACGTGCTGGAGGGATCTTCATACCTGCCCTCCAAACGAAATATTCCGATGCGCCGCTGGGAAGTCAAAAACGGACTTGTCCGGTTTTGACAATGGGTCTGACGCTTTTGACGGTACAAAACACTCCTTCTCTTTATGCGCGTCTACGCGCCCGCGTAAAGAACCAATGTAATGACTCGTCAGTTGCGTCAAAGAGCCAATATCTGAAATCTTTTTCATTGAAATTTCCTCTCAATCATCGTTGTACGGATAGGACCGGGCAGGCAAAGAGGTGGGCTGTTTGAGGTCGATCCCCTGATAGCCACGCACGCCCATGGAGTTGCGCCACTTGTCAAAGCGTCTGGCCAACAAGGCGTCTGAAAACCGGCGCTGCGTGCCTATGTACTCGCCACTGAGTTCGGCCCACTGTTTCCAGTCGTTAAAGAGCGTGGCCGTCAACGCCTTGTGGTTGACGCCCAGGTTGCAGCGCTCAGACATCCATCTGCCCATAGCGTCCTCGGCCTCGAAGTACTCCTCGGTCGCGCTCACAACAGACTTGGGCTGGCTCAAGCCTTGGCTTTGCCAGAGCAGGCAACCCTGGACGGCCCAGGCCATGATTCCGTCGCGCTCAGCCAGCAGCTTTTCGGTCAGGAGCGGATCGCGCTTTTCTGGAGGGACCGTGATCGTGAAAGGGATCAAGTGCATGCGGCGGCGCATGGCCTCATCGATGTTGCGGATTGCAGGCTTGTGGTTACCGGCAATCAAGAGCTTGAATTGCGGTCTGTAGGTGAAAAAATCTTGGTGCATCAGGCGCGCCGTGATGTCATCCCCACCCGTAATCGCCTTGATCTTGGATTCGTTCCAGCGCCTGCCTTGCTCTGTCTCAGTTGCCGATACAAAGCGTGCACCACGCAGTCCTGCCAGATCGGTGGGGTGCCGGTCCGAGCGCGATTCCATGAAGGTGTCCATGGGCGCATTGGCCGCATAGTCGCCAAGCACCGTGGATATCACGTTCACGAAGACCGACTTGCCGTTTGCACCAGTGCCGTACAGGAAAAACAGTGCGTGGGTGCTGATGTCGCCCGTCAGGCAGTAACCCACCACACGCTGCAGGTAGTCCTGCAACTCGTCATCACCCCCTGTGACGTTGACCAGGAAATTTCGCCAAACCGGGCAATCCCCTTGCGGGGTGGCCGTGGTCACCTTGGTCATGCGGCGCTCGCGGTCATGCGGACCACGCGCACCAGTGCGAAGATCCACGATGCCACCAGGCGTGTTGAGTAGCCAGACGCTTGAGTCCCACTCATCGACCGAGGCACTGTGGCGCGGCTCGGAGCGCACAATGCGCTCGATCGCCGATATCGTTCCAGAGCTGGCCAAGCGACCTTTGAGCTTGGTGCCATCTGCATGCACTGAAGCTGCCCGGCAAATCAGGCGACACAGGTGCATGACATACAAGGCCTTGTCGATGTTCCAGCGCACGCCGTTCCACACAAGCCATTTGCTCCATGGTGCGCAGTAGCGCCATTCCTCGGCGAACTGGTGAGAAAAGGCCATGGCCAGCCCATCCTCATTCGTGTAGTCGATCCCATCGACCAGCGGCATGGGCGTGTGTGCTTCGATCTGATGCACCACCGGCACGCGCTCGCCCACGGCAAGAAAGCCAGCTATGTCAAAGCCGTCTTGCACCGCATCGGCCACATCCCAGCCCTCGGGCTTTTCTGCCGGGGGCTGCAAGATGACGCAGGACTTGGCCCCAGCCTGCATGATGGCCTGCGAAGCATGGTCGGCATATTGCCAGCCAGGTTTGTCGCGATCTGGCCAGATCAGGACGTGCTTGCCAGACAGAGGGGACCAGTCGGTTTTCTCAACCGGTGCATTGGCGCCGTGCATGGCCGTGGTGGCGCACACACCCAGATCAATCAATGCTTGTGCGCACTTCTCACCCTCCACCATCACGACTTGCTCGGCCTTGAGCATGCCCGGTTGGTTGTACAGCGGACGCGGCTCAGGTGGAGCCATCTTGCGGCGGCGCACATCCCATGGCCTGAATTCCTTGCGGCCCGGCTCTGGGTCGTAGCGGTACACCACGGCGATGAGTTTTCCGCTGGCATCCTGATAATCCCACTTGGCTGTTGCAGGTCCCAGCTCATCCACGGCAGGTGCTTTGGCTTTGCTCGCGGCCACCGCGCTGGCGGGCATGGCCGAGACGCGTCCGAGCCAACTTTTAGCCCGTTCAAGCACCTGGGGAAACTGGGCCTGCACATCGAGGTTGTAGTAGCGGGCGATGAGGTCGAGGATGTCTCCGCCCTCACCCGTGGCGCGGTCGGTCCACAGCCCAACCTTAGGACCAGAGAGCAAAAGCTCCAGGCTGTCGCCCGGCCCTCCCATCACATCGCCCACCAGGTATTTGTTCTGGCGGCGCTTTCCTGAGGGCCAGATATCCAGAGCCAGCAAGGGCAGCTGGTCATTCAAGGCTGCGCGGATTTGATCCTTCTCTCGGGCAGCGTCAGCACTGTCCCCTGCCACCTTCCGGGTTGGGCCAACGGGAGCATCATTGAAGTCAAGCATGTGCACCTCCCTTCTGGGTTGTGCTCGTATGCCCGGCTTGTCGGGCTGCATAACCCACTTGCCACTTGTGCAGCTCCCGGATGCGATAGCGCACCATGCGACTGATCAGGTAGAACGGGATCCCCATCTCGGCTCGTTTGCGAGCGTCAATGAAGTAGTACAGGGGAAGATTCAGTGCTGTCGAGGCCTGCTCGGCCGTCACGAATGGCTCGTCTGTGAAATCGCCGACCGAATGATCTGGCTGCGGCGATGAAGAAATCGTTGGATTGGTGTTGTTCATGAAAACAGTCTTCCCTGCAGGCGGCTTTCGCCGCCCGCATCGGTTGGTTTTTGAAAATTGAGTAGACGCTCCGCCGAACTCAGTTCATTGGCGGCGCATCCAGTTGCATGCGAACGGGCGGATACTTGCTGCGTTCGTGTTCCTGCACCATGGCCTCGACATAAGTCGTGACCACGGCATTGATTAGCGCAAGGGCCTCTTGCTGGGTGTAACTCGACAGCGCTCGGTCCATACCGATCTCGCTGGCCGCCTCACCCAGTGGCTTGAGACACTGCTGCATGGCGGCCAGTTCTGCTTCGGATGGATCAATCACGCCTGCTCCCGTTGGCAGCTGTCCCTCGCGCTCGAGGTAGCGAACACCGACCGCGTACAGCCGATGGAAACAGGCCTGGCAGCGCAGCGAGCAGAAGATCCAGTCGATGGGGTATCGCTTGGGGTGCCCCACCTTGAAGCGCAGATCCACATGACCGAAGCCTTTGGCTTGACGGGAACACACCCAGCATTTCATGCAACCTCGCCATCACTGCGCCCATGCAGGTCGGCCCTGCGCATTACTGGGGCGCGGGGTGTAGCTGGCCCCCGGCTGGGGGGCTTGCGCCGCTGCTGTGGAAACTGCAGTCGCTGGGGCACCACCAGAGCCACCGCCCATGCCACCATCGCGTTGCAGCTTGGCCTGCATCAGTTCTGCGTACTCTTTGTGGTCAGGCTCCATCACCAGACGGATGATGTTGCGGTACTCGCCCTGGCCATCCTTCTCAATGCCGATCCGGGCTGCGAACTCGGCCCCATCCAGGTCACCGAAGCTGCGAATTTGACGAGCACGCTGAGCTTCGGGTGAGTTGTCATCAGGGTGGATATTGCGCGAGCTGTTGAGTACCGCCTTGATGAAACTGCGCCCCATTTGTGCCCATGTCGGCCCCTTGTTGGAATGCAGACCAACATTGCTCCAAATCTTGCGTTTGGCAAACGGACCTGTGAGCAGCACGAACTCGCAGGACAGAAACACTGCGCCGGTTTCGTCCGACGCCGTGGCATAGCCGCCTGTCCAGCCCTTGCTGGCGTCGTCATAGCCGCCGGGTTTTATGGCCATGCGCACCAGGGCTTGGGTGCCTTTGGGGATCAGGTTGAACTCGCCTTGCTGGGCATCGGCGTCATTAAAATCAGACCAAGCGGCCTGGTGGTAGTTGTCGTTGTTCATTGAGAAATCTCCTTTGATTGGTGGTGTTTGGGTGAAGATGAAGGTTTTGGGCGCTCAGAGCTGAACATCGCCTACCCAGCGGATCTGGAAGGTGGGCTCGGTGATGAGTTCCTTGCGGGCGGGCTGAAATGCCGCACGCAACAGTGGATGCCAGCGGGCGTAGTCCTGCTCGGCCACCGAGAACTGGACCTGCATGAAGTCCTGGACACGGTCACCGGCAACGACCATCCGTTCAGCGATCTCAGACAGGTGCTGCTGGTCCCAGACGATTTCTTTGGGCTGCGAGACATCGATCTGCAGGTCACCGTCATCGATACGGAACCTGGCCGCTTCCTCTTGGCCGAGGCTCTCGGCATGGCGGATCTGGTCGGCGTAGCGGATTTCCATGGCCCGGTTGATCCGGCCACGCATCTGCAGCGTCCAGTCGTTGAGCTGTTGCACCGCGTTGCTGAAATGGGCCAGCTGGTCTTTGGGCAGACGGCTAATCTGGTTCTCGGAGAGGTCGGGTAACGCCGCCTGTTGCAATTGAAGGTGGTTCATGGAGGACTCCTCAGGTGGTGGAACGTTGCGAGGTGGAGACGTGCTGGACGCAGTTCTCAAAGGCAATCACGGCGTTGAGGGGGTAGTTCACCCGCTTGCCGAGCTTCAAGTAGTGAGGTCCGCGTCCCTCCATTCGCCAGCGTTGGAGGGTCTTGGGACTCATGCCCCAACGCGAAGCCAGATCGGCCTCGCTCAGGACTTGACGTGGGGGAATATGTGGCTCTGGGGCCATGGCGCTCAAAGGGTTGAGCGTTGAACGTGCTGGTGTTGCTAGCAGCATGGGTCACTCCTTTCAGAGAGTTGAGGGACAACGCTGCTATTTCAAAAAATCTATAGGGAACTGATAAGGAACTGATCAAGGAACTTTGGCGATATCTCCAGTTCCTTATTCCCTAGACCTCATGCCTGGATCTTCAGTTGTTTGAAATATTTCTAGAAATTCACTCCGGAATGTTGTTTTCGCAAAATATTTCAAACACTCACGCTCAGGGCCTCTTGCCATTGTTTGAAATATTTGCGATAGTTCATCTCAAATGCGAGTTTCTGAAAATATTTCAATCAAAGAGCTGCTGAGCAAGCTGGAGTGGGACACGCCATACGGTTCCCGCGACCTGCAGGCTCTGGGCTTACCTTCGACTGCTGCAGCCCGGTTGGCCCAGTCAGGCTGGCTCAAGAGATTGGGACGTGGCGTCTACCAAGTGCCAAACGCCAAACTGGACATGAACAAGGCATTGGCGTACCTGTCGCTCGAAGTTCCGGAGTTGCACGTTGGAGGGAAAACCGCCCTGGCTTGGCGAGGGACACGCCACAACCTTGCACATCAAGAACGATTGAACTTGTGGGGCCTCAAGGCGGGACGACTCCCAGCATGGTTTACCGACCTGTTCAATGTCACCTACCAGTCAACCAGGATATTTGACAACACCCTGCCCCCAGGGTTTGGTCTTGCGCCACTTCCGGCAGGGAACCCGAAAGTGATGGTTTCTGTCCCGGAGAGAGCTTTGCTGGAACTCTTCAGCGACACGGGCAAGCTTCAGTCGCTGGAAGAGACGTTGAACGTCGCTGAAAGCGTTCGGCACCTGCGCCCTGATGTTCTTGAAACATTGTTGGCCCACACGACACGTGTAAAGGTAGTGCGGTTGGCCAAATCGTTGGCCGAAAGCCTAGAGCTACCCTGGCTTGAGGTGGCCAAGAAACACAACGAGCGACTCGGAAGTTCAAGTCGTTGGGTCGCTGTGACCAGGGACAAGAAAATACTTCATCTCAATAAATGAATCCCACCTACGTACAAACGGTCAACCTGCTGTTGGACATCGCCCCCACAGTGTTTCAAACGCCTCGATTTGCAATGAAGGGAGGAACAGCACTGAACCTGTTCGTTCAGGACCTGCCACGGCTGTCAGTGGACATTGACGTCGTCTTCATTAATCACCTGGCTGACAGAGATACAGCACTGGAAGAAATCGCCCAAGAGATTCAGCGCATTGAGGGAGCGACCGCCGAAATGGGCTATGAAACTCGAACCAGGAAAGTGCATGGCGGCGATGAAGTGAAGCTTGACATCTTCAGTGCAGAAGCAGAAGTCAAGGTCGAAGTGAATTTCGTTTTTCGGGGAACAGTCCTGCCGGTACAAACACGCTCACTGTCAGAAAAAACACAAGCGCTGTTTTCCAAAAATATCCAGATCCCAGTGCTCTCCCCCTCAGAGCTCTATGGCAGCAAACTGGTTGCTGCGATGGACAGACAGCATCCGCGTGATCTTTTCGACGTCCTCAAGATGTACGAAAGCCATGGTCTGACTCAAGAAATCCTGGACTGCTTTGTGGTCTATTTGGCTGGTCACAACAGGCCCGTGCACGAGGTCTTGTTTTCCAATCCTCAACCAATGGAAGAAACTTTCAAAAACGAGTTTGTAGGTATGACATCAGAGCCCATCGACCTGAATGCTCTGCTCAATACCCAGCAACGATTGATGGACGAACTTCCACAGGCACTGACTCAAAACCAAAGAGATTTCCTGCTATCGCTGGTGGACGCGGTCCCGGACTGGTCACTTCTGCCGTTCAACCATTTGCAAGACATGCCAGCCATCAAATGGAAGCTACAGAATTTGAGCAATCTGAAGTCAAAAAATCCGGCGAAATTTCGGTTTCAACATGAATCGCTTGAGCAGCGATTTAAACAGCAATAACTACGGTTTAAGCCAGACGCATATGAGGCCAAACGCATTTGCGTAGAAGTTCATAATGCTTTCTCGGTGTTTTGCAATGCCTCCCAAAGCGCCTTGACCAATGCACTCGAAGCCTCGTCCAAGTTGCGTTCACCTGCATCAAAACTCAGGGCATAGTTGTTTTTCAAGATGTCATTACGCAAGAGCAGAGCCAGGCCGAAGTGGGTTTGGATGAGTTCATCTTCCTTCAGCGCGGCCAGTTCCTGGAGGGTATTCGCGGGCAAAGTACTGATCAGGTAGCGGGTGGTTGCCTCCACAGTCTTGGGTCTCTGGTCATCCGGATCGTTGAGTTGCAGAGCAACTCTGAATGCTCGATCTATCAACGGTGATGGCAAACAAAGGCGGACCCGTTGCAATTCAGGGGCCAAGCTCGGGGCGTCGTTCTTGATTGCTTTAACAATAATGTCAGCAGCCAAGTCGGGAGGGAATTTGAAAACGCCTGTCCCGATAGCCGGCATGGCCAGTGCTTTGATATGGCGTTCGCCCACCAGTCGAAACACAGCGCGAAGTGCTTCGGTCATGATTTTTTCTGGCTCATCGTCGTTCAGATAGTGAGCAGATCGAACGTGTATCACCCATTGATTGGCCAAATTGAAACCGGGAGTGATGATGACTTTGCCGAGGGCCAATGGAGCGAGTGGCTCGCAATAGGCCTCCAGTTCGGGGCCTGCAGCAGCGTGAATAGCACCGGCCACACCCGAGCCGAAGCGCAGGTTTGAATTGGCACTGTTCACCACGGCATCGAAGCTGGATGGTTGCCGAGAAATGTCTGAGATTTTGAGTTCAATTTTCATGTTGTTTAACAAGATGGGTATGACTTCAGGTCTCTCTTCATTTCACCCTCTCCCAAATTCCGACGTTGCCGATGCCGCCATAGGGATACCAATCCAGATGTTTCGAATATCCCGGCCATGGGGCTGGCAAATATTTGCGAGGCCCCATGCCTCCGGTGACAAATACTTCTGGTACACCAGCAGGATTGCCCATGACAACACGCGCAAGAACAGCCTGTGGGTCTGTGAAATCGGTCCAATTCCTGCCAAACCCATGCCCAGGTTGTATGACAGCAATAGCCCCTGCACGTAGGGCATTCCCAACATACAGCGCTTCATAAGCCGCCGCTCCATCTGCATTGAGATACAACAAGCTGAATCGCTCCGGGCCGAAGCTTGACGGAGCAGACACCTCGCGCTCCAAGATCACCCACTCACAAAACGATTCCCCTACTCTTTGATCAGAGTACCGAGTAACCTGCTCAGTTTCCGCCGGTGTAAGCCATGGCTGGATCCATCCATTCGGCACCAACTCTCTGGCCGAAATACTCCTCGCGCCAAGTACCTGATACTTGAGGAATGGCCTCGTTTCCAACTCATCGAGGAACATCTCCCGGCTATATCCGTAATCGACGTAGACGAAGCTGCGGAACCACTGTCCCAAATATTGGACCGGCCTGCCATCGGTGCCGCAAGAAGGGTAGTAGAGCGAACCATCCAATACTTCCCGCAGCGGGAAGGGTTCGTCCAACATATTTTTTGCAGTCATCCTCCTCAACCAATCTGGCAAGGGCAACGGAGCATGGCTTATCGCCATCGCGTACTCCGTTTCTGCTCGATTTCGATCAGATCTTTGATGCTCAGCACCTCGTCGTGAATGGAGGTCGCGTGTAAAGACATTTGGATCACTCTTTGTTGGACTCGATTCACAGCCCACCCTAAGACAGCACACGCGTAAGCAGCACAGACAATCCCGACAACAGTGGTAGTACTACCAAATATCAGATCAACCAACCAGATGATCAGCGTTAATGCCAAGGCGTTTGCAATAAATGCTACAGGCAAGACAAGCCATATGGCTGTAGCAGCATCTTGGTTGCCTCGGCGCATACTATGCAACTCGTTTTGCACATCTTCGTAATCAGATTCGTAGGACAAGTTCTCTCCTCCTCAGGCTACCTTGCGATACTCCCGAGTCGTCAGCAAATACAGCCTGCGCATGACATACACGGCTATCGTTCTATTATCGGGAATCCTATCCCGTGATATTTTTAGCGTCAACACGTTATACACCGTCGAATCAATTAAGTCTCATGCCCTCCCGAATATGGATCACTGCGGCCCTTTTCCTGCTGGCCTTGCTTGGCATGGCTGTGTTTGTTGAGCCTGCAAGGCTGGAAATACTGCATCATGATCTGAGGGTCGAGCCGCAACGACCTGGTCTGCGGGTGGTTCAACTTTCGGATCTGCATTTACACGCCATGGGTGCTCATGAACAGAGGGTCGTTCAACAAGTTCACGCACTACGGCCAGACCTATTGGTGCTGTCGGGCGACATGGTTGACCGTATCGATTCTTTGCCAGTGCTGAGGGAGTTTTTAGCGGCGGTAGGACCAGTTCGCACGGTGGCAGTACCGGGCAATTGGGAGCACTGGAGTGATGTAGATTTCGTGGACTTACAAGAACTCATTCAGTCACGGCCAGATATGAAGCTGCTCCTCAACGAGCGCTGGTCGTTCAAGCATCGTGGTCGCACAATCGAGGTGATCGGTCTGGACGACTTCACTGCTGGCCAGCCAGATCTCCAGATGCTCACGCCAAGCATCGGAATGGATGTGTCACTGCTGGTTCAGCACTCGCCGGGGTTTTTCGATAAAGCCGAAGTCAGCCAGCGTATGCAAGGGAGTCGGTTTGACTTGTGCCTGTCAGGGCACACCCACGGTGGCCAGATCGCCTTTTGGGGCTGGGCCCCTTTTAGACCCAGGGGGAGTGGCAGATTTACGGCGGGCTTTTATGATGTGCTTGGATGCCAGTTATTTGTGTCCAAGGGTGTTGGCACATCTGTGTTGCCCATTCGTTGGGGGGCATTGCCTGAGGTGATCGTTTTTGAACTCTGAAAATTAAAGAAATGCCGTAAGTACCCAGCAATTGAGATCGACAGACTCCTCTACAACAACAGATTCTTTTGATCCTTTCAAAGCAACAGGGTGCCCGATGCCAGATCGAAAGGCGTGGAGCTTTCCGGCAATGACTCGTCCAGGATGGCTGCGCCTATGTCAGGCAGCAATCGCGGCACAAACGACTTTCATCCCAATCCAACCGTCTGCTCCAAACCATATTATTTCCTCACAGTTTCAAGCGATAAAGGCCATGTCGCCTCTGTCGAATCACCAGCCTCTCATATGCGTGAAGCGGGCCTTCATATTTGGGGTCATCACGATTGGATGCTTTCAGCTTAAAGACATCCATAGGCTTTTCGCTGGCCAGACCGGCTTGTGTCATGAGAAATTCAGCCGACTGTGCCTGGTGTCGGTGCTCCCACAGGACAGCAAACAACCTCGCCTGAGCCTCGGTCAAGCGGATGGGGCCATGCGGCCAGTCGTCCAGATGCACCCACAGGAAGTCGTCGCTGAACGGCCCATGGACAGCCACAGGAATGGTGTCTCCCAGGGTATCGCCAGCATCTTCTTGCTCGTCATCGAGCAGACGCAGCGCCATGCCATGCAAGGCGAATCGATCCTCGAGATGCCACCAGGTGGCCACACCCGCCAGAGGATCCTGCGGCATCCGACCCAAGGGCCTGGGCGTAATCACCCAACTCCGGATTCGAGGCTCGAGTCCATGAAATATCTGCAGCCCATGGCGCTCCACCAGATCAATCCGACGAGCCACCACCACCGGCCGCTTCTTGTAGCGGCCAATGTCCCACACACCGTCGACGATACAGGTGATGGAGGCCTGCGGCGCAATGTCCAGTGCGCCGCGCAACTTGCGAATCAGCCATTCGTCGTCGAGCTGCCAACTGCGCTGACTGGCCGGATCCAGCCGAAAAGGACCGCAGTCCGGGCACTGCACCATGAGGCCTTCATCGCTTCTGAAGATGGGACCTCGGTACAAGCCACAGAAAGCGCACATGGCATCACTGGCGTTGGCCTGGCCCGCAATCACCGCCTTAACCTGCTTGAGTACATTCAGGGCTGAAATTTCTCCGTCGTGCAGGCCGCTTTCCAGCGAAAAGCCGCCCCGCACAAACAACAGGGCTGCCAGATTGATGGCTTGCTGGTTCTGCGTGATCTCCATTCACATCCCTCACTTGAACAAGTCACCAGCGAGCACACTCTGCCCTGCCCTTTCCGGTTCAGGCAAGAGGACCTGCTGGCCTTGCAGGATGCCCAGCTGCACCAGATAGCCCTCCAGCTGGGTCCGGAGCTTTTCATCGAACTTGTGCAGGTTCAGCCGCCCTTTACTCGTGACCTCAACACTGATCACTGTGCAGCGGCTCTTGCCCTGCATGGGCGCGAGGTAGAAATTGAGCACCGCTGCCTGGATCATCCAACCACGGGTGAGCGGGTTCTCCGAGTTGAAATAGTTGGCCAGCAAATCGGTCACGCAGCGCTGATCACTGGATGCGCTGGCGGTGCATTCAAGCTTGAGCCGTCCACAGCCACTGACCACGGTCAAGCTTTTGACCTGCAGGCCCACAAAGCCATCCTCGATCGCTTGCGGGATGTTCATACCCAGGCGCAGGGAGGCAAGGTTCAGGCGAGGCGTCTGAATGCGCTGTGCATCCGCGTCCACACCCAGCAAATGCCTAGCAAAGGCCTCACAGAGCATGGCGTGGTACTTGGCCCCACCCCGGATGATGGTGCGGGCCACACCGGTTGCCTGGGCATATTCCAGCACCATGTGAATATTGGGACTGCCCACTCGCCGCTGCAGCTGGCTGCCCTTGAACTCGAGCTTGGCCGTGGCCAGATCCTTGGCGTGAATTGAGATGAGTTGCGTGCCCCGGGCGCGCTCGAGCACATTGACTACACACACCTCGCCGCAGCCCAACTCGCGCTGGTAGAACCCCTTGATGGAATCGCTGAACGCAGCTATCGAGGCCTCGTCTCGTTGAATGGCTCGCTTGATGCCAAGGTCATGCTGTTGGGCCTGCTGCCCATGGTGGTCCA
>Ga0247843_1005942_pt1 | contig 16410 bp, 7 predicted proteins | sample LaCruzMarch2017__FD_192420 | JGI IMG/M metagenome (GOLD analysis project Ga0247843, IMG submission 192420) | Freshwater microbial communities from meromictic Lake La Cruz, Castile-La Mancha, Spain - LaCruzMarch2017_8m | ecosystem: Environmental > Aquatic > Freshwater > Lake | place: Spain... | reverse complement strand
CCACAGCCCAAGACTGGCCCAAAAAAGTCAAACTCCTCCAGGAAACCCGCCTCGACATCCAACTGGGCAGCGTAAAAGCCAACCGCAAGGTGCCACCGAACACCGAAGTCGATGTCCTCGAAGTCAAACTCCCGAACCTCGTCATCCGCCAAAACAACGCCACCGCCACCATCCCGGCGGACACCACGGATTTTTTTGAGCGAGCAGGCAAGATAGCCCCACAAAAAGAATCAGAAAACAATGCTCTCGAAGACTCAAATATTCCAAAAACCATTCAAGAAGAAAATCAAAGCGAATTTTTTGGCGAACCGAACCCGGAATCCTTGTCCAACGAGGAGGAAAAAGAATTCTTCGCCGCGTGCATGAGCGCGGATGCGCCGAAAATCAAAGCCATGCTGGCTGCAAATCCGAAACTCGCCAATTCAGCCATGGTCGGGAGAACATTTTCAGGTCATGCCAATGCCATTCTTAATGCCAATATTGGAACTTTTCCTTCTGCCATCAATGGGCTTTTAGCACTAATTGACAATGCGCCAAAAAACGCGCAACGCTTGGAAGCCATCAAGGCTTTAGTGGAGGGCGGCGTCGATCCCGCAGCCATTACCTCCGAGGAAAAAACCAGCAATTCAAGAGGTTCCGTTTCCCACCCGGAACGGCTCACGCGGGCTGAACTGGAATACCTGCTCAGCAAAGGCGCCGATCCCTCCTTCGGAGATTGCGGGGGTTCCGACATGCCTCCCCACGAACTCGAAGACAGAGCTATCCCTTTTATAGAAAGGAAAAAATCGGAAAACAACAGGCGGCCCATGTATGCCATACCGGAAATGGTTTTTGTGAAGCAGGGCACTCTACCACACGACTCCGGCCTGTCTGGAACAAAAGTGGCGTCGTTTCACATTGGAAAATACGAAGTCACTTGGCTGGATTGGCAAGAGGTGCGTGCGTGGGCGGAAAAGAACGGGTATTCGGATTTGGCATTGATCGGTGACGCATGGGCGAATGACCATCCCGTTAGGAAAGTCAATTGGTATGATGCGCTGAAATGGACAAATGCCAGAAGTGAGAAGGAGGCCCTGCAACCGGTTTACTCATTGAACGGAAGCATCTACCGCAGCGGAGAGCCTGCCCAAGGGAGTAACTCCATTGAGGTCAATAATTCCGCGAATGGTTATCGCTTGCCGACCGAAGCCGAATGGGAATGGGCGGCGCGGGGTGGCGTGAACAGTCAAGGATATATTTACAGCGGCGACAATGCTATAACCAAAGTGGCATGGCATAATGAGTTTCATCGGGAGGGAAAAGCGGTTGGAATGAAAAAACCAAACGAGTTGGGCCTCCACGACATGAGCGGGAATCTCTGGGAGTGGTGTTGGGAAGAAGGGGAAAATGACGGCCGACGCCTTCGCGGCGGAGCCATGCACAACTGGCCATTTCATTGCGCAGTCTCTTTTCGCCGAGGTGAATGCAGGCCCGAAGGCCGACTCAACTACATCGGCTTCCGACTTGCTCGAAATGCGAATCGATAAAATCCCAACAGTCATCGCCCCTGTTGCATAAATAATCCCTGCATTTTTGGATTGCACTCCTAAAAATATCCATTATGTTTAGAGCCAACTCCAATGATTGACTTGCTCCTCGAAACATCTCGACGCCTGATGGCATCCGCGCCCGTTGGCAAGCACCGGTTTCTGTTTGCCAAGTTTGCAATGAACGAAAGGTTGACGGGACTGATCGGCCCACGCGGTGTCGGCAAAACGACCTTGCTGCTGCAATACCTGCGCGAAAACCATGGACGGCCCGGGGAAGCGTTTTACGCCTCGGCCGATCACCTGTTTTTCAACCGCTTCTCGTTGCTGGAGTTTGTCCGCGAAGTGCATGTGCGCCAAGGCGTGCGGTATTTTGTGTTTGATGAAATCCACAAATACCGCGGCTGGCAGCAGGAATTGAAAAATATCCACGACTCCTTCCCCGAGGTTCGGGTGACCTTCTCCGGAAGTTCCAGCATGGCTTTGCAACAAGGGGGTTACGACTTGTCGCGCCGCGTGGTGATGCATCGACTGCCCGGCTTGTCGTTCCGCGAATACCTGAACTTTCTCACCGGGGCCACCTATGGGCGCGTGACCCTCGAAGCCATTCTGGACGATCCGGCAGCGGCCTCAGAGGAAATCTCCAAAATCCCGCGCTTGCTGGGTTTTTTGGAAGACTATCTGGCGTGGGGATACTATCCCTTTGTTTTTGAAGGCAAGGAGTTTTTTTATGAAAAATTGCGCTCGGTTCTGGACAAAACGATCCACGAGGACATCGCCGCTTATTATCCCCTTAAAACCGAGAATCTGGGATTTTTCAAAAAAATCCTCGCCTTTTTGGCAACGGTTCCCCCGGGCGGCGTCAATATCCACAAAGTCGCCACCAATCTCGGAATCGATGACAAAACCGTCGGGCAGTATTTGAAGATTCTGCAAGAGACCGGATTGCTGCGCCTGGCTGAGATGGAAGGACGCGGACACACCATCCTTCGCCGCGTCGGGAAATTTTACTTGGACAACACCACGCTCCACCACGCGGTGTGCCAGGGTTTGGGCCAGCCCGTGGATGTCGGCACCGTGCGGGAATTGTTTTTTTTGCAATCGCTCGAAAATGCGAACCATCCCGTGCGCCTCAGCCCATCAAAAAGTGATTTTCAAGTCGCAGGAAACCTCTTCGAAGTTGGTGGCCCCAACAAGCGCCGCAAACAACTTCCCGGCACATCGGCGAACGAATTTGTGGTAAAGGAAGGAATTTTGTCCGGATCACGCGGAACCATCCCCCTGCAATTGCTCGGATTCCTATATTGAGACAAGCCGCACACGGAAGACATGCAATCCGCTCCGCCTCCGCGTAAAAATGATCGTGCGAGGGCCTCTCTCCGAAGCCTGGGCTCTACGAGTGCGAGGCCGCACCCGCCGCGTGGGGCCGTGCAATCTCACCGATTCCCGCTCCAAGATGTCTCGGGGAGCGCGGACTCCGTTCGCCTGTGGAGTTTTGTTTTTTTACTCCATCAGGCTCGGCCGCCATCGGGTGCGCCCCGCGCCCGACTTGTCAAAAAAACCACCGGCTTGCGGCCGTATTTTTTCAACTCAGCCTGCGGGGGCGCGTGCTGGTGCACCCGGTGGCGGGCGCGCTCGCCGGGACCAAGGCACCTCCCACTCCCGCGACGCAGCCGCCCCCTTCAAAAAAAATCACTCTCCTCGCAAAAGCCTCAAAGGCGTTCCGAACTTCTCCGTCCAATAGTCATAATGATACGCGTCCGTCGCCCCCACTCCCGCATCCAGCAGCTTCCACCGCCCCGATTCGCGTTTCCATAGGACAACCGTATCCGAAGCTAAGTCGCGAACCATGATCTTCCGCCCTTTCGAATCCACCACATTGCCGTTGAAATAAACCCAATCGCCCAGCCGCACCATCCGGCCAGCGAATTTCACAGGCTGCCCGGCGATTGCCTCCGCCTCCGGCCGGGCGAGATCGAACAACTCCGCCCGCAATGCCGACCCGCGCGGAACCTCCTCAACCCGCTGCGTCGCCGCTGCGGACGGCTTCGCATCATCAGCCAATTTCACTTCCCGCGCTAACCACAGCACCGGCGTGGAATGATGCACCGTGTGCCGCTCCATCGGTTCCCCGGACACGCGCACTCGGCGGCCATTCCAATTCACCGCCTGCTCATATTTTTTTTGATCCAGACCGGCCAGTTGCGGAAAATCCGACCGGAGCATACCGCCATCGGCGGATTTCAAAACAAGCGTCTGGTCCACCGCGACGCCGAAGTATTTCGCGCCCTCCTCATCCCGAAAAAAGCCGATCCTGCCGGTGATCTCACCCGCCGATACGGTGTGGATCAAAACGGCTACAAAGAGAAAAACCGGCAGCCATCGCACCACGCTCCACCCTCTTACGACAGATGGAAAGCCTCTTCGAACCGCATGGAACCGACCCACTCCGCCTTCCACCTCCGAATTCCAGCGCACATCAGAGAACATAGCCGATGTTTTTGAGGCAATTTCTCACGGATGGCAAAAGAAAAAAATCCCCGCGAAAAAAGAATGGACCCACGCAATTCCGAACATGAAATAATCCCAACCCCACGCGCAAAACCTCTCCAGGATTGAATCGGCGAACACCCGTATCTCACCGCACGCACCGATATCATAATCAATCCGCCCTCAATAAAATTCCGTTCTCCCATTTTCCTTGCAACCCGCCCCTTCAAAAACCCTATCAATTGTTGAGCCCAATTCAATTCCGCCTTTCAAAAAAAACTCCACTCCATTTTTGATTACCTAACTCAGACTCCTTGACAACATATTACGATGCGCTTACCCCCTGACTATAGAAAAATCCTCTTTCTGTCTGCCTTTGCGGTTGCGTTTTTATCCCTCTCTTCGATTGCGGAATCTCCCTCCAGCGCCTTTGAACGGTATTATGGCGAACAAATCGGCAGGGACACCGACACCGATGGCGATGGCGTTCCCAACTTCACCGAATACCTCTTTGGCACGGATCCTCTTACACGGAATTCCTCTCCAGTTATAGCGACCTTCAATATCACTGCCCCAAACACCGCGGTTCTTTCCTGGCCCAGCGGTCCACATCACAGATATCAAGTCGAGTCGAGTGCCAACCTCCAAAATTGGAACACCGAAAACGGCACCCTTATCGGATCGGGCGAGATCCTCAGCCAATTCTTCTCTCTCCATGGAACGCGGCGCTTCTGGAGAATTCGCGCCACCGAGGCACCGGATTCCAACAATGACGGTTTCAATGATTGGGAAGATGCCATGATGGATACAACTGACGACGATGGGGACGGAATTCCAAACGGCTACGAGACGAGAAATGGTTTGGATCCTCTTCGAAATGACACCTTGGAAGACAAAGATGGTGATGGGGTCTTAAACTTATTCGAGTATATGCTCGGAACCCAGGCGGGCAACAAGGCCAGCCGCCCTGTGCATGCGGTCGGTTCCAAGTGGGGCAACCGCCATTATCTGGTCGATCCAAACCGAGGCGGCCTGAGCAGTGAGGACAATATTTTCCTAACCTTGGCCGAAGCGGCCACACACTTTGACTCGGCCGGTTTGGACGCGACCCTCATCGACATCATGCCCGGCATACACGACGGCAGCGCGGCGTTCAACGCCGCCAACCGCCGGGTGCAACTCGCCCGGGGAGGCAACGGCAATCCCGTGGTGCTCAACGGAGCCAGCGGGTCGGCCACACTGCGGGTCACCTCAGGCACGGTGGTGGCCGAAGGGTTGATTCTCACCCACCGCTTCGGCCAATCCGGGCGTGGTTTGGAGGTGGTCAATGGCTCGACATCCGCGCGCCTCATCAACTGCTTTGTGCGCGGCAACTCGATCTCCGGCAGTGGCGCGGGCGTCTATGTCTATAACTACGCTCGGGCCGACTTGATTCATACAACCGTGTTTGGCAACTCGGGCAGTCACACAAGCCAGGGCCGCGGATTGAACATCACTAGCGGCGGAACAATCAATCTGGTCAACTCGATTAGTTGGAACCCTGATTCCTCGACCGATACGGCTCCCGAGTTCGGCAATGTCAATTCCGGATGGGTGTATTCCGCTCAAAGCAGCATAGTGCGCGGCGGAACTTTAAGCGGGATGATCAATACCAACCCGACACTCACCTACGACGGTCATCTTTTGCCCGGTTCCCCAGCCATTAACGCCGCCACGACAATTTTTGGCAATCTTCGTGATTTTGATGGTGAGCAAAGGAAAAACTCGGAGGGTCTGACAGCCCTCGACTCGGCATTCAACTACTCAACTTGGGAAAATGGATCAAACGCAGGCATAGGATTCCTACCTTGGGAATTCACTGTCAACGATAACTCTACAGGTTCTGTTCCATATTCGGCTGGTGCATTTCTCGGAGATTCCGTTTCCAGCGGCATTACCAACTTGCAATCCCCATCATTCGGTCTTTTTTCTATTCCAGCGGAATCAAATGCATCTGTAAGCGTTTCAAGGTCATTTGCACAACCACTAGAAGTCGGCAGTTCATTCAGCTTTCAATGGGCGACTAATTGGGATGCAGATACTGGATCAAAAGGATTTAGGATTTTTTCAAGTGGCAACTTGGTTATAAATGTCAACCAAACTGGTTTCCCAGGAGATATTACTTGCAATGGTGAATTAGCTATCAGCGGAGTCAACGGGTATGGAAGCAGTCCTATGACATGGACTTTCTCGAGAAACACCGAATCTAATATCCATGTTTCATCAACCTCTCGTAATGGTTCCTCGCAAATAGTTTTTAGCGCCAATATTCCGATACCCGATGCTCCTACTGCATTTTCCTTTTATTCAACGGCGATGGATTCTGATATGCGTCGCAATTCTTTCTTTGATAATTTCCAAATTTTAAAACTCCCCGACATCGGCGCCGACGAGTTTGTCGATACTGACAACAATGGGGTGGCCGACTGGGGTGTGAGCCTCAGCAGTGATTTTGATGGCGATGGATTGACCGGAGCGCAAGAATCGATAGCCGGAACCGATCCTTACCGTGCGGATACCGACAACGATTGGATGGACGATGCCTACGAAGTCGCCCAAGCCTTGGCTCCCGTGCGCGATGACACCTTGGAAGACAAAGATGGTGATGGGGTCTTAAACTTATTCGAGTATATGCTCGGAACCCAGGCGGGCAACAAGGCCAGCCGCCCGGTGCATGCGGTCGGTTCCAAGTGGGGCAACCGCCATTATCTGGTCGATCCAAACCGGGGCGGTCTGAGCAGTGAGGACAATATTTTCCTAAACTTGGCTGAAGCGGCCACACACTTTGACTCGGCCGGTTTGGACGCGACCCTCATCGACATCATGCCCGGCATACACGACGGCAGCGCGGTGTTCAACGCCGCCAACCGCCGGGTGCAACTCGCCCGGGGAGGCAATGGCAATCCGGTGGTGCTCAACGGAGCCAGCGGGTCGGCCACCCTGAGGGTCAACGCCGGAACGATGGTGGCCGAAGGGTTGGTTCTGACCCACCGCTTTGGCCAATCCGGGCGTGGTTTGGAGGTGGTCAATGGCTCGACATCCGCGCGCCTCATCAACTGCTTTGTGCGCGGCAATTCGATCGCCGGCAGTGGCGCGGGCGTCTTTGTCCAGTTCGGAGCACGGGCCGACTTGATTCATACGACGGTCGCCGGCAACACAGGCAGCGACACCACCAACGGCCGCGGACTGCACATCAGTTCCAGCGGAACAATCAACCTGATCAACTCGATCAGTTGGAACCCCGCCTCTTCGACCGATACCGCTCCCGAGTTCGGCGGTCAATTCGGCAGCTGGTTTTACGCGGCCCAAAGCAGCATCGTGCGCGGTGGAAATTCGACCGGGATGATCAATGTTGATCCGAAATTGACCTTCGACGGCCATCTTTTGCCCGATTCCCCGGCCATCAATGCCGCCACCGCATCCACAGGAATCGCCGGGGATTTCGATCGCGAATCCCGCCCCGCCGGTGCCCTACCCGACATCGGGGCCGACGAGTTTGTCGATGCCGACGAAGATGGAGTGGCCGACTGGGGGGTGAGCCTCAGCAGTGATTTTGATGGCGATGGATTAACCGGAGCACAGGAAGCGACAGCCGGAACCGATCCTTACCGTGCGGATACCGACAACGATTGGATGGACGATGCCTATGAAGTCGCCCAAGCCTTGGCTCCCGTGCGCGATGACACCTTGGAAGACAAGGATGGTGATGGGGTCTTAAACTTATTCGAATATATGCTGGGAACCCAGGCGGGCAACAAGGCCAGTCGCCCGGTGCATGTGGCCGGTTCCAAGTGGGGCAACCGCCATTATCTGGTCGATCCAAACCGCGGCGGCCTGAGCAGTGAGGACAACATCTTTTCGACCTTGGCCGAAGCGGCCACACACTTTGACTCGGCCGGTTTGGACGCGACCCTCATCGACATCATGCCCGGCATTCACGACGGCAGCGCGGTGTTCAACGCCGCCAACCGCCGGGTGCAACTCGCCCGCGGCGGCAATGGCAATCCTGTGGTTCTCAACGGAGCCAGCGGGTTGGCCACCCTGCGGGTCACCTCAGGCACGGTGGTGGCCGAAGGCTTGGTCCTGACCCACCGCTTTGGCCAATCCGGGCGTGGTTTGGAGGTGGTCAATGGCTCGACATCCGCGCGCCTCATCAACTGCTTTGTGCGCGGCAATTCGATCGCCGGCAGTGGCGCGGGCGTCTTTGTCCAGTTCGGAGCACGGGCCGACTTGATTCATACGACGGTCGCCGGCAACACAGGCAGCGACACCACCAACGGCCGCGGACTGCACATCAGTTCCAGCGGAACAATCAACCTGATCAACTCGATCAGTTGGAACCCCGCCTCTTCGACCGATACCGCTCCCGAGTTCGGCGGTCAATTCGGCAGCTGGTTTTACGCGGCCCAAAGCAGCATCGTGCGCGGTGGAAATTCGACCGGGATGATCAATGTTGATCCGAAATTGACCTACGACGGTCATCTTTTGCCCGATTCCCCGGCTATCAACGCCGCTACCGCATCCACAGGAATCGCCGGGGATTTCGATCGCGAATCCCGCCCCGCCGGTGCCCAAACCGACATCGGCGCCGACGAGTTCGTCGATACTGACAGCAACGAACTTCCGGACTTTTTTGAATTTCGCTATTGGGGAAATCTTGGAGTGACCGCGCAAGCCGACAACGATGCCGACCGGTTGACGAACTCCTACGAATATCTTTTCGGTTTTGATCCTCTGGATAGCACCAGTTCCGGGAATCCCGAGGGCGACCTATGGGCAGCCCTCTCGAGTTGGTCTGCGTGGTATTATCCTGCGGATTGGCTGCTCGACCCGGATGCCGACAACTTGCAAAATTGGGCCGAAATCTGGAACCGAACAAACCCTGCCGACCCGGATACAAATGACGACGCAATTTTTGATGGAATCTCCGTTACGATGGGTTTGAGCCCGCTCGAAGAAGATCACGATGGCGATGGATTGAAAAATTCCGAGGAACTAACACAGGGCACCGACCCTTTCTTAGCCGATACCGATCGTGATGGGGTTGGTGATGCCTTGGATGCCTTCCCGTTGGACCCCTTTGCAAACAGCTTCAATCCCGTTCCGGGCGATGCCGCCGCTCCAGTAATCCATGTCCACCAACCACCCGATGCCGTGAAACTTTAATGCCCGCCATGAGACCCAACTCCACCACCCCTATGTTGCATCGCAAAATTATAAAATGGGCCATTTTGCCTTCGGTCTGGGTATTTGCCTCCCACTTGGCCGGTGCCGCCGAGGAAACCGATGCTTATCATCGCCCGTGGACACCTCCTCCGGCCGTCCTTTCTCAAGACACACCCGTTCGGCTCAATCAGGCTCCCAAAATCAAATCCACGCGCGAGGCGGCTCCGCTTCCCGAGGAGCCGAGTGCCGCCGATATCAGCGCCAGCGGCATTTTGGCGAGCCCCCTGCGCGCCGCGGAAACGACATCGGCGACCAGCGATGAACGCGAAGCCCTGCGTCAATTTCTGGAAAGCTACCGCGCACAGGGCGGCCCTCTGAAGTATGAAAACATAGCCCTCTTGGAAAACTTTGCCGCCGGAAAATCGATCGCTTCCGATGCCGATGTGCTCCTCGCCGAGGCGGCCGAGATCGCCAACCGCTTTGGACATTTCGCAAAGCAGGGAAAACTTCTCCGCTCGGCTTGGGAACTGGCCAAGGAGCGTCAGGGGGCCGATGGAATGCTCCAGGCGGATTCGACGCTCGCGGCCTATCTCCGGTTTTTGGCACGCTCGGGCAAGAAACAGGAATTGCGCCAGGTTTTGGACGAAACCGAAAACCGCACCCTCAGCGGCTTCGCTTGGCAGGCCCGCTATCATGCCAAGGAAACCCTTTGGTTCCTTGAGAACCAGGCGGAAAAAAACATCTTCTGCGGCTTCACCGCAGCCAACGACATCTGCGTGCCGCGCGGCAAAGCTCCCATTTTCCCCCACATCCACAGCGAGGAGGAGCGAAAGTTGTTCATCGAAAAAGGCCTTTCTCTCTTCGAGCTCAAGGAGCACAGCGGGGAGGCCGGCGGAGATCTCGTTGTGGTCAAGCGCGTGTCCGGCGATTCGATCCCGGTGCCCAGTGTGGCTCACTGGAGCGAGGACCATTATGTCGCCCTCACAGGTCGCGGCGAGACGGGCGTTTTGTTGACAGACAAAGCCTTGGAGTTCTCCGGCGAGGTTCCCGATTTCGTAGTGAACGAGCAGTCCAGTGGCTATTTCCTCGTGCCGGAGTCCCTCACTCTTGGCTCGGATTTCGCGCGTGTCTCGGACAATGAAGCCAAAGGAGTCTTCGGTCGCCATTGCGTTCACGGCCGTGACGAGCAGGGAACGAATGTAACAGCGAGCGGAACTCAACGGGATGGCATCTTGAAGACTGCCGATCCCAATCCGCCCGGCCCCTGCCCACCCAAGCCGATGGCTTTCTACCAGTTCGCCCTCCTAAACCCGGGACTCATGGTTTACGACACTCCGGTTTTTCACACCCCTGCTTATGGTCCGAAGGTTGCGTTTACCCTCACCTACAACGAGCGAACTCCTGTCATTTATGGTCTCTCCAGCGTTTCGAATCTCGGCCCGACCTGGACACACACCTACCTCACTTACATCCAACTCACTTCCACGGGAACGAATCCCTCCTTGCGCTTCGTCGATCAATCCGGAGCCTACCACGATTACAATTACTCCACTACTGCGGGGGCGTATGTGCAGCGGTTCCGAAACATGCCCATCCCATCAGCCATCACCGGAGGCTACCGCTTGCGATTCTCCGATGGAACGAGCCAGGAATTCACCCAACCGAACATTGTTGGCTCCACCACACGCTATTATCTCACAGCGATCGTCGATACCGATGGCAATCGTGTTCAACTGGCCTACGACAACCGCTCCCGCCTCGTCAGCCTCACCGATGCGAGTGGTTTGGTGACCACTGTGAGCTACACACCTCACGCCGGGGACGGCATCCCCACAGATGACATGAAAATCCGCACGATCACCGATCCCTTCTCCCGCACGGCTCGGTTGGTTTTCAATTCGTCGGGACGACTGGCCAAGATCATCGACCCCATAGGTATCGTTTCAGAATTCACCTACAGTTCCACCTTGCCGGACCGCATGGCAAAACTCACCACGCCCTATGGTAGCGACAAATTCACATACGGCGAGGTCCCCGGCATCAACAACGAGCCTGGTCGCTGGGTGCAGGCCGAGGACCCGCAAGGCGATATTGAAAGAGCCGAATCCAATGATTTGAGTTCCTTCTCGGCGTCCGGCGAACCGATTCCCCCCGCCACGATTAACGGAGTGTCTTTCATGCCCAAATTCGACAACTTGGAATTTAGAAACACTTTCTACTGGGACAAAAAAATGTGGCGCATGGCTCCGGGCAACTACAACAAGGCCCGCCTCTACAATTGGCTGGCCATCAATGGAGATGTGATTACCGGAGTGCTGGGCAGCACCAAGGAGCCCCTCCAGAGCCGCGTCTGGTTCAACTACCCGGGACAGACCAGCGCCAGTGCGCCGGGCAACGCCTCGCAACCCTCCAAAATCGTCCGCGCATTGGAAGGCCCAAATGGCAACCAAACTTGGACGATGTCCCAAGTGGCCTACAACGCGCTGGGCTCCGTGACCGAAACCACGGACCCCGAGGGCCGCACGGTTCGCACCACCTATGCTTCGAACGAGATCGATGTTCTCAAAATCGAAATGAAGGACGGGGAAACTTGGCGAACCCTTCAAACCTTCTCCAACTATGTGAACAACCGCGCAGGCACCATCACCGATGCCAGCGGGCTCCAAACCACGGCCACCTACAACACCAAGGGTCAACCTCTCGAAATCATCACTTCCCGGGGAAACAACTCCGAGCGGGTCAAGTTCCACTACGGCACCTTCGGCCTGCTCCAGCGGGTCGAACGCACTGGGCCGGACGGAACCTCGCTCGTCTCGATCACCTCGTTCACCTACGATTCGGCAAACCGCGTGCGCACGGCCACCGATGCGGATGGCTACATCCTCACCTACGATTACGATGCCATCGACCGTGTCACCCTCGTCACGCATCCCGACGGCACCACCGAGCAATTCCATTACGACAAACTGGATCTCGTGGCCTCCAAGAGCCGCGGCGGCCTCTGGTCGCGCACCTTTTACAACGCCCTGCGCCAGCCAGTGGCCGTGCAAGATCCCGCCGGCCGCCTCACCCAATTCGAGTGGTGCAAATGCGGGGCTTTGCAAAAACTCATCGATGCCATGGGGCGCCCCACGGAATGGCGATACGACGAGCAAGGCCGCCCCTACGAAAAAATCTATGCCGATGGCAGCAAAGCCCGCACCACCTACCAACCCCTCAGCGGCCGGGTGGCCACGACCACGCGGCCGGGAGACACCGCGCCCACGGCGACTTACACCTATTCCCTCACAGGCCAACTCCTCCGCACCGATTACTCCGATCCTGCCACGCCCGATGTGACCCTCGCTTACGAGGACTTCGCGGGCCGCCTCACTCGCATGCAGGACGGCATCGGCACCACTCTCTATACCTATGTCCCCTTCGATGGCTCGACCCCGGGGGCCGGCCAGATGGCCGCCGTGAACGGCCCTTGGGCCAACGACACTTTGAGCTATTCCTACGACTGGCAGGGTCGGGGGGCCTCCACGCGCATTCTGCACGACGATGGAGTCACGACGCTCTGGCAAAGCGCTATCTCTCGTGACGGCATGGGCCGTCCCAAAACCCTCACCGATGGTCTCGGCACCTCCGAATACATTTTCAATGCCGGAAACATCGGCGGCCGCCTCGATCGGGTCGTTGCTCCCAACGGCCTCACCACGGACTTCGGTTATTTCTCCCTCAATGCCTCGAATGCGAAAGCCCTCGCCCTGCAATCCATCACCCATCGGGTCGGCTCCACCACGGTTTCCTCCTTCTCCTACGATTACGATCCCCAGCAGCGAATCACCTCCTGGGCCCAATCCCAAGGCGGAGCCCAGCGCACATGGGGGCTGCGCTACGACCGCGCCTCCCAACTCACCGGAGCCACCCTTCGCGATGGCGCAGGGGCGGTTACTGGCGAATGGACCTGGGCCTACGATCCCGCCGGCAACCGCGTGGCCGATCAGGATGGCGACCGCGCCCTGCCTGGCTACTTCAACACTCTCAACCAACTCCTGCGACTCGGCGGCAATGGCAGCATTATGCTCGAGGGCACGGTGGATGAGGCGGCGAAGGTGGAGGTGGATGGCGAACCGGCCCAAGTCTTCAGTATGCCGGGCTCCAGCGGATACCGCTTCCAGAAAAAAGTGGCTGTCGCGCAGGGTAACAACACGGTGGATATCCAAGCGGTCGATGCCAATGGCAACCGCACACCGCTGGAAACCTGGAGGTTCCAAGTGGGGGGCACCCAGCGCGAATTCTCCTACACACCTGATGGAGCCACGGTCAGCGATGGCCAACGCTCTTACACTTGGGATGCCGCCAACCGCATGACTTCCCTCACGCAGGGTGCCGATACCTATTCTTGGGAATATGACGGTGCAGGCCGCCGGGTAATTGAAAAACTCAATGGCACGACGACGAAACGGTCGGTTTGGAATGGGCTGTCGATCATCCAGGAGCGAAACGGCGACAATGCCGTGATCCGGAGCTTTTACGGCTCGGGGATCAAAGACGGCTCCGATAATATCCTGCTCACCCGGGATCATCTCGGCAGCATCCGCGAGGCGATCGATGCTGCGGGCTTGGTGAAATCTCGTTACCAATATGGGCCTTGGGGTGAGAGATCAAGTATCGGGGTTGCAAGTTATGATGTGCCATTTGGTTTTACTGGTCACTTGACGCATGGCCCGACCGGGTTGGTTATTGCACCCTATCGTTCATACATACCCCAGCACGGAAGATGGCTATCTAGGGATCCATTTGGAACACTTAGCCAAGATGGCCCTAATCTATATTGGTATGCGCGTAACTCGCCCACCTTATTAGTTGACTCGGATGGAAGACTTGCACATTTACCTGCTGCATTGCTCGTTGGAGTAGTTTCTGGAACTGTCAGCGCAATTATTGGAGGCGCAAACAACGGATATAAAGGCGCCTTTCAAGGTTTTGCTAGTGGTTTTTTAGGAGGCTTTGTTGGAGCTGCAACTTTTAATCCGATGCTAGGGAGTATGATGTCTCTTGGGGTTTCGAGTGCAACCGCTGGTTTAGTTGCAGGCGTTGGTTCGGGCTTTTTAAGTGGAATTGCCAGTGGAACTGTTAACGAAATAGCTGATTACTTTGATCCATGTAAAGACTTTAAGATTGGAGATATTCTTATTTCAGGAGGTATTAGCGCACTCACTGGGTCTTTTATTGGGGGTGCCCGTGGAGTCGCTGGAGATTATGGAGATAATTTTATTGAGGAATTAATTGGACAAAATACGAATATATGGTTTGGTGAAATAATTGTTCCTTTATTTACTGATTAGGGCGTGTTAGCACTAAACCGCAAGGCCTCGTTAATGAGAGCAAGGACGATGAATCCGGAGCAGGTGATAGGGGTCAGCCAACATGAAAGCTTGATCCTGATTGGTTATGCGAGCGGAGCGGGCTCTGGAAGCGAATAAATTCGACGTTGTAGGATGGGTGGTCTTATGACCAAACCAACCACATCCCACAACAATACAGTTTTTATCGGAATCGACTTCCATAAGCGATACAGTGTTTTTTGCGCGGTTGAATCCGCTGACCATGTCCTTGAGAGAGTGAAAGTAGCGTGGGCGACATGGGTCAGGCATTAACCTGACTTCCCTTCTTTTCGACCGGAGAGGCCGATAAACACGAGCGGAGCGATTTTTTTCGGGCTACGGCTGTGTTGGCTCGGCAGCTTGGGCCCAGGCGGGCGGGGTGGCGAAGAGGTGTAGGAGTTTGAGCTTGGCGAGTTGGGCGTTGAGTTCGGCGGGGACTTTGGTGATTTGTTTGAGGACTTGGAGGACTTGGTTTGTGAGGTGGAGGGTGCCGAGGCGGATGGTTTGGAGTTCGCGCAGGATGCGGGTGACTTCGCCGGTTTCGCCGTGCTGGCGCCACTGGCGGGCGAGGCGGGCGCTGATCCAGTATGCGAGGAAGCAGATGCGCACATGGTTGATGACGCGCTCGGGCTTGCGGTGGAAGACGGGGCGGACTTGGAGGTAGCTTTTGAGTTCGCAGAAGGCTTCTTCGACTTCGAGGAGGTTTTTGTAGTGGCTTTGGACTTGGGCGGAGTCGGCCTGATCGATGGGGAGGTTGGTGTGAAGGAGATACCAGCCGTCGTGGGCGGCTTCGGCGGCGATGGTGTCGTGTTTGCGTTCCCATTGCAGGGTGCCGGCGTCGTCGACGCGGTAGGTGAAGTATTTGTGGGCATTGAGCTGCTGGAGGGTGCGTCCGGCTTGGCTGGCGATTTTCTGGGGGTCGGGTTTGGTGCGTTTGGCGGCGGCGAGTTGGGTGAGGGCGTCTTGGGCTTTGGCGATGCGGAGTTCTCGGCGTTCCCGGTCGCGGTCTTTGCGCCAGGGACCTCCGGCGATGACATGGCGTTTGCCGTTGTGCTCGATTTCGATGAGTCGGTGGGCGTCGGTGAGCTCGAGTTGGGTTTCGCCCGGGAGGTCTTTGAGGAGGGCTTCGAGGGTGGAGTTGGAGAGGCGGGTGACGAATTCGAGGCCTTCGTCTTCGAGGGACTGGAGGGAGTTAGGGGTCAGTCAAAGATTCTTGACAGCTTTACGGTGTAAAAGTTGAAGGTGAGTGAAAAATGATGTCTCTGTTCGTGGAAACTTCGCCTTGAGAAAGCATTCTTAAAAGGGAAGGCTGTCAAGAATCTTTCTGGGTATGCACTTGACTCAACCAACCACAATCCGTCGTATTTCTGAGATGATTTTATAGGGAACCGGATCGATATGTTAGCCTGCTGAGCTAAGCGCAGGAACAATTGCGAAGCCTCCCAAATAGATTTCGAGGTCGTGGAAATTGATTTGGAACACACGGAAAATCATTTCGAACGAGCAAAAAATGATTTGGCACAGGCGAGAAATGATTAAGAGGGGTCTCTTAATCATTTCGAGGAGGCTTTAAATGATTTCGAGGTCGCTCAAAATCATTTCGAGGCCATCGAAAATGATTTGGAACACGCGGAAAATCATTTCAAGAGGGCAAGAAATGATTTCCGACGGGATCCATTCTCCCAAATTCCCAAGGCTTGGTAAGAAGAGGTTCTGCGACCAAGCGATAGCAGAGAATATACTTCTATTGAAGCCAATATCTTTTGAATTCCATGTTCAAGGCATAACAAGAGCGAATTGAAGCTGTCTTTCAATCT
>Ga0247843_1005940_pt1 | contig 16420 bp, 9 predicted proteins | sample LaCruzMarch2017__FD_192420 | JGI IMG/M metagenome (GOLD analysis project Ga0247843, IMG submission 192420) | Freshwater microbial communities from meromictic Lake La Cruz, Castile-La Mancha, Spain - LaCruzMarch2017_8m | ecosystem: Environmental > Aquatic > Freshwater > Lake | place: Spain... | reverse complement strand
TAATACTTTCTTCTTGATAAATGCCTCCTTCTCCATATCATCATGTGACCCAAAGTACGATGCATCTAGCTCATCTGTCACATCCGGCAGCCACGGTGGCGATACCTTTTGTGACAGGAACGCATCTCTATATTCCGTAAGCAATCCCTGAAACCAATCATTCGTACTTATTTCCTCATCTCCAAGCGTGAGTGATGATCCCAGTCGTTCGGTGCAGGATTTGTTGAGTAGTCCACGTATTAGCAGTTTCGCTGATTCACTGACTGCTATTCCATGTTTCTTTGGATTGGGAAATGCAAATGTGCTGTTACATACTCGTCGAAAGAGTGTCATTCGAGTAGCACCCACATGTATGAACGGTGTCTGCCCAACCAGCATTTCATATAACAGTACCCCCACTGCCCAATGATCAACACTAAAACTATGACCTTTGCCTAGTAGAATCTCAGGTGCCATATATTCTGGGCTGCCACATGTAGTGAATGTGTTGTCAAGTACGACCTTTGCAAATCCAAAGTCTACCAATACGATATACCCAGCAGAATTAATGAGAATATTCTCAGGTTTTAAATCTCGATGACAAATGCTTCGGGAATGCAAATGAGAAAGCGCTTCGGTCAAACACGCGCCGTAAAAGGCAGCTGCATCATTCGAGAGATAGCCCTTCTTACTGACATTGTAAATCAGCCCAAATAATTCTCCTCCCTGAACGTAGTCCATGAGCATGAATAGAGAATGATTATCTTGAAATGTTGATACAAGATTTGATATAAATGGATGCTCCACGGATGACATGACATTCTTCTCGCGTGTAACGCCTTTTGTCATTTTCTTCTCAATAATCTCTTGCTTATCCATAACCTTTAGTGCATATACGGTTGACAGTTTCTTATGTTGGACCAACCACACCCGACCAAACATCCCCACGCCGAGAATACGGTGCAAAGTAAGATCACTAATCTTCATATTTTTTATCAGCTTCCTCGAGACTGGGAGTAAAGGTTTGCCAAGGCGATTTATCTTGCCAATAACATCAACTATTGCACTGCGGCTAAGCATCATGCACTCAGTTGGCAGTACAGCTCGGACCTGAACACTCTTACGTTCAAAGTACTTATCATCAAATAATGAACTTTCACCAAAATGATCATATTGATCGAATGTATTCACTACACCATCACCATCTGTTACTGCTATTTGTATTTTCCCTTCCTCGACAATATACAATGCCGATTGCATGTTACCAGTAAATGATACATTGCCTTTTGAGAATGATATTTGTTCGAGCTTATGCACAAGACTATTAATTTCATGCGGCAGGAGCATCGACTTGGAAATTAGTGGTACAGTTAGTAGTGCATTACGTAGCCAAAGTTTCTTCATTAATGGCTCAAGTGCCGCACGACGTTTTTGGTAGTCTTTCTTCGAAACACACATCAACCGTGCTTTTGGTGTTAGGACAGTAACATTGGCAATAGATCTACGTCCAGTTAATAGATTCAGTTCACCAAAGTGTCCTCCCTCACCAAGTATAATGTCTGCCTTCCTTGAGTCTCCCATGCCTATATCATGTGCTAGTAGTTTCCCACTCATAACGAAGAACATGGGGTCATGTGCGCCTCCTTTCGTTATTACCAAGTCCTCTTGTTCAAATGTTACCGGATGTAACGTCTGTTCGAGTGCACGTAATGTATTCTCGTCTAACTCTTCCACGGCACCCATATTATACAGTGTCTGTAGTGCCGACTTACTCTCGGTACAACGTTTCATTACTCGATCGGAATTGGATGATGATAATATACTTCTAAATATCTCTCCATCGACACGATATAGTATACATGTTGTTGATGTAATACATGTTGCCGTACGTGCACAATTGTATATTAGTGATAATTCACCAAATACATCATAGGGGCCCAAGTCACGTTCGTGTTTCAATCCACGCAATTCTTTCAAATTAATAAATGATGGATCAAACTCTGATACTATATCTGTTGTATCCATATGTGTTGGACTTTCCTCAAGTGTCCCTGTTAAGTTTGATGTATTCGAATCATGCCCGCCAATACTTTGTCGTATCACAGAAAAGAATTGTCCAACAAAGTTTGTAGAGCTACTAATACTACTACTACTACCACCACGTCTGTGTGTTGTTGTTGTAGCAGTATTGTTTTCATTGTACGCCGACTGGAATAGACTTTTGCGTAATTGCAATACGTAGGACTCTTTAAACTCACGCTTAATTCCGAATTCACCACCATTCGTAGCAGTGGGGTTACTACTACTGCCAGAATTACTACCGTTCGATATCGGCACGGATATATCTAATGGTGCATGCTTACCGATATCAATGCATTGATCATCCACATACTCAGTTGGATCGATATATACCGCCACCTCTCCCTCAAGTATGAGATACATATAATCTGGATCATCGCCCTTACGTATAAGCAATGTATTGCCAGGCACGACAATGCGTTCCATGCTATCCTTCAAGTGCTGTCTATATTGATCTGACATCCCATCAAAGACAAAGTTATCATCATCCGATAGGGCCATATCAAGGAAGGATTCTTCCTCGGGTGTTTTAGGGAATGATTCCAGTCGTGTTGGTGGTTCTTCTTCCTCCTCCTCCTCCTCCTCCTCCATCAACTCGTTGATATTGTGATCATTATTCTCATTGACAATATCAAGTAGTATTGCCGAAGATGGACCACTACTACCATCACCCTCTTCTTCATCTATAGTCTCCATTTCTTCAATAACCTCCATTTCGTCCTTACTAGGAGACTCCCCCGGCGGTGGGACTAGTACACCACCCTCATCCACATCCACATCCGCCCCCATTACGTCCGCCATTATATCGCCCGTCTCATCATCGACGTATAGATTCTCGACCTTATCGACGCCCAAGTCCTGTCCGGTAAATACGTTATCGGTATATTCCATGACTCTCTCGGTAACCAAGGGCGGCGCGATGAGTATGCCCCGTTCCTGCCGATCGCGGAATTCGGCATGCAGGGCGATGCAGCTTTTTTTATTCTTTATGCGATCGCGTCGTTGCTTCGTGGTGCCGGGCGAAGAGCGGTAGTATTCTCCCCCTCCTTCGTACGGCGATCCGGCACTCGTGAATGTATCGGAGTGGGACGAATTTTGACCGGAGGACCACGATGACCCATCAATGACGGCGGCGGATCTGCTCTTGCTGTTGTCGAGTTTGTTTTGATGAATGCATTCCTTGCAAAATAATTGTCCCATGATACACAATATAATAGGGACAGTGTGTGACAAAAGGCCGCGTGTGGTGTGGTGAATTATTATATTCGCCTCCAACTATTATGGGATATCGTACACCTCCTTCTTCCTCCGACTTTTTTTAGGCCGTCCCACCACGCCACGCACGATTACCTGTCACCCCACAAGGCAAAAAGTCATGATTATTTTACTCCCCACCAAAATTATTGATCTCCTGCCAGCTAATAACAAACTAACGCCGTCAGCCCAACTTAATCCCACACTAGAGAGTAGTGGATATTATGGATTCACCGAGATGCGTTCTCCCTTGAAATTTCCGCCATAAGATGCGACGCGAAAAATGCCGGCGATAATATTTCGTGAACCGTCCCGCCGAAATGGTATCAACGTCACCTTCTTCCTCAAAAATGACGATGCTACGACGAGGTCCCCACGCCACCATTGCCCTCCATGGCATCGTGATGATGTTGTTACTAGTATCGACATTCTTCTCATCCTCTCCATCATCCACAGTCTTGGCATTCGGCATTGGCCGCGGCCGCACTTCTCATTCACTCTCGCAACGATCGTCATCATCATCATCATCATCATCATCATCGTCATCATTACCACGCAAGCTGAGTCTACGTGCCTCCACCGGCAGCAGCGGCAGTATCATAACGACGAAGAACGTATCCGATGGTACATTCGAAATGCAAATCAAATTACCGGGCCGCGAGGGACTGATCGCGCGAATGAAATTCAAAATCCATATACCCGAACGATACGCCCTCGCAAATCATCGAAGTGCGCCGCGCGATACCATTCGGGTTGGACGTTTCCCCCGCGAACAATTTGGCCACGTGTACCAAGGACGGGGCGCCGGGGTGCGAAAGGGCGGGAGACGTACTTCGGTACGCGAGTCGATGGACGTTGGGGCTGCCGCGCGGCGACGGGGTGATGACGACCGCCATGTCATTCAGCGGCGGAATTAGTTGGCAAGTGAGCATGTTCGATGTTATGAAGGCGAGTAAGTGGGAGGCCGTCGTGGAGGCATTAGTTAGTAACGAGGCCGGTCGGACGAATGAGGTTGTATTGTTATTCGAACGTCCCATTACTGCGTAGGTGGTGTGTCGTCGGAATAAACTACAAAAGAAGAAAAACAACAGCAACGGTGGAGAGAAAGGGGAGTGATTGATGTGTATATTCAGAATTGATAAAATGAAACACACACGTACACTACCTCCGCCACATGGAACATATCGGATGTGTTTGTTTTATTTTTTTAAACAGCTATTGATAAGGTTAATGAAATCAATATCGCAATCAACACTACACACATTGTCACAAGCAGAACATACGATGTCATCGTTGCGTCTTTACTACCACTACTTTCGAACAATATCGATGATAGCATCGTTTCCTTGAAGGTGTTCATAAATTCCTCATCTGAAAAACGTTTCGCGGACCTTCTCCCTTCGTCACGTATCCTGGAAATAATATTGTCATCCTCCTCCTTCTCCTTCTTTTTATTTATTCTACTAAATATTTCATACATGCATTTGGCATACTCATCTACTGTACTTGCCAAACAACCAGATGGGATACAATCATTTTTCTTATATTCCGTCGTCTTTGTATAATCCCACGGCACGAGTATAATATCCATCTTCGGTCCGCCCGAGTTGTGTGCTATAGTAATCAGTCCGGCCGCCATCATTTCTACTATACCGATACCGAAATGTTCATTCCACATGGTGTGTAAACCCACACTCGATCGACGTAAGTAGTCAATGATTACCGAATATGGTCGATTGATAACAAATTTCACATATTGTTCAATATTTAATTCCTTGGCAAGTTGTTTTAACTGTGTAACACGATATGCATCTTCATCATCTCGACAGCTACCGATTAGTACAAGTTGGATACTATCATCATCATTCATTGCATCTTTCTTGTTGTACATGGTAAGAAAGGTTGCAAATGAATGTAATTGTAAGGCATGATCCTTCTCGGGACGGAATTGACCAATGGAAAGTATAATATTTTCTCGTTCATTATTATTATTATTTGTTTGAACACAACTTTGTGTATCCACGGGGGGATATATAACATGTATTTTACTACTACTACTGCAACTACTGCCCAACAACGAAAACCAGCTTCTTACTCTCCATATCTGTTCAATATGACCTTTAGTCCATGACGAATTCACCATGGTCAAGTCACATAACGATCCAACGAGTCCGTAACCTACAGCGAATATACAATAATATATCAACTTTACAAAGGACAACGCTGCACTAGTACTAATATATCCATCATTATTATACGACGGACGTCGATCGTATATCATAGATAACATATCGGCACTAATCGTCGGATAATGGACATACGCGCCTACTTTACAATTACCAAATATCTTAGCAATCAGGAATGTAAATGCACATCCCGTAGTATCTATATATACATGTGGATTCACTTGTCGTAATGCATGATATGCTAATAGGATCGTATTCCACGATTCGACTATCATCGTGAATCGCGTAGGTTTAGCGAATAGTAAATGTTTGTGGATGTGTACATGAACGAAGTGTATTCGTAATGTCGACGAGATGGTAATTGCAAATTGCTTCTGTACATTTTGGATCGTAATTTGAGCATAATCGATCGTCGGTTCATCGATGGTATATATTACGACACATACGTTCTTACAATTGGTTAATTTGTCATTGGAGTAGATGATTGGTTCATGAGTCGTTGGAGTTGTAGTAGTATTGCAAGTATGTAATTTGCCCCCTTTTAATTCACCTATTGCCTGCACTGCCTTCCAAAGCACGCGCTCGCCCCCTCCTCCGGATGAACATCGAGGATGGAAGAACCCCACAATGCAAACATCGTCGTCGTCGTCGTCGTGTTGGATACTCCTGATAAAGTTCGTCCGAACCTCGGAGTACACATATCGTTCATATAATATTACTAATACCACTACTACTGCAACAGTGGCAATAGATGCAATGATGGTAATACTACTTCCTACCGCGAGGGTTGTCATGTCCTTCATCGCGGCTGACTACTACTTAGGAGTACCTTGTATCGAGGTACGGTCATTCGTCTTCTTTCGCCTCCCCACCACGCTCTAATTAAGTATCTACATAAATATACTAAAGTGTACCAACGGTCATTTCTTTTGAATTGTGAGGAATTAGTACAAATCTACGTGTGTAGGATTTGAATCCAAACCCTTTCGCTAAAAAAGGAGATGAGGAAATAATAATAGTATGTGTGTGATTTGAAAGCATAAAAAAAAAGCGAGCGCGAGGCAAATCAAGAAGAGTAGAGAGATACCGGGAAGTCCATTGACGAGTTAAAAAAGGAGGAGGAATCCATCGCCGTACTCATTAATTGCAAAACGAAGTCCCAGGCGAATGCGCAGGGTTGGCCAGTAGAGAGCAGCCTTGAAAAAATATTGTGTCAGGTTCTCATATTTTTATCAGTTCTTTTATTACTGCGCGATCGGTAGTTTTTTTTCCCCTCGTCCGGTTTGAATTGAAGGTGCGTTTCATCATATTTTTAACTTATACCACATACAGCAGGTGGTGGAGTGAGGGCTCCGTTTGGTGGATGTTGGGTTGTTCCAATCTTTTTGCGTTATGCATGCCCCATTAATAATGAATTGAGAGTCGTGATTCGTGTCGATTCAGCCATTCATTAATCGAAGTCGTGCGGAAACATTATATTTGGCTGTTTTGCAAGTTCAAGAGGCACGACAGCGTGACTGGCTCGACTCGGGGGTGATTAATTAGAATTCGTGACGTCTTTACTTCTCTACCTGCATCCTCTCACTCACAATAACACTGATCCTCATATGTTCTTCCTCGACTTAATTCACAGGATATCAAGAGAACGGAGGAACCAATGAGCAGCAGCGGAGGAGAGCGGCGACCATCGCCAACGATGCCTCTATTTCATGCACAAGCTTATCATCATACTACTAATCTTCCAGTCTCCATCCCACAGATGCAGCATCAACACGTGGGTGGTGGGAGCAGTGCTGTCGTCAATCAGCATCCTCGACTCGGTCCAGGTCCACCACGAACACGAATGGTTACTACTCAGCATCCACATCGTCCATCAGGCGCGGGTCCTCCAATACATCATCCGGGGGTGTATGCAGCACCCCAAGCACCACCCACCGCACATGTTCATCAAGGTGGAGGAAGGCATCTGCCAACTCAGAATAATAGTTGTGGCACAGCAACGCCAATGGTCACAAGGCATGGTGGACAGCGATTAGTAGGACAGCAGAGTCAGCAGCAGACGATGATGCTCCCACTCTCCATTGGAAGTTCGACTGTCGTACCTGCACATCATCAGCAAGCGTCGCGGAAAGGTCCGAATGATGCCTTGCCGCTAACGAATTCAACATCATCATCGGGGGTTGGTGGTGGTGGTGGTGGAAGGAAACAGCACATGCACCATCACATGGACGACGTATCTCCGGAGTTGTTCAAGAAAGTACCACGTAGTAGTACGAAAACGTCACAGCCGAGGCAGCCATTGCCGGATGTATTGGCATTATCAAGTCGTCCACCTCGATGGACAGAGAATGAGGTGAGTAGATATATAATCAAATGTTTAACAAACAATATGTGCACTTATTTTTCTCGCTCACTCAAACATTTCCTTTTATCATCATTTAAGGATGAACAATTACGTGAGATTGTTCAATACTTGCATCCACAAATTGCCGAATCACCTCAGATCCAGCCAGAACAGATACGTGATATACATTGGACGCAGGTATCTGATAGGTTACATGATGCCAAGTCGAACACTAGTGGTGACAAGAGTTCGTCCTACTCGTACACAAGAAAGCCGGCTGAATGTATGCGTCGGTATACCAAGCTACGCGGTGCGGCCAAGGGTGGGGCCGAGAAGGCCGGAGCGTCGAAGGGACCATGGACTGATGAGGAAGATCGTAAGGTTATTGAACTAGTACAGACACACGGTCCCAAGAAGTGGAGTCAGATTGCGAGTGAATTACCAGGTAAGTGAGGAGGCATTGTATATACTCTCGTATATATTATAGTGTACATTGTTTTTCGTTTTTTACTAATAAAATGATTCCCATCATTCTCGCACACACAGGACGGATTGGTAAGCAATGTCGAGAACGATGGCATAATCATCTCAATCCACACATCTGCAAGGCCCCATGGTCTGAGGATGAGGATCGGATCATCCTACAGGCACAGAAGGATGGGACCGGTAATCGTTGGGCAGACATTGCCAAACGTCTACCCGGTCGGACGGACAATGCCATTAAGAATCATTGGAATTCCAGCATGAAACGCAAGGTTGAGAAGTATTTGTATGGCAAGAACATTGACGGTGTACGTCGGTTAAAGGATCATGATGATCGATACTTGATTGGGGATGATATTGATGGATGTCTTCGTGCCGCGAGGCATTCTGCACCCACTTCCTCCTCCTCCGTCAGTAAAGGTACTACTAGGACTGGAGGACTTAACTCAACTCCATTAAACATCAAAGTTGGGACTAGCACGAAAGGTGGAGGTGCGCTGACTACGCCACGTGGCGGTGATCATACCGATGGCTCATCGCGGAAGAAGAGGAAATGTGATCAATTAAATTCACTCTTCTCGCCTGCCGTAGCGCCCAGCGTAGCAGGAGGAGAGTCGTCGGTCAGTAGTAATAGGAGGAAGGTGTCCCACGAAGACATTCCCGAGGCCTCGGCCGAGGTACAGCAAGAACTCCTCGAATTCTACCGAACATTGCGAGGTGGGTATGTCAATGGTATATACCGATCAGCCGTCGAACGTAGAAAGATGGCCGAGACAGTTTCCAGGCTCTATGCGTCCAACCCGATCAAGGCATTGAATGATCTTAATCTCTCCATCAGTGAACGTGAGAAGCTACCAATCTTCTACAAGGAAAATATCCTCCATTTACTCGAGGATTACAAGGCACAGCCACCACCCAAGGGCAGTAGCAACAGTGGCACTGTCGGTATGTTTAGTACTGTGCGAAAGAGCAGCTTGGCCGATAATATACCGACGACACCATTCCGACTTGGATTTGAGGACATGGTGTCATCCACACTCGATAGTCCAACGTCTACCCCTAGTAGCTGTGGATTGGTCGGCCTGCGTCCATCTCCGGTAACGTCCAAGACTCAACGCGAGAGTTTGGAAGCAGTCATCTTTGACCCATTCTCACCCGCAACAAGGAGGATGAGTCAAGGACGAGGAATTGCAGCAGCGTTGTCCTCAGCTGGCAGCAGTCACTATGGCATTGCTCATGCCGCAACAACGCCGGCAATGACGCCCCGACGCGATCTAAATGCTTCTCCATCAGGATCGGCCTTTTCCTCCTTCAGCCCATTCATTTCACCGAGCTGTATGGAATCAGTCATGAAGAAGCACGTCGATGGTATGACAATGACCCCCGCCATCGTTGGATCAGCGACGCATTCTCTCGTGGCACCATCATCTTGGGAGCCGGTAGATTCTACGATACTTGCTCAAACGTTTTCCTTCGGTGAAACACCAAGTCGTAAATTTGATGTTGATGACTTCTTGGTGGGGACGTCAAGTGGTGGTAGCGTTGGTCCCAAGCTTCCTGGGAAGGACGATTTGTCCCACCATTCTTCCCATATCAAGCTAGAAGAAGAAGATGATGATGGGGCCTACAGTGGTGGCGAAGAGGATGATGAGGTTCCCATCATACAATCCTCATTCTCCTTCTCAGACGTATTGTCTCCCGATGAGAAGAGCAATCATAGCACTGCAGCAGTGACTGATTCTGGTCCTCTGCGGATGCGATCGACGTCAACCACGAAGGATGTCGATTTGTCAACCCATCACTTTGATGCATGGCAGTCACCCGCTGGCAATAATCTCACTTCTGTGTCCGAGGAGTATTCCATGTCACTAAAACGAGAGCAAGATTGAGAGTGTCATGGTTTATGGTCGTATGAAACGTTGGACGTGTTCATCTCACACTAAAGACCACCTCTCTTCTATCTTCTCTCATTGTGTTTTTTCATATATTGTATCAATGTCAAGGAAGGCTCAAAATTGTATGAGGCAGGCCAACTCGTTTACGTTTTTGTATCAGCTTAAGTTTAGAATAAAGTAACGGGATTGTTTTTATGTTGTGTGAGTTGAGATAGAAAGAGTATCGTGATTGTAACCAAACCTCGATCCTTCTCTAATGTTGTATTATCAGCGCTAGCTGCTACAGTAAGAATCACAGAATCGTATAATGACCAAGTAGAAATGAAAATAAGCATCAACTCTTTAAGAATGTACAATCGTACCTACATGGTAAACCTGTTTCATTTCCCAGAATAGGAGAGATACTTCAAAGCTACAAAAGTCAATAGCCGAACTACCAACAGAATTCCACCCAAAATTATGGCGTTCCTCGCAAGATGCTCAGGTTTGTACAAACCTCCAAAGAAAGCGTCCACATACACGGATACACTGACTTGACAAACTCCATCTACAGAAATGTTCACGCAGTCGAAAAAAGGGCTACTGTAATAATCCGATCCTCTTTCCACGATAACCATTCTATCATCATTTCTGAACATAGACATACACAAGCCTTCATAAACATAATGTCCAGGATTTATCCAATAAGTTATCTCCCAAAGACCTCCCATCATCTGTTGTGGACGGACAATCAATCCTGAAAAGAAATTGTTGATACCGATAAAGACGCTTGACAGAATAAGTGCGGTTCCAGTCTCTCGCACCAAACACATGAACAGTTGGCCAATATACGAGTAAATGGCAGTGTTGAATGCGAAGAAACCCCAAAATATATTGAAGTTTATAAATCGATTCAATATATCACTATCAAATGGGTGACGATACTCGTTTCCTCCCGAATACATAAATATTCCACTGCTCGGCAAAAATACGATACAAAAAAGAAGTGCCGACATAAGAATGAAATACTTTTCAGCATGAGCAAGTGCAAGTCCAACAGATCGACTGTCTAGCATACCCGCAGCTTTATGCCGGTAGTACATGTCACGTATCGAAAGCATTACGGGTAGTACAGAAGTAATGGAGAGTACTCCAATTATGATGAAAGAAATGAAGATTGTAGATAGCATCGATGTAATCTCCGACTCCGACAGGATGAGCTTGGTTCTTATAGGTATGAAAACACTACCCAGTAGCAGCGCAATAAACATTGACAGCATTAATCGTGAAAGCTGATAGGAAGGACTCCTCCAATATATGGAAACAATTCGTTTTGCCATCAACATATCACGTCGCTGCTGGCTTGCTGCAAATTCAGTGTCATACTTGATTTGTAACTTTTCATCTTGTGATTCAGCTTCCTGCACTAACCGTCGACGAAGGTCTAAATAGTTGGATGAGTCGATCCAGGCTTTTGCGAAGTTTAACGATTCGTCTTTCACCATAATCTTTTGACCCAGCACATTGAGCATCCAACTTGCAGGATTCTCTCCCCTGTTCATCTTTGTAGCACCAAGACATTCAAAGTATGAAACTAGTTTGCAACTACTATCGCCCAAATCTCCGAAAAATACCGTTTCCCCTCCTTTCTTCAGGAGTAGGAGGTCATCAAACATGTCAAATACAGAAGAATTGGGCTGATGGATTGTAGCCACAACAGTTCGCCCTAAATCACACATCGTCCTTAGAGCTTTCATTACAACCATTGCAGCTCGTGCATCTAGACCGGACGTTGGTTCATCAAGGAAGATAATCGATGGACTCGCTGCAAGCTCCACAGCGATTGAAAGCCGTTTCTTTTGCTCAAATGTCAAGCCTCCATCTTCGTCACTTCCCACCAGCTTACCAGTATCTGGTGTCAGCTCAAGAATATTTATGATATTGTCAACAAATGCGTCCATCACTCCCTCAGTACACACAGGATTTGTCGGATCGAGTCGAAGCTGGGCCGAGAAAAGGATTGTTTCTCGTACTGTCAATTCAGCTGATTGAACGTCAAACTGTTCAACGTAGCCCGAGCATCTTCGGAATGCGATAGATTCTTGGGGATAGCCGTTCAATAACACGTCGCCACTGATATCTCCACCACCTTTCCTTAACGCTATGACATCCATTAACGTAGTCTTACCAGCTCCACTCTCGCCCATTAATGCACACATACGGCCCTTTTCAAATATTCCACAAACATCTTTGAGTAAACTTAGCGATTCTGTTCCTGTGGACGCTTTTACTACATAACTTAAATCCCTAAATGACAGAGTCACTGGAACAAAGACATTCTCCACCTGTCCTTTTCCCAACGTACTGTCTACTTCTTTTCCTTCGAAATTGGGCTTCTCCATCGATCTTTTTGGTTTGTGTTCCATGCGTCTGTAATGTAGACATGCTGCCGATGATAGCATACACAAGATAACGAATATGATAAGATAGATAAAGCAATATACAATCCACTCTCTTGTAAACTCCTCATGTTCTTGTCCTGCTCCACTTGTGTACAGAATACCATTTGCCTTCAGAATTTCTTCTCCTTCTCCATCTGGGTAATCGTCGCTTAAGAATTCATTCAGAAGCAATGCACGGTAAACCCATGATAAAGGTACCAACCAATATATCCATATGTAGTATGACGGTATCACTGACGGTGCGACAATGTATCCACAGAAGAGAACATTCAAGAGCAAGAGGAAGGCACCACCAGCCTGTACTGCTGATTTGTTGGGTGCAATTGATACCAATACGCCAAACATTTGACCACAGGTAAAGTTGAACGAAAAGAAGAGTGTCAGGTACAGTATAAAGCCCTTCGCCGATGCAACAAACCCGACCAACCAGTAAACGAAGGTTCCAAATAGTAATACATCAATCATCATCTGTGGGATGGATGACAGTGCCTGACCGAGAACATAGCATAATGCTGGGTAGAAATTACTATCTGCATGCTTGTAAAAGATGGCACGATCATTAATCTTCTCAGGTGCGGATGTCATAGCACCAAGCATGATAAATAAGTTCCCTTGGAAAAGTACACCAAAGAAACTAGAGCTTAAATTTGTATTTTGGAATACAAATCCCACCGACATACCCATGGCAATATTCTTAATCACGCATGCTCGGATGAATATCCTATCTCGTGTCCATAAAATGAATGATCTTCTTAGGTTCAACCAAACAGATTTCCAGAATGAACTCTGATACTTTTTCATAAATTGCTTTATGTCATACGTCAAGCATCCATCCTTAAGACATGCTGACCAATCATGCTCCCACCTCTGTTGCTGATCATTATCATTCGTACGAAAGTTGGGTAAGACCTCTAGTGGAGGTGACGGTCTTTCCTCCTGTTCATTATCGTCGTCATCATCATCGTTGGAACATTTATTTCTATCTTGGTAAAGCTGTTTTCGGTCTGAACTAGCCACAGCTAACAAATAATCAGCATCATCCATCGATTCTGGTTGGACATAACCCAATTTACGAAAGTAAGTACATGCATCCTCTGTTGGGCCCATGTATATTATACGTCCTCCACCTCCTCCATCGCCATCATCATCACCACTCCCTAAAAGAATAATCTCATCAAACAATGCAACTGCTTCTGGACTTGGTTGTAATAATGATAATACTGTTGTATGAGACAGTACACGGGATATGTAACTTAATATACGTACAATTTCAACAGTCGAGGCTGCGTCTAATCCAGTGGATAATTCATCAGCACATAAGATGGGCGACATCCGTCCTTGCTGACCAGCAACAAGCATCTCGCCTAAAGTTACACGACGTCGTTGCCCGCCGCTTACACCACGTATATTATCATTGCCCACAAATGTATCTTGGACGTGCGTTAATCCCAATCCCTCGAGAGTTAGTGCAACTGTGGTCGACATGGCATCATCCTTACACCGATTGGCAAAGTGTAATGTTTCGGCGACGGTAAGACGAGGTGAATGAATGTCAGATTGACCAACAAATGTGACCAAATTATGTAATTTCATGTTGGTAGTACTACTACTGCCCTCTCCAGAATACACAAGATTATTGTACAATATCTGTCCTGATAGGTAAAGTTGTTGTTCTTCGTGTTGATTACTTGTGGTAACCTTGAAAGTTTTATCATTTGCAGCAATGGGTAACCTTCCAGCAATTGCTTGTAATAGTGTAGTCTTACCCGATTGTGGTGGACCTAGTATTAAATACATTTTCTTTGGCTTTAGTACAATGTTAATATCTGTTAATGTACTCTTGGCAAGTATCTTCTTCTTATTCTTTTTCTCGCCTTTGACAATCTGTGCAAGTTTGTAAATTGGCGATGAGTTGTATATAGTTTTAATCCCATCATCACCATCTGCATCTACTACCTGTATGGGTACCTTATAGTTTACATTTCGTAGTCGTATTTCAATTGTGGGGTGTTTCAAATCAGAATCGATGTTATTATCACCATTCGTTTTAGCAGCATTTGGGAATAGCTCCTGCAACCGTCGTACGAAGGGTGAATCTAATTCAAGTGTCTCCTTGAACATATGTAAATTACCAACAGGGTCAAGTTGTATTTCCTCACCCTGCTCAGCAGCAGCATCTTCATCATCATCAGCTTTATCTTCATCGATATCGCCGCCGGTACCCGTGGGGAATAGAAGGCGCATTGACTCACGACGGATACGTACAAGTTCAGACATGTGATCAGGCCGACGATGGGACGAGCGGCTGACTGCCGCTGCCTCAAACCCACCACCATCATCATCATCAATCTCAACATCAGCAGCCTCCTCCGCCATGGTAGAACCTTTGCAAAGGGGATTCGCCTCTGCTTGAACGAGTTGAAAACGAATCAAACGAATGCAATGACGAGCGACGAGACGATCATACCGTAGTGCAAGGCATCAATGACAACAAACGCTAGCATTCGTAAGACTATATAACGTACATATTTCTACTTCTTTATGACAGCAAAAAATGATGATATCTTTTTCAAGCTGCATCAAAACAAGACAGGCGTGTTATAAAAAAACTGTGCCATATATCATCAAAAGGCTGGGTGGAGACAAGGTGTACTTTGATCTTTGATGATATGGGGCTGTGCTAATATTATAATCAAAGTTAGTCGCACATGATGTGAACAAGAAGTAAGATTCTCCTATAAGGTGTCAAGTATAGAATTACTCACAACGTGATGATGTGAACAACGACATGAATCTCACTCCCAGGTGATGGGACAAATCTCCACCTTCGAGATGTCTTCAGGAATTAATTCCTTCACGGTCATTCCATCGCCGACCAATCCCATCACCAAAGGCATAAATTTGGCCAGCATGACAATTGGTACAGACCCATGCTTTGGCTCGGGGACCTTATCCTTGTCGAATGAATCGTTAACTTGAACGTTCAATGGGACAGCCGGTGAACAGATGAATGGAGTAGAACCATCTGCGTTAATCAGCGCGTTGCGGTTGACTCCAGACCAACTCTTATTCATTTCCTTAGAAGATAAACATGTATTGAAGATATAAAATCAAACATATTAGTACAAGGCGGAGAAACAATAGAATAGAAGATATATATTATGTCTTAACATATAAAACGGAAGAGACACGTACATTGAATAGAATAGTACCGCACTCAGTACAATACCGTCGTACTTTTAATCCACCTTCGCCGACCTTCATGAATCCTATCTTTGAAGCATCCACTTTTGTCACGGTAATGTTGTTCGATTTATAGATGGCCACGGCGGCTCCGCCCGAAACCTCATCGCTCTTCATGGATATGCCAGAAAAGCCATCCTTGGCCTCGATCGCCGTGATGACGGAGACACAGGAGTGGCACTGGCAGATCAAGGTGACACGCGGTGCACTGGCGAAGCTGGCTTCAAATGAGCCGCAATTGCACTTGAGAGTAGTCATAATAATATTAAGGGGGAGACTGGATTATCAAACGACATGGGTAGAGGTTGAAGTAGAAAGGCAAAAGACAAGATCCAACCTTAGGAGACCTTCCTCCATCAGACAGATAGGGTTTTTCAAAGGAAAGTTCAAGCTCCAAAGATCTCAAGAAGCTGCCGACTGCGGAGCTATCTATCTTATTATCATCGCTGTCTTTTCAATTAACCGCATTCTATTATACCCAGCTGTATCATGCCCAAGGGTTACCTCGTAGCTAAT